>Ga0315905_10005262_pt1 | contig 13194 bp, 8 predicted proteins | sample LakEriMetagenome_5_FD_203522 | JGI IMG/M metagenome (GOLD analysis project Ga0315905, IMG submission 203522) | Freshwater fungal communities from buoy surface, Lake Erie, Ohio, United States - Buoy 4 MA121 | ecosystem: Environmental > Aquatic > Freshwater > Lake | place: USA: Lake Erie, Ohio... | reverse complement strand
GCACTCCCCTTCTGCTCCCCCTCCTTCTTTCACACAATCTCCCTACCCCCGCGTTCACTAGTGCGTGATGAGCAGACTCATCCACACAGGCCTCGGCTCGTAGTCTCTCATAGCACATGTCCTCCACTCTCCTCCCCCCCCCACGCGAACAGCTTTGTAATAGGTCCTGCAGCAATAAAACACACACACACAGACAGAATATTCCGCACATGTTCGGACCCGGTACTCCTGTTTTGGATTTCAGCCAGGATTTCAGTGCACGAACCCAAATGCCTGTGGAGCATCACCTCAGTCCAGACGCCAGTAACCAGAGTACCAAAGCATGGCCACGGTAACCCCAATCAAACGAAACAACTCGAAAACCGCATCGAACAAATGGTATCCAATACACATCTAACGTCAGCAGACTTCCCCACCATCGCCAACTCGTAAAAGACGCCGGGCCAACACCATCCCATGCCCAAGGTACACAAACTCAACGCTCAAACAATATATCCGCATCTCAAGGCAAGCATGGAACATATTCCTCAAATATTACCTATGTCTTCGCCCAAAGACCGATAAGACTATCACCATCGACTTTCATGACACATGGGATGCCCTTGTTCAAAAAAATAATAATGCACTCCGAAATCGCCCAGGAATTTGATACCACACACATCAAAAAAGACCCACGGGACTTGGATGGAAATGCATAGGTAAAGTCCAAGCACCTGCCGCCCATATTCACACTTCGATTAAACTACAACAGTTGATTCAATTTCAAGACAATAATAGAATGGGCGATAAAAGATGACTGGACAGACCTCCACATCGAACTATCACAACCAGAATGGGACAAGCTGGAAATCCGCAAAATAGCATACCAAAGTACCATCTACACGAATGGATACTTCTTCCAACCAAGCACAAGGAAACACCATGTCAACGTGCTCGAACCTCGACCACACAAGGTCGACACAACGCCAAAAACAAAAGAATACACATGGACTGACATATCACGTCAGCGACAACAGGATCTCAGTCCGATCGAGGCAGCAAATACCTGGCTACAGCTGAACCGAACCGCGGACCCCCTTGCATCCTTACCAAAGGACTGCTATCACACAGTTACGAACACATATGGAACCAATATCACAGTAGGTAACCAAAAATCCCCAGGAATGGAATCGATCTTCGCCCTGCAACCCACCAACTGGCTACACGATGCTATCATCACCTTGTGGTTTGGATACTGGTGCGCAAAAACAGGAGGCCTCTCAAACTTCTCCATCACAAGTCAAGGCAAACGAAACCAAAACAAAATCGACGGCCAGCGTAAATTCTTTTTCGCCACACCATTCTTCTGGACACATGTACTGGATGGAGAAAGGCGAGGGGCCAATGAAACCAAATACGTGGACATCTTCACATGTTCCAGAATGCTCATCCCAGTCAACATCAAACTAAAACATTGGATCCTAGCATGCATTGACTTCGACCAGAAGTGGATAGCGTGGTTCGACTCCATGAGCGAGGCTCACGAAGAGGAAACCCGGCTCCTATTTACATGGCTAACAAGAGAACACTCCTTCAACAGGACCACCAAATTCGACCCGGACGAATGGACCCTTCATTCTGGACCGCCGCCCGACACCCCCACTACAGAGTACGCAGAGATACCATAACCCCTAGAACAGAACCAGGGACTACTTCCAGGCAACAAGCGGAAGCCTTCCTCGAGAACCAGAGGAACCCTAAAAGAAGAAGGGGATTAGACGGTGAGTACACAGAGCCGACTACAAGGGCCACACTCTGGGAGACTGTTCTAGGAATCCCTGTGACTGGTGTAAGTGCAGAGGTGTCTCTTCCTACTTGTATAACTTATGCCATTTGTCCGCTATTCGAAGTCCCTGGTTGTGATGTAACAGCATATGTCTCTCTTCCTACTGGTATACACCTCTTGGTGTCGGGCCGAGTTGTGGAGGTGTCTTTCAGTGTGTCTGTTCCAGGGACTCCTAGTATTCACCACCACGAGGAATCGATAACATTCTATGATTCATCCGCAAACCTTATCATGGAATCGGCATCCCCCCAGGGATACCATAGAAGAAAGAAAAACAGAACAGGACAGGCCAGGCACGCGAAAGCACAGGCCTGGGCCCGGCATCGAAAATAGATACCCTAGTTAGACACACCATAGACTCTATTTACAGGTTAACTTGATAATAAAACGCTGAGCGGCCCCCTCGAGGCCCTTACAAAATGCCTCCTAGGTCTCCTAGTGCCAAAACCACAACACAGTCACAGCATGCAGCGTACACATTTCCTCTAAGCAACCCACTCATCCATCCGAATCCTGCCCTGCCTGCATTGTAGGAGTGAGAAGGGGAAACCCTGATTAAGAACTCCGCTGTTTCGATGAACTGGTTACACCTCCGCCAAACATCCTCGGTCCGAAACACGGAAGGCCCCCGACTCAGAGTCCCGGGTCAGAGCGAGCAGGGAAACCTTGGCCAGGACCTCCGCCGTGGGCGGCAGTCATCTCCATGGATCGCTCGTGGGCCTTGTGGATGATTGCGCTGACTCAGAGTGATGTGGTTCAGATGACAAGCAGCGCTCGTTGACTGGACGCGTTGATACTCTGCGAAACAACCCCGTGGTGACGGTATCAGTACATGACGGCATAACGACTTTCAAATTTGAGACGACGAGCGTGAGTATGACTGACAATCCTACAGTCGGCTCCGGCGTGGACGCTCATTATGTGTGTGCATGCTCAGTTGATCCATATAACATCAACAATTGCGAGCGCATGTGTGCAACTGGCTACGATAAGCAAACAGTAGCCGGCAGAGAGCAGTGCGTGCAGAGGTTCTGTCATGTTCAGAAAGTTTAATGCATAATCAAACTGTCCGAAATGAGTAAAATTGAACAAAACGTGCGAGTAGATTTGATCCATTTACACGCCCGGATGGCGGGGACGCCAACGCGAGCAAGGGGAAGAAGGCAAGGATTGGCAAAGAAACACGGACGCTCATAAAATTATTTGCCATCTTTTCATGAAGAGCCTGGTCCTTCCAGCATTGAATCCCTCACGTCTAGATGATGAAACCAAGCGCCATAAGGCTATGAGCGTTGAAACGGTCTAATGGTGATTTCCACGAAATTACCTATCGTGAAGGATTTAATTGTACACCGCTTTACAAGAAGGATTCGGCGTAAAGCCGAGACACATGTAAAGCTCTTCGACACATGTAAAGAACTGCAGAAGACCTAAAGAATTGTTTAGACATCTAAGTAACTTTTGTTACGAGTCACTTCCAGTTTAGTCCATAAAAGCCATCAAGGTTTTCCGAGCTTTTATCGGCCTTGATAGCTCGTTACTGACACGTCAACCTTACTACCACTTTGACCCTCACGGGTAACCCACTCGGATCGCCCCCCTAACGGCGCTCAAGCTTACCGCTTAACCCGGTACTCCGTCAATAGATTCTGATTCACCTTGACTTCACGCCTCGAAGAGAGGGTCGGCCATAAACCACGGCCTGCCTCTCGGAGTTATCCTTCCATCCGAGTATGCACCATCTCGCACAGAGATGGTGTTCTGAGCAGAAAAATTTAATCGCGGAGTGTTTGGAGCTGAAATTCCACCTGCAGACGTTTTCTGAAAATACTCCCACGACATTCTGAATCTATCAACAAAAGACCCCTGGCTGTAAGTACTGTCCGAATCGCGTTTCCAATACTCGTTCCCAGAGTCCCTTTGGTCGCGAGGCACGTGGTCGTCATCATCTCCAGACGCGCGGTCCTTCTCATTCCGTCGTTTGAGGAAGTGGGTGAGCTGCAATAGGCGCAGCTCTTCTGTGGAGAGATTTGCGATGCTCCGGCCACATGATTGTATCATGTAGTCCATGAGTGAGCAGTAGTAGATCCACAGTGCAACACGATCGAAATCATCAACATCAGTCGTTAATATGCGACGTTCATGCTGGCTTTGCATGACAAGATCACCCTTTGACGAGTCCAAGACGTAAGTTATGCTGTCGAACCATGCGTCGAGCTTGACGACAGCAAAGGTGAACTCCGGCGCAACACCAGCAAGCATCGCGTCCGCCAAGGCTTTAGCTTGCTGATCCACCCGATCGACCTCCTTAGGGTTCAGCTCGAGCCAAATGTGTTTTCCCAACTCTTCGAGGGCCGAGCGATCGAGCCCAGTCTTGCTACTTGCGTGGTTTTCAAGTTTGTCCCTTAAGACTTTCTTGAAGCTGTCGACTTTGCTCTTAGTGAGACCACCTGGCAGGGCTGTCATGTGTGCCTGTCCTTTGCTGAAGTCCTGTTCGATGTACGTCTGATGCAGCAAATCACCCAAAACTTTCGAATTATCCCAGAATTCGATGGTTATCAGCCACACCCTGTCGGGAATGTTGAGATGGCACCTCTCAGGGAACGGATCCGGGAAGAAAGCCTTTCCAGCAGCCTGCAGCATCTTGATGTACCCCAGCAATGTGGTTTTTTCGGCATCGAGAGCATTTGCCAAAACCTTATTCTGTCGTGACAGCTCCTGATTCAAGGTTTCCATGTCGCGCAATTGCGCATCAAGCTCACTTTCGCGCCTGGTAGTGTTTTTTAGCGAGCTCTCGAGTTGTTCAAGCTGGGTTCGGTACTCACGAATATGATCCATGGCGATGTGCAAACGGCTGTTGGTTTGCTCAAGCTCACCGTTTCTTGTCCGGAGATCCTCCTGGTACCTTTGATTGAGGTCGGTCGATTTTCCCAGCTTATTATGTATCGCTTTTACTTCCTGTTGCAGCTGCTCCACGGACCTTGCAAGGTCTAAGCAGATGCCCTGAAAGCGCGACGATTCGCGGACAAGAAGAGTCTTCATATTCGAGATCGAGGCTGACGACAATTGCTGTACTTCCAAGTAGAGCTTTTTCCATTTCTGAAGCTCTGCATTTTGCAAGCTCAACTTCTCAATTTCGAGCTTCGCAGCTTTCAACTCGCCCTCAAAAAATGCAATGGTTTTCGACTTGTCCATCGAATTTTTCTGCTCAGCTGCGACCTCTTCCTGAGAGAGGAGGAGCTTGCGGTCTATCTCCACCACCCTTCTCTCTACGGTGTCATACTCAGCCTGCAGCTTCTTGCCTTTGGTTGTGAGTGTTTCGACTTCGAAATCCATCCGCTCATTCTCCTGCTTGGTCCTTCCTAACACGGCAGCTTGCTTCGCGGCCTCAGCGGCTGTGTCGCGCAATTCAATCTCGAGCCTTTTCACCTTCTCATCGAGACTGGAAATCGTTTGGCCCTTTCGCTGAAGCTCAGAGGTAGTGTGCTCAAGCTTCTGTGTGATATCATGCAGCTTCTTGGCCTCGTCCTCAGCCTCAAGCTGGTTTCTTTCTGCTTGCTCCTTGAGACCAACGATGAGATCCTGCAGCTTCATCACCTGTTGCTGCTCCAGCTCTAACTCACCATTCAATCGTTCGATTTCCTTGCCCTCTCTCTCTAGCTCCTGAGCAGCTTTGGTCTTAGCGACGACTTCGTCCTGTAACTGACGTTCAAGGTCTTTCTGCGACTTCTCCTGCGCCCTGAGCTTACTTTCCAAGGCCGTGTTGCTGTCCAGTAATGTGACGATTCTTGCCTTCATCTCTGAACCTTGCTTAGCGTAAGCATCATCTGATGCCTTCTTGGCATCACGTTCCTGGGACAGATGGCCACGAAGCAAGTCACTCTTTTCGACCTCTGACTTCAGTTTCGACTGCAATATGTCGATGTCTGTGTTGAGAGATTTCAGCTTCGTGTTCAGAACCTCCTGGGCCCTCTGGTGTTCAGACAAGTCGTTGTGTGCACTTGTTAGCGCTTGCTGCTGCTGATGGACTTTGATTTGCAACTTTTCATGTGCAGCCTCGGAACTGGCATGGAGCGCCTTTAATTCAGAGTATCCTTTCTGCTGCTCTTGCAATGTTTTGCGCAATTTCGACACATCGTCTTCCCACTGTCGATCTTGGGCCGTCACTTTGGTCTCAAGCAATTCTACAGCCGATTTCCTCTCTGCCAGCTGTACATTCAATGCAACAACGTCTGCCTCCTCTCGACCCAAAGACTCAGTCAGATTCTTGCATTCGGCCTTGGACTTTTCTAGGGCCCTTTCCAACTCAGACAACCTCGTCTTGAGCTTTGCACAGGCAGCATCGGCATTGCTCTTCTGCTCCATCATTGCTTTGAGTTGGCTCTCAAGCTTTGCACCTTGGCTGAGTGCGGCGTCCCTGGCAATCTGAGTGCTGTTGACATTCTCCTGCTCCTTCTTCAGTGCCTTCTTGTTCGAATCAAGTTCTTGCCTGGCAGCCTCAAGCCGATGCTCCGCAAGCTCCTTCTCCTTTTGCATCTCAGCCTTTTGACGCTCGATTGCCTGTGCCTTTGCATCTGCCGCCTCCTTCTCTGCTCGGGAGGCTTCTGCGGCCTCCGTTGATGTCTTTTTGGCTGCAATGGCCGCCTCGGCAGCCTTGCGCGCACTTTCGGCTACTTGTTTGCAAGACTCCACAGCTGTCTGAAACTGCAAATTATCTTTCGTCAACGTTGAATTTTCTGCTCTTATCTTCTCGATTTGAGCTTCCAGGTCTGTCGTTTTTTGCCTCATTTGAGCCGCTTCATCGTGCAGCTTTGTGCACTCGGTTTTGGCCTTGCTCAGCTTGCCTTTCAGCAACGCTACGTCGTCGCTCCACTGCCCGTCCTGCTCCTTGATTTTTTGCTCAAGATCGGTGATCAGCTTCCTGGTCATATTAAGTTCTGCGGTCAGGTTTTTCTTCTCTCCGTGTAGAGTGCTGTGAGCAGCTTCGAGTTCTTCCAGCTTTGATGCTGTCTCCTCAGATTTGGCACGGAGTTGAGACTTGAGTCCTTGCTCCTTGGACACGAGCGCTTCCAACTCTTTCAATTCCCTGACGGTTTTCTGGTATCTCTGGTCTACTGCATTGCGCTCAGATGTGGCAGAATCTAAGCCCCGGAGAGTGGACTCGGCAGCAGCCTCGAGCTTTGACTTAGCATCCTTGAGCTTCTGTACTTCCTGCTGTAGCTTCTTCTGAGCTTCAGTTATGCTGCTCACAGCCGACTCGGCATTCAAACGGAGTTGTTTCTGGCTTTTAAGCTCGCCTTCCAATTTCTCTACTTGCGCACTTAATCGTGTTACATCGGTTTCGAGCACAAAATTGGCCTTTGATAGGACTTTGACCTGTCCTGTCATCTGCTCGGCTGTAGATGTTTCTTTCTTGAGCTTTTCCGACAGTATGTTGACTTTGCTCAGGTACTCGTCACGGCCTTTTTCCATTTTCTTACGCGATACAATCTCATCATCATACTTGACCTTGAGCAACATTTGCTCATCTGCCGCTCTTTTCAGCTCATGTTTGTAGAATTCTGCATGCTCTTTTTCCTTAGACTTCTCGCTCTCGCTCTTCTGCAGTGCTGCTGATGTCTTGGTCTCCTTTTCTTGCAGCTTTGCCTTGTCAGCAGTCTCATTCGCCAGGTCCTTCTCAAGCAAACTTAAATGTCTCTTTGTGTTTTTCAATTCAGAATCGATTTGTTGCTTGGCAGCAAGCTCCTGCTCGTATTGTTGCTTGAGAGCTGTGATTTGCTCCTCGAGCTTCTGGGTCGCCGACTCTGATTGATCATGCTGCATTGCCAAGCTCTTTGCAATTTTGTCAAGCTCGGATGTCAGCGTGGCCACTTGTGACAACAGCTGTGCATTGGAGCCTTTTTGTATCTCACACTGAGAATAAAGCGATGCACACTTTTCCTTTTCTGCGGCAAGATTTGACTCTAGAGTTTGTAAGTCCGTTCCCAACTTTTTGGCTTCTTCGGAGGCAACCGCAGCCCCATGCGTGTAGAACTGGACCTGCTGCTTCAAATCTGTTATCTCCTCGTCCTGCTTGCGCATGGCAGTTTCAAATTCATTACGAAGGTCCCGATTTTCTTGCAACTTTTTCTCCAGCGCCTCGCATGTCGCACTTACATCGTGCAGCCTGTGGTTGAGCGCCTCCTTCTCCTCGCTCTGATGACAATGCTGCTTGCGCAAACCTTCCAGATCCACCAACATCTGCTTGCCATGGTTTAGCGCCTCTTGCAGTTTCGCTTCGACACCTTCGCGCGTGCTTTTTTCTATGGCCATCTGCGCTGACAGCGACTGGATGTCCTTCTCCCATTGCGCATCCTGCTCCTTGAGTTTCGACTCCAGCTTCTCGACCAAAGAATCTTTGGCACTGCAGGCCTCAGCAAAATGAATCGCATGGGTCTCGTGCTGTGCTATGCTTGCTTTAGCCTCGGCAAGTTTCTTTTCGAGATCTGCCTGTGCTACCTTTTGCGCCTTAATCGTGAGATCTCGGGCCGCCACCGTTTCAGTCCGCTCTTTGAGGGTCTCCGTCAAAGCCTTGATTTCAGACCTAAGAGTTACAGAAACATACAGGTCAGGCCTGCGTGTTGCTCAAACAATGAGCAGTCGTTGAATTCATGTGTCAGGGCTATCTGATCGTGCAGACGCAATCTGCCCGCCCTTCTAAATTTGCCCATGCTTCTGCTCATACGATGCCTATCCTTCTGCTCAAACTACGTTTTGAGTGAAAATCTCGCCTAGTGGCACCCTATCCCTAGGCAAAGGATACATTTATCATGATGCACCATTTCGGGCAAATAAAAAATTACCGAGATCTGGACACCGCATTCTCGGTGTCTGCAAGCTTTTCTTGATACTCTTTGACCTTTCCCTGCAGGTCCGCCAGCGCTTTGTTGAGTTGTGCAATCTCACCCTCCTTATCAACCAGATGCTTTTCCAGCGTCTTCTGGTTGTTGTCACCCATCGTCTTGGCAGATTGCAACGCCTTAAGCTGACCCGCTTGATCAAGTTTCTCTGCATCCAAGGCTTCCTTCTGCTTCGTCAGCACGTCCACCTTACTATTGAGCGCGAGAATCTTCTTGGACAGATTGTCGTTTTCCAGCTGCACATTTGCTTTCGCGATATTCAACTCTTTGCTTTGGCCCAGGAGTTCGAGACCTTTGTCCCTGGCACCATCGAGTTGTTGCTTAAGCTGCTCCAGTTTCGCCGACAGATCCGCAACCTGCTTGATTTGTTTCTCTAAATCCGCTTGCAAGGTCTGCGTGTTGGACTGCAGGTCCTTGTTTTGCCGCGTAAGGTTGCTCATGTCGGACTTGGCACCTTCGATTTGCTCTGTGGCCTTGGCCAACTTGCCAGTCAGGTCAGCAATCTGCTTGCCTTTATCATCGTTCCCTAACTCTAGTTTGTGCTTGGCGGTTTGCAGCTCCTTGACTTGCAATAATAGATCCTGTCTTTCTAATTTCAGGTCAGCAATATCGCCCTTCGCCTTCTCCAGAGTGGCCTCGATCTGCGCAGCCGTTTTCTCTTTCTTCTCGTTTTCGCTTGTCAGTGACTGCTTCGCATGCTGCAATTCTTTGCTTCGAACTCCCAGATCCTGGTGCTCTACTTTCAGACGGTCGAGTTCCTGCTTCAAGGCATCCAACTTGGCTGACAGACTCTGGACCTGTTTGCCTTGCTTATCCAACTCCACAGACATGTTGTGTTTTTCTGAAATGAGAGCTTGCTTCTGCAGACTCATGTCTTGCTTTTCTGACTGCAGGGCGTAGTATTGATCTTGCAGTGCGTCCTTTGCGGCCTGCAGCACTTTCATATCATGCTTGGTGTTGTTGAGCGAGGCAGTAAGCTCGGAACCAGCGTCCGTCTGCATTTGCAACAAGTTCTTCGATGCCTGCGCCTCACCGTCGAGGGTTGCGTTCAATTGCCCAAGCTTAGCCACCTCGGCAGTCTTCGCTTCTAGCACTCCTTGCACTTTCTTGAGGTTTTCATCGGCACGCTTCAATGTGATCTCGAGGTCTTTGACATGCTGAGACTGGCTCTCAACCTGTTTACTCTTCGAGTCCAATTCGGCAGTCTTCGCTTCTAGCATTCCTTGCACTTTCTGGAGGTTTGCTTCGGCAGCAGCCAACTTCATTTGCAGTTGCGGTAGCTCCATGTCTGTCTTTGCCTTGAAGGCTGACAACGTTGTGCACTCGTCGTTCTTCCTCTCTAGCAGCTCGGTTGACTCCCCGAGTAAAAGTCGGACCTTTTGCAATTCCGCCTCCGCGTCCTGGAGCCGTGCAACGTCCTTCTTTGCTGAAGCAAGCTCCTTGGTCCTTTCCAAGAGCTCACCATTTCTATTCTCGAATTGCTTTCGCAGCTGGTCTCGATCGGCAGAAAACTGCTGGGCAGCTGCATCCTTGTCGCTTACAGCTACTTCGACGCTCTTCTGCAAGGTCTTGACTTTCTGCTCCAACTCTTCAATTTTTGATACCAAGGTGAGAGTATCGTTAGCGCTTTGTCGCTTGTCCGATTCGAGCTGATGCTTAAGGTCAGCTGATTTATCTACTGCCTGCTGCATGAGCAGCTCAGATTGCTTCAAATTTTGCTCCATGCGCCCCCTGTCCTCGGTTGCTGACTTAAGGCCCTCTCGCAGCACATTATTCTCTTGCATGGCATGTTGAAGCTTTGAGTCAGCCCTCTGACTGCTCTCAAGAAGTTTCGACATACTTTTCTCCATGTCTGCACGTGCCTTTTTCTCTGCTTCGAGCTCTTGCTTGGCACCTTTTAGGCCCTCCCGCAACAGCTCGGTCTCACGTGATAATGCATGCAGCTCATCTTGCAGCGTTTGCGCCTTCTTGTCGTGGCGATCCCGGCCGTCAGTGGCCGACTTGAGCCCTTCGCGCAACACCGCCGACTCTTGCATGATTTCACTCAGCCTTGCCTCAGCAGTTCTCAACTGTTTCTTGAGCGAATCCTTTGCTTCTTCATCCGCCTCCATCTGGGCCTGAAACGTTGCTATATCTGCCTGTGCAGATTTGAGCGCTGCTGACAACCCATTCCGGGAATCATCGAGCATTGCTTGTCCCTGCTTCATCGACTCCAGCTGGCTTTTCAACATTGCACACTTGTCCTTGAAATCTCGTAGCTCGGACAATTCTGCAGCCGACTCCTTTGATCGCGCTTTCAAGTCCTCACATACCCCCTCGGTCCTGACCAACTCTCTTTTCGTTGCATCTAGCGTCTCTTTGGTCTCTTCTGCCTTCGTCTTGTACTCCAGCATCTTATTTTTATATTCCAACGCCTGCGTATTGAGATTTTTGGCATTGCCGTGCGCCTCGTCGGCCTCGGCCTTGTGCTTGTCGATATCCCGTTTCATCGCGGAGCACGAAGCCTGGGAGGTTGCCAGTGCATCCTCTGCCTCCTTCAATTGCGTCCGGGCTTTGCACAAATCTGCATCGAGCTTCCTGGCATTCATGATTGCCTCGTCGGCCTCGGCCTTGTGCTTGTCGATATCCCGTTTCATCGCGGAGCACGAAGCCTGGGAGGTTGCCAGTGCATCCTCTGCCTCCTTCAATTGCGTCCGGGCTTTGCACAAATCTTCATCGAGCTTCCTGGCATTCCTGTTTGCCTCGTCGGCCTCTGCCTTGTGCTTGTCGATATCCCGTTTCATCGCAGAGCACGAAGCCTGGGAGGTTGCCAGTGCATCCTCTGCCTCCTTCAATTGCGTTCGAGCTTTGCACAAATCTGCATCGAGCTTCCTGGCATTCCTGTTTGCCTCGTCGGCCTCTGCCTTGTGCTTGTCGATATCCCGTTTCATCGCGGAGCACGAAGCCTGGGAGGTTGCCAGTGCATCCTCTGCCTCCTTCAATTGCGTTCGGGCTTTGCACAAATCTGCATCGATCTTCCTGGCATTCCTATTTTCCTCGTCGGCCTCGGCCTTGTGCTTGTCGATATCCCGTTTCATTGCGGAGCACGAAGCCTGGGAGGTTGCCAGTGCATCCTCTGCCTCCTTCAATTGCGTCCGGGCTTGATGCAAGGCCGACTCGAGCTCCCCTTCTTTTGTCGGTTTTTTGGCAAGATCGACCAGCGCATCTTCAAGGTCATGCACATGCGCCTTGAAGCATTCCAAGAAGGCGGTTGACACATCGTTGACAACCTTGGCTTGCTGCTCCACCCTGAATTTTCAAAATCATTTATGTGAGCCAGCAGAGATTTTCTCCTGAGTACTGTATGCTTGCAAATTACGAGATCTTTCTTTGACAGGGCGCCACGACCAAAACCGACGCATGGATCCACATTTCACGTACTGGACTTAGCAGCAGTGGGAGAGAAAAGCACGTACCCGAGAATATCGCCAACGGTCAACTTTTCGTGATTTTGAATGGTGCCAATAACTTCGGTTAGCATCAGAAAGAGCTCCCCAATGGCTTCGATTCTTGCGATTGCACCACGCTGGACCGTGCACTCGAAGAGCTTGCCCGACGGCTTGCGGATCTTGATAGACACGCTCGATCCAACAACATCACTTCCGCGCAGCGCCTGCATACGAAATGTTAGTACCCCAGTCGTTGCCACTTTTAGGCACGCCAGGGCATGCTCTACAACTCACGTGTCCTGAAACTCACCTTGGGGAGTTCGTCGCCGCTGAGCGCATGCCCGTCGACTTCGGCGATTTCATCCCCTTCCTCGATCGTCCCAGAGCTGAACTTTTTGTCGCAGGGGCCTCCGGGCACAACTGCGCTGACATGTCTCCCCTCGACAACAAGACCCACTGCACACGGCATCCCAGACCACCGCAACACACAAATTCTCCACTGAGGCGCTCTCCATTACCAAGACGCGTGCACATTTTTGCACACAGTGGGGTAGCGCAGCGCAAGCTCACCAGTGCTGTTGAAACTGGAGTGGCGGGTAACCTTGGGGTGATGCTTCCTGCGCAAGTCTTCAATGATTCGCTCTGCCGCCGCTTCAGCTGCTGCAGTCCCCATGCTGCCTGGAGGTGAATACCACGGCACAACGCCCTCGAAGCGGGCCGCAAGGGGCCGGGACTCTGCGCCTTGTACGCCTTCACAGGCACCTGGATGGTGCCATGCGCGCAACAACACTTTTGGAGCAGAGGAAGCGCGAGCCAAAATAGACGTATTTTTTTTCTTTGCCGAAAATTTTGAAAATTCGGAACCCACTGATTTTTTTCGTACAAAATCTTACATACAGGGTGGGCGCAGTTTAATGAATTTTTTTGTTTTAAACGGATTAAAATCGAGCGACGATGGGGGCGGGCGCCGGGGTTGCGGGGGTATAGGGCGGGCGGCGCACCGCGGCGCGGACCTGGGGCACCCCGTGCGACGTTTCAAAGT
>Ga0315905_10005261_pt1 | contig 13194 bp, 20 predicted proteins | sample LakEriMetagenome_5_FD_203522 | JGI IMG/M metagenome (GOLD analysis project Ga0315905, IMG submission 203522) | Freshwater fungal communities from buoy surface, Lake Erie, Ohio, United States - Buoy 4 MA121 | ecosystem: Environmental > Aquatic > Freshwater > Lake | place: USA: Lake Erie, Ohio... | reverse complement strand
TGAATAGGCTCAGCTTCTAGCCCATTTTGCGTCTCCCGGCTTGACAGCGAGTTAGTCGGCCGCCAGGCCGTCCAGGAATGGCCGCGAGGAGGCCCGCTGACGCTGTTCCTAACGAGCGTTCATCCCCCGTGTAATCAATCACACAGCACATATGACAAAAGTCCTGGTAATTATCGAATTCATCTAGAATGTTTACGCTGTTGGGCACGGCACCCGCATGCCACTACGTTGTTTGCGTGCGTCTGGAGTGAGGTCGCCAACCCGCCCAGTCCCCCTGTTGTTGTCGTTACAGTAACCTACGTCTAGACCCACTAGGCTCGGATCTCGACGGGCCCTGGACACATCCTGCAACCTCTGCATAATTAGTGCTAATCACGCTTGGTTCCACACCAGGTCCCATCCCTGCTGACAGCTGGGCAACTGCGTGCGTTCAGGTGTTGCGCATGCGCGCCCCTCGGTCGGTCGCTCGCCCCACAGCAGGCCAGCGCAGCGGCTGTGGTAAAACGCAGCTTCGCTTGTCATTACAGTAGTGGGAACAGGTGGGTTCACCGGGGCAGCAACTGCCGGGCACGGATAGCAAATGCATCAGCGCGCTGGGGCCAGCATGACGCTCCTGCTGCAAGCAACGGTGCACGATGCGTGGATTATACATAGTGATGTAGTAGTGGATGCCACCGTGCGTGTGAAAACATGCCTTCACCAGCAAGCAGCTGCGGTGTGCAACAGTATCAAAAGAACATGACCTCAGCTGCAGTAACCAGCCCAACACCAGCTCAGTTGGCCTTGCTGGCGGCAGCCTGCTGCAGGACGCCGACCATCTGCCCACTGCTGAGCAGCACCATCTCCGGGTAGTCCTCACAGAACCGGGAGGCAGGCAGGTAGTCACCAGGCTGGTTGGGCGTCCTGCAGGCGGCGTTAACAGCACAAATGAAGGAGGGCTCGGTTGAGATGGGAGGAAGGGCGAGGGCGAGGGCGAGGGCGAGGGCGAGGGCGTTGGCCTGCAGTAGCAGCACCTGCGGCAGCAACAGGACAGGCACCAGGTGCACGACCGCCAGCTGCCTGCAAGTGCACTGGCAGCAGCACGAGGTGCTGCAGGCTGACTCCACAGCAGCTACTCACCACAACACCTCCAGACCCATGATCTTGTCACTCGTCAGCGCAGTGCACTGCAGGCACAGGCGCATGGAGCCGTCTTCACACACCCTGCTGATGAACACCAGTGGTGCCACCCCGCAGATCGCTGCCAGCACTACACCCGGGGCGACGGCAGCACGCACCACCACCACGCACCTGCTGCAGGGTTTGCCTGACGTCCGGCCACGCCTGCACCGTGCTGGGCACTTGCAGCGCGCCCCGCGTCACCAGCAGCAGAGTCACCACGATGATCTCGTCATCCACTGGGCAGGCCTCCGCGGAGGATGGGCCACCTGCTGGCGTCAGAGCAATGCAATGATGGGTTTAGCAGCAGCACCAGGTCCCTGCGGTGCTTGGACGGTGCCAGTGCCCAGCACAGGCATGGCACATGCCGCGCCTCTGCTCTGTGTGGAGCAAGCACGCAACGGCACCCGCAGCTGCGCAACACAGACAGAGGACTCGCCTGCACCAAACAGGCGCTTCAGGGGCCCCAGGCGCTTGGCACGCCTGGTGAGGTTGGAGCCTTCATGCTGCACAGCATCCAGCTCCTCACTGTCAGCCTTCATGGCCTCGGTGACGGCCAGCTGGGCAAACAGCTTGCGCCCCTGGTCCTTGGAATCGACGAGCTGCACGACAGACAGCACGCCGTGAGGCGCGGGCGGGGTGAGACGCTGTGCTGCCAGGGTCAGCGGTCGGCGGTTGCCGGCCTGTCGCACTGCCCACGCATCTCCCTGCCCACCCACACCCATCCCTCTGCCCGCCCGTCTCACTGCCCACACATCTCGACGGCGTGCACCCCACCTCTGACTGCACTGACGCATAGTTGATCTCGCCCTGACGCGCAGACAGGATTGCGATGGCCTCCTCCATTGCCAGCCAGATGCCCTGCGCGCCCCCCTGCGCAGGGGACGGTCGCGGGGCACAGGCTGCTCAGCTCGCGCAACTGCCTGCTCGCGTGCATAACTGGCATGGCAGGTCGACACGCAGCCGTGGCGGCAGGTCGCTTACCGCCAGCACATCTTTGAGCTTGATCAGGTCCTTCTGCAGCCGCTCTTGGTTGTCGGTGCGCAGACCCAGCTGCACCTTGACCACCGTCACCGGCTGGCCTGCAGGCACCCACAGCCGGCGGGTTGCAGCGGCAAGCAACGCAGTCCGCGCCAGGCCAGCACAGCCGCCGGCGCTCCCCAGGCGCCCACAGCCGGCGTGGTTGCAGCGGCAAGCAGCGCAGTCTGCGCCAGGCCAGCACAGCAGCCTGCGCTCCCCAGGCTGCAGCTACATGCTGGTACCCCATCACGCGCTAGGGTTTAGCGCTAGTCTAGCGCGTGCCTGGCCGCTGCCACTCACGGTCCTGCCAGGCGGACACTGCTCGCGATGCCAGGTACACACCGCCCACGTTCACCGCCGCCACACCCAGCAGAGTCAGCGTGGAGCTGTCCCGGGCCGCCAGAGCCGCCACCTCCTGGCTCTGCGTGCCCAGCCAACAGGTAGTAGGTGTGTGCTGGCGTGCCAGGGCGCGAGCAGGCAGATGCTGGCAGGGCCAGGGGGCAGCATGCACAACCTCGCATCGAATGTGCCATGCGCAACGCAGTCCGCCCCTGTGCACGCCCCACTACCATGTGGGGCGGCGCGCTGCTGTACCCCCCACACAGCGCGCTGCTGACGCGTCGCTCACCAGGCCGGGAAGCACGCTGCACCGCGTGGATCTGGGCTGACGCACCAGCGGCACCACAGCGCGCGCGGTGCCTGGCGCCACACGCGGCGCTCTGCGCAGCCGCTTCAACATCATGCTATGAGCTGGCGTGCAGGGGCGGGCGCGGAGACCGAGATCAGGGTTCAATCTGGCTTCTGGGGTGGGCGCGAGCCTTGCACTGCCGTGTAGTGAGATCGGTGTCCCTTGCATTCGCGGAACATGGGGGCTGGTGGCGCGCGGCGGCAGCTGGTAGAGACCCGCGCCAACTGCGATTGGCTGAGCTGGCGCGCTCGCGCCACCCTGCGCCCCCCGCTACGCACACAGCATAGCACCCCGCAGACAACAGCCCGGCTACCACGCCACTGCTGGCTTACAACACTGGAGCGTGCTGCATTGTTTTCAGTGCAGCCGCCCCACAGAAGGGCGTGCACGCATCGGGCGACACCAGCGCACACGTGCGTGCTGTGGCGGCGGCGAGCACCAAAACACGCCACTGCACGCAAGTGGTGCCAGACGCTACTCCACGTAAGTGTTGCGCTGCCTGGGTCCACGAGACGACGCAGACGCCCTTGAGAGGCGACAGGGGGGGCGGCCACTGGCTGCTGCCGGCCCTGGTGCTCAACGGCGCCTGCACCAAGGCAGGGTTTAGGCTTAGAGTTTAGGCAGCAAGCCGCCAGCCGCCAGCCAATCAGCGACGCCCCTGCTGCTGCTGCGGTCGTGGCAGTGGGCATGCTGCTGCCGCCCGACATCATACCAGGCCCACCCCGCCGTTGCACAGGTGCAGGTCAGCAGGTCAGAACGGGGCAGCATTCGCCCTGCCAAGGCATGCACACCACTGGCGGACGCTCTCACCGCTTGGGTCGTGCAGCTCCACTGCGGCCGCTTGGTGGTCCTGCAGCCAGGCATGGCAAGCAGTTCTTGTTGTGCAGGCAACGCCGCCTGCTGCCACGGTACACCACCTTGCCTTCCGCGCTGGGCGCTGTGGCAAGGACGGTGCACGCGCTGCCGCCCGGCTGCTCGCGGCCATCAGCGCTGCGCCCCCGCCCACGCCCCCATCTAACAGCTGCCGCCAGCCCGGGTTGACCGGTGCACCGCTGACCTGGCATGCCATCCTCATCCATCATGTCCTCCATCAAGCTCTCGCTGAGCAGCACGTCGGTGGTACGAGCGTCCATCTCAGCCTGCATGCCCCCGTCGAGCAGCCGCCGCTGATGCTTGCAGCCGCCACCTGAGCTGCAGCGGTGGCTGCTGTACTGACAGCCCACAGCATGGGATGCACACCAGCAAACATGGCAGAGGCATCCAGGCATGCGCTGGCAGCGAGCGGGTCAGTCAGCTGGTGTGCCTGCCTTGATGTTCTTGCGCATCTCCTCCTGCTTGGCCTCAGCTCTGGACTGCGGTCAGCGACCCGGCAACAGCACAGGTTGTTGCAGTGGCCAGGGGTGTGCTCCCTGTGTGGACTGCGGTTGGCCATGGCAGCAGCCCGCCGTCGCTGCTGGCAACAACACAACACACGCCGCCGCGCGCCAACGCTTCATGCTCTGGGAATGGCAAGCGGGTGTGCTGCGCCTGCCGCACCTTGCGCTGGGCTGCCTGCTCTGCGACTCTGGTAGCTGCCAGCATCTGCTGCTCCAGGGAGGCCAGCAGGCCCTGCGAAGCCTCCACCCTGCGCGGCGACCCAGGCGGCACGCCGGATCAGCTGCCCAGGCTGCCCGGAACCCAGGCTGGCGCCCCAAGCCAGCATGGCCTGCCGTGAGCCTGCCTTCACGCGGCGGCGGGCACACTTGGCGGCAGGGCGGGCTGGACCACGGATGCCATCAAGCAGGCATGCATCTCACCATGTGGCCAGACCAGTTGCTAGCGATGCCACGTCCTCAGGCCTCACATCTCGGCTGATGCACCCGTGCACTTGCAGGCAGCGCTGCTGCTGGTCCAGCTTGCCTTGCAGGATGCCTGCCATGGCAGGTGCTGGGGCGCCATGGTGAGCCGGCAGCCAGGCATCCACAGCAGATGCAAGCACGCCATGGTGCACGCCAGCTCCACACGCCACACCGGCGCGGCTCTGGGCGCCAAGACGCGGAGCGACGAAGCACCTGTGCCCTGCAAAGCGGCCTGCCGCAAGCTTGCCTGTGTAGAAGCAGTCGGTGATGAGAAAGTCTTCCAGCTCTCGCAGGCCGCCAATGGCCAGCGCATCTTGCAGCGCAGAGTACTCCAGCACCTGCAGCGCCAGCGCCGCAAAGGGCCATGCTCCACCAAGGCTCGGGCTCCCCGTGCCCTGCTGATGGGCAGCAGTCATGACAGCATGCGGCAGGGACCGCGGGGCCCCCGCCCACCTTCTGGTCCGCCGCCAGGGACACCACCGTCAGCTGCTTCAGCTTGTGCTTCTGCTGGTGACTCAGGGGCGGCAGCGCGGCTTGTTGGGCTGCGGCAAGCGGCGGAAGTGGCAGAGGCGGGCTGGGCACGTGCTGCATGCAGCTGCATGCGCGCACGAAATGCGGCAGTGCGCACAAGGACTCACCCTGAGCATGCGCCCACGTGCCATAGCAGAACAGCTCTAGCAGCGCCACGAACAGGGCGTGCTCGCCCTTCTTCAGCTGCAGCGTGGGCGCCAGATCAAGGACGATGTCGCTCCCCTGCACCGCGCACGCAGCGCACGAAGCCGGCAACGCGGCGCCGCGCACCTCCTGCACACTGGGGGTTGCTAGCAGCTCCGCGAAGGCGAACAGGCCTGGATCCTCGGTGGCCTTGACGATCAGGTCCGCCAGACCGCGCCCTTTGGTCGACTTGGCCAGCAACAGGTACTGCTGTATCTTCGCGTCATCCATGAACAGCATGCCGGCCCTCCAGCGCTGCTGCGCCCTGAGATCAAGGTGTTCCTGCGCTGGCTAGGGTGCGCGCGGCCGCAGGAAGGACTGCAAGCACTTGGTTACAGCATGGCTGCTCGCCGTGGGCAACGCCGAGGGAGAGCGCAGGTTCAGCGCAGCTGGCCCGCACGCGCACGTCGCAGACGCGAGCAGGGCACCGCCGCCGCCACCACCCCGGGCGCCAGCAGACGAGCGCAGGGCCCGCACCGCCGCCGCCACCCCACCCTGGCCCCAGCAGGACTGAGCAGCATCAGCAGCTGGGGTTGGGCAGGCACCGGCACCTGGCCTGGTCAAACGCGCCGTCCGGGCCGGTGCAGCAGCTCTCAAAGCGTGCCACCGGCGTGGCGGTGGCAGCGTCACCAGCACGCCAGGTCCATACGCTGCTGGCCCCAGCAAACTTGCCGGCGGGGTCGAGCTGCTGCGCAGCGCATCCAAACTGGCACCAGCTCTCACCGTACTCAGCCGAGCCGTCGAAGCACCTGCAGGTCACCACGCCATGTGGCCACTTGATTGGCTCATTGCAGGCGGGCTGCATCCCGCCTGCACATCCAGCAGGCCATCTGCAATGGGGCACTGCATACCTGGCATGATCGCCTGTGCTGCGCTCCCAACCGCCTTTGCCCCAGTGAAGGCGACCTTGGCAGGCTGGTCCACGCAGCACGCTCATGACCCGGTGAAACGCTGCATTGGGTGTCCCAGATGCTGCCGACACGTAGTCTGCAAGTCAAGCAGGCGGTCAGGGGCGAGGGTGTCGCTTCTCACAGCCGCATGATGCCATGCAGGCCACAGCGACAATGGCACGATTGACACCCACTGGGCCGCCCGCCGGCAGCCGCAAGGCTCGCACCCTCAAGGTTGATGTACACAGCCGGTCCGCCGTTGCTGGGGCTCAGGTAGGCGCGCTCGCCGGCCACAAAGCGCACCAGCAGTGGCGTGCGGAAGCCCTGCCAGCTGCGAGGCGTGCAGGGGCGGTGAGCGGGATGTCTGGGCATGGAATAGATGCTGTACACTGTCGCTCTTGCTGGATTGCTGGATTGGCGTTGTGAGGCACGCAGACGCAGCACAAGGTGCCCACACCTGGCTGAGCGGCCGTACAATTCTTCCGTCAGAGCTGCAACGCAGCCAGCAGCCTGCAGGGGTGGCACGTGGTGCATTCAGCAGCCCTCCCATCAGGCAGCTGCAGCGCTTTTGGGGCGCCTGCTATGCATCGGGCATGGCCCTGACTGGTGCCACGGACGATGTTGCTGTCCCCCTCTCACACAGGCTTCAGCGAATGCACGCCGACTGACAGCAGCTCCTATCTGAAGTCAGTTACTCTTGCCTGGGAGAGGGGGAAGGCAATCTCGTACTGGGTGTAGGTGCTGAAACCAGAATGCATCACGTTCTCAATCTCAGAGAAGGAAAGGTAGGCCCTGCAGCAGGTGGGAGTGGGCAAGAATTTTGCCAAGAAGGCTGGGACTTGACCGCATGGCATGCGTATCTTCATCGCCAATCCGCGCAGCAAGCTACACCGCGCAGTGCACCCGCTGGCCCAAGCGGGTGCAAACTGGAATCTCACTCCCTGGCTGGCAGTGTGGCTTCAAAGCTGTTGATGTTCAGCATCTGCTCGTAGAGGCCGCTCCAGTACTCCGCATTGCGGCTCATGCCCATGGCAGCACCGACTCCAAGCGAGCTGCCCGCTTGTTTGAAGGCGCCAGGTGGCAGACCTGTGCAGGCGTGTGAAAGGCAACCCACGCAGTTTCAACCTCATGTGCGAGTGTCTGTGGCTGGCAGAAACAGCGCTGAATTCGTGCACTGCTGCGCTACGAGTCTCTGTGGCTGGCAGAAACAGCGCTGAATTCGTGCACTGCTGCGCTAAAAAAAGCTGGCTGAGCTTTGCGCTGAGCGGGCTGCCGCCTCACAAGCAAGCACCCACAGCAGCCGGCAATGCGGACTGCAGCACGCACGGTGCACGCTGTCTGCTGCTCGGCAGCAGCATGCAACATGCCCCAGCAGCCCAGGCCAACCCACCGTCCAGTGCCTGGATGGTTGGCTCTGTGCGCACGCCTTCATCGTGGGCAAACGTGACCTGCCACAGCTTCCTTCCTGGCACAAACCAGAAGAGCTGCAGCATGCAAGCAGTGTCAGGCGGGACTCTCTCGATCACAGGTGCCACGGCAGGAGCTGCCTGAGCACCAGCGCAGGCTCCTGGCAACCCGTGGACCGGTGCCAGGCTGGTGAGCAGTGGGTGCACAGCCAGTGGTGCCTTCACACTCAGCATTCAGGCAACTCACCGCTGTCTCATCATAGCCTCTGACAGAGTCCCAAATTGCTGCTGTGCTGTTGCTCCGCCTGGCCTCCGCATACTTCCTGGTCAGCTGGCGCATGTCGGCAAGGAACTGGCTGGGCGTGATGTCCTGCGAAACGGGCGGCAGGCATGGCTGTTGTCACCCTGTGTGCGTGGCAACGCTGGCACAGAGTGGCGTGCATGTGCCTGCAATCCCGCATCACGCAATCAGGATCAAGCATCGCTCTTCAGGGTTCAGGACAATGGCAAGTCGCACCTTGCGATTGCGCTGCACTGGCCTGTTGGGCACTATCTTGAACGTCAGCTCCAACAGTATTCCTAGCCGCCCGACGCTGACCTGCGTCACAGGCACCAGGGCAAGGCATGCGCAGAGACCAGCGGCCACAGCAGACAATATACTTACGTGGCCTGCCTGGACCTCGATTCAGGGTCGAGCAACCACGGCGCAACGGCGCCAGCAGACAGGCACCAGTTAGCAGGCAAATGTGGCACCCCCACCTGCAGCGCCCGCCAGAGGTGGGGCTGGGACGTGGGCGTGACGTCGATGACAGAACCGTTGGCTACCATCACCTGCGTGGGGGCAGTGACAGATGTTGCCCGATTATGCATCATGCAGATGAACTGCTGGATGGACTGCACGCATCAATCTCCCGCGCATGCTTCCCGCTGCGTCGCATCCTTCCTCAGGACCCCTGGCAGAAACCACAGCAGTGTCAGCAGCTCATGCGCAGCCACATGATGGGGCAGCAGTGTAGGGGCAGCCCACCACGACTCACCTTGACCTGCTTCAGCTGCGACGAAAGGCTCCCGTAGCGCATGCTGCTGCCATGGGAACCAGTGGCCACCGCCCTGCGCAGCAAAGTGCCAATTAGTGCCATGCAAGGAACCCCATGGCAAAGGTGGTAGTGGTGGGCGGTGAGGAACCCAGAACCCCAGCACTGCAGAGGCCATCCTCATGCTGAGCAGCCGATTGGCAGCAGGCAGTGTCTGCGGTCCTGGATGAGCCCAGATGTCAAGCAGCCGGTCAAGAGCTTGGGCTGGCCTGTGCAATGCGGCTGTGCATGTACTGCAGGCGCGGCTGAACGAGGAGGCAGCCAGCGCACCCACCCTCCAATGGTCTGATCGATGAACCAAGTGAATGCTGGCAGCGTGTACCCTTCTGGCGCCTTGGATGTGGTCACGTTGGCCAGCCAGTTCAGCAGCGTGCGCTGGGTGACGCCTGCAAAGCGAGCAAGATGCAACGTGGGCCTGGCCTGCAGCTGCTCAGGTATGCAGTGTGGCGCATGTGCCCCTGGAGGGCACTTCCCTCCTGCGCAGACTCCTCGCAGGCTCTGCAGCTCACACGCTGCAGGTGGCTCCAGCAGCTGCAGCATGCTGCGCATACAGTGTGTCTGTGGCTGCGCCCCTTGACCTGCTGACTGCCGGCTAGGGCTGTCGCGGGGGCTCAGCAGGCGGCTGCAATCACCTGCATTCACGGTGACAGAGGCTGCGCCCTCCTCATTCAGGCGTATGGCACTGCCCTGGCCTCGTAGCCTGCAGCCACACAGTTCCAACGTTGGCTGCTGGTGCTCAACGCCTCAAACAGTGAACGCAAGCAGTGGCTGCGCAGTGCATGTCGCACCGAAGGCATGGCAGCGGGGCCTGCCCAGCGCCCACAGCAGCCAGGCTGAGTGGCCTACGCCTGCAGCGTGTCCGTCAGCTCAGTGGTCACAATGTTGATGGCCTGGTCATCCTGCCCAGCGCAGAAATTCTCGGACCACCAGCTGTGCCCCACGCCGACTGCCTTCACCCGGGGGAAGGCGGTGACCAGCTGGGACAGCTGCCGCAGGTCGCTGGGGCGCCCCACCTGCAGCAGGACTCAGCGCGGCAGCGCTCTGCAACAGCTGAGCCAACCACCAGGTGGTGCAGACCAGAGCCCCTGAGGTTTGGACCCTGGCTGACTGCAGCCAGCTCTCACCTTGACCTCCCTGCTGCAGCTGTACTGGCCCTGCATGTGCACACCCGGGGCTGGCGTGAGGAGCGCGCACAGCGCATGCATCGTCGTGCATGCGGGTTGGGCATGTCAGGCCTGCTGCCTCTGCTGCCAGCCTGGCGCGTGCAAGCAGCATTGCCTGGAAGTTGGTCAGGTCTAGTGGCAGCCCACAGTTTGGGTGGGCAGCCGTGGGGTCCATGCGACAGGTGGCGGCCTGGGCAACCGCGAGGCACGCCGCAGTGACGACCGCAAGCGCCAGCACGATTCGAGACATGGGGACAGCTGGCAGTCGTGCGCTGTGAGTCAAAAGTAGGCAACACGTCCTCACCTGCGCGCGCGGCCTATCTGCAACAACCTTGGCGTCCCGAGGTTTGGGTTGGCACCGGCCGGGCGACAAACGGACGCCGACACCCGCTCATCAAGGGGAACCAAAGCCCGCTCCACGGGTCCCCAGGCAGCCGCGGGGCTGCTGGGCGGCCGTGCGACCCCAGCAGGGTCCAGCCGCCGCTCGCCACCGAGAGTCAAGGGAAAGGCCACCGAGAGTCGAAATCAAGGCTCTGAACCCGCCATCGCTCGCCCCAGGCTGGCATCACCAAACGTTTTACAGCCGTTGTTGATATCTACAGCGCACCCCGGACGGCAGGGGGAGCATGCAACGCAGCGCTACAATTGCTTTCCTGCGTTGCCGCCGTGCCCCTCCACCATGATGTCGACGCCGCCGGCGGCGCTGGGCGCCTCGCACGCTGCCTCTTGATCGCCAGACGCGATCACACCGGCCAGCTGCGCCGGTAGTTGCTGCGCTAGCGCATCCTGCTTCAGCCTCCACCTGCATGCAGCAGGTGACGCCGCACATCAGGTGAATCCGCCCAGCATCAACGTGCTGAAATGGCAGGGCATGTCGCCCTGGCAGGGCATGTCGCCCTGGCAGGGCATGTCGCCCTGGCAGGGCATGTCGCCCTGGCAGGGCATGTCGCCCAGCCCAGGCGCCCGCCCACCCCACCTGGCAGTGCGCCCTTCCAGGTAGTGCGCAATGGGCTGGTCCATGAAAATTTGAATGAGCTGCCCGATGACGCATGGAATGGCTAGCAAGCCCTGCAGTGCATGAACGACGAGCCTGAACCCACGGCAACAACCCAGCAGGAGAAGGCAGCCCGGTTTGCCAGCAGGGCTGGCGCAGAAAGGCGGATGCAGGCACGCAAGCAATAGGTCACCTGAGATGTGACGTCCTGGGTGATGTACGTGATGACGGTGACAGCCACTGGTGCGCTCTTCTGGCTTGCCTGGAGGGTTGACACATGGTGGTGGGGTGCGCCGCGGTGGCGCGGGGTGAGGTAGGCAGAGGAAAGAGGTAAGGCCAGAGTGTGCAACTGGCTGCATTGCCGGTTATGTATGCTTTTGTTCATGTAAGAGCTGTAGCGACAGCCTGGTGCAGGCAAGGGTGCGTAGCAGGGCGCCAGTGGTCACCATGATCACCACTGCCACTGCTTCTGGCATGGGGGTCCGCATCGCGTACACCACAACCGTGTTGAAGATGAGGTAGATGATGTGGATGATGACCACAGACACGATGACCAGCAACATGGTGCCTGCACACGCAAACAGTTGTGCGGGGTTGCAGCAGCTGCCGTGCCGCACAGAGTGCCGGGCTGCCATCCAGCCAAGCATGGGGGCGCGTGCGTCTGCCGTCTGCCAGGCTGCCACCCACCAAATGCCGTGTTGACAATCTGCTCCTGGGCACCAGAAATGGTCTGCCAGATGAGCAGGGCCAGGTTTGTGTTGCTGATGATGGACAGCATGACTTTGTGATTCCGCACAAACGGCAGCACGCCTGGAACATAGTCTCTCATCACCTGCGAGCCGTGGACAGGGTGCATCCGTGGTGGCAGCAGCGTGACTGGTGCAGGGGCAAATGGGACGCACACCAGCAGCCGACACTGCGCGCAGCAAGCTTGCTCAAGCGTGTACAAACAGCTGCGGCGCTGGCGCCCTGGAGTCGGGCTGCACGCGCGGGCCCGGTTGTTCAGCATGCAGGCAGTGCACCTTGCCGATGACGGTGGGCACGAAAAAGCTCAGCAACAGCTTCACAAAAATGTCCAGGAAGTCGATGTTCAGATCTGCAGGGCATCCAGGGGCGCGGCAGCGCAGCACACTGCTGGAGGCCAGCCTCATGCCTGCGCCGCCCCACGACCGGAGACACACACGCGCACTCCCACCAGGCCATGTGTCCGCGGCTGCAGCACTCACCATCAACACCCTGCACGCCGGCTGACAAGGTAGCCTTCAGCCACAGTGGGATGAACACGACGCCCACCACGTTGGTGGCCACCGTCAGGAAGATGCCTAGCGCCACATTGCCCTGCGGCGCGGCAGGCACTGGCAGCCCTGTGTGCTGTGGTGCTGTGCGGCTGTGGATAGGAAGCTGTGCAGCTGCAGACCATCAACCCTGGGCTGCTGTCAGCCTGGTGACGGCCCACGCACGCGAACCCACAGCATGCGTGCTGGCGCACCTTTGCAGATGTGACCAGGCTGACGCCCACGCCCAGCGTGGTGGGGACGATGCAAAAAATGACAATACCTGCACTCAGCACGCGACTGTTGGCATGGGGCAGCTCCCGGCAGGATTGCAGCCAGGTGGCTGACATGCCTGCAGCTTCCAGAGGCACTGCAGGCGGGGGCCACAGCAGCGCTGCGCCTGGCGCCTGCTTGCCTGCTGTAAACTGGGCGGGGTTGTAGGGCAGCTCCCGGCAGGCAAAGGCCAGCAGGGGCGTGATGCCCACAATGCTGACAAAGCCAAACACGGTCCCCAGCACCGTGCGCCGCGTGAACGCTCCCTTCAGCTCATCTGCAGGGACACACACCGCCACCATGACGGGGTAGAGGGGGGCAACAATGGCCCGCTGCATCAGCTGCCGTCGTCGGGGGGGGGGGGGCATGGGACCAGCGAGCGCAGGCACGCGGCTGCACATGTCGCTGCCGGCTGGGACGCACACACCTGTGCGCAGCGTCAGGCCGCTGATGAAGAACACGATGCAGATGTTGATGAAGGTGATGACGTGCACCCCGGCCACCTGCAGCCGGGGGCTACGCGTCGGCTTCTGCAACTGGTGAGCGTGCCTGCCAGGCACGGACGGATGCTGGACGGCTTGGGGGGGGGGGGGGCCCCGCCCCCCCCGCCCCCGGCCGCGGCCCGCGCGGGGGGGGGGGGGGGGGGGGGGGGGGGGGGCGGCGGCGGCGGGCCCGGGCGCGC
>Ga0315905_10005259_pt1 | contig 13196 bp, 10 predicted proteins | sample LakEriMetagenome_5_FD_203522 | JGI IMG/M metagenome (GOLD analysis project Ga0315905, IMG submission 203522) | Freshwater fungal communities from buoy surface, Lake Erie, Ohio, United States - Buoy 4 MA121 | ecosystem: Environmental > Aquatic > Freshwater > Lake | place: USA: Lake Erie, Ohio... | reverse complement strand
CAGGGCTTGCGCTGAAAATCCCGCCCGCCCCGCCGCATCGGCCAAGGCCGCGCGTTCGAACTGCACCACCGGATCGCCCACCGGGCCAGCAGATCGCAGGTGGCTCGCCTCCAACGTCCAGGCGGCGCGGATATCGAGTGCGGCAAGGTCGAAATCCTCGACCCGGCAATCTTCTTCGGTGATGAGAAGGGCGGTGGGTTGGCTGGGTTTCGGCGACAGAACGGCGCGCAGGGGCATCAATGACGGCAGCCCATCCGGCTCTTGATGCTCCAACCCCTGTATTTGGCCCGCGAGATCCGCCTCGCGCGGGGTAAAGCGCTGATTGGTAAAGGTCGCGATGTTCCACGCCTGCGCCTGATAGGGCTTGCCGCGCGTATGCAGCCCCGCCACCCAGCGCCAGCCCAGCGTGTTCGAGGCCGGATCGCCATCCACCAGATGGCGCAAAAAGAAATCCGCGCCCAGCCGCCACGGCAGCCCCAGCGTGAAGATCCAGATCGAGGCGAACCACATGCGGGCGTGGTTGTGCAGGTAGCCGGTTTCCACCAACTCCTCGGCCCAGGCGTCCATGCAGGCAAGGCCGGTCTGCCCCGCCTCGGCATCGGCCACAGCGCGGCGCAGGCGGCGGTCTTTGTCCAAGTCGGCCAGATCGCGCTCTAGCCCGTCGCGGGTGCTGGCCCAGACTTGCGGGCGGCGCTCCAGCCAGCCTTTGAAGTAACCGCGCCAGACCACCTCTTGCACGAATTTCTCGGCCCCCTCCGGCCCATGGGCGGCAATGGCGGCGGCGACCACATCGGATTCCAGCACCAGACGGCGGCGCAGATAGGGCGAGAGTTGCGACACCGCCTTGTGCTGGCCGGGGCCTTCATCGGTGTTGCGCCCATTGGCATAGCGTCGCCCCATGCGCGGCACAAAGGCGGCCATGCGCGCCTCACCTGCGGCGCGGGTGGCTGTCCAGTCGGTCATCTTGATCTATCCCGTCTTGTTATAGGGCCAGATGGCGCGGCCGGGCGATATGTCAACGTGGGCCTAGCGATAGCGCTCGACCATGGGGCGCAGCGCCACGCGGGCGCCAAGCTTGGCGGCCATCAGATAGGTGCCCGCAATCTTGCGATGCAGGAAAAGCGTGGCCGCCGGGGGTACATGGGCAAGGTCACGCTCTGACCCCAAAGCAAGCCCCCGGTCGCGCAAGCGCTCCAAAAGATCGCTCTGGCCAAAGTCAAAGGGTGTGCTTTGGCGCAGGGGTTCCATCGCCATGTCTAACAGGGACTGGATCAGATCCTGATGATGCAGCGCGGTCTCGGGGGCGAAATAGCCAATCCGCAGCATGGCCGCGCGGATCGTCTCGGGGGTGCCTTCAAGTGCGGCGGCCAGAAGGTCGCGGAAATCGGCGGCCAGCGCCGGGGCGATGGGTTGCACCGCGCCGAAATCCAAAAGAACAATGCGGCCAGACTTGGGATCGTAGCGATAATTGGCCAGATTGGGATCGGTCTGCATGGCGCCAAATTCGAACAACTCACGCAGCACCAGATCGATTAGGGCGCTTGCCACCCGGTCGCGCGTGGCTTGGGGGGCGGTGGTCAGGCTTTCAAGCGGGGCGCTTTCGACATAGCTCATCGCCAGCACCTGAGGCGTGCAAAGATCCGGCTCCAGCTCGGGCAGGACGAAGTCTGCCGACCCGTCCAACAGGGCGCGAAACCGGGCCAGATGCTGCGCCTCGGCCAGATAATCGGCCTCGCCGTGCAACTGACGCTTGGCCTCGGCCATCAGGGGCGCAAGGTCCATCCCGCGCGGCAAAAGGCCGGGCAAGCGCATCAGGCTGGCCATATTGTCCACATCGCTGTCGATGCTGTCGCGCACGCCGGGGTATTGCACCTTGATCGCCAGCATCCGCCCACCGGGCAGCACTGCGCGATGCACCTGCCCGATTGAAGCGGCGGCAAAGGGGCGCACGTCAAAGCGCTGAAAGCGCCCGTACCAGCCTGCACCCCATTCGGCGTTCAGCACCGCCTGCAATTGCTTGGGCGGCATGGGCTGCGCGTCATCGCGCATCCGCGCCAAGATCGCGGTCAGCTCTTCGGGCAGCACCGCCCCGCTGTCCATCGACAGCATCTGCCCCAGCTTCAGCGCCGCCCCGCGCAGATGCGACAGGCCTTGCGTGACCCGCAGCCCGTTAGCAGGCGTCATGAGAAGGTTGGCGAGATCAGGCCGTTTGCCCTGCGCCAGCGCCTTGAGGCCCCCGGCTGCCACACCCCCCGCAATGCCCGACGCGATGCCGCCCATCCGCAGCATCCGCGCCACGCGGCCCGTGGGCACCATTGCGCCTGTGCTGTCGTTATCCCGCTGCATCAACCGCTCCGCATTGCCCATCGCAGAACATGTGCCAAAGCGCCCCCGCGTCGAGGGGCAGCTGGCAATTGGGCGCGGTTTTCTGCGTGGTACGCGGGATTAATCTGCAGATCCCGGCGCGACAGGGCTTAACCGCTGAGCTGCGTCCAACTCGCGGCGCAGTCGGGCCTCCTCGGCGGCTTGCGGCGTGGTGAAGCGTGCCAGCAGAAGATAGGCGACGGGTGTCAGGTAGAGCGTCACCACCGTTGAAAGCCCCAAGCCCCCGACAATCACCCAGCCCAAAGCCTCACGCGCCTCGGCTCCGGCACCGGAAGACAGGATCAAGGGCACGCCGCCCAAGACGGTTGAGATCATGGTCATCATCACCGGGCGCAGTCGGATCACGGCCCCTTCGCTGATCGCCCGGCGCACGTCATGGCCCTGTTCGCGCAGCTGATTGGCAAATTCGACGATCAAGATGCCGTTCTTGGCCATGATCCCCACCAACAAGACCAAGCCGATCTGCGAATAGACGTTCAGACTGCTGCCAGTCAGCAAAAGCGCAAAGATCGCGCAGGCCAGCCCAAGGGGCACCGTCGACATCACGATGATCGCCGAGACAAAGCTTTCAAACTGCGCGGCCAGCACCAAAAACACGATCAAGATGGCAAAGCCAAAGGTCAGCAAAAGCCCCGATCCGGTTTCGTCCAGCGTCGCCGCCTCGGCCAAGGGCACGATGCGCGCGCCGGGGGGCAGCGTCTCGGCGGCCAGCGCCTCAACCGTGGACAAAGCTTGACCCAAAGGCATCTCGGGCGTCAGCCCGGCGGTGATCGGCACCGCGCGCTGCTGCGCCTCGCGGCCGAGCTCAGGGGCCACGGCACGTTCCTCAAGCCGAACAAAGGACGAGATCGGCACGGTCTGCCCCGTCGCGCTGCGCATGAACACCCGTTCAAGGTCAGACGGGTCATTCACCGGATCAGTGGTCGAGATCAGCTGCACGTCATGCGATTTGTCACCGATGAACACCGTGCCCACGCTGCGCCCGTCGAGCACGGCCTGCAACGCCTCGCCCAGACCTTCGATTCGAATGCCCAGATCGGCCGCGCGCGCGCGGTCGACCTCGATGAACAGCTGCGGCTGCGTGGTGTCATAGCCCAGCCGCACTTGGCCAAAGGCAGGATTTTGCTCCATCGCCGCCACAAGGGCAACGGCATCACGGCTGAGATCATCATAGCTGGCCCCCACCAGCGCAAAGCGCAGGCCCTGACCGGCCCCGCGAATGCGCAGGCTGTTGGGCTGCAGCGCAAAGGCGCGCACCCCGATCACGCCGCGCAGGCGGGCGGTGATGTCTGCCGCAATCTCTTGCTGGCTGCGCGCCCGTTCGTCCCAAGGGGCGAGGGTCATCACCATGAACCCCGAATTGGCCTGCCCGCCGCTGCCGGTGATGGCGAAAAGGTTGGTGACCTCGCCCCCCTCTTGCAAGGCGGTCACGGCATCCTCGATTTCGCGCATTTTGGCAGTTGTGTGCTCAAGCGACACGCCCTGCGGTGCCTCGACCCGCAGCAAAACCACGGCGCGGTCCTCGGGCGGGGTCAGTTCTTGGCGGATCTGGCCAAAGGCAAGCGCGGCGGCGGCGGCAAAGATCAGGCTTGCCCCCACCACCAGCCACGGTGCGGCCAGTGCCGCCTGCAAACTGCGGTCATAAAATCCGGCGAGCGCCGCCCCGGTTCGGGCCAACCCTCCCGGTGCTTGGGGCCCCGCGCCGGGGGCGGCTTCTTTCAGGATGCGGCTGGCCAGCACCGGGCACAGCGTCAGCGCCACGACCGACGACAGCAAGACCGCCATCGCCAGCGTAAAGCCAAACTCGCGGAACAAGGCCCCGGCCTGCCCGCCCAGAAACGACAGTGGCACAAAAACCGCCGCCAGCGTGGCGGTTGTGGTCACCACGGCAAAGAACACCTGCTGGGTGCCCAAGACCGCCGCCGCCCGCGCGCCCATCCCCTCAGACCGCCGCCGCACGATGTTTTCCAAAACCACGATGGCATCATCCACAACCATGCCCGTGGCCAGAACCAGCGCCAGAAGCATCAGGATGTTGATCGAGAATCCCGCCAGCCAGACAGCCGCAAAAGTGCCGATCAAGGCCACCGGCAGCGCGATGGCCGGGATCAAGGTCGCGCGCAGATCCATCAGAAAGGCGAAGATCACGGCGATGACGATGAGGGTGGACAGGATCAGCGTGAGCACAACCTCATCCAGCGCGCCTTGCACGAAAACCGCGTCATCCGAGGTGACCTTCAGCGTCACATCGGGCGGCAACAGGGGTTGCACATCCTCCACCACCGCCCGCACCGCCTGCGAGATCGACAGTGTGTTCGATTGCGCCGCCCGGATGATGCCAAGGCCGATCCCGGTCTCGCCATTGGCGCGCAGAACGCTTTGACCCAAGGCTGGGCCAAGGCTGATTTGCGCCACATCACCCAAACGCACGCCCTGCGCCAGCGTCAGTGCGGCAAACGCTTCGGGCGTGCTGATCGCGGCTGTGGTGCGCACCACCATCGACTGGCTGTTTGACGCCAACGACCCCGCTGGCGCGTCCAACGACACCGTGGCAACCGCCGTGCGCACATCGACCAAGGACAGCCCCCGCGCGGCCAGTTGGCGCATGTCGATGTCGATGCGGAACACCTCATCACGGTCGCCAAAAATCTGCAGATCGGCCACGCCTTCGGCGGCAAGCAGCCGCTCTTGCACCAGATCCTCGGCGATCCGCGTCAGCGCCTCGGCACTTTGCGAGGGGGATGTCAGCGACAGCCGCATGATGGCATCGGAATCGGCATCGGCCTTGACGATGCGTGGAGGCTCGACCCCGTCCGGAAGATCGCCCGACAGCCGCGCGATGGCATCGCGCATGTCGGTGGCGGCGGTGTCCAGATCGGTGCCTGCGGTGAACTCCACCGTGACCCGGCTGCGGCCAAAGCGCGACGAGGAGGAGATATCCTTGACCCCCGAAATCCGCCCCGCCGCGCCTTCGATTGCGGCGGTGATTTCGCGGTCAATGGTTTCGGGGGCGGCGCCGGGGTAGTCGGTGCTGATGGTGATCACGGGGCTGTCCACATCGGGCAACTCGCGCACCTCACCCCCGAGCCAGCCTGCAAGGCCCGCGATCAGGATCATCGCGTTCAGCACAAAGGCCAAGATCGGGCGGCGAATGAACAGCGCCGTGCCAGACAGATGCGCGCTGCGCTCGATGCGGGTGGTCATGGCGTGGCCTTGGTCTCGGGCGTGGCGGCATCAGGTGCAGAGGCCTCGGCCCCGCGCACCTCAACCTCTGCCCCCGGTCGCACCGATTGCACCCCTTCGATCACCACAAGATCGCCGGGTTCAAACGCAGCCTCAACCAGAACCCGCGCGGCCTCGCGCTGCGCGATCCGCACCGGCAGCCGCGTGGCCTTGCCTTCGCGCACCACCCAGACATAGGCCCCCTCGCGGCTCCATTGCACCGACAAAGGGTCAACCGCTGGGGCCGCTGCGCCCGGCAGGTCCAGCGTCATGGCAAAGGCCATGCCCGCGCGCAGCCTGTCGTCTGGGTTCGGCAGTTCCGCCTGCACCCGCAACGTGCGGCTCGCGGGATCGACCCGGTTGTCGATGGCGCTGATCCGCCCTTCAATCACGCCAAACCCACCGGCCAGAGCCTCGGCCTTGACCGGGTCACCCACGGCCACCCGGCCCACCATCCGTTCGGGCAGCCGCACATCGACCAAGAGCACCGACCGATCATCCACCCGCGCGATTTCGGCTTGTGTGCCGATCTGTGCGCCCACTTCGGCGTTCAGAATGCCAAGCCAGCCCGAGACCGGCACAACAACTTGCCGCTGCGCCAGATCATAGCCGGCCTCGCGCAGCTCCAACTCGGCCTGCCGCAGCGAAAGCTCTGCCTCACGCAGCTGCACATCGGTTCCTGTGCCCGAGGCCTGCAACTGCTGCGCGCGTTCAAGCCGCGCGACGGCATCTTCCTGCACCAACTTTGCGCGTTCCAGCGCGATGGTCTCGGCCTCATTGTCCAAGTGCAACAAAACATCGCCCGCCTGCACCTGTTGGCCCGAGCGCGCGCGCAGTTCGGTCACCCGACCCGGCGTTTCGGCAAAGACGGCAACCGATCGCAGCGCTTGGCCATCGCCAATGGCGCTGACGCGGTCGGCGAGTTGGCCTTCGCTGGGGGGCAGGGCGGTGACCTTTGTCGCCGCGCGCGCTCCGCCTTGGCCGCCACCCCAGCCGCCGCCACCCTGCGCGGGCTTTGCCGCGCCCTCCTCCTCAGTCCCGCCAAAGCCAAGGCTGTTGAGCACACCCGGCGCAAAGACCGCCGCGGCCATCAGGCCTGCGGCACCCAGCGCCAGCGTCAGGGCGATTTGCTTCCAGAACGGCATCGAACCTCTTTTCGGTGGCATGTCGGCGTGGCTTAAGTTGTGGGGCAATGTGCGAGGAAAGCAAGGAAAGGCGCGGCCTTAACCCCTGTCGGTCTGGAAATTCGATCGCGCTGCGCGCAAAAGCTGCAGGGCGGTGGCAAGGTTCGCTTCTTGCGGACCATTGACGTTTAGCGTCCAACCCTCACCAGGGGCCAAGGGTTCCAGCGTAGCCAACTGGCTGTCCAAGAGCGCCAAGGGCATGAAATGCCCCCGCCGCGCTGCGAGCCGTTCGGCAATCACGTCACGGGGGGCCACAAGGTGCAGGAACTGCACCGGCCCTGCCGTGTCGCGCAGGCGGTCGCGGTAGGACCGCCGCAGGGCCGAGCAGGCCACCACGCCCGCATTCGATGCCAGAACCGCCCCCACCGCCTGCAACCATGGCCAGCGGTCGGAATCGGTCAAGGGCTGGCCCGCCGCCATCTTGGCGCGGTTGGCCGCCGGGTGCAGATCATCGGCGTCCGTAAATGGCAGCGCCAGTGCTGTGGCCAGCGCGGCCCCAAGGCTTGATTTGCCGCAGCCAGACACGCCCATGACGACAAGCCTCATGGCTTATGCCTCATCGCGCACCAAGAGCACCAGCGCCAGCACCGTCAAGCCCACGCCCCCCAGCACCAAGGTCGGCGGCGGGCTGCGCCCCAGCGCGATCTCCCACAAAATTACCCAGCTGGGCACCAGATAGGTATAGGCCATCACCTTGGCCGAAGGCAGCCGCATGGTGGCATATTGCAGCAGCACAAAGGTCATCGCACTGGCCGCAACCGAGACATAGATCAGGCAGATCCAGACAATGCCGGGCAGGGCGGTCCAATCGGTGGCAAGCACATCCTGCCAGCCCCACAGCACCAAAAGGATGAACCCCGCCACCATCATGCCAAAGGTGAAGACCACCGCAGGCTCGCCCCGGTTCAACTTGCGCACCATGGGCGCATAAATGGCATGGGCCACACATCCCCAGAAATAGACAATCTCGCCCGACCCGATCTGAAACCGCAAAAAGGCGGCAAAATCGGCGCGGAAAATCACCCAAAGTGCGCCCACCGCCCCAACGGTCAGCGCGAGCGCCATGCGCGGCGTGGTGATCTGGCGCAGAAGAAGCCAGCCAAACCCCGCGGCCATGACCGGCGTCAGGGTAAAGACGGCGGCGGTTGAAACGGCCTCGGCGGTTTGCAAGCCCTTGAACATCAGCACGAAATAGGCCGCCAACAACCCGCCCAAGATCACATAGCGCCACGGCGCGCGCCATGTCTGGCGCGAAATCCCCGTGGTCGCCAGCGCGGCCACGCCCACCAAGGCCCCGGCCAAGGCAAAGCGCAGCACCGTCAGCGCCTCGGGGGCGACATAGGGTGCGGCCATCGCGCCCAGACTGAACGACCCTGCCACCAAAGCCGAAAAGGTCAGCATGGCCACATGCCCGCGTTGGGCGGCTGTCAGATGCATGTGGTGGCCCAATCTTGGCTTGCGCGCTTTAGGTGTGTCAGAAAACTTTGCACCTTCAGCGTGCGATGCAAATCGACATGGGTCACAATCCACAAAGGCGCCGCCCATTCGGGGCGGGGGGCAAAGACCTGCACCAAGTCCGGGTTTTGGCTGGCAAAATGGCTGGTGCAGAACCCAAGTCCAAGCCCAGCCTTCAAGGCCTCAAGATTGGCGGCGGGTTCGGTGATGCGAAAGGCGATAGCCTCGGCTGGCACCTTGTCGCGCAGCCAGCGGTAAAACGGCGCGCGGTTGTCGGGGCTTTCCGGGCCGATGAACTGGTGCTGGGCCAACTCCGCCTCAGACCCCGGCAGCCCGTGCCTGTCGACATAGCTGCGCGCGGCGTAAAGCCCATAGTCCATGGTGATCAAGGGCTGCACCACATTGTCCGGCTCTTGCGGTGCGGCCCCAGCGCGGATGGCGACATGCGCCTCGCCGTAATCCAGCCGGAACACCCGCATATCGGTCAGAAAGCGAATTTTGACCTCGGGGAAATCGGTCAGATAGGCGGCAAAGACCGGGGCCATCAGATCGGCGATCCCGGTGATCGCGGTGACGACGAGTTCGCCCGTCACCGTCTCGCCCTGACCCTTGATGCGGCTGGCCAATTGGCCAAACTGCTCTTCGGTGGTCTGGGCCACCAACAACAGATCGCGCCCAGCTTCGGTGGGCGTATAGCCCCGCGCATGGCGCTGAAAGAGCTTGGCCCCCAGCCGCTTTTCCAGCGCGTCAATGTGGCGGATCACGGTGGCATGATGCACACCCAAAACTTCGGCCGCGCCCGACACTGTGCCCAGTCGCGCAACCTGAAAGGCGGTGCGAATTTCGTCCCAGTTTTCCATGTCTTCGGTTTTCCTGTGCGCGGTTGCACAGATGAAAAGACCGGAGCGCGGTGGGATGCAAGAGAGAAAACGCCCGGGCCGGGGGTGGCCGTGCCCTATTTAGATGGCCCGTTGCCCCGCGATCAGGACGCGCCGTCGCCGCGCATCATGCCGATGGCGGCCTTCATCGCCCCGTCAAGCCACAGCCGCGCGCCGTCAATGGCAGCGACGTAGCCGGTCAAGACGCCCTCCAGCCCCGGGATCTGCTGGGCCAGTCGGGGGGCCATAACATAAAGCGCCACCACCACCGCCCCGATCACCACTGAGAGCACAAAGCCCGACCGAAACGCACTTTTGCCGCCTGCACCGGGCAGGCCGTCCGACACTGCGCCCGCATCTCCCGCCCGGCGCTCGGTTGAGGCGCGAAGCGTCGTGTTGATCTCGTCAATCTCGGGCAGCATGTCGCGGCGTGATTGCGGTTTGGCCGGGGCGGGTTCCTCACCCTTCATCCGCGCGATGCGTTGGGCGACGGCGTCCGGCTCTGCCATCTCGGCACTGCCCTGCGGTGCCGCGGCAGCCGCCACCGTGGCGGCGATCGCCTCGGTCAATCCAAGGTCGGTCTGGGTCTCAATCGGGGGCGGGGCCTCGTTCCGGCGGGCGAGCTTTTCGCGCTCGGCTTCTTCACGCAGCACGGCGAGAACGGACTCATCCAGCGCCCGCGCGGGGGGCTCTGCGGCCCTGTCCTCATCGGCGGTCTGCACAGGGGGCGGATCAAACAGCGCCTGTTCGGCGGTTAAGTCTTCCTCAACCCGGGTCGACAGCTGAAACCATGCATGACCACAGTTCGAACATTGCACGTCGCGTCCGGTGTCGGGGATGGCCGAGGCATCCACCTCATATTCCGCATCGCAGTTGGGGCAGATAAGGCGCATTGAAATCGATCCGACCACGGGAAACACAAGTTGATGCGCGTTTGTAGCAACGATGCGGGCCATGTCCAAGCCTTTGTGCTGGATTGGCCAACGCTGGCGATTGAAACCGCCGCGCCCATGGGCGAGTATCGCGCCCGTAACAGAGTGGGTGCAGGGACGGCCGTTCGTGATTTCCTTTGACAATGTGGCCTATAACTACGGCGGCGGAGAGCTGTTGTCGGACATGTCCTTGCGGCTTGCACCGGGGTCGTTCCATTTCCTGACCGGCCCATCGGGGGCGGGTAAGACCACCTTTCTGAAACTGTGTTACGCGGAACTCCTGCCCACGGCGGGCCATGTCACCCTGTTTGACCGCGATGTGCATGGGCTGACCCGCGATGACGTGGCCATGACGCGCCGCCGCATTGGTGTTGTGCATCAGGACTGCCAGTTTCTGGACCATCTGAGCCTTGCCGCCAATGTCGCCCTGCCGCTGACGGTCGCGGGCCGCCATTCGGGAGAGGGTGATCTGGCCGATCTTTTGGCTTGGGTTGGGTTGGACAAACTCTCTGGTGCCCTGCCGCCCTCGCTGTCGGGGGGCGAGCGGCAGCGCGCCGCGCTGGCGCGCGCCATCATCATGGGCCCAGATGTGATCTTGGCCGATGAGCCGACGGGCAATTTGGATTGGGAGATGTCGCTGCGCTTGCTGACCCTTTTGGTCGAGTTGAACAAGATGGGCAAAACCGTGCTGGTCGCGACCCATGATCTGAACCTGATCCGGCAGGCGAAAGCGCAGGTGCCCGCGCGGGTCTTGCGGATCGCCAAGCGCCGGGTGCAACTTGCGGGGGCGGATCTGTGAGCCCCGTCCTGTCCTCGCTCGTGACCCGCCTCATGCCGTCGGAGCCCGCTGATTCCGTGGTGCCACCTTCAGGCCATACTGCGTGGCTGACCTCGTTCACCGCAGGGGCCATGACCTTTCTGGCGGTCTTTGCGCTGGCCCTCTCGCTCGCCTCGGGGCGATTGGCCGACCGCTGGTCGGGCGCTTTGGAGCGCACGGCCACCGTGCGGCTCTCGGCCCCCGAGGACCAGATTGATCTGCAAGTCACCGCCGTCCTTGGCGTTCTGGCCACCACCCCCGGCATCGAAAGCGCCCGCGCCTTGACCGAGGACGAACAGCGCGCCCTGCTGGAGCCGTGGTTCGGCCCCGATCTGCCGGTTGAGGCGCTGCCCTTGCCGCGCCTGATCGAGGTGGTCGAGGATGGCACCGGCTATGACAGCACCGGCCTGCGCCAGCGTCTGGCCGCTGAGGCCCCTGGTGCGGTGTTGGATGACCACACCCGCTGGCGCGAGCCCATGGCGCAGGCGGCCACGCGGCTGCGGCTTTTGGGGCTTTTGTCAATCGGGCTGATCGGGGCTGCCATGGCGGCGATGATCACGCTGGCCGCGAATGCCTCGCTGGCGGCCAATGCCCAAGTGATCAAGGTGCTGCGCCTTGTGGGTGCGCGCGATGCCTATATCGCCCGCGCCTTCGTGCGCCGCTTTACGTTGCGCGCCACCGCCGGGTCGGCCATCGGCGCTGTCGCTGGGCTGTTGGGCGTGCTGGCGCTGCCCGCCACCCATGCCGCAGGCGGTTTTCTGACCGGCCTTGGCTTTCAGGGCTTGGGCTGGCTTTGGCCCTTTGTCCTGCCCCCCTTGGCCGCCTTTGTCGCCTTTGCGGCCACCCGCGCCGCCGCCCTTCGCACATTACGGGAGTTGACCTGAGATGCTGGCCATCCGCTGGGTTCTATCACTGATCTTCATCATCCAGATGTATCTGGCCATGGCGGTGGTGGCGATCGGCTTTGCCCCCTTCGCGCTGTTTTCCCGCGCGGCCGCCGTTAAGGCCTGCCACGTTTACTGCCAATGGGTGATCTTTTCGCTGCGCATCCTGTGCGGTCTGCGCTGCGAGGTGCGGGGCACGCCCCCCACCGATGAAGTGGTGATCGCGGGCAAGCATCAAAGCTTTCTTGACATCATCCTGATCTACAGCGCCGTGCCGCGCGGCAAGTTCATCATGAAGCGCGAGCTGATGTGGACCCCCTTCTTGGGCCAATATGCCCGCCGCATCGGCTGTGTTCCGGTCAACCGGGGCAAGCGAGGGGCGGCGATTGCCAAGATGAAGGCCGATGTGATGGCGGGCAGCGAATTTCCCGGCCAGCTGATCATCTACCCCCAAGGCACCCGCGTCGCCCCGGGGGTGAAACGTCCCTACAAGGTGGGCACCGGGCTTTTGTATGAGCAGCTTGGCCAGCCTTGTGTGCCAGTCGGCACCAACGTGGGTGTGTTCTGGCCCAAGCGCGGCATCCTGCGCAAGCCGGGGCTGGCGGTGGTGGATTTTCTGCCCCGCATCGAACCCGGCCTGCCGGTGGCCGAGTTCATGGAGCGGCTGGAGGCGGTGGTGGAAAGCAGTTCCAACGCGCTGATGGCGGAGGCAGGGTTTAGGGGGGTGTAATGGATTGGATCACCGACCTTGACGCGCTGCACAGCCATTATGGTTCGCCTGCCTTGCGCAAGCAAGCCGCACGGCTGACACCCGCTTATCGGGCCTTCATCATGGCCTCGCGGTTTTGCATCCTCTCCACGGTAGGACCAGAAGGTACTGACGGCAGCCCGCGCGGTGATCAGGGGCCGGTGGTTGTGATCGAGGATGACGAGACCCTGTTGATGCCCGACTGGAAAGGCAATGAGCGGATCGACAGCCTGCGCAACATCGTGCGCGACGGCCGGGTTAGCCTGTATTTCATGGTGCCCGGCTCGACCACATCGGTACGTGTCAACGGCACGGCGCGGCTGACAGCAGATGCCGGCCTTTGTGGGCGTTTTGAGCGCGATGGCAAGCATCCGCGTACCGTGATGGTGATAAGGCTCGCCGAGGTTTATAGCCAATGTGCCCGTGCGTTGCAGCGCTCGGCCCTGTGGACAGCGGGGGATCAGTCGGGAGGTCTGCCGACGGTCGGCCAGATGCTTCAAGAGGCTGCAAACGGCGAAATTGATGGCGCAGAATATGACCGCGAGCGCGCGGGTCGCGCCCATCTTGGTTGGTGGTAGCCCTAGGCCAGCTTCAGAGCGATAACACCGGCAAGGATCAACAAGACCCCCGCCACCCGCAGCGTGTTGACAGGCTCGGCAAATAAGAACACCGCCGCAATCGCGGTTCCTAA
>Ga0315905_10005258_pt1 | contig 13201 bp, 9 predicted proteins | sample LakEriMetagenome_5_FD_203522 | JGI IMG/M metagenome (GOLD analysis project Ga0315905, IMG submission 203522) | Freshwater fungal communities from buoy surface, Lake Erie, Ohio, United States - Buoy 4 MA121 | ecosystem: Environmental > Aquatic > Freshwater > Lake | place: USA: Lake Erie, Ohio... | reverse complement strand
CAGCGAGTTCCGCGCCTATGTCAAAATTCATCACGTCCCCGGCATAGTTGCCGTAGAGGAAAAGCACGCCTTTGCCACGGTTCACGGCCTGCGTGGCCTCCAGCACGATGTCCGGCGGCGGCGCGGCGAAAATTTCGCCCACGGCAGCACCATCAGCCATGCCTTTGCCGACAAGGCCATGATAAATCGGCTCATGCCCGGCCCCACCACCGACGAGCAGTGCAGGAGCGTCTGGACGCAAATCGTTCAACACGATGGAACGCGTACCGACACGACGCGCCTTGCCGTCATAGGCCAGGACGAGTCCTTCAAACAGTTCGTCAGCGCACTTCAGTGGGTTGTTGATGATCTTCTTGGCGGGATTGGCTTGGCTCATGGTCTGGTCGTGTGGGTTGGGAAAAGGACTGGCAGTTTGAGCGGTGCTCCCCTGCTGTCAAAGCCGATTGCCACCCTGCCGCAGACTCACTGCAATCCATAGCCGACCAGAAGCACCAGACGGGCGACGATCCAAAGGCCGAAGGAGATGAGCAGGAACTTCATGCCCTTGCGCACGTGGTGGAGCTTGGCCTCCAGGACAATGGACTTGGAGTGGATCTGCCCGAGCACGGAGCGCTTCACGTCGTCATTGGACTGCCGGCAGAAAAGGTTCGCGTATTCATCGCCAGGGATGGCGGCGATCTGGGCTGAAAAATAGAGGTTGGGGTGGCAGTTCGCGGCCGAATTTTTGTTTACCGCACGCGGAAAAGCGGCGGCAATACCCCGCCCGAAGGCGTAGCACAAACAGACGATGAAAAGCAGGTACAGCAGCACCACCACAGCTTCAAAAACCTGCATCTGGTCAAAGTTCGGCGTCCGCACACCGGTTCCAAGGTTCACCAACATGGCCATCAAGACCGCAGAGGTGCTCAGGGTGATCTGAGCCTTGAGGTCAGCACGGTTGATTTGCTGCTCCACATCCTGGTAAAGCATGTAAATCAAGCGCGTCACATCGACCTGTGTGTCCTTCACCAGCATGGTCACGGTGCCCAGGAGATTGGCGACTGAGGTTGCGGGGTCAGAATTTTGCATCTTTTAGAAGCCTTTCTATAAACACCCCCGCAATGAGTGGCAAGGTGCAGCGATGAATGTGCCAAAATAATCACCATTCATCACCGTCCAGCCAGTGAGTTGTCGGGCAACTGGAAGGCGTCTTCAATGAGGTTAACATGGGGTAACTCACCCTCGGTGAGAACGACTTCGGCAATGTCGAAACGGAACTTGAGGCGCGGATGGCCGAGCAGGCGCAGCCAGTCCTGGGCGCCGCGTTGGATGAGGCGCTGTTTTTCAGGACCGACGGCATCTGCCGGGCGGCCGAAGGCGGTGCTGGTGCGGGTTTTGACCTCGACAAAGGTGAGTACGTCGCGATGCCGGGCGACGATGTCCACCTCGCCACGGTTCACGCCTCGGTAGTTGCGATGCAGGACGCGTCTGCCATGCATGCCGAGCCACCGCACGGCGATCAGCTCGCCCATGCGGCCGATTTCAGCACGCGTCATGATCCGCGAGGCAAGACGATGGTGAAATAGGCGCAGCGGTGAGGCGCGCAGCCAAAGAGCCGCCGCTCTTACGCGAGCGTCACCCGTCAAGCGCCGCCGCAGCCAGCGCCACAGGGTTTTCGGACGCGGGACACGGCGCTTGGATTTCATACCTCGTCGAATTGAAACTCCGACTGTGCCACGGGGCCAAAGCTGCGGCGGTGATGCGGGCAAGGACCGAATTTTTTCAGCGCGGCGAGATGCGCAGGGGTGGGATAGCCTTTGTGAATCTCGAAGCCGTATTGCGGATGCTCGTCCGCCAAGGCGGCCATGAAACGATCCCGCGTGACCTTGGCAATGATGCTGGCAGCGGCGATGGAATAACTCAGGCGGTCCCCCTTCACCAAGGCCACCTGATGCAGCGGATAATTCTTCACCGGCCGACCGTCGATCAGAACAGCATCCGGCCGCGGATCGAGCGCCAGAGCTGCCGCACGCATGCCAGACCAGGTGGCCTGGAGGATGTTGATACGGTCGATTTCATCCGGCTCGATGCTGACGCAATGCCAACGAATGCGCGCATCGCCCGTGATCTCTTCATACAGACGTTCGCGCTTTGCCTCGCTGAGCTGCTTGGAATCATTCAGCACCGGATGGCTGAAATGAGCCGGCAAAACGACCGCTGCTACGCATACCGGCCCGGCCAGAGGTCCGCGTCCTGCCTCGTCGATGCCCGCGATCATGCGGAAGCCGGCGGCCCGCAGCGTGTTCTCATGGTCGAGCGTCGGCATACATGGATGAACTTTGAAGCTGAAACTTTAAACCCTTTTACCGGCTGATTTCAATCGGCAGCGTGATCTTTGCAGGAGCACCGTTATCCGGTGCCTGCCAGCGCAGCACTTCCTTGCCTGGCTTCTCCGGATCATTCGAAAGTAGGTACACTCGGATTTGAAGCGAGGCTTTCTCGCCCTTCGGCAATTCCGCAATCGGCTGGATTTGAAGCGTGATCTCATTGTGCCCGTTCGCGAGGCCGCCGATGATCATTTGCTGTTCCATGCCGTCACCTACAGGGTCGTAGTCGAAGCCGTTCATGCTGACCTTTGTCTCGTAACCAAAGCTCTGGATCTTGTAGCCTGCCTTGTGGTCCGGCACACGGCAGAGCGGTGGCACCACTGGCGCGATGCCTGGCGGTGTGAATTCCGGCGTTTCGAGAAACTCGGGGCGTTTTCCTTCCAGCAACGCCTGCCGCACATCAGGCGCGTTGGCCATGCTGGTGATCCGGTTGCTGTCAAACTTCCACATGCCGTTCTCGCGCAGAAATTTCAGCTTCAGCACATCGTCACGCACCAACTCGCGATCTTGACCCAGGTCGATCTTGCCGAAATAAACCAAGTGCGCAGTGTCTCCCACCGCCTGCGCCTCCAGCAGACGCAGCCCGTCAAGTGGCGGCGGCTGCACACCTGAGGCAAACACCGCAGCAGGGAAAGCACTGCGCTCGCTCACGACAGAGTTGCGCATCACCGTCTGGCGGTAGCGCGTGATCGACGAGGCCCAAGCCTCTGGATCTTTGCGAATCATTGCCTGACGCCAGTTCTTGTAGGCGTTCTCCAACGCTGTGCGTAGCGCGACATCGCCATCCTGAGCCTGCAGCGGGAGAACAGTGGCGAGCAGAGCGAAACTGAGAAGCAATGGGGTAAGGAAGCGCATGGGTGGAATAAAAAGCACTTTCAAGAAAGGCTGTGTCGGCATGAAAACAACCTGAGATCATCATTTTACGGCTCGCTTACTCCGCAAACCACACTGATAGTTTTCTTACTGGCACAAAACCATTTGCCGTTTTGGGTATTCTGGTAAACGTCACATTTTCCCTCACCCAAAACATGGAGTCATTCAGCGAAGGCCTGCCAAGAACCCCCCCGATTGATCGCAATCGGGAACTGCTGAAGACCGCCCGTGAGGAGATCTATAAAAGCGTCGGAGGTGTGAATCTCTCTGCGTACATCTGGGAGCCAGAAATGGACAAGGCTCCACCTTATCCGAAATCAGTCGCCGCATTCTTCTTCAGCAGTGGTTGGGACAACGGCCAAGTGGCCCAGTTCGCTCCTCATTGTGTGTATTTTGCCTCTCGCGGCATGACAACGATCTGCTTCGATTATCGTGTCGCGTCGCGTCATGGCACCGGCCCCAAGGAGTCCATGGCCGATGCGCGCTCCGCCATCCGGTGGATTCGCATGAACGCGGTCGAACTCGGCATCAATCCCGGCAAGATCGTCGGCGTCGGTGGTTCCGGTGGTGGTCATGCCATCGCCTCATCCGCGATTTTGAGTGGCTTCGACGATCCGACTGATGCGGTTGATTGCAGCCCTGCTCCAAACGCCATCGTGCTGTTCAATCCGGTGATGGACACCTATTCCAAAACCGCGTTCGGTCGTGAGCGCTGGCCGGATCAGGCCACCTGCAAGGCCGTCGATCTCATCCGCGCCATCAAGCCAGGCCTGCCACCCATGCTCATCATGCACGGCACTGGCGACCGCGTGGTGCCCTACCGGGGCTCCTATGAGTTTGCCCGCAAGTCGAGCAAGAAGAAAAATCTCTGCCGCCTGATCGAATTTGAAGGCCAAGGACACGGCTTCTTCAATTTCAACCTCTCTTTTGAGATGTATGAGGCCACCATCCGGGCCATGGACGAACTGTTCGTCGAACTCGGTTTCCTTGAGCCGGACCCTGAAGCAGGACTCGGCAAGATCGACTAGCCCTTCACCGGAAGGAATGTTGAATTCAGAATGACGAATTTCCGCTTACGCGCCGTTTCGTCATTCGTTCCTTCTTGGATTCAATCGTTGTACTGAACTCGTCATTTTTCCCCACCACCGTCGCACCACCATGCTCCGCGCACTTCTAGCCCTTCTGATCGTCTCCTCGGCCTCCGCACAATGGCCACAGGCTGCCAGCGATCTCAAAGCCGACCCAAAGGCGCAATTCGGCACGCTGGAAAACGGCCTGCGCTACGTGATCATGCCGCATGACGAGCCTCCAGGCCGCGCCAGCATCCGTCTTTACATGGATGTCGGCTCCTTGATGGAGCAGGACGACCAGCAGGGCATGGCGCACTACCTGGAGCACATGGCCTTCAACGGCTCACGTCATTTCAAAGGCGGTGAGATGGTCGAGTACTTCCAGCGTCTCGGCATGGGCTTCGGCGCGGATACCAATGCGCACACCTCCTTCAAGGAAACCGTGTACATGCTCGAACTACCGAAGGTAGAGTCAAAATTCATCACCGAAGGCATGCAGCTCTTCCGTGACTACCTCGACGGCATGCTGCTTGGCGAAGCCGAGATCGACAAAGAGCGCGGCATCATCCTCAGCGAGAAACTCAGCCGCGATTCCATTGAATACCGCACCATGATCGAAGGCTATAAGTTCGGCCTGCCAGAGTCCATCCTGCCACATCGCTTGCCCATCGGCCAGGAACAGACAATCAAGACCATGAAGCGCCCGCGCTTCGTGGATTTTTACGAAGGTTACTACACACCGAAACGCGCCACCATCGTCGCTGTCGGTGATTTCAAGGACACCGCCGCAGTGAAGGCCGAGATCGAAAAGCACTTCACCGAAGCCAAACCCAAGGGGGTGCAACTCAAAGACCCGAACCTCGGCAAAATCCCCACCGGTTACGGCATCATCGCCAAACTGCACACCGAGATGGAGGCGCAGTCGCTCACTCTCTCCGTCGAAATCCCCCGCCCTGCTCTCAATCGGCCGGACAATGCCGAGTCGCGCCGCGAAATCCTCATCCGTGACCTCGCCGACATGATGCTCAACCAGCGTCTGTCGAAACTCGCGAAGGCGGAAGGTGCCCCGGTCCTCAGCGCCGAAAGCTACAGCTACGAGTATCTCGAATTCGTCAGCATCAATGGCATCCAGGCCCAGTGTGACCCGAAAAACTGGCAGGCAGCGCTCACCCTGCTCGAAACCGAGCTGCGCCGCGCCATTGAGCACGGTTTCACCGACGCTGAGTTTGAAGAAGCCAAGGCCACCGTCCTCAAAGGGGCCAAACTGCGAGCCGATCAGGCCGACAGCCGAAAATCACGCGATCTCGCCAGTGGCATCGTCAGCATCCTCGCCTCCAAAAAAGTCTTCACCCATCCTGCTGACGATCTCGCCCGCGTTTCCACCGTGCTCGCCGGTTTGAAGAAGGAAGACAGCCACGCCGCGCTGGTGAAAGACTGGAAGGGCGATGACACCCAGCTCTTCCTCGGTGGCAACCTGAAGCTCACAGGTGACGCAACGGCTCAGATCATCGCCACGTTCAAAGACAGCCGCTCCAAGCCCGTCGCCCCGCCAGCCAAGGAGGAAACCGCAGCCTTTGCCTACACCGACTTCGGCCCTGCGGGCAAAGTCGCCAGCCGCAGCGAGGCCAAGGACCTCGAAATCACCCAGGCCGTGTTTGAAAACAATGTGCGCTTCAACCACAAGCGCACCGAGTTCGAAAAAGGCACCCTGCGCGTTCTGGTCAGTTTTGGCGGCGGCAAACTCAGTGTTCCCGCAGGCAAACCCGGTCTGCTGCCCTTCACGCAAAGCACCTTCCAGCTCGGCGGCCTCGAAAAACACGGGGTCGATGACATCCGCCGCATCTTTGCCAGCCGCACCGTCGGCAGTGATTTCTCCGTCGGTGACGAAGCCTTCCTCCTGTCCGGCAGGACCACCCCCGCCGATCTTGAAGCGCAGCTTCAACTGCTCACCGCTTATTTGACCGCTCCAGGTTATCGCGACGAGGCAGCACGCCAGTTTGAGAAAAACCTCGAGCCGCTCTACACGCAACTCAAGCACACCGCCGAAGGCGTCATGAACAATGAAGTCGTCACCTTCATGCACTCCGGGGATCCGCGCTGGGGCTTCCCAAAGATGGAAGAACTCAAGCAACGTGCGCTCACTGAGGTGAAACAATGGCTCACACCTGCCTTGCAGCAGGAATACCTCGAAGTGAGCGTGCTAGGAGACATCAACGCCGAAGCAGCGCTCGACGCCGTGGCCAAAACGCTCGGTGCGCTGCCCAAACGCGCGGAGAAAAAGCCAGCGTATGAAAAAGAACGCGCAGTCGCCTTCCCGAAGCCCGAGGCCAGCAAGGACTTCCCGTTTGAAACCGAGATCCCGAAGGCCATCGCCACGATTTACTGGCCCACCGATGACATGAGCAACATCCAGCGCACCCGCCGCCTCACGCTGCTCGGCTCCATCCTCGACGACCGTCTGCGCATCAAGGTGCGCGAGGAATTGGGCGACACCTACAGCCCCGCCTGCTACCACGTCGCCAACGACACCTTCACCGGCTACGGCTACATGACCACGATGATCGAGTGCAAGCCCGAACTCGCAGGCTCTCTGACCAAGCTGGTCATCGAAATCGCCGACAAGCTAGCCGCCGGCCCCATCACTGACGATGAATTTGAACGTGCCATGAAACCGATGATCGCCCAGCTTGAGCAGATGCGCCGTGACAACCGCTACTGGTCCATGAACGTCCTGCGCTGCTCCCAGGAGCATCCCGAGCGCCTCAACTGGGCCAGAACCTTTGTCAGCGACTTCACCGGCATTAAGAAAGAGGAAATCCAGGCACTCGCCAAAGAATACCTTGGTGCCAAACGTGCCGTGTCCGCCGGAATCATTCCTCAGGTGAAGAAATAAAGTAGTCCGCACAGGCCACTCTCACATCATTCGCTGCTTCAGCGCCCGCACCTCGCCGCTCACATTGGTGGCGAGGAGAAAGGCGGACACCACCACGACGCGTTGGGCCCCTGCGGCGGTGATTTCATCCAACCGTGACGCGTTCACGCCGCCAATGCAGAAAATCGGCAGCGTCACGAGACGATGCACCTCGGCGATTTCGTGCAAGCCAATCGGCACATAGTCAGGTTTCGTTCCCGTTGCGTACAGCGGCCCGAAACCAATGTAATCCGCGCCTTCCGCCTGCGCCGCGACGGCTTGAGCCAGGCTGTGAGTCGATTTGCCGACAAAACATGCCGAAGCAACCACCGCGCGCGCCTTGGCGACCGCATCATCGTCCTGACCAACGTGAACGCCCTCGCTGCCGACCGCAGCGGCCACTTCGAGGTGATCATTGATCACCAGCGGCACGCCATGATCACGCGTGATGGGTAGCATGAGCCGCGCGAGACGTTCGATCTCCGATGCCGTGAGTTTTTTAGCTCGTAGTTGCAGCACATCGACGCCTCCGGCGCAAAGCTGCGCGGTCATGTGCTCCACCTTTTCCGGTGTCACATAACCGAGGTCAACGATGCCGTAGAGCCGTGCGTCTTGAATGCGTTTCATGGCGCATTGCATTGGCGGTGGCGGCCCTTGGCGCAAGCGCAGTTTGCATTTGCTACCGTTCCACGCAGCGTTTAAGGCCGATCATGGCGGGAAGCATCCTTTGCGTTGCCTCCCGTTTTCTTTCCGTTCGCAGATGCAGGGAAGGCCGTGAGAACCGGCCACAGTGGCGCTGCGGTATCGGGTTACAGACCTCCATTCATGCCCTCAGGCATGGAACACAGCCAATCGGGAGCAATCCTTGGTGAAGGCGGAGGCGAGGATGCGGCAAACAACCGCGAAAAACCCGGAGTCCGAACATCTCGCTGCGAACACATCATCCGACCCGCCATGTGGCGGTGCGCGGATGATTTCATCGAACCAATGAACACCCCAACGACATGTCCCTCCACACTCCCTGTGGCCGCAGCTTCGTGCTCGCGTCCTTACTCCTCGGAAACACGCTCTCACTGAGCGCCCAAACGCCCCAGAAATCCGGCCCACTACCGGAAGTCGTCATCACCGCAACCAAGACGAAAACGGAAACCTGGCGCACCGCCAGCAGCGTCACGGTCATCGACCGCAAAAAAATCGACGAGCAGCAACTCAAACTGCTGCCTGAAGCCCTGCGGCAGGTTCCAGGACTCGTCATCGCAGATCGCGGCACCCCCGGCTCGGTCAATGGCATCTTCCTGCGCGGCACGAACAGCGATCAGACGCTCGTCGTCATCGATGGTCGTCCGATGCCCGCGAACCTCGCAGGTCTCTATAACATCGAAACCATGGCACTCGACAACGTGGAACGCATCGAAGTGTTGCGCGGCCCAGCAGCTAGCTTGTATGGCGGCAAGACCCTCGGTGGGGTGATCAACATCATCACGCGCAGTGGTCATGGCTTATCCAAGCCTGAAACCACCTTGATGTGGGAAGGCGGCAGCTTTGGCACTTCGCGCGAAAGCCTTGGCACACGCGGCGCGGCGGGAATCTATGACTGGAGCTTGGATCTGAGCCGCACCGACACGCAAGGCTATCGACTCAACAGCCAGATGCAGTTGAACAACGCTGCAGGTAAATTCGGTGTTCAATTGGCCGACACCCTGCGCTTTGACCTCGATCTGCGTTATTACAACGCAGATGTCGGCGTGCCAAACAATGCCACCACGAATGATCCTGACGGCCACATGCTGAGCGAGTTCTGGAGCCTTTCCCCACGCTTAGCGTGGCAGACCACGGATCGCTGGTCGCAGACACTGACCTATCAATTGGGTAACTTCCGCCAAGTAGCCACCAATATCGACCCCTTAGGCTTCGGCATCAATGGGAGGAGCACGTCACGCAACCACTTCTTGGAATACCAGAGTGTGTTTAAAGCGACCGACAAATGGACCATCACTGCTGGCACCTGGCTACAGGACATCGGCTACTCCCGCAGCAGTGACAACGCACCAGTAAGCGCCTACGATGTCGATCAGCATGAGACCAATTGGGCAGTGTTCCTGCAATCACAGGCGGAGATTTTGCCCGGTTGGAATTTGATCGGCGGCATTCGTCACGACACGTATTCTGACTTTACCGATGCAACCACGTGGCGCGCCGGAACAAGTTGGCGCATGCCGTGGACGCAGACCGTGCTGCATGCCAATTACGGCACCGCCTTCGGCCCAGCGAGCCCGCAAAACCGCGAAGCTGCGCTCTTTGGTGACCCAACCTTCATCAAACCAGAACAGAGCAAAGGAGTCGAAGTCGGCATTGCGCAGCCATTTGCGAACAACCAAGCATCCGTCAGCCTGACGTACTTTCGCAACAGCATTCGCCATCTCATCGTGTTCGACCCGAATCTATTCGTGCTGCAACAGATCAATCAGGCGCGCACGCAAGGTTTAGAAGCCGCGTTTCAATGGAATCCCTGCGACAGCTTCGGCTTCAATGCGCAATACACTTATCTAGACGCTGACGATCTCACCGCTGGCACACGCTTGGTCCGCAGGCCTCGGCATACCCTCTCCGGTGATGTTTGGGTGAAGCCAGTGGCCAAGCTGCGCCTAGGCCTCGGGGCGCTTTACATCATCGATCGCGAAGACGGCTTCGGAGCTGCACAGCGTGACGTGGAGGACTATTTGCGTCTGCGATTGACCGCCAACTATGAGCTTTGCAAGAACTGCGAATTCTTTGCCCGGATCGAAAACCTACTTGGAGAACGCTATCAGGAAGTGCTGGGCTTTCCATCCATGCGCACCGGTGCCTTTGCAGGAATACGGCTGCGTTTTTGACAGACCATGCTAAAACAACGGCGTGAGCAGTCCATCATCACGCCCTGAGAACCCAACCGCACTGCGCGAGCGTTTCATTCGCCGTGTCAGTGCGGACAGTCCGTTCTACCGGCTATTCGATCACCTGCCGGACCTTGCTTTTTTCGCCAAGGATGCGCAGTTCCGCTTCATGTGCGCCAGCCAGCGCTTCATGGACCGCTTTGGCATCGCGGACGAGTCCGGCATCGTCGGCAAAAACGATTTTGATCTGTTCCCCGCCCGTCTCGCCGAGAATTTTCGTCGCGATGACGAGGAGGTGCTCGGCAATGGCAGACCGAAGCTCAACATCGTCGAACTGTTCTTCACCGACCAGGGCATACCGGACTGGTTCGTCACGAACAAGCTGCCGCTCATCGATAATCAAGGTCGCGTCATCGGCATCATGGGCACGGTGCAGAGTTTTGAGGGCAAGAAACAGGTGCTGCAGCCCTACCTGCAAATCGACCGCGCCCTTGCCTACATCCGCGAGCACTTCCGCACTGGCGTCTCCATCACCGAACTCGCGCAGATCGTGCATCTCTCGCCACGGCAACTGCACCGCAAGTTCGTCGAGACCTTTGGAGCCAGCCCGCAGGCCTTCATCATGAAACTGCGCATCCAGGCCACCTGCGAGGCGCTGCAAAAAGAAGGCGCACAGATCACCGAAGTGGCCCGTGATCTCGGCTTCTGCGACCAAAGCGCGTTCACCCACCACTTCCACCGCCACATGGGCCTCACCCCACTGAAGTACCTGCAACAGTTCCGGCTGAGGCGAGCGTAGGGCTGAGAGCCAAGAGCCACCGGCTGATTCGTAGCCTAAAACGTCGGCTGCTGCGGCCCGCGTGACATGCTCAACCTCTTCGCCCTTCACCCTTCCGCTGATTTTTCCGGTTGCCCACACCACCAAGTCCGCTTAAAGACTGCGCCCCGGAAAATTCCGCGCGATTAGCTCAGTGGTAGAGCATTGCCTTCACACGGCAGGGGTCGCAGGTTCGAACCCTGCATCGCGCACCATTCAACTTCTGCGAGGCTTAAAGCCTGAAAGCAGCTTTTTGAATTCATCCAAACGCTGGGACTGGGTTCCATATCGGCCTGAGGCATACAACTCGGCCAGGTGTTTGATTTGTGAGGCCAAATCCGGCCTGAGAGCGGAAACGCGCTCGGCATACGCCAACGGACCTTCATGCACGAGGCGAGGCCGCACACCGGCTTTGGCGAGCTTTTGACACACACGCTGCCAGACGCGCATCCACGGGTCCGCATGTCGTGCGGGCCGTCGCAACCACCAGGCAACGGATGCGGCAACGAGAAACACGGCAGCAATGCTGGCGACGAGCAGTGAAAGCCGACTCTGCACCAGCCCCAGGCGCTCCAGCAGACCGCGCTGCGTTTCCTGGTTGTAGTCGATGACGCGGTCTTGCCAGGCATAGCTGAGGCTGTCCCACAGAAGTCGCATGCGCTGCGTGACGCGTCCCCACAGGCTACGGCGCTGGCGCTCGGCGGCCTCGGCGCCTCCCGCCAGCCAGGAGCGCAGATCAATGTTCACACGGTCAGGTGCCAGCGCGGCGGTGGGGTCGATGCGATACCAGCCCACGCGCTCCAGCCAGACTTCGGTCCAGGCATGCACGTCACTTTGTTTCACGATGAGGTAGCCGCCGTTGTGATCCGAAAACTCACCGCCGAGATAACCCACCACCAGACGCGAGGGGATGCCCGCCATGCGCATGAGTGTGGCAAAGCTAGCGCTGAAATGCTCGCAGAAGCCGGTGCGGCGGCTCAGGAAGAACTCCTCCAGCCCGCCCGGACCCGAGTACTCGCCCGGTTCCAGCGTGTAAGTGAAGCCCTGAGTGCTCAGGTGCTTCAAGGCGAGCTGCACGATCTGCTCATCGTTTTGCGCGGCCGCCTCCCACGCATCCGTGATCTGTTTGAGCTGTGGGGAGATGTTCCCGGGCAGTTGCAGCGCTGCCTCACGATGGTGATCCGGCAAATCACGCAGCGGCGGTTGTTCGACGCGAGATTTGACCTCGATGCGCTCCGAACTGCGCACCGGCATGGGCGAGGTGAGCGTTTCATCAAACTCAGGATACAAACGCATGCCGCGGGCGATGGCGCTGAGCGGCAGATCCAACGCAGGCACCCACGTTCGGCCATGCGGCTCCAGGTCGATGATCTGGCGCACATCATTGGGGCTTTGTTTCGCGGGAAACATGGGCCGGTAGCCGAGGCGCTCGCCACGCGTCCAGCGCAGGCCTTCACACTGCCACAGGGTGATGCAGCGCCAGTAGCGGTGCAGGTTCGGCGGCGGCTGGCCATCAGGAAAGCGCACGCGGAAGGCCACATCCGTCCTCAGGGCCAAACTGGCGATGCCGCCGGGATCGAGCGTGTTGTCGATGCCCGTCTCACCAAACCGGCTGCGGCCCAGCGCGGCGCTGAGATCGAGCAAGCCGCGTGGGAACACAAAAAACAGCATCAGCGCCAGCGGCACGGCTTGAGCGAAGAGTGTGGCCGTCACCCGCGCCGGTTCGCGTGCTCCGGGTGCGCTGCGGCGGAAGCGCACCATGCAGCCGGTGATGAGCAAAAACACCCCCAGCACCCAAGCCGAGCGAGACAGATGATTTTCGAGCAAGATGACGCAAAACGCGAGGAACCAGCCAATCAGCCCCAGCACCTGAAATTCACGCGGCGTGCGACTTTCCAGGACCTTCGTGCCTGCCAGCACCAGCAGTAGCGCGATGCCCGGCTCCATGCCACGCATCTCTCCATACTCAAACCACACGGCCGCGATGCCCGCGACGATGACAGCCGCGCGCACGATCACATGCGGCACGCCCATGCGCAGCACGCCGCGCCAGATCAAACACAAGGCACACACCGCCAGTCCTGCCGTGGCGATGTAGCCATGCATCGGCCAGATCGCCAAAAGCAGCGCCAGACTCAGCAGCAGCAGCGGACGCGCAGGCAGATAGATGGATTGCTCGAAGCTGATCTCACTCGTCCCCTTCCCTGACTGCAAATCCCCCGAAACTGCCGCTACAGCATCCGTGTTCGTCTGCGTGGCGAGCGCGTCCAGGCAGCGCCGCAGATGCGCAG
>Ga0315905_10005257_pt1 | contig 13202 bp, 9 predicted proteins | sample LakEriMetagenome_5_FD_203522 | JGI IMG/M metagenome (GOLD analysis project Ga0315905, IMG submission 203522) | Freshwater fungal communities from buoy surface, Lake Erie, Ohio, United States - Buoy 4 MA121 | ecosystem: Environmental > Aquatic > Freshwater > Lake | place: USA: Lake Erie, Ohio... | reverse complement strand
TGATGGTGTTCGACTCGGCATTGCCGGTACCGTCAATATCATCAGTACCCGTCAGGGTGAGATTTTCAACATTGTCCGACAGGGTGTAGGAGACAGAGGCATTGACTATATCCGTCCCCTCGTTGGGGTTTTCGGTGATAATATCCCCGCCATTGTCAACGATATACGTGTCGTTACCCCATCCCCCCTGGAGGTTGTCTGCGCCCCCTTTCCCGTCGAGGAGATTGTTGCCCACATTACCCTTGATGGTGTTCGACTCGGCATTGCCGGTACCGTCAATATCATCAGTACCCGTCAAGGTGAGATTTTCAACATTATCCGACAGGGTGTAGGAGACAGAGGCATTGACTATATCCGTTCCCTCGTTGGGGTTTTCGATGATAATATCCCCGCTATTGTCAACGATATACGTGTCGTTACCCCATCCCCCCTGGAGGTTGTCCGCGCCCCCTTTCCCGTCGAGGCGATTGTTGCCCACATTACCCTTGATGGTGTTCGACTCGGCATTGCCGGTACCGTCAATATCATCAGTACCCGTCAAGGTGAGATTTTCAACATTATCCGACAGGGTGTAGGAGACAGAGGCATTGACTATATCCGTCCCCTCGTTGGGGTTTTCGGTGATAATATCCCCGCCATTGTCAACAATATACGTGTCGTTATCCCATCCCCCCTGGAGGTTGTCCGCGCCCCCTTTTCCGTCGAGGAGATCGTTTCCCGCTCCGCCAATCAGCGTATTAATACCACTATTGCCAATGAGTTGGTTAGCCAGGGCATTGCCGGTGCCGTTAATGTTGACAGTACCCGTCAGGGTGAGATTTTCAACATTATCCGACAGGGTGTAGGAGACAGAGGCATTGACTATATCCGTTCCCTCGTTGGGGTTTTCGGTGATAATATCCCCGCCATTGTCAACAATATACGTGTCGTTACCCAATCCCCCCTGGAGGTTGTCCGCGCCCCCTTTTCCGTCGAGGCGATCGTTTCCCGCTCCGCCAATCAGCGTATTAATGCCACTATTGCCAATGAGCTGGTTAGCCAAGGCATTACCGGTACCGTTAATATCATCAGTACCCGTCAGGGTGAGATTTTCAACATTGTCCGACAGGGTGTAGGAGACAGAGGCATTGACTGTATCCGTTCCCTCGTTGGGGTTTTCGATGATAATATCCCCGCTATTGTCAACGACATACGTGTCGTTACCCAATCCCCCCTGGAGGTTGTCCGCGCCCCCTTTTCCGTCGAGGAGATCGTTTCCCGCTCCGCCAATCAGCGTATTAATGCCACTATTGCCAATGAGTTGGTTAGCCAGGGCATTGCCGGTACCGTTAATATCATCAGTACCCGTCAAGGTGAGATTTTCAACATTGTCCGACAGGGTGTAGGAGACAGAGGCATTGACTGTATCCCTTCCCTCGTTAGGGTTTTCAATGACTTCATCTGCCGTATGATTAACTATACATACATCATTACCAGTAAGTCCCTTTAAGATATCTGCATTTGTTGTTCCGTTTAATCGATCTCCAGTATCGGTACCGATAAATTTGCGTCTTTCAGGGTTCGGAGTGGCAGGGGGAAGGTCTACGGAACCTAGGGTTAAAACCCTTAGACTTTCGTAACCAAAGGACGTCCACCTAATTTCTAGAATATTGTTGTTTTCCCCCGTTACCTTGACATAATCTCTTGTCTGGAAATAGTTTGAACCTGATCCGGGAGAATTTGCGACCCATTGTAATCCTTCCAGCGTTTGACCGCGTGGACTGACATAGTTCGTAAAGGAAAATAGGTCGTTAGTCAAATCGCTATCTCGACTATCAATTAACCCAACAATGGGAGAATCAAAAATAATAGTTGCAAATGCAAACAAACGCTGCCCCTGGAATACTGGATCCTTATAAAAGACGATATAGTGACTATCCAGTGCTGCCCCATCGGTCAATTCTGGAAGGTTTGCATAGTTGGCATCCCAATCGTAGGCAAGATTGCTATCACTTAAATTTGCTTCATAATTAGCAAAGGCACCGGGAACATCCACATAGTCTGGATTTTGCTTGGCAATCTTAATGCTACGGCTCAAGGACACGTTTTGTCGCTCATCAAATACCTGAATATTTAAAGATCCCGAAATGGCAATACCTTTATCTTGATACTCCTTACTGGGGGGATAAAAGGCTCCAGTAAATCTTTCTGCATCTCCGGAAAAACTGAGGATTGCCATAATGTTGTTTGAATTTTTGAATCCCGCAAGCCATGTTAACCGAATACTAGTCAGAATAGTCTGCTCGCCAAGAACCAAATTATGGACTGCCCAGATTATTGAAGAAGGGTCGGGCCAGCCTGATATGGTTAAAAATAGTGATTGCTTGTTTTTTGACCTATTGCCGAGTTGTCCCTATGTCGCTGCAAACCTTCCTTTTTGAAATTGGCACTGAAGAGTTACCTGCTGACTTTGTCCGGAGTGCGATCGCCCAGTGGCAAGCCTTGATTCCTGATAGTTTAGCGGCGCAATTTTTACAGCCAGAATCTGTCCATATTTACGGGACACCGCGACGGTTGGCCGTGTGTTTGCAGGGGATTCCCCGTCAACAGCCGGATCGAACAGAGGAAATTAAGGGACCACCGGCCAGTGCGGCGTTGAAAGACGGTCAACCAACCCCGGCGGGATTAGGGTTTGCCAAGAAACAAGGGGTAGAGGTTAAGGATTTTGAAATCCGATCCACGTCGAAGGGAGATTTTATTTTTGTTAACAAACATCTGCCAGGACAGGCAGCTGAAGTGTTATTGCCTGAGTTGGCATTGACTTGGCTAAAAGCATTAGAAGGAAGACGGTTTATGCGCTGGGGGGATGGGGATTTGCGGTTTCCCCGGCCGATTCGCTGGTTGGTGGCGTTGTTGGATGATCAGGTTTTACCGTTGCAATTGCCCAATGGTGCGACGATTTTAAACGGCGATCGCCACTCCCAAGGCCATCGAATTTTGCACCCGGAACCCGTGAGCCTAACCCATGCTGGGCAGTATGTGGAACAGTTAAAAGCAGCGGGGGTCATTGTCGATCCGGCTGAACGGCGACAAATTATTCGTCAACAAATTGCAGAAAAAGCCGAGGGTTTAGGCGGCAACGCGATTATTTATAATGATTTATTGGCCGAAGTCGAACAATTGGTGGAATATCCCACTGCCGTCCTGGGGCAATTTGACGCGGAATTTTTGTCCCTCCCCAGGGAAGTGATTACCACAGTCATGGTCACCCACCAGCGTTATTTCCCCATCGAAAATGATCAAGGCGAGTTGTTGCCCCATTTCGTGACCATCGCCAACGGTGATCCGACTAAATCGGAGCTGATTGCGGCGGGCAATGCCAGGGTGATTCGGGCTCGCTTAGCGGATGCCAAGTTTTTCTACCAAGCGGATTGTGATGATTCCCTCGATAGCTATTTGCCTCAATTGGAAACAGTGACTTTCCAAGAAGAATTGGGCACCATGCGCGACAAAGTAGACCGGATTATGGACATGGCCTTGGCGATCGCCGATCAATTAGGGGTGAGCGAGCAACAACGGACGGAAATTGAAAGTACGGCCATGTTATGTAAGGCGGATTTAGTCACCCAGATGGTTTACGAATTCCCAGAATTACAGGGGATCATGGGGCAAAAATACGCCCTGGTTAGTGGCGAGTCGGAAACCGTTGCCCAGGGGATTTATGAACATTATTTACCCCGCAACCAAGATGACGACTTACCCGAAAATCTCTGCGGCCAAGTGGTGGGCATGGCCGATCGCCTGGATACATTAATTAGCATTTTTGGCTTGGGTTTATTGCCGACGGGATCGTCTGATCCATTTGCCCTACGACGGGCGGCCAATGCAGTGATCACCGTGGCGTGGGAAGGGGAATTAGAAATTAATTTGCTGCAATTGTTAACGGATGGTTGCCAAAGTTTCGTCACCGCCCACCCCGAAAAATCTTCACCGTTGCCGGAGTTGCGGTCTTTCTTTTTACAACGACTGCAAACGCTGTTACAAGATGAGCAAAACATTGATTACGACTTGGTTAATGCCATATTAGGGGACACAGAAGCCGGGGGAAATTATCACAACCTATTAGGAGATCGCCTGTTAACGGATTTACTGGATGGACGCCAACGGGCCCAATTCTTACAACAGCTACGGGATAACGGCCAACTAGCGGCGATTTATCCCACTATTAACCGTTCTGCCAAATTAGCCAGTAAAGGTCAGCTTCCCGGCGATCATCTCGATCCCCGCCCCGAAATTAATGCCCCTTTATTGGCCCAAGAATCAGAAAAAGCCGTTTACCAAGCCCTTTTAACCCTCTATCCCAAAGTAGTAGAAGTGCAACAAAATCGAGATTATCAAGCCTTGGTGAATGCCCTACAGGAACTCGCCCCGACCGTAGCCGACTTTTTTGATGGCCCCGACAGTGTACTAGTGATGGCAGAAGATGACCAATTACGGCAAAATCGTCTCAATTTGTTGGGCTTAATTCGGAACTATGCCCTAGTTTTGGGAGACTTTGGCGCAGTCCGTTCCCATTAATTGTTTTTCCCAATGATCAAAACCGCTTGGCTCACCATTGGCACTGAAAAATTTAGCGAGGTGGTGAATTTTTACCGCCTTGTTTTACAGCAGGAACCTAAACCCTTTAGCCCAGACCGATACGCCGAATTTCACTTGCCGGGATTACGGTTAGGGATTTTTCGTCCCCAGGCTGACCATCAAGCAGAGTTTTCCCAATCGGATCAGAGCGGTTTTAGTCTATGCTTTGAAGTGGAAGATCTAGAAACGGCGATCGCCAACCTTCAAAAACTTGATCAGACCATTAATCAGAGTCAGATTCAAACCGCTTCCCACGGGCGAGAAATTTATGTTTATGATCCAGCCGGGAATCGCCTTATTTTTCATCAATCTATTACGAAACTATAGGCTGGCAATGTCATCAGACAGCGAAAATCAAAGCGGTTAAGCTGAAGAGGACAAGAAATAACCAAAGCTTATGGACATCAAAATTGATCTTGATGAGTGTTAATGATTAAATTTCATCCCAACCCGAAACCCCAGAAGACATCACATAACTAGTAACGGTTGCTTCAAAGAAATTAGCTTTAGTATGGGCCTCTTTCTTAGTATCAGAAAATCGTTCTAGGTGAGTGTAGGGACTTTTGGTGAATTTAGCATCGTTATAAAGGGGATCAAGCCCGATCGCCCGCAGACGGCTATTGGCTAAATATTTGGTGTATTGTTCGGTGCTAGATTCCGTAATACCGAGAATATTATTGCCGACAATGTGATTTGTCCAACGACATTCAAACTCTACCGCCTTATCAAACATTTCATAAATTTGATCCGTTGAATGGGTAAAAACCTGCATCGCTTCAGGGATTAATTTTTGATAAAGTCGAACATGACTCAACTCATCTCGATTGATCATTTTAAAAATGTCAGCAGAACCCGGCATCAACATCCGTGAAGCTAGGTTATAAAAGAAAATAAAGCCGTTGTAAAAATATAAGCCTTCCAGCAAATAATCCGCCATCAGGGCAATAAAATAATTTTCCTGGGTGGGAGTATCGACATAATTTTGATAAAGGGTTGCAATATATTCACATCGTTCTTTTAGGATTTTATCCGTGCGCCAAAATTCATAGACCGCATCCCGTTTGTCACTGGGAATAATCGTTTCAATCATATATTGATAGCTTTGATTATGCATTCCCTCCTGGGAAATTTGCTCCGCCATACAAAGACTAATTTCCGGGGCGGTAACGCTACTTTTTAAGTGGGGAATATTGCAGGTTTGTACGGAATCCAAAAAGGTTAAATAGGACAAAATTCCATCGAAGGCATAGCGTTCTTCGTTGGTCAAATTCCAATAATCGGTAACATCTTGGGTAATGTCTAAGCGCTGGGGAATCCAAAAGTTCTCCCTCATTTGTTGATATAAACCCACTGCCCAGCTATAGCGTACATCATTCAATTGCATGAGATTGGTTGTATTGCCAAACCAAATTGTCCGATTTTCAACGGAATCATTGCCCGTGGGGTTGAAAATCGGGGTAATGGGCATGGGGGCAGTGGGATTAATCGTGCTAGCGACCATTGGCGTTTTAGAAAGAAATTTTAAGGTTTACAGACCGATCATCGTAACGCAATTTCAGCTTCGGGGTCGAGTCCGATCGCCATGTATCTAGTGTTGGCATCCTGGGCAGATCTGCTACAGGTAGCGTTGGGTCAGGAACGGTACAACGTCCAAAAAGGAAAGGTTTGGCTAGGATTAACTACGACCCCTTCAATGCCCTTTTGAGCAAAGGCGTAATCTTTGGTTTGCCAGAGGGGAATATAGGGAATATCAGCAGCTAGTTTAGTCTGGATTTGATTAAAGATTTGTTGACGTTTTTCTGGGTTGGTTTCAAGGCGTTGCTGACTAATTAACTCATTCATGGTTTGGCTGTAGTAAAAGGAGCCTTGGCTTTGGGAACCCCCCTCTATACAGCCAGTTTCGGGGCTACCTTTGGCGCAATCTAAGAAGGGATAAATATAATTGTCAGGGTCGAGAAAGTCGGGATACCAACTGGAGAGGGAACTTTCGTATAAACCTAAACCAACGTTGCGGTAATAGCTGGCGGAGGCAATGCTGTTGGGCAAAAATTCGAGTAGGCCGTCTAAATCCCGTTTGGCTAAGGCTCGTAAGAGGGTGGCAACAATGCTGTTGGGGGTGGAGCTGGAAGTGTGCCAAATTTCCAGTTTTAAAGGATTTTCGGGCGTATAACCCTGGGCTTGGAGCCATTGCTTTGCTTGGGTTAGACCTTCTTCCCTGGTGGGATTTTTTTGCTCAAAAACCGGTTGGGATTCCTTGAAACTAGTGGGAATCATGCTGTACAGGGGACTGCCCTGCCCTAATAAAATTCGATCAACGAGGAGTTGACGATCCACTAAGGCGGCGATCGCCTGACGGAGGGGAAGTTGGTTGAGGGGCAGGCGTTGTTGATTCAGGGCTAAAAAGTTAATTACTGATCCAGAGGCTTCAAATACCTGAAAGTTTTCGGTTTGGGCATCAGCTTGGAGGGTTTTAACCTGTTGGGCTACGAGGGCTTGGTAGGCCACATCCACCGCTTGGGTACGGAAGGCGTTAAATAAATTGGCCGGATTGCTGGGGAATAGTTGCAGATCAATCCCCTCATTTTGCGGGCGATCGCCCCAGTAATTGGCAAAGGGTTTAAGCCGCAACGCATTACTGCTTAAGCTGGTTAATTCGTAAGGCCCGGTTCCCACTAAAATATTCGGTTCAAAAGATCCGGCTTCAATTTTGTAGGCTTGGGGAGAAACGGCACAGGCTCCAGGATAGGCCAACAAAGCAGGAAAGGCGGCAAAGGGAGCTTTGAGGGTAATGGTTAACTCATATTCATTCGTAGCTTTCACTGTGGCGATCGTGTCGGCCAGCAAAAACGAGGGTTTTCCGCCATTTTCCATAAACCGTTGTAGGGAAAAGGCCATCGCCTCGGCATTAAAGGTCGTACCGTCATGGAATTTCACCCCCTCTCGAACGGGAATGGTATAGGTTAAGCCATCCTTACTGATTTTTGGTAAAGCAGTGGCCAGCCCCGGCTCTAGCACCGTTGTGCCTAACCGATAACGGTACAGGGTTTCTCCCAAGTTATAAATCACCATCAATCCGGCTAGTTCATAACTATCGGCGGGATCAAGGGTGCGGGGCTTTTGGGTTGTGCCAATGGTAATGATGCCCGCTGAGGTTGAGGCGTTGTCGGTGGGCGTCACATTAGGGGCAGCACTACAACTGCTGATCAGCCAGCACAAACCCAGAATTACCATTAATCCCCGTCGCCAAAGGTCTTTAGCCTGTTTGTAAAGGGTCACTACGGGTGAGTATCTCATCATCAATGCCAATGGTTGTAATTTTGGGTAATTGGGCTTGCACAATGGTCAGCCTTTTACACTGAGATTTAGGACATCTTTGAACTGCTTGACGAAGAAGATCATTATCCTCTGGAAATAATTCAAGCACCTCTTGTCCATTTGTGGGTTTTAGTGGGTTGAGTAACGCTCCTTACAGATCGGCGATCGACTACGAATCTTGAAAGCTCATCTTTCCTTGGAAAAAATCCGAAAGCCAGGAGAAGTATAATCTTCTGGAATTTCTGGAATCGTTGTTTGATTGCCGTCGCGGATGGATTCATCACCGATTCAGCCTGGGGTTTTCAAAGTTCAGCTTCTTCAATCAAGAAGTCTTTCCCTTGAGAGAATACTTGTCCGATTGGGTCTGGTAGAGACTATCGGTTTTTCAATGGCTCCCAATCAGCAGCGTCAAGACAAAAACTAGCATTGTGAATATTGGGCTGATTCCGCGTAAATTTCTGGCAATCGCCGTTAAATCCCCTTCTGACCCCGGCCAATAATTTGCCTCGCCACAGTTGATGAACGATTCCCACCGGCCAACCAAGCCAAAAAAAAATTCCCACCAACAAACTCCGCAAGAGAAAAATGCAAGACTTTAGGCGATCGCCTTTTTTGCCTTTCTTCCATCTCGCTTCCTTTTGTGGAAACCTTTGCGAACTGCACCTCTCCACTGCATCCCGTTCTGACTTAGTTCGTATCACACGGAGCGAAACGGTACGCCGGTCCACTACCACAAATTTAACCGTGCGTTGGGACTGCTTCGACCAGGAAGAAGCCTGGTATGACTTGGAACCTTTCATGAACCAAACCCCCTCCGTCCCCTGCTGCTGTATTTAAAGCGGGTGATGGGCAAGTCGTCAGGCGATCGCCGACATCAGAACGACAATTTCCCCCGTTTGCATGGCGTTGGATCTTGTTGTTAATCGTCACTGCCTTGCAAATGGCTAGGGTTTCCCTAACTTTTTTTCAATTTAGTCAAAACTCCAGTTAGAATCAACGATAGATTTTTCTGGTCGGGAGACGACCCTAATGCAAGATTTAATAACAGATATTCAGGCATTAGAAGCCCTTATTCAGCAGGTCAAGTCATCTCAGTCAATTTATGCAACCTATACACAAGAACAGGTTGATGCGATTTTCAAACAGGCGGCGATCGCCGCTAATCAGGCCCGGATTCCCCTGGCTAAGTTAGCGGTCTCTGAAACGGCCATGGGGGTCGTGGAAGATAAAGTGATTAAAAATCATTTTGCGTCAGAAATCATTTACAACAAATATAAGCACGAAAAAACCTGTGGCGTGATTAGTAAGGACGCCTCCTTCGGCATTCAAAAGATAGCCGAACCGGTGGGAATTTTAGCAGGGATCGTCCCCACCACCAATCCCACCTCAACGGCGGTCTTTAAAGCCTTGTTGGCCCTCAAAACCCGCAATGCCATCATTTTTTCTCCCCATCCTCGGGCAAAGAAATGTACGATCGCCGCGGCCAAAGTCGTCTTAGAAGGGGCGATCGCCGCCGGGGCACCGGAGCAGATTATTGGCTGGATTGATGAACCGACGGTGGCCCTATCCCAGATGCTGATGCAACACAAAGACATCAATTTAATTCTGGCAACAGGGGGCCCGGGAATGGTGCGGGCAGCCTATTCCTCTGGCAATCCTTCCCTCGGGGTCGGGGCGGGGAATACTCCCGCGTTGATCGACTCCACTGCCCATCTCAAAATGGCTGTTTCCTCAATTATTCTCAGTAAAACCTTCGATAACGGCATGATCTGTGCCAGTGAGCAGTCCGTTGTTGTGGTTGATGCCGTCTATGAAGCAGTCAAAGCGGAGTTTCGCCATCGGGGGGCGTATTTTTTAAATCCCGACGAGATGCAAAAACTGGGCGACAAGATCATTATTGAGGGCCGCTTAAACTCCGAAATTGTCGGGCAATCGATCGCCCGTCTAGCGGAGATAGCAGATATTCAGGTTCCCGAAGATACCCGAGTTCTGATTGGTGAGGTCTCTGAGATTAACCACGATGAACCCTTTGCCCACGAAAAACTCTCGCCGATCTTGGCCATGTACCGGGCGGCGACTTTTGAAGAAGCGGTTGATAAAGCCGATCAATTAGTGGAATTGGGGGGGCGCGGCCATACCGCCGTCCTGTACACCGCCCCGTCCAACACCGATCACATTCGACGCTTTGAAAGCCAGATTCAAACCTCCCGCGTCCTGATTAATACCCCCTCTTCCCAAGGGGCGATCGGCGATCTGTATAACTTCCGTTTAGACCCCTCTTTAACGCTGGGCTGTGGTAGTTGGGGCGGCAACTCCATCAGTGAAAACGTTGAACCCCGTCACCTCCTTAACATCAAAACCGTGGCAGAACGCCGGGAAAATATGCTCTGGTTTCGGATTCCCCCCAAAATTTACTTCAAGTTTGGGTCACTACCGGTGGCCATTAAAGAACTGGCCGGCAGGCATCGGGCCTTCATTGTCACGGATAAGCCCCTCTACGATCTGGGCATCACCGATACCCTCACCACGACCCTGGATGAAGTGGGTCTGGACTACGATGTTTTTTATGATGTCGAACCCGATCCTTCCCTGGATACGGTGCATCGCGGCGTCGCCCTGATGCAGAAGTTTAATCCCGATGTGATTATTGCCATTGGGGGCGGGTCACCGATGGATGCGGCCAAGATTATGTGGCTACTTTACGAGCATCCTGAGATTGAATTTGAAGGGCTAGCCATGCGCTTTATGGATATCCGCAAGCGGGTCTATGAACTGCCCGATTTGGGAAAAAAAGCGCTGCTGATTGCCATTCCAACCACCTCTGGCACCGGTTCGGAAGTCACTCCTTTTGCCGTGGTGACTGATCGCAAAAAAGACATTAAATATCCTCTGGCAGACTATGCGCTCACGCCGAGTATGGCGATCGTTGATCCGGAGTTAGTTCTGAATATGCCCAAAAAGCTCACTGCCTATGGGGGGATTGATGCGCTGACCCATGCGTTGGAAGCCTTTGTTTCGGTGCTGGCATCTGAATATACCAATGGCTTGGCTCTGGAGGCTATTCGTCTGATCTTTAAATATTTGCCCAGTGCCTATGGCGATGGGGCTGATAATCCCAAAGCCCGCGAAAAAATACACTATGCCTCAACCATGGCAGGCATGGCCTTTGCTAATAGCTTCTTGGGAATCTGTCATTCCATAGCCCATCAGTTGGGGGCGATTTTTCACATTCCCCACGGCTTGGCTAATGCCTTGATGATTTCCCATGTGATTCGCTATAACGCCACTGATGCGCCCTTTAAACAGGCGGCATTTTCTCAATACAAATACCCCAATGCTAAATGGCGTTATGCGCGGATTGCTAGTCATCTGGGGAGCGGCGGCGAGACGGAAACGGAAAAAATAGATTGTTTGATTGCCTCCATCGAAACCCTCAAACAAAAGCTAGAGATTCCCGCGTCGATTCGGGAAGCCACGGGCATTAGTGAAGCAGAGTTCCGGGCTAAATTGGATGACTTGGCTGATCAGGCTTTTGATGACCAATGCACAGGCGCAAATCCCCGTTATCCTCTAATTGAAGATCTCAAGCAACTGCTTCTCAACGCCTATCATGGGGTTCCTGTGGTAGATCCCAGTACACTACCCCTGATGTTAGGCGGTAGTATCGAACTCGATGTAATTGTCCACGGCCATGAAAAATGGGAGTGATTTTCATAGTATCAGAACGGGACATGATACTTTCACTTCATCCGGCTCCTCAATCAGCACATTATTGATAGTTATTATTAAACTAATCAAAGAGAGGCGATCTCCTGACCCCCCCAGTAAAGGTTCGGCATTTTCTCCAAATCCCTAGTAAAAGTTGGCGTAGTCCTCGCCCCCAAGGGCGATCCTAATCAATGAGACCTCTGACGATCGCCCACTACCCGTAACTAATAATGGCGAGGGTAGCTCCTTGGGGATCTTGAATCAGAGCAAAACAGGCGTTAGGCGGAATTTGGATCGGTGACATCAGAACATTGCCTCCCAATGCTTCCACCTTTTGTAAGGTTGCTTCCACATTTTCGACAGTGATATAGGTTCCCCAGGTGGGCGGCATGGTAGGAGATTGGGCCGGTACGGGGGAAATTCCTCCCATTTCCTTCCCTGCCACCTCAATCACGGTGTAGTCACTGCTGCCGACTTTACCCTCTTTGAATTGCCAACCAAAAATTTCACCATAAAAGTCTTTGGCCGCTTGTACATCATTAGTGATGAGTTCACTCCAACAAAAAGCACCGGGGGTTTGGAAAGGATTCATTGTTGTTTGCCCTTGAGAGTGAAGAAAAACTTTGTGATCATCATAATTGCTGTTAGGCGATCGCCTGAAACCCCTAGTAAAAGTTCGGCATTTTGCCATAACCCCTAGTACAATTCGCCGTAGTCCTCCGCCCCAAGGCGGAACCTAACCAATGATGGCGATCGTTTCCCAGTCTCTTGGGGCCACTTCACAGAGAGCATAGAGGAAAGATTATGGAGTTCATTATCAGTCTCTTAATAATCTAACCTCTAATGAGTGAAACTATTCTAAATCCTAGTCTTTTTTATCTTTTTGAAATTTAGCTAATTTCCGCTTGAAGCCAGTACCAAATCCTGCGGCGGTCATTGCTCCGAGAATGGTTAAAGGTTCGGGAACTGCTTGATTAGATTGAACAAAAAGTAGCTGGTGTGCTCTTCCCTGTGATCCATCAGAAAAGTATCCTAGTTGGGCATAACCACTAGAATAATCAGACATAACATCAATACTTGTATTTACCCAAAAACTAGATAGGCTAGAAATAAATACAGAAGTATCATTAAATACGATACCTAAAGTATATATTGAAGTAGCACTGCCAATGTTGTTACTTCCTGGTGTAGTGCCTACGTTAATACTCCCTGCTACAGAAGGTGAGAAACCGTTTAAACTACGATACCTTAAGGGTATTTGTATTTAGGTAATTGTATTAGCTAAGCTTGTAACTTTAAAATTATAACTAAAACTTTTACTACCAGTACCAAAAACACTCAGTTCTTGATTGTTAGCATAAATAGCTGCTCCATTAGTGCCTGGGTAAAAGGCATCAGGTGTCGGCTCCTCTTCAAAAATTATATTGTCAAAGTTGAAGTCAGTAGCTGAGCCAGTTACACTTTTATTTACTAAAGTAAATTTACTAAGAAGTTCTTCTCCTACTTGAATAGAACCACCATTGAAAAGCTCAGTTAGAGTTAAAGAAAAAGCGACACCAGGT
>Ga0315905_10005255_pt1 | contig 13204 bp, 12 predicted proteins | sample LakEriMetagenome_5_FD_203522 | JGI IMG/M metagenome (GOLD analysis project Ga0315905, IMG submission 203522) | Freshwater fungal communities from buoy surface, Lake Erie, Ohio, United States - Buoy 4 MA121 | ecosystem: Environmental > Aquatic > Freshwater > Lake | place: USA: Lake Erie, Ohio... | reverse complement strand
AAACACTGGAAAGCCAATCTCACTTACAACCTCAGAAGAAGTACCGCCGATGGTTGATCAGATTCGCTTCTTTGCAGGTGCTGCACGAAATCTTGAAGGCAAATCTGCAGGCGAATACATGCCGGGTGTGACTTCAATGATTCGCCGCGAACCAGTTGGTGTGATTGGTCAAGTAACACCGTGGAACTATCCAATGATGATGGCGGTGTGGAAATGGGCACCAGCAATAGCTGCAGGAAATACAGTTGTACTAAAGCCAAGTGATACAACGCCGGCATCTACTGTATGGATGGCTAATTTGATGGCGGAATTTTTACCAGCAGGTGTCTTTAATGTTGTGTGTGGCGAGCGCCAAACAGGTGAATTACTTGTCAACCATCCGCGTCCTGACATGGTTTCAATTACCGGATCAGTGGGGGCCGGAATTGCTGTTGCAGAAGCAGCGGCAAAACAAGTCAAGCGGGTTCACCTAGAACTTGGAGGAAAAGCACCCGTTGTTGTGTTTGCAGATGCAGATCTTGCAGCAGCAGCGGAGGCAATTGCAGTTGCTGGATATTTCAACGCCGGTCAAGATTGCACAGCCGCCACCCGCGTTATTGTTCAGGACTCTGTCTATGATCAATTTGTTGGCCTCCTTACTGAACAGGCAAAACAGGTAGCCATCGGAGGACCAGCAGATGAGGATGTCTTTTTGGGACCACTGAACAACGCAAACCAACTAGCCCGAATCTCAGATCTTTTGTCCAGGGTTCCTTCCCATGCAACTGTGATGACAGGTGGAAGCGCCCTAGATCGTCCAGGATTTTTCTTCCCAGCAACGGTGGTCGCCGGTTTGCGCCAAGAAGATGAGCTAATTCAAAAGGAGATCTTCGGGCCGGTAATTACCGTTCAGAAGTTTTCCGATGAGAGCCAAGCTGTGGCAATGGCCAACGGGGTGGATTACGGGTTGGCATCTAGTGTCTGGACCACAAACCACGGAACCGCAATGCGCATGGCCAAGGCCTTTGACTTTGGATGCGTCTGGATTAACACTCACATACCTTTGGTGGCCGAGATGCCGCATGGCGGATTCAAGCGATCTGGCTACGGAAAAGATCTCTCAGGATATGGATTTGAGGATTACACGCGGGTTAAGCATGTAATGAGTAATCTGGGGGCGTAGTATTTCCCCCTGTTAGAGCAGTCCAACCTATCCAATCAACCAACTACCCACAGAATGCTTGAGGCTCGGTAATCCGACAACTAGCTTGTGCTTAACCCTTAAGGAGTAAATCAGTATGTCAAAAGAAAGTTCACTCTCACCAGAAGCAAGATCAATTTTAAATGCGATGGTATCTCGCCGCGGAGTATTAGCAGGCGCAGGCGGATTAGGTGCAGCAGGATTACTTGCTGCTTGTGGCGGATCTGATTCTGCCGATGGCGCGAACTCTGTTCGCTGGGGTAACTGGCCGTTGTATCTAGATTACGACGAGAATACAAAGAAGTATCCAACACTTGATAAGTTCAAAGAACAAACTGGTATCACTGCAGAGTACTTTGAAGATTACAACGACAATGATGAATTTTATGGCAAGGTGCAAGCTCAACTTAAGTTGGGCGAGGACATTGGCTACGATGTAGTTACACCGACTGACTGGATGGCAGCACGCTGGATCCGTCTCGGATATACACAAAAATTTGATGCAGCCAATATCCCAAACAAGGTAAACATTCTTGATTCACTTGCATCGCCTTCATTTGATCCAAATCGTGAACAGTCATTGACATGGCAAGGCATCATGGCTGGATTTGGCTGGAACACTGAAAAGAATCCAAATGGAATTAACACACTTGAAGAGCTTTTCGCGCCGCAGAACAAGGGAAAGATTGTTGTTCTCTCAGAAATGCGCGACACAATTGGAATCATCCTGCTTGCACAGGGCGTAAATCTGCAGACAGTAACTGAAGATCAGTACATGAACGCAGTTGATTACATGGCTAAGCAAATTAGTGATGGTTGGATTCGTGGCGTAAAGGGCAACGAATACGCTGAAGATCTAACTTCAGGAGATGCAACAGCTGTAATTGGCTGGTCTGGCGACATGTTCATTTTGAAGGCTGAAAATGAAGGAAAGTTTGACTTCGCAATTCCAGAGTCAGGCGGAACTATTTCGGGAGATAACTTGATGATTCCTTCAACAGCATCTGCTGAAGGCAAGGCAAATGCAGAGAAGTTGATCAACTTCTATTACGACCCAGCAATTGCTGCCGAAGTTGCCGCATATGTGAATTACGTATGTCCGGTAAAGGGTGCACAAGCTGAGATGGAAAAGATTGCTCCAGAACTTGCCAGCAGCCCATTCATCTTCCCTGATGCTGCAATGTCAAAGAGACTTAATGTTTTCCGCTCACTGACACCAGCGGAGGAAACTTCCTGGACCGAAGCATTCCAGAAGGCCGCCGGCAACTAGTGGCTGACGTTTCATCTGCTACACGAGGAGATCTTCGTCTTACCCGAATCACTAAGTCTTATGGTGATTTCACTGCAGTTAATGATTTGTCATTAACAATTCCTGAAGGATCATTTTTCGCACTTCTTGGTCCTTCAGGATGCGGTAAGACCACAACCCTGCGAATGATTGCAGGGTTGGAAGAGCCAACAGTTGGAAGTATTCACTTGGGAACAACTGATATCACGACAAAGCGTCCTTATCAGCGTCCAATTAATACTGTTTTCCAGAACTATGCACTGTTTCCTCATTTAACAATTTTTGAAAATATTGCATTTGGACTGCGACGTCGTGGAATTAAAGATGTGTCGGCAGATGTGAACAAAGTTCTAGAACTTGTTGAACTTCCACATCTGGCACAACGCAAACCAACTCAGCTATCTGGCGGTCAACAGCAGCGCATAGCCTTGGCACGCGCAATCGTTAACCGTCCAGCGTTGCTTTTGCTGGATGAACCTCTTGGCGCCCTAGATCTCAAGCTTCGACGCCAGATGCAGATTGAACTTAAGTGGATTCAGCGCGAAGTTGGACTTACCTTCGTTCACGTAACCCACGATCAAGAAGAGGCCATGACAATGGCTGACACAATCGCAGTAATGAACGAGGGCGAGATCGAACAAATGGGATCTCCGGCAGATCTCTATGACAATCCTGGTACCGCATTTGTTGCTAACTTTTTAGGTCAATCAAACCTGATTAAGGGCCGAATTGATGGCACAGATGGAGACAACTTAGTTGTCGACCTCTTTGGCCAAAAGATTAAGATGCCAAAGAATAGAAGCCACGCAATTGATAACTCTATTTATGCTGGAATCCGCCCAGAAAAATTCCGTATCTCACTGGTGGGTACTCCAACTCGTGGAAATATTTTAACTGGTGGGCGAATTGAAGACGTTTCCTATATCGGAGTTTCAACTCAGTACCAAGTAATGATGCCTTGGGGACAAGAGGTCATGGTCTTTGAGCAAAACGATGATGGTGTTCCACCATTTGATAAGGGCGATGAGGTTGTAATTTCTTGGGAACCTAACTTCACCTTTGCTCTACGCGGCGACGAGGATGTCGAAGCTGGACTAGAAGTTAATCCTGAGGAACTTGACGAAGAATGATTAAATTCTTGACCAAGGTTAAAACGCCTTACTTATTGCTATTGCCAGGATTTCTGTTTCTCTTTACCTTCTTTATTTTGCCCATCGTAAATTTGGCACAAACCTCAACCCAGACTCCAATAGCCGGGGGAGACACTGGACAGTATGAACAGACTCTTCAATTTTCAAATTACCTAACCGCTTTTACCGAAAATAAAGAACAGTTTGCGCGATCCTTCATTTTTGCATTGTGCGCAACAGTTTTGGCTCTAGCGATTGCTTACCCATTGGCATATACCATTGCTTTTAAAGCTGGACGGTTAAAAAACTTTCTTTTGGTTTTAGTCGTTGCACCATTTTTGGTTTCCTTTTTGCTGCGCACAGTTGCCTGGAAGCAAATCTTAGGAGAAGAAGGCTTTGTTGTGCCGACACTTCGAAGTATTGGAATCATTGGCGATAGCACCACACTTACTTCAACATCATTTGCCGTGATCATGGGGTTGACCTATAACTTTTTACCATTTATGACCTTGCCTTTGTATGCATCACTCGAGCGCATCGATCCTCGGACCATGGAGGCATCAGGAGATCTATATGCCAATGGCTTTACAACTTTCCGTAAAGTCACATTGCCTCTATCCATGCCTGGCGTTGTTGCTGGAACCTTGCTGACCTTTATTCCAGCCGCCGGTGATTATGTCAACGCTTCAATTCTGGGCAGCCCCAACACGAAAATGATTGGTAATGTCATTGAATCTAGATACTTCAAGATTGTTGATTACCCAACTGCGGCAGCTCTGTCATTTACATTAATGGCGGCGATTCTAATCCTTGTGACTTTCTACATTAGAAAAGCCGGAACGGAGGAGTTGGTATGAGCAAGTTAAAAGATGCATCAATCCCAACGATTCCACTGGGCGCACGAGCATCTCGTTGGTTCGGGCGTAATCTAATTCGCATTTACGCTGCAATAGGTTTTACCTATCTCTTTATTCCAGTGTTGTACACATTTGCCTTTTCCTTCAATGACTCTGGTAAATCCAACCTTGTGTGGAAGGGTTTTACCTTAGATAACTGGAAGAATCCATGTGGCGCACCTGAAATCTGTACCGCACTTGGTAATTCAATCAAGATTGGATTGTTAGCAACAATCTTTTCAACAATCCTAGGAACCATGATCGCCTTTGCTATTGGTCGTTATGCATTCAAAGGTCGATCATCATCAAATCTTTTGATTTTCTTACCTATGGCAACCCCGGAAATCGTCTTAGGCGCATCATTGCTCTCATTGTTTTTAGTATTTCAAATCAATCCAGGGTTTTGGCCAACGGTTATCGCTCACGTAATGTTTTGTATCTCATTTGTCGTAGTCACTGTTAAGGCTCGAATCGCTTCACTGGATCCTCGACTTGAACAAGCGGCCATGGATCTATACGCAAATGAGGTTGAAACTTTCAGGCGCGTAACCCTGCCCCTAGTGGCACCAGGTATCGCAGGTGCAGCGCTATTGGCATTTAGCCTATCTTTTGATGACTTCATTATTACTAACTTTAATTCCGGAACACTAAAAACTTTCCCAGAATTTGTCTACACGGCAGCTGCGCGAGGTATTCCTGCACAGGCAAATGTGATTGGTTCTGCAATGTTTATTTTGGCGCTACTAATTGTCATTGCAGGCCAATTCGTTGGGCGAAAAGCTAAGGTTTCTAAGTGACAAACCACGGCAATATGTATGGCCCTAATTTTACTTTTTTAGGAATACCAGCATGTGATCTAGATGATCCAAAGAGCTATGAAGGCGCAGATGTAATCATTCTTGGTGCACCAATTGATAGCGGTACATCTCATCGATCCGGTGCAAAGTTTGGCCCACAAGCAATTCGTGGAGGAGATTACCTGCCACATGATGGTTCTAGACCTCATCTGGCATTGCGCACCGATGGATTAAAGGATCTGAAAGTTTATGATGCCGGTGATCTCTTGATGCCTGGTGGAGATTTAGTGGAATCTCTTTCAACTCTCAGGGCGGCAACGCAAAAGATTGCTAAGGCCGGAATTATCCCGGTAGTCCTGGGCGGGGACCATTCGATTGCATCTGCAGATGTTGCAGGTATTGCAAATCACCTTGGCCATGGCAAAGTTTCAATGATTCACTTTGATGCACATGCCGATACTGGTGAGGATCAATTTGGCGCACTTGTTGGCCACGGAACACCAATGCGCAATTTGATTAATGAAGGCTATGTTCGCGGAGATCGATTCTTACAATTGGGCCTACGAGGATATTGGCCGGAGGATGCAACCCTTAACTGGATGCGCGATCAAGGAATGCGATCTTACGAAATGACAGAGATTCACCACCGTGGATTAAAGATGGTACTCGATGAATCTTTTGCAACATTAGTTGATGGCTGTGATGGAGTTTTTCTTTCAGTAGATATCGACGTTGTTGATCCCGGAATGGCGCCAGGGACTGGAACACCTGAACCCGGCGGAATGACAAGCCGGGAATTACTTGAAGCGGTTCGACGGATTTGCTTAGAACTTCCAATTGTTGGCATAGATGTTGTAGAAGTCGCACCACCATTTGATAATGCAGATATCACAGCTATTTTGGCCAATCGTGTAGTTCTAGAAGCGCTCAGCGCTATTGCAAAACGGCGTTCGGGTGGGACATATGTGCCAACTCAGAACCTTCTCGATAGATAATTGTCATTTTTTAAGGTGTCAGCGCTATCGTGCATACTTCGCACCAACTCCTCATGGTTAGGTAATTAATGGAACTCCTTGGAATTCTCGCCTTTGTTGTTGCGCTGCTGCTTTCTGTGATGGTGCATGAGTTTGGGCATTACATAACCGCACGCCGATACGGGATGTGGGTTTCAGAGTTTTTCGTAGGTTTCGGAAAGAAAATTTGGTCAGTTGAGCGCGGGGAAACCGAATTTGGCGTTAAAGCTATCCCAGCGGGTGGATATTGCAAGATAGAAGGAATGTCTCCAGGTGATGAGATGCCAGAGGGTGAAGAAGGGCGCGCTTTCTACAAAGCATCTTCTGGTAAAAAACTAGTTGTACTAGGCGCAGGATCCTTTCTGCACTTTGTTCTTGGATACTTGCTGCTCTTTACCCTGTTTGCAGGTATTGGAACTAATCAAGTACTTCCAGTTATCAGCCAAGTTGTTCCAGATTCTGCCGCCGCAGCTGCGGGTATTGAGCCCGGGGATGAGATTGTTTCAATCAATGGCAAAAAGGTTACAGAGTGGTACAAAGATGTAGAAGTTATTCGTGACTCTAAAGGTAAAGAACTAACAATTGTGCTGGAGCGCGATGGGAGTGAAATTTCAGTACTTACCTCAAGTCGATTAACTGAAATCGATGGAACATCAAGGTACGTGCTTGGAATTGTCAATGATGTCGGTTTGAAGCGTTCAGGGCTTTTACTTTCCATTAAGAACTCTGCTCTTGTAACTCAAGACTTCCTGACCGAAAGTGTCAAATCACTTGCAAAGTTGCCTGAAAAAGTTCCAGCACTCTGGGGCGCAACTGTTCGAGGCGAAGAGCGCGATGCCAATGGTTTGGTAGGAGTTGTTGGGGTAGCACGCGTTTCAGGTGAAGCGGTCGGCAGCGACAAGTTAACTCCAATGGAGCGATTGGCTACTTTTGTGTTAATTGTTGCAAGCTTGAATATTTTTGTTGGAATATTTAATTTGCTTCCAATTCTGCCGCTAGATGGTGGACATATGGTTGTTGCAATTGCAGATGAGATTCGTGCCTTCTTTGCGCGCTTGCGCGGTCGTCCACGGCCGGCACCAATAGATGTCACAGTGTTAAGCCCAATAACAATGGTGGTTTTCGTGATACTTGCCTGTTTGACCTTGCTTCTGTTGGTTGCAGATGTGATTAATCCGGTGACCCTGAATCTTTAAGCAAGCGATGTGGCTTTAATTCGGCGAATTTCCCTTGTGTAGTGCAGAATAAAGCCATGGTTGATCTCGGAATTCCAAGTGCGCCCCCTCCAACGCTTCACCCACGTCGAAAGACTCGCCAGCTAAAGGTTGGCTCAGTTGCCGTCGGCAGTGATTCCCCAGTTTCCGTTCAATCGATGTGCACGACGCTAACAGCAGATGTGAATGCCACCTTGCAACAAATTGCAGAGTTAACCGCATCTGGTTGCCAGATAGTTCGAGTCGCTGTGCCCAGCCAGGATGATGCCGACGCCCTTGCACAGATTGCTAAAAAATCTCAGATTCCCGTTATTGCAGATATTCACTTTCAACCAAAATACATCTTTGCTGCAATTGATGCAGGGTGCGCAGCTGTGCGTGTTAATCCTGGAAACATTAAGCAATTTGATGACAAGGTTAAAGAGGTAGCAAAGGCAGCCGGGGATGCTGGGATTCCAATTCGAATTGGAGTAAACGCTGGATCATTAGATCCTCGCTTGCTTGCAAAGTATGGAAAAGCGACACCCGAAGCGCTGGCTGAGTCTGCATTATGGGAAGCCTCGCTGTTTGAAGAGCATGGATTTTCAGATATAAAGATTTCTGTCAAGCATCATGATCCGGTAACAATGGTTAACGCATACAGAATTCTCGCTGCTAAATGTGATTATCCATTGCACCTTGGAGTTACTGAAGCTGGTCCTATTTTTCAAGGAACAATTAAATCTGCAACCGCATTTGGAATCTTGTTAGCAGAAGGCATCGGGGACACGATTCGTGTTTCATTATCTGCCCCTCCTGTTGAAGAGGTAAAGGTCGGAATCTCAATTTTGGAATCTCTCAATCTGCGTCAACGCAAGTTAGAAATTGTTTCTTGTCCATCATGTGGCCGCGCTCAAGTTGATGTGTATACATTGGCTGAAAAGGTCCAAGCAGGATTACAAGGGATGACAGTTCCTTTACGTGTAGCTGTTATGGGCTGTGTTGTTAATGGACCAGGTGAGGCTCGCGAAGCAGATCTTGGTGTTGCCTCTGGAAATGGCAAAGGCCAGATATTTGTGAAGGGTCAAGTCATTAAGACAGTCCCAGAAGCGCAAATTGTTGAAACTCTTATCGAAGAAGCGATGCGCTTAGCAGAAGAAATGGAAGCCGCCGGAGTTGCTTCAGGGCAACCCTCAGTTGATGTTCGGTAAGGTTCGCCCATGCTAAAAATGTCTACGCTATTTTTGCGTACGCTTCGCGACGATCCAGCAGATGCTGAAGTTGCTAGCCATAAGTTATTGGTGCGCGCTGGCTATGTGCGTCGAATCGCAGCAGGTATTTACTCATGGCTACCCCTTGGTGTGATCACACTTCGAAATGTTGAGCGAGTAATTCGCGAAGAGATGGACAAGGCAGGATTTCAAGAGGTCTATTTTCCATCTCTTTTGCCACGCGATGCATACGAAACCACTAATCGGTGGGAAGAGTACGGTCCTGCACTGTTTAGATTGCAAGATCGAAAAGGCGGAGATTATCTTTTAGGTCCTACCCACGAAGAAATGTTTACCTTGATGGTTAAGGGCGAATACTCATCCTATAAAGATTTGCCGTTAAGTATTTATCAGATCGGAACAAAGTTTAGGGATGAAGCCCGTCCTCGCAGTGGAATTATCCGCGGCCGCGAATTTGTGATGAAAGATTCTTACTCATTTGATAGTGATGATGCCGGACTAGAGATTTCCTATCAAGAACATCGCGAGTCTTACATCAAGACTTTTGATCGCCTTGGTATGAAGTACAACATTGTCAAAGCTGTTTCTGGTGCGATGGGTGGCTCTAAATCTGAGGAGTTTTTGGCACCGTGCCCAACAGGTGAAGACACCTATGTCTTGTGTCCTAACTGTGGATTTGCGGCAAATGTTGAAGCGATGGTGACAAAGGTTGAGTCAGAGGATTATTCAAAAACTCCGGCCCTTGAAGCTTTTGATTCTCCCAATACACCGACGATTGATTCCCTAGTCGAACTACTTAATGCAAAATTTGGTGGGGGATTTACAGGCGCTCACACTTTGAAAAATGTAATGCTGATGGCAGATAACAAAGCTATATCTGTATTGGTGCCTGGTGATCGCGAAGTTGATCTCAAGCGATTCCAAGAAAATCTTGGTGGCATCCATGAGTTACGTGTGTTTGAAGAAGCAGATTTTGAAAAGTTTCCACAGTTAGTCAAGGGATACATCGGTCCCCAGGATGCTAAAAAATCTGGAATAACTGTCTATGCCGATCCACGGGTAGCACTTGGAACATCGTGGGTAACCGGTGCAAACCAAAAAGATCGACATGCCAGAAATGTTGTCAATGGTCGCGACTTCACACCTGATGCCTATGTTGAGGCCGCCGAAGTTCGCGCAGGAGATGCCTGTCCAGAGTGTGCAACACCCATTGTTATTGATCGCGCAATTGAAATCGGCCATATTTTTCAACTTGGGCGAAAGTATGCCGAAGCACTTAATTTGACCGTCCTAGATCAACACGGTAAATCACAGATTGTCACCATGGGTTCGTATGGAATTGGAGTAAGTAGAGCGGTCGCCGCAATCGCCGAACAAACATACGACGACATGGGTCTTAACTGGCCACTCGAACTTGCCCCGGCCAAGGTTCATATTGTTGCTGCAGGTAAAGATGATCTTTTGTTTGAAACAGCGCTCAAGTTAGGTGCAGATCTGGAAGCTCAGGGGATCTCTGTGATGCTAGATGACCGCCGTGATGCCAGCCCAGGTGTGAAGTTTAAAGACGCCGAACTTATTGGTAATCCAATAATTGTCGTTGTGGGCAAAGCTTTGGCCGAAGGTAATGTTGAAGTTCGTGTTCGCAAAAGTGGTGACAAACAAGAGGTTGCTCTAGTAGGTGCAGTAACTGCGATCGCAGAACTACTTAAGTAATCGTGTTTGCCGATTTAACAATTGCGACAGTACTTTTTCTCCTTGCAGCATCCTTCTTTGCCGGTTTCATTGATTCGATTGCAGGTGGTGGTGGGTTAATTCAGTTACCGGCACTTTTGATTGGTTTGCCAAAATCTGAAACTGCCGAAGTTCTTGGTACCAACAAATTATCTGCAGTCTTTGGGACAACGACAGCTGCCGCGCTGTATCGAAAGCAAATAAAGCCTGATCCAAAGGTTTTAATTGCCATGGGGGTTCCGGCTTTTTTAGGTTCGGCAGGGGGAGCACTTCTGGCTTCAAAAATTCCAACAAGCAGCATGCGCCCGATGGTCTTAGTGCTACTTATTGTTGTCGCGATTTATACCTGGTTTAAGCCAGATTTAGGAAAACTTGAAAACCTGCGCCACCTTCCAAAGCGTCGAATACAAATTGCGGCGGGTGCAGGAGTAGTAATTGGTTTCTATGATGGAATCTTTGGTCCTGGCACTGGCTCTTTCTTAATGTTAATTCTTGTTGCATCCCTTGGCTATGCATTTATCACCGCCTCGGCCATTGCAAAAGTGGTCAATGTTGCGACAAATGTCGGTGCAATTATGGTTTTCGGAATCAATGGCGCGGTTATTTGGCAATTAGGCATAATTTTGGGGATTGCAAATATCGCTGGAGCGATTATTGGCGCCCGCCTGGCAATAAAGGGGGGTTCTACATTAGTGCGCAAAGTGTTCCTCTTTGTCACAGTTGCCTTAATCGTTAAAGTGGCAATTGAAACCTTTTAATCATATGCGTTATCATTGGGTCACAACTTAATAGAAAGAAGAAAATCATGGCCCTAAAAGACTCAATCGCCGATGCAATTCGACCTGCTGTAGAAAACGCAGGATTCTTTCTAGAAGATGTCTTCACAAGCAATCCTGGAAATCACCGAATCGTTACATGCATGATTGATGGGATTTCACCTCTTAGCCTTGATGAGGTAACAGTTGTTAGTCGTGAAATCTCAGCCATTCTTGATGAATCACCCCTGTTGTCCGAAGCATTTACTCTTGAAGTAACTTCCCCTGGAATTGAACGACCACTTACCTTGCCTCGACACTGGACTAAAAATCTGACCAGAATAATTAAGGTGACTCTTAGCGATGACACTGAAGTCTCAGGCCGCTTAACTGAGTTTGATGAGACCAGAGCAATTTTGATCGAAAACATTAAAGGTCGCATGAAGACCCACGAGGTAGCTTTTGCAGATATCAAGCGAGCACATGTTGAGATCGAATTTAATCGCAAGGATGAAATCTAATGCATGTAGAAATGTCAGCATTAGCCGCCCTTACAACTGAAAAAGATATTCATCTTGAAGATTTGATTTATGCTATTGAGGTAGCTGTTCTTGGTGCATACAATCAAACCGATACTGCTAAAAGACATGCGCGTGCTCATTTAGATCGTGAAACAGGCGAAATTTCTATCTTGATCCCAATCTTTGGTGAAGATGGAACCCGCATTAGTGAAGAAGTTGATTCACCCGATGGATTTTCACGTGTTGCCACATCGACTGCTCGACAAATTATTAAGTTAAAAATGCGTGAAACAAATGATGCTGAAATCGTAGGTGAATTCACCGCTTCAGTCGGTGATGTTATTTCAGGAGTTGTGCAGCAGGGTCGGGATCCAAAGATGATTAACGTCAATCTTGGCCGAGTCGAAGGTCGTATTCCACCACAAGAGCAGGTGCCCGGTGAGGTTTACAACCACGGCGATCGCATTAAGTGTTTTGTAGTTGAAGTCAAGCAGGGCTTAAAGGGACCAGAAATTATGTTGTCTCGTTCTCACCCAGCACTTGTTAAACAACTCTTTGCCTTTGAAGTTCCAGAAATTGGTGACCGGATTGTTGAAATCATGGCCGTAGCGCGCGAAGCAGGTCACCGCACAAAGCTTGCGGTAAAAACACACCGCGCAGGTGTTAGTCCGAAAGGTTCTTTGATCGGACCAATGGGATCTCGTGCACGAGCTGTTATGGATGAGTTGCACGGTGAAAAGATTGACATAGTTGATTGGTCTGAAGATCCTGCAGAGTTTGTTGCAGCAGCCCTTGCTCCGGCCAAAGTGAGCAAAGTTGAAATTACAGACCTTGCTTCACGCAGTGCCAAGGTGATCGTTCCTGATTACCAACTTTCATTGGCCATTGGAAAAGATGGGCAGAATGCTCGTTTGGCTGCACGCTTGACGGGCTGGCGAATCGATATTCACCCTGACACCGTTGCTCCCGCCCCTGCCGATGTAGCGCAATGAGCACTTTAGATTATGACTGGAAGGTCTAGTTAGATACTATGAGCCAGTTGGATTCAACTTTTCCAGTACGTAGCTGCATAGGCTGCCGAAAGAAGGCGAACCCATCGGCATTGATTCGAGTGGTTTTGATTGATGGGAAGTTAGTACCAGATATCAAAGGCGGTGCTCCCGGTCGGGGCGCTTGGCTTCACAAGAAATGTGCAGAAGGTGCGATAAGTCGAGGCGCTTTTCGTTTTGCCCTTAAGATAAATAAGGAGCAGGACGCGGCGATCGATGTATCGGAACTTCTGAAGTTTCTGGAAAGTTAGTTCGAATTAAGGCTAGTTTGAATAAAAAGAAGAATCATAATCAACGAATGGATATGAAAGATATGAAACTCAAATGAGCTCGTTAGAACTATGAGGTCGTTCAACTAAGGCTTGCATTTGAGAAAATGCGGGCCAAGACAGGAGAAATGTGTCAAAGGTCCGCGTACA
>Ga0315905_10005254_pt1 | contig 13205 bp, 12 predicted proteins | sample LakEriMetagenome_5_FD_203522 | JGI IMG/M metagenome (GOLD analysis project Ga0315905, IMG submission 203522) | Freshwater fungal communities from buoy surface, Lake Erie, Ohio, United States - Buoy 4 MA121 | ecosystem: Environmental > Aquatic > Freshwater > Lake | place: USA: Lake Erie, Ohio... | reverse complement strand
GATATCTGACAGTGATTGGCCACGCAGCTCGGCCAATACCGCAGCGATAAGAGGTGTCTGCGCCGGCGAATTCATCGCCGGATGCAGCCATGCGGGGGAGATATCCGGTGCATCTGTCTCCAGCACCAGCGCCGACAACGGCAGCGAGGTCGCTAGACGACGTATCTGCAAGGCTCGGGTAAAGGTCATAGCGCCGCCAAAACCCAATACAAAACCCAGATCAATGAAAGCCTGCGCCTGTTGCGCGCTGCCGTTGAAGGCATGCGCAATGCCGCCTTTTACCCGGATGCGTCTTAGATACTTAAGTAACGTATCCTGCGACCGCCGCACGTGCAAAATGACAGGTAAATCGAAATCGCGCGCGATCTTTAATTGTTCACTGTAAAAAAATTCCTGCTTCGCGCGCATCGGCGCTGCGGTTAGCTCGGGAATGAAAAAATCCAAACCGATTTCACCAATCGCCACAAAATGGTCATCGTTGATGGCGCGCTGTACGCGTTCGCGTAATACACCCAGATCCTCTTCGACGGCGTCGGGTACATACATTGGATGTATGCCTAGCGCATAAACACAAAAAGGTAATGTTGCTGACAGGTTCGCTACTTTATCGAAATTGGCACGCTCGACGGCTGGAACAATAATCCACGACACACCCGCTGTTCGGGCTTGCTCTGCTATTTGAGTTGCCGCATCACCGAACTCACTAGCATCCAAATGGCAATGGCTGTCGATAAACATAGCGCTCTTGCGTCAGCCAGCGTCCTGCTGCAAGCCCTGATCCGACAGTTGCATCTTGCGGTCGCAACGCTGCGCCAGCTCAGCATCATGCGTGACGATGACGAAGGCGGTACCCATGGTCTGTGCAAGCTCAAGCATCAGCGCAAATACCTGGTGTGCCGTGTGCCTGTCCAAGTTACCCGTGGGCTCATCTGCCAGCACGCATGCAGGCTGGGTCACCAGCGCACGCGCCAGTGCGACACGCTGACGTTCTCCACCGGACAGCTCGCCCGGCAAATGCGACAGTCGGGCCGAGAGACCCACACGCTCAAGCAGCGCAGCCGCCGCTGCACGGGCTTCGATACGCGATTGACGCCGAATCAACAAGGGCATGGCCACATTGTCGAGCGCAGAAAACTCCGGCAACAAATGATGAAACTGATACACGAAACCGAGCGATTGATTACGCAAATCACCACGCACACTTTCGGAAAGCGTAGCCAGATCACGGCCCAGCAGATGCACGCTACCGGCCGTCGGCATACCGAGGCCACCCAACAAGTGCAGCAGTGTCGATTTACCGGAACCCGATACGCCCACAATCGCCACCCGCTCTCCCTTGCTGACCGAAAAATCTATATCTCCAAGTACCGTGAGTTTGTCGCGACCCTGCGTGAAATGCTTACCGAGTCCCTCGCAGGACAGCACCAGATCGGACGCAGGTAGTTTCGGATTATTCATAGCGCAGCGCATCCGCTGGTCGCACGCGTGCGGCGCGCCAGCTGGGATAAAGAGTTGCAAGGAAAGCCAGCGTCAGCGCCATGCTGCCGATACGCCAGACGTCTGGCCAGCGCAAATCAGAAGGCAGCGCGCTGATGAGATAAATATCGCGCGGCAGAAATTGCACACCAAACAGCGACTCAATGAAAGGCACGATCACGCCCACGTTGAGTGCGACCAAGACACCGAGACCCACGCCAATCGCGGTACCAATGAAGCCGACCAGCGCGCCTTGAATGATGAAGATTTTCATGATCGATGCGGGCGATGCACCCAGAGTTCTCAGGATGGCGATATCGGCCTGTTTGTCCGTGACCGTCATCACAAGCGTAGACACCAGGTTGAAAGCAGCGACCGCAATGATCAGCGTCAAGATGATGAACATCATGCGCTTTTCAGTTTGGACCGCAGCAAACCAGTTACGATTTTGCTGAGACCAGTCGCGCAGATACAAACTGCCGGTCAGTGATACGGATAAATCGATGGCAACCTCCGGCGCACGCTGCATATCCGCGACTTTAAGACGCAGCCCCGTGGGCCCTGCCTGACGGAACATGCGCTCGGCATCCTGAATGCCTATAAAAGCCAGCGAAGCATCGTATTCATAATGCCCCGCTTCAAAAATACCGACCACATTGAACTGTTTGAGTCGCGGCAACACCCCGGCCGGCGTCACCTGCCCTTGCGGTGCAATCAGTGTGAGCTTGTCACCAATTTTCAAACGGAGGCCGCGTGCCAGTTCGCTGCCCAGCACGACATTGAATTCACCGGGTCTCAAATCGGACAAGCTACCTGCCACGACCTGCGATGCAACGTCAGAGACCTTTGGCTCTTCCGAAGGCAGAATGCCGCGCACCATGATGCCGCGCACCGTATCGTCACGAATCACCATCGCCTGCGCCTCGACATAGGGCGCTGCGCCTCGCACCTCCGGATGCTTTAGTGCCTGAGCCGCGGTCGCCTGCCAATCGGGCAAACTGCCCGAGGCATCGAAGACTTCGATGTGCGAGAGTACCGACAGCATGCGATCGCGCACTTCTTTCTGGAAACCATTCATCACCGAGAGGACAACGATCAGCGCCGCGACGCCTAGCGCGATACCGGCCATGGAAATCAGGGAAATGAACGAAATGAAGCTGTCGCGCGAACTGCGCCGGCTGGCGCGGGTGTAGCGCAGGCCGATCATCCATTCAAACGGCAAATTCTTGAAAAGGCCCAAACATGGCTCCGGAACGCGGGTATCCGCAAACAAGGCGGCAGTTTGCCATAGTCGAGGGTTCACGACAAAACACGATTATCTGCCAGCAGCCTTTAGAATGGCATCATGCCTCATCCAACCCTAGTTATTCCCTTCGCGCTCGCGCCGACCGAACACGCCAAAGATCTGCTGGCCACGCTGCAAGCACCTTCGCTGGCGCAATTGCTCTCGCGCGCCAGTCTTCTCAGTCTCGATACATTTGAACCCTTCGCGTCCCTACTGCCTCACGAGCAATGGCTTATCGTAAGCCGGCAGGACAACAGCCCCGCCATCGCTCACACGCTGATGCAACAGCTGGACATGACCACCGAGCCAGGCTATTGGTTCGTGCTCGAACCAGCGCATTTCCATGTCGCACGCGATCATCTGGTGCTGACCGACCGCCGCCAGCTTGGCTTAGATGACGCCACGTCACGGGCGTTATTTGACGCTGCGCATCCTTTGTTTGAAGAACTGGGCTACACGCTGCGCTACGGTGATGCGCGCCACTGGTTGCTGCGTGCGGATGCGTGGTCCGAGCTGCGTACCTGCAGTCCGGATGCCGCCTGCGGACACAATATTGACGTCTGGCTCCCCCGCGGTCAGGGTGAACGCGACTGGCGCCGCCTGCACAACGAAGTGCAAATGCTGTGGCACACCCAAACCATCAATGACGATCGGGAACTGCGCGGCGAGCGACGCGTCAATGCGCTTTGGCTCTGGGGTGGCTCAGCCGGACTCAGCGCACAGGCCGCACAACCACAAGCTCAACCGACAGGCCTGCGAGAACTGGCTCGCTGTAGCCTCGGACGACCCGCAGCGCAACTGCCCATGAACGAAGGACTGCGCGTGCTGGACACCCTGTTGGAGCCCGCGCTGGCCGGCGACTGGTCTGGCTGGCTGGCAGCGATGGCCGAACTCGATAACAACCACATCACGCCACTGCTGACCCAACTAAAACAGGGCGCGATCGATGGCATCACGCTAGTGTTAACCGACAGCACGCGCGCAATCCAATGGCGGTTTCGACGTTCATCCCTGAGAAAATTCTGGGTCCGCGCTTCGCTCGCCCGCCTCGCTCCATGACCCTCATCGCTCCATGACCCGCATCGTTTCCCGCACTTACGCCGTTCGTCAGGCGGCCTTACTTGCCGAGCAAGGCATGCATCCGGTCATGGCGCGCTTGATGGCTGCACGCGGGCTCACCGAATCTCGTCAACTATCGACAGCGCTGGATGCGCTCATTGCGCCTGCGGGATTACTGCATATTGATAAGGCAGCGATATTTCTCGCTGATGCCATCGAAGCAGGAAAAAAAATGGTGGTCGTCGCCGACTATGATTGCGATGGCGCTACCGCTTGCGCGGTCGCGGTCCGCGGTTTACGCGCCCTGGGTGCGAGTGTCGATTACATCGTACCCAACCGCTTCGAATACGGTTACGGCCTGACCCCTGAAATCGTCGCGCTCACTGCACAAGAAAAATCGCCGGACATCATCGTCACGGTAGATAACGGTATTGCCAGCATCGACGGTGTGGCCGAGGCAAAGCGGCGCGGCATCGATGTGCTCATCACCGACCATCACCTGCCTGCCGACGCCCTTCCCGATGCCGCGGTAATCGTCAACCCGAACCAGCCCGGCTGCGGCTTCCCCAGCAAGCATCTGGCGGGCGTGGGCGTGATGTTTTACACACTGCTTGCGTTGCGCGCGGAATTACGCCAGCGCGGCCGCTTTGACGCCAGCAATCAACCCCGACTGGATACCTTGCTGGATCTGGTCGCACTGGGTACCGTCGCCGATGTGGTGCGACTGGATGCGAACAATCGCATTCTGGTCGCGCAAGGTCTGTCGCGCATACGCTCGGGTCGCGCCCATCCCGGTATTGCGGCATTGTTTTCGGTCGCTAGCCGCGACGTGCGCAAGGCAACACCGTTTGATCTGGGCTTTGCCGCCGGACCGCGGCTCAATGCAGCCGGCCGACTGGCCGATATGTCGCTTGGTATTGAATGCCTGCTCACCGACGATACCGACCGCGCCTGGGAAATTGCCCACCAACTTGACCACATCAATCGCGAGCGGCGCGATATCGAAGCCGGCATGCAGGAAGCCGCACTCGCCTCGCTGGAAAACATCGAAGTGCATGACAATGCCACGCTCTGTCTGTTCAACCCGGATTGGCATCAGGGCGTCATCGGTATCTTGGCATCGCGGTTGAAAGAAAAATTCTACCGCCCCACCATCACCTTCGCACCGGCGAGTGACGGCATGATCAAGGGCTCGGGACGGTCGATACAGGATTTTCATTTGCGCGATGCGCTCGATCTGGTATCCAAGCGCGCTCCCAAACTCATCGACAAATTTGGCGGTCATGCAATGGCCGCTGGACTGTCCCTGCGTGAAGAAAACTTTGCCGAATTTGCCGCCGCTTTCGAGGCGGTGGGACGGGAATGGCTGTCCAGCGCAACACTGGAACAAATTATTGAAACCGATGGCTCGCTCGAATCTGCTTACTTCAGTTTGGATTTCATCACACTGCTTGAGACGCAGGTCTGGGGTCAAGGCTTTGCGCACCCGGTGTTTTGCGATGAGTTTCGGGTAATGAACCAGCGCGTGCTCAAAGAACGCCACCTAAAACTACAACTCGAACGCGAAGGTCGGCAGTTCGATGCAATCTGGTTCAATCATGCCGACAGCCTGCCACCGCGGGCACGCATCGCTTACCGGCTGGATGCGAATGAATTCAATGGGCGCACACAGGTGCAGCTGATGGTGGAATTTGCCGAGCCATTGAACTGACGGCCCTTCGCGGCAAAGGTATAATCTCAGGCTTTATCGAAAGTCCCGCCCGCCATGGAAGCCGAACGCCTCAACGCCCTCACCGCTCTGATCGTCGACCTCGACGCACGTGAGCAAGATTTACGGAGGTATCTTTGACTTCGATCTGAAGTCAGAGAAACTCGAACAAGTCAACGCCGAACTCGAAGATCCCAAGGTCTGGGACGATCCCAAGCGCGCCCAAGATCTGGGCAAAGAAAAAAAATCCCTCGAAAACATTGTCGAATCGCTTACGAGCATTCGTAGCGGGTTGAGTGATGTCGCCGATTTGCTGGAGATGGCGCGCGAAGAAAATGACGAAGACACACTGATCGCGGTAGAAACCGATGCGCACGAGCTGCAAAAGCAGGTCGAAGGCATGGAATTCCGCCGCATGTTTTCCAACCCGCTCGACAAGAACAGCTGCTTCATTGACATTCAGGCTGGCGCCGGCGGCACCGAGGCGCAAGACTGGGCATCGATGCTGCTGCGGCAGTATCTGCGTTACTGCGAGCGCAAGGGATTCAAAACCGAACTGCTTGAACAATCCGATGGTGAAGTCGCTGGTATCAAAACCGCCACGATCAAGGTGGAAGGCGATCATGCCTACGGCTTTCTGCGTACCGAAACCGGCGTGCATCGGCTGGTGCGAAAGTCTCCCTTTGATTCCGCAAATGGTCGTCACACCTCGTTTTCCAGTCTGTTCGTTTATCCGGAAGTTGATGACTCGATCAGCATCGAAGTCAATCCAGCCGATGTGCGGGTCGATACTTACCGCGCCTCGGGCGCGGGTGGGCAGCACATCAACAAGACTGATTCAGCCGTTCGTCTGACCCACACCCCCAGTGGCATCGTGGTGCAGTGTCAAAACGACCGTAGCCAACACCGCAACCGCGACGAGGCCTGGGCGATGCTGAAATCTCGTCTGTACGAACTCGAGATGCGCAAGCGTATGAGCGAGCAGCAAAAGCTGGAAGACTCCAAAACCGATATCGGCTGGGGCCACCAGATTCGCTCGTATGTGCTGGATCAGTCCCGCATCAAGGACTTGCGCACCAATGTAGAAACGGGCAATACCAAAGCCGTCCTCGACGGCGACCTGGATGAATTCATCGCAGCATCACTGAAACAGGGCGTATAAAAATGATGAACAACAAACACGAAGCCTTGACCGAAGAACGGGACGAGAACTCGATCATTGCTGAGCGGCGCTCCAAGCTGTCAGCGATCCGCGAAAAAGGCGTGGCCTTCCCGAATGATTTCAGTCCGCAGCACAAGGCTGCTGATTTGCATATCGCACACGGTGAAATCGAGCGTGAAGCATTGGAAGAACAGCCGGTACACGTTGTTGTCGCCGGTCGCATGATGCTAAAGCGCGTGATGGGCAAAGCCTCGTTCGCGACGCTGCAGGATGCCTCGGGTGTACGTGCCGATGGGCGCATTCAGCTTTACATCTCCAACGAAGGCGTCGGTGAAGAGCTACACGAATCCTTTAAGCACTTCGATATCGGTGATATTTTGGGCGCCGAAGGTACGCTGTTCAAGACCAAAACCGGCGAACTGTCAGTCAAGGTCAGTCAGCTTCGATTACTGACCAAATCCCTGCGCCCGTTGCCTGACAAATTTCATGGTCTCTCAGATCAGGAAACCAAATATCGTCAGCGCTATGTTGATCTGATTATGAATGAAGAAACGCGCCGGACCTTCAAGGCGCGTACAGCGGGGATCGCCTCCATACGACGCTTCATGGATAGTCATAGCTTCATGGAAGTTGAAACGCCAATGTTGCATGTGATTCCGGGTGGCGCTGCAGCTAAACCGTTTATGACGCATCACAATGCGCTGGACATGCAGATGTACCTGCGTATTGCGCCTGAGCTGTACCTCAAGCGATTGGTCGTCGGCGGATTTGACCGCGTGTTCGAAGTGAACCGGAATTTCCGTAATGAGGGCGTGTCACCGCGACACAATCCAGAATTCACCATGATGGAATTCTATGCGGCCTATGTGGACTATCAATGGCTGATGGATTTCACTGAATCGCTGATTCGTCAGGCAGCCATCGACGCGCACGGCACCGCCAAGCTAACGTATGACGGCCGCGAACTGGATCTCTCGCAGCCATTCCACCGCATGAGTGTGCTTGGTGCGATCAAACATTTCGCGCCGTATTACAAAGACAGCCAACTCAATGACGCTGAATTCCTGCGCAAGGAACTCACGCGTCTCGGCGCCAAACAACCGGCTTCCGTCGGTCTAGGTGGCATGCAGCTCGCGCTGTTTGAAGAAACTGCCGAGCCACATCTGTGGGAGCCTACCTACATCACCGATTACCCGGTCGAAGTTTCGCCACTGGCACGCGCCTCGGATAAAACGCCCGAGATTACCGAACGTTTCGAATTGTTTATCACCGGTCGAGAAATTGCGAATGGCTTCTCTGAGCTCAATGACGCAGAAGATCAGGCCGCGCGCTTCCATGCGCAGGTCGCTGCCAAAAAGGCCGGCGACGATGAAGCGATGTACTACGACGCCGACTATATTCGTGCGCTGGAGTACGGTATGCCACCCACGGGCGGCTGCGGCATAGGCATTGATCGATTGATGATGCTGATTACCGATTCGCCGAATATTCGTGATGTGATTCTGTTCCCACACCTGCGGCGGGAAGAATAAAAAAACGGTTACGCGTCACTACCCTGAAGCCCCGGAAAACTTCCGGGGCTTTTTTTGTTCAAACGCAAAACTGTCACGGAAGTGTCACAAATATGTAACAAAAAATAGCTCGAATTCTCTGGAACGCTGAATTAAATGCGGTTACTCAAACGGCATTAATTTAACTTCTAACGGATCCGGAGATGAATCCGAAAACTAGCATAAACGCGAACCCATCCACACCTGACCGTATTTCCAATGATCATGGAAATACATCTACACGAGACAAACTAGAAATCACGATCGACAACACGCCCGTCGGACTACGATCGGGCAAGGCCGATTCTTCTACGGCCAATCCACCCCGACTTATTTCCCGTCCTGCATCGGAAGACACACCAATTCCCCTTTGGAAAACTTCGGGTACGCAGGTCTTGAGGGAATTCTTCTCACAATCTTTGGGACGATTAGGGGGCGCAGGAACGTTTACAGCTCTGATTAATTCGAAAATGCCGCCAGTACCTGTCGCCTTCCTTGGTGCTGTCAGTGCAGGCTATTGCACAGGACAGTTGCTCCAGCACCAAATCGGTAACGCCACCCCTGCACAAAAGATAGGCGTCGGTATGGCTTCAGTCGCCGCCATGGTGGCCGGCGGTGTAATCACAGGTTACGCATCAATGCCAACGGTCTGCATGATTGCCAGTGGCTATCTCGTTGCTGCCATTGCATCGAGCGCGACGAGAAGTGCCAATATTTCGGATGGGGAAACTGGCGGGGAAACTGATCCGGAAATCGAGGCGGGGTCAGGAACACACTCAGACGCCGTAACGCAATCAGCATCGGGAAACCATCGCTACTCTGACGAAAACATTGCACTGGGAATAAAGGTACTAGGCTTTACTGCAGCGTCTGCGCCCTTCCTCATTGGATTTCTGGTGAACCCCTCGTATTGGCTCAATCATGATGCCAACGTCAGTACACGGAATTTTAGTGTCTTGGTTGAAGCACTGACTGTTGAACTCACCAAAGCCACACTCAGCAACGTGGGCATTTCAGTCAACAAGGACGCAATGATTTTTGAAGAAAAATTCAAAACCGCCATGATGGGTTTATTGCCCTATGTTATTGCCAGCGTATTACTCAATAGCGTCGCAGGTGGTTTGCTGCAGGCTGAATTGCGATCAGACCAATTCACGAGCCTGATCGTACCTGCACTCGTGGGCGCACTGGCCAATTGCATCAAAGGTGCAGCCAATGCAGCGGCTGCCCGATACGTTAGCGACCCAGACGCAAGCTTTATAGAAGCAAGCGAGCAGACCACCCGCCCCGGCCAAGGTCCTCAGTGGCCTATCAGTAAGCAACTCACACCGAAAGTCATGCTGCGCTATCTGATGATTTCTTGTCGGGACAGTCTGTTTTTTGGCTTGAAGAAAGCTGGGGTACATCCTGATCTGGCAAATGCTTGCTCAATGGCGGTCTATGCCGGCTTTTCGCAATTCCGGGAGTTAACTTTCGATCTGATGCAAGGCGAAGGCTGGAGTGCCCCCACGATCAAACCTGGTGGACCGACGGTCGTTTGATGAAGGTCAAATTCAGTATCAAAATTGTAATTTTCGGCACTGTAAGCGGGTATAAAGGCGACCAGGAGGAAACACCATGATCAGGAACAAACCGACGCAAACCCTGCTTGCTCCACATGACGCACTGATACAAACCGAGAAGCGGGTTCTGAAATACCACAACCAACCCGAAACGGACCCATTCCATCCGCTGGAAATCGTCGGCTACGCTGTCGCGGGGTTTGCCTCGGTGGTATTGATTTCTGTTTTGGTTGGCCGCTGGTATTTTGATGATCCCCACAAAACACCGGCTAAATGGCTTCAACAATCGGCCAAGGTAGCGCCAAAGTAATTCTTTACGGCTATTTTGCCTCGTCGATCCACGCCATCTGTATGGCTTCGAGAATTTTTTCTCCGGATCGATCCGGTGCATCATCAAAGCCATCCAGCGCCGTGACCCATTGATGCAGGTCAGTAAAGCGAACGGTCAGTGGGTCAATGTCTGGATGGGCATCGCACAAAGCTTCGGCAATACGTAGGGTGTCAGTCCATTTCATCAGTGATTCTCGCGCGCATGATTGATTGTGTATTTCGGGATCTCGACCACCAAATCTTCGGTGCCGACCAGCGCCTGACAAGAGAGTCGCGAATTAGCCTCCAGACCCCACGCCATATCGAGCAGATCCTCTTCTCTTTCCTCGGCTTCATTCAGGGAATTGAAGCCTTCCCTCACCACTACATGGCAGGTGGTACAAGCGCAAGATTTCTCGCAGGCGTGTTCGATTTCAATGTCTTGCCCCAGCAAGGCATCGCACACCGAGGTGCCGGTAGGTGCATCGAACACGGCGCCATCCGGGCACAGAATTTCATGAGGTAGAACGACGATCTGTGGCACGTTGAATTTCCTGATTTATAAATTTTTACCCAAGCTGAAGCGTTCGCAAGATCGACAGTCAGCCATAGACCCGCAATTCCTCAAACGATTTCGTCCAGTTTCTTTCCTGTTAGTGCAGCGCGCACATTGCGATCCATGCGTCTTGCAGCAAAATCTTCGGTGGTCTTTGCCAGTGCATCGACGGCGGCCTTGATCGCTTGATGATCGGTCCCCTGCGCACTTTCTCTGAGATGCGCCATGCAGGCATCAATCTGAGCACGCTCGGAATCACTGAGTAAATCAGCATCTTGTGACAGTGCCGAGTCAGTCGCCAACAGAATTCGCTCCGCTTCCACCTGCTCTTCTCGCAAGGCGCGCAGTTTCATGTCGCCTTCTGCCGACGTAAACGAATCCTGCAACATACGAGCGATCTCGTCATCGCCCAGACCGTAGGAAGGTTTGACGACGATCGAGGCCTCAACGCCTGAATGCAACTCACGCGCCGCAACGGACAATAAACCATCCGCATCCACCTGATAGGTCACGCGAATCCGTGCCGCACCCGCTGCCATCGGTGGAATGCCGCGCAATTCAAACTGCGCCAGTGACCGGCAATCCGACACCAACTCACGCTCGCCCTGCACCACATGCACCGACATCGCTGTCTGTCCATCTTTAAAGGTCGTGAACTCCTGCGCGCGCGCGCAGGGAATCGTGGAATTGCGGGGAATGACTTTTTCAGCCAGGCCACCCATGGTTTCAATACCCAGCGACAAAGGAATCACATCCAGCAGCAACCAGTCGTCACCAGAAGCGCGATTACCAGCCAACAGATTAGCTTGTACTGCCGCACCCAGCGCGACCACTTTGTCAGGATCAATATTGGCCAGTGGCAGTGTCTGAAAATAATCCGCCACGGCCTTGCGTACGTGTGGCTTGCGCGTTGCGCCGCCGACCAACACCACGCCGTCTATCTCGTCTACGCTCAGTCCGGCATCCCGTACCGCCTTACGACAGGGGCTCAGTGTCTTGGCCACCAGATGCTGTGTCAGTGACACGAATTCGGTCGCGGTGATGGTCAGGTGTACTTCCTCGCCTGACTTCAGGACCGCATCGATATGCGTCTCGGCGTGCGAGGAAAGTGTTTCCTTGGCCTCGCGCGACTTGACCATCAGCAAGCGCGTATCTTCATCCGACAGCGGCGCCAGATGCGCCTGCTCGATGATCCAGCAAAACAGCCGATGATCAAAGTCGTCACCACCTAGCGCCGAATCACCGCCAGTAGCGAGCACTTCGAATACACCTTTGGACAGCTTGAGGATAGAAATATCGAATGTGCCGCCGCCCAAATCGTAAACTGCATAGATACCCTGCGAACCGTTATCCAGCCCATAGGCAATCGCAGCGGCAGTCGGTTCATTCAGTAGTCGCAGCACATTCAAGCCGGCGAGCTTTGCAGCATCCTTGGTCGCCTGGCGCTGTGCATCATCAAAATACGCAGGCACAGTAATAACTGCGCCCACCAGTTCGTCACCTAGGGCATCTTCAGCACGCTGGCGCAACGTGGCAAGTATCTCTGCCGATACCTCGACCGGACTTTTGATGCCAGCAACCGTTCTCATCTGAACCATGCCCGGCGTTTCAATGAAGTCGTAGGGCATGTTTTCTACATGCGCGATATCTTTCAATCCACGACCCATGAAGCGCTTGACGGACACCACTGTATTCTTTGGATCGGTCGTCTGCATGGCTTGCGCGCTGTAGCCGATGTTGGCATGACCATTCGGCAGATAGCGCACGATGGAAGGCAACAGTGCACGACCGTCTTCATCATCGAGTACTTCAGGTATGCCGTGACGAACTGTCGCCACGAGAGAATTGGTCGTACCAAGATCGATACCTATCGCAAGCCGATGCTGATGCGGTGCAGTCGACATGCCGGGTTCGGCGATTTGGAGAAGTGCCATGGTGGGATAAATTCAGAAATCAGTTAGCGAGAGGCTCAGGCTTCCAGCGCCTCAAAGGTACTGGCGACTTCATCGCCAAATTTTTCAACGAACATCAGCTCACGCACCCGCTCACCCGCTTCGCTGAATTTCGATTGCTCCAGCAATTCGGCGATGCGTGCGACGGCTTGGCGGCGCGCCTCGTTCATAGCCTGCTCGAGCGCTTCGAGCCGGGCCGTATCGCGTTCGCTACGGGCTTCGTCGAGTGATTCGCGCCATTCCATTTGTTGCATCAGAAATGCCATTGGCATCGTGGTATTCGATTCGATGCCTAGATCGACCCCATTCAACTCGCAAAGGTAGGCCGCGCGACGCAGCGGATTTTTCAGTGTCTTGTAAGCCTCATTGGCGCGCGTTGCCCATTGCATGGCGACGCGCTTTTCGGCATCGCTGGCGGCGACAAACTTATCCGGATGCACACGGCCCTGCACTTCACGATAGGCAGCATCCAGCTGCGCGGCATCAATCGCGAAACGGGCTGGTATCTGAAACAGGTCGAAATGATTTTCCATAGCCGCTTAAAAACAAAAGCCTGTCATGCTGCAACAGGCTTCTTGAACATCGG
>Ga0315905_10005253_pt1 | contig 13208 bp, 14 predicted proteins | sample LakEriMetagenome_5_FD_203522 | JGI IMG/M metagenome (GOLD analysis project Ga0315905, IMG submission 203522) | Freshwater fungal communities from buoy surface, Lake Erie, Ohio, United States - Buoy 4 MA121 | ecosystem: Environmental > Aquatic > Freshwater > Lake | place: USA: Lake Erie, Ohio... | reverse complement strand
AATGGAGAAGGCTGTGGAAACAAGCGAGAAGAACCAAAAAATAGAGTCCCATACCAATCCAGATCGCCTCAGGTATGAGGTTTTGAGGATGCAGACGAAAAAGGTTTTCGAAGAAGTAGCGCATAAGCATCAGTCTAACGGCACACATGTGGACGCAAATTGACGGGTTGCAATCACATTAGCGTTTGTCATCGTGGTGGTTGCGCTCATTTTGTGCCAATGGCACATTTTTCCGCAGACGACCCCGGCTTCTCCAAGCAGCAGATGAAAGCAGTGAATGCCACGCAGGCGGCCTTTTACGAGTCCATTCAAGCCGCCGAAAAAAAGGCGGATGTCAAAGACGGGTACGTCGCAAATGAGCGGGCAGGGTGGGTGACGCGCGTCTGGGCCGCCCTGCGCAATCAGCGCAAAAACCTCCTCATGCAGCATGGGGTGCGTGAGCCTGTGGAGGAACGGGTGCGCAACTGCATGCTGGAGGCCTCTCAAGGAGATGTTCTGGAAATCGGCTGCTTCAATGGCACCCGCAACTCCCTCTGGCTGGCACGGCACTGCGCTCATTACACCGGCCTTGATCTCAGCCCCTCGGCCCTCCAGGTGCTTCAGGGCAAGCTTAGCAGCGAGGGGCTGAATGCCAAAACTGAACTCTGGGCTGGGGATCTGCTCGATTTCACTTCGGATAGAAAATTCGACCTGGTTTACGCGCAGGGGGTCTTGCATCATTTTCAGCATCCAGAGGTCCTTTTCCCGCTCATTCGTTCCCTCATGAAACCTGGCGCCTTGCTGGTGTTTTCTGACCCGGTGGAGATCAACCTGCTGCTGCGCTTCGTGCGGAGGCTCTACCGCCCTTTTCAGACCGACCATGCCTGGGAGTGGCCCTTTACCTCCCAAACGGTGGCTGCTTTGGAGCAGTCGTTCGTACTTAGTGAGGCGTTTGGGTATGGACGTTTTTCTACTCTCTGGATGCCATTCTTGTCCATGCCGGGGCTGAACCTCCTGCTCGGGAGAGCCTACCGCAGGCTGGTCGAATGGGAACTGGCCCGGCCTTTTGATCAACGAAAAGTCTGGCAAAACGCGGTGGTGTATGGGGCGGCGCACGCACGCGCTGCTGAGCCAGAAAATCTGGTTGCCACTCCTAAGGTCATCCAATGAAGGAATCCCAAGGCTGCTCTTCAGTTCCGACGACCGGCAGCTTGGAGCGTGCGGCGCGCTTTCTGAGTCATTGGGACTCGCTCTGGTACTGGCTGAAACCCGCCTGCCGGTTTTGCTGCTGGAGCTGTGGGATTCTCAGTATTGCGGGCATGCTGCTCGTCATGCGCTCAGCGGAGCGGGTGCCCCTGCTAGCCGTCGCCAACTATGCCCCCCCGATTTTTTGGCTGATTCCTTGTGGAATATTGATTCCGCTGGCGCTCCTAGTGCGCGGGTATTCCCTTGTGCCGCTGTTGAGTGCCATTTCACTCTGGTGGTTGGTTTTTGCTGGCTGGGAACCCTCGGGTGGCGTGCGTAAATCGGGAGGACAATCGGAGGTGCTTACCCTGATGACGTACAACCGGGGGCAGGCCCAGGGGCACAGCCTGCAGCCCTTTTTGGCGGAGACGCGACCCGACTTAGTGGCCTTGCAGGATGCGCGCGGCAAACCGGGTTACTACCGCACCCACCCCGCTTACGGGGTTTATCATGAGGTGCGTGATGAAGGAGAGTTTGTGCTGCTCAGCCAGCATCCCGTCCTCGGGCAAACAAGATTGACCGCCTCTGGTTTTCCGCCTGCCGACAAAGGCGAGGTCTTTTATGGGGTGCGCTGGGAAATCGACTGGCGGGGGCACCTCATCTCCCTTTACAGCATTCACTTTCCCTCACCCCGACGCCAGTTGGGACGCATGGGGCTACGCAGTCTGGCCCCCGACATGGCCAACTGGATGCGTGGCACGGCATCTGAGGCTGATGGCTACTGGCAATGGCGGGAACAAATGGCAGGGGCGCTTGCGCGTCTGCTGCAGAAAGAAACCCTGCCCTGGATCATGGTGGGTGACTTGAACACACCGCCCAGAGGACTGGTCTATGCCCGCCTTGTGGAAGTTGGATCGGATCTGCACCCTGAGTGCGGCACGGGATTCGGCTTCACTTTTCCAGGTGACACAAGAAACCCTCTCGCCCTTGGGCAGCCCTGGATGCGACTGGACTATGTGTTCGCCGATCCTGCTTCCTGGCAGGGAAAATGGCTGCAGCCTGAAGCCGGCGCACTTTCCCAGCACCTCCCTTTGGCAGCGGGATTGGTCCTGCGGCGGCAATAAAGTGAAAGTTCCGATTGGATTCGGGCTCCCCTGTGGCTATCAACGATTCGGAAGCATTCTCAGCATGAAACGATTAAAAAGGAATCCTTGATGCGTTTGGCAAAGACCACACGACCGGGCCAGTTTTTCCACTCCCTCGAAGCAGTGCGGATCTGCGCGGTGGTGCTGGTGCTGCTGCAGCATGAGAGCTTGCTGGCCAGGAACTATCTTGGGTTCGACTTCGCCTTTGGGATTTTTAGCCGGGGGCAGTTCCGCATCGACTTCTTCTTCCTCCTGAGCGGTTTTTTGCCACTTGGCTAGGAGGACGCGGCCAACAATCTCAAAACCCAGGGATTCATTTTTTGGGGAACCGTCTGCGCCGCCTGCTTCCGCTGATTTGGGTTTTGACCACGACCAAGTTGATGCTGATTGTCATGGCGGGTTCCGCTGGACGGCATGAGGGCTGGGGCTGGTTCCAAATCCTGCGTTCCTACACGATGCTGCCAGCTCCAGGATACCCCCTGATTCTGCCGGCCTGGACGCTGAGCTTTGAACTCGTCTTCAGCGCCGCGTGGTCGGTTCTGCTTTGTGTGTCGCAACGCGCCAAACTCGCCACGCTGCTGCTCTGGGCCCTGGTCATTGGCGTGCATGGGTTCACTTGGCATGAAAAACCTTCTAGCTGGCTTCCAGGATTTCTGCTGCACCCCCACTTCCTTGATTTCATCGGCGGTGTCTTCCTGGCCGAATGGGTGGCCAGGACGACCTTGCGCGCGCAGAGTGCGCTGATGCTTCTTGCCCTTGGCGGCCTATCTCTCGCAATCTGTCTGGCCTTTGAAATGGAAATGAAGCCCTGGCCAGAACTCGTCCGCCGAATCGCCTGGGGCGGTTCCTCCTTGCTGGTCATTGCCGGACTGGCCATGTGGGAGCGGGCAGGTGGGAAGTTTGACACCCTCGGGCGTTTTCGACTGCTGGCACAGTCCAGCTACAGCATCTACCTGACTCACAGCCTACTGTTGGTTGCCTTACTGCCTCGTTTCAAAAGCCTGCTGCAGCACCCCATCGTCTCCCACGCCGTGCTCATCGGGCTGGCGGGTGGAATCTGCCTGATTGGTATCGGGGTGCACCTTTGGGTCGAGAGGCCCTTGTTAAAGTGGTTCCGCAACTCCGGGCCCGTCCCCCGAACGAATGAAAGTCAAAACAGCCGTTGATTCTTAGGCGCGCCCCACTTAAAGATTGCCTGCATGAAAATGATTTTGACAATCGCACTGATTTCCCTGCCTTTTTTCTCCCGTTTGGCAGCTGTTGAGCCTACGTTTCCAGGCCGCTGGTCGGAGCCGTCTGCTGCTGGTAACAAGCCGGTGATGGACACCAGTTCCCGGTATCGTCTTATTGATAAAAGCATTCAGAACGGTCAGTTTGGTGACATTCGCCCGAACATGATCTACAGATACGGATATCCTTTCCAGAGGAAGATTGAAGGGAAACATTATTGGTTGGTTCCCGTCCGCTACTTCGCGTCGTCCCCATCGGCCAGCATTTACACCCAAAGCCGCATCGTGGCTGAGGCTTATGCTTGCATCAATCATGACCGGGTTGAATTCTGGATTCCAAAATATAGCCAGCGGTTTGGTCTGTAGTTTTCGACCTCCGTTCGTGCCATTCAAGGCAGTGGCAGGTGGCGAAACGAGCGAAGCGAGCGGGTGAGGAAATTGTTCCTGTCTGCCGCCCCCCGCGGGTGCACGATAGCGGATCCTGTGATCGTGCTATGTTGGAATCATGCCCCGCAGCGGGAATGCTGAATCATTACGCCTGTTGTATCTTGCGGGGACAAGTGTCGCTTCCAAAACTCACGCAAAAGAAATGCGTTAGTTTCTCGCCTTGTTCTGCCCATAAAGGTGGGCGGTGTAATACTTGGGCTGATAGCGGTAATAATAATAGACGTTGTCCGGGGAGGTTAAATCTACCCGGTTCAGCACAAACCCAAAGAATCGGGCTCCTCCAGCCGCAAGCGCCTGGACGGAGGAGGAGGCCTCGCTGTAGGTGGTGTAGTTGGCACGAACAACAAAAGCGACGCCGTCGGCGAGCCGCAGAAGGGGATAGCAGTCAGCTAAGCCAAGCACGGGTGGCGAGTCGATGATCACATGATCAAAACGATTCTTGAGTTCCTCGATCAGGGCTTGGGAACGGGGAGACTCGATGATTTCTGGAGCATCATTGCGAGTTTCCCCCGTGGTTATGACAAAAAAACCGGGCATGGTCGGGTGCGGGGCACGGAGAATGTCATCCACACTCGCCACGTTTTTCTGGCCGGTGAGGTAATCGCTCAACCCCGGACTACGCTCCAAGTCAAAGCTGCGATGAATACGTCCACGCCGCATGTCACCATCCACCAGGACAACCCGTGATCCGGCCTGGGTCATGGCAATGGCCAGCCGCATGGCAATGGTGGTTTTTCCTTCGCGAGGCCGCGAACTCGTCACCAGGATCACCTTGGTGTCCCGCTTTCCATCGACGCTGAACAAAATGCCTGAACGCATGATGCGGAAACATTCCCCCGTATAGGTTGGGTCAACACGAACTTCCTGCAGGGTCAGATCGTTGGTCACCACGCCCAAGGCTGGCAGGCCCGTCACCTCCTCCAGCTCATCCACCCGCGAGCTCCAGCTTCGAACGCGCTCGAGCAGCAGGGGTACTCCGATGGCCAGGCAGAAACCAACAGCCAGAGAGGCGATCAAACCTTGTATCTTGGACGGTGACATGGGGTCCACCAGCCGGCTTTCCACCGTGGACAAATATTCCACGGAAAACCGATCTTGATTCATGGTGTACGCGGCTGCACCGATCCGTTTCTGGAGTTCTAGTGCTCCCTCATGAGCAGGCAACTGGCTCGCCATGAGGAGGTCACGCTCTCGCTCAAATGAATCGTACTCTTTTTGAAAACGGGCAAACTCAGGGAGTTGGGCTTCGAGTTCCTTTTCCTGTGCGCGCAAGCGCTCGGTTTCGAGGCTGAAGCGGTTCTGCAGCACGCTCAGCTCCCCTTGAAGGCGCGCGTTTAGGTTCTCCAATTCACGATCCAAGGCCACCATCTGGGGGTGGCCTCCGAGAAACTTGCTGGAAAGGTCGATTCGCTTCGCGATCAACTGACGCTGCTGACCCAGCAGACTGTTCCAGTCATCCGTCTTGCCCACCAGGGAGGGCACCACCACCACGGTGGAACGCGCCAACCGGGTGCCAGAAGGAGCCGAGGGAACCGAAGAGGGGCGGCCCACCAGGGGTGGCGGGGCCATGGCTGGCGCGTCATCCAGCATGCTGCCAATGGCGGGATACTCTTCCTCGAAGCGCGATAGAACGGAGAGTCTCTCCTCGACGTTCAGTGTGTTATTGGCGAGGGTTTTTTCCACCGTGGCCCGGATTTTGATATGTTCACGGATGCGCAGCAGATCTGCTGGAACCTTGTCCAGTTCTCGTTTTTCGATGAACATCTCCACGGCATTGTGGCTTTCGGAAAAGTTTAAGGCGCTGGATACCTGTTGATCACTGACCCTCTTGAGGTTTTCCACCTCTTCCTTGAACACGGTGTTGAGCAGGGCGCGGCGCCCCTCACGGACCTGCCTCACATAATCGTTGTAGCCCTCCACGATCAGTTTGGGCCAGGCCTCCGCAAAGGCGGGGTAATAGGACCACGTTTCCAGAATCGTGGTGCCCGCGTCAAATTCACGCAGGCGGAGTTTTTGAAGGTATTTGTCGGTGAGGGTCTCGTAGTTGGTGTATCCGGCGGAGAGGCCCATCATGGAGGCGGTGTGCTCCTGCACTGAACGATGGAGGAACGCCTGACCAAAGTACTTCGTCTGAAAGCCATACTCCTCAGTGGACGTGATTGGCAGGCCAAGGGAGTAAACTTTGATGAGCGCCCGCGTGTAGTAAACAGAACGCGTGTAAACGTAATAAAGCAGACCTGCGGCCAGACCCAGCAGCATCAAAAGATACATCAGCCGCAGGTGCCGGATAAACCCCAGGCTGACGGACACCAGCTTCTGCCATCTGGCCGCAATCGTTTCTTTGGGAGGGCTTTGAGTCACAGGGGCAGGTCAAGTTAAGATCTAATCATGGGCCTCGTCACATTAAAAGCCGAATATCTTGGCGGGCACATTGATGATGTCTCCAGACTGCAACTCCTCGTCGCGTGCGCGACCTTCTTCCACGGCCTTCAAATCCAAAGGCAGAGTGTAATTTCCCTGATCGATGGTTTTTCGCACGATCGTCACTTTTTTCTTGTTGGCAAAAGGGCCGACCCCCCCGGCATGCACGATGGCATCCAGGCAAGTGACGCTGCGCCCGCGCACGCTAGGGATTTCCTGCAGGCCCTGCTTGGCCACCTGGCCATACATGTAAACGGCCACTTTGCCCCTTCCTGATGCATCCATGCCATCTCCAAACACCATGGAGGTGTCCACGATGACCGTTGCCTCCTTCAGCTGGGTTTTTTGCAGGCGCCCTTTGATGTTGCTCTCAATTTCTCGGGTCGTCTTGCCGACCGCCTCAACCCGGCCGAGACGCGAGATGATGACATCCCCGGTCTGGCGAACTGGATATTTTCCATCGAGTGTGGAGTCTTCGAGTACATACAGTTCCAGTGTGTCGCCCGGGCGGAAGGTGAAACCGGGTCCCACTTGACGCGAGTTGCCCTCCTGTGTCCAAGGGCGGTCGGCAGTACCCTTGGTGACGGGGGAACTGCCCGTGCACCCGGTCATGCAGAGAGTGGTACAAAGAAACAATGAGCGAATAAAATGAGAAATAAGCATGGGGGATTTGAACGTAAAAATAGTTATTGATCATCGAATCAATGCAATCAAATGCAACTGTGACTTGAGGGCATTTCAGAGCGCGGCTGCTGCTGAAGATGACGTAGGCATTCCTGAGATGAAATGGTCATCAATTCGAGAAGGGAATTGTCTATCGCCAGTTCTGCCATCTTACCGATTGACATGGGACTGATTCCCTTCCACCCCTCGTTTAGACTTTTCTAAACGATGCCTGCCAACGCCATGCCACCCCCCGCCCCGTTAGGTCGGTCATGGCTGCGTGAAAAAAAGCGCTTCATCCTCGCCGCCGGTCACACGGCGCACGGCTTTGGTCTGGGGCGTCAGGTGGGGAGATGTTACGCGCTTCTCATTCTCGCCGCCCGTCCCCTCTGCCTGGGTGAAATGGCGCTCGGACTCAGCATCAGCAAGGCCAGCGCCAGCATCACGCTGCGCAGGCTCGCCGCATGGAGACTGGTGCAACGCGTGCCGGGCGAAGAGGGGCGAAGGGACTACTATCGCATCGACGGAAACTTCGCCAGCGTCATCCGTGAAGGGTTGCTGCCCATGGCGCAGGGCAAACTGGCCAGTGCCGGAGTGATGCTCGACGACATGCTACGCTCCGCACCAGCGTCGGCAGGCAACGCGGATCGTGGATCCACCGGATCGTTGGCTGATTCAGTCGATGTCCGGCAGTTGTTGCAGGAGGCGAAAGCGCTTCAGGAGAAATTGTCCTTCGTATTGAACAGTGGTTTGGCTGCCCGTTTTTTTTAGTTCGCAGTCCTTGGCCCCATGTGGACCCAGCATTCAGATTCCAAGACGAGCCGAGGCCACAGCCCTGTGACCAACGGCGGCAGCTTGGCTGATTCCGCGCTTTTTGAGCACTGAATATGAAAGGCATTCTTCTTGCTGGTGGTAGCGGAAGCAGGCTTGCGCCTGTGACAAAGGCCGTCAGCAAGCAACTCCTGCCCGTCTATGACAAGCCGATGGTGTATTACCCCATGTCGGTTTTGATGTTGGCTGGAATCAGAAACATTCTGCTCATATCGACACCGGACGATCTGCCTCTCTACCGGAGGCTTTTAGGCGACGGCTCACAATTTGGGGTCTGCTTGTCGTATGCTGAGCAGCCTCGGCCCGAAGGGTTGGCCCAGGCATTTCTGATTGGAGAAGAATTCATTGCCGGTGACCCTTGTGCCATGATCCTGGGGGACAATCTCTTTTACGGCCAAGGCTTTTCACCTAGGCTGCAGCTTGCAGCTCGGAGACCAGGAGCGACTGTTTTTGGTTACCAAGTGAATGACCCCAAGCGATTTGGGGTGGTCGAGTTTGATGATGCGGGACGGGCGATTTCTATCGAGGAAAAGCCGCAGCGTCCGCGCTCTAATTTTGCCGTGACAGGTTTGTACTTTTATGACGAGCAGGTGGTGGACATTGCCAGAAGAGTCCGACCTTCTGCGCGAGGAGAGCTGGAGATCACCTCCATCAATCAGGAATACCTCCGGCGTGGGCAGTTGCATGTGGAACAGCTAGGGCGCGGCCACACGTGGCTGGACACCGGAACCATCGATTCTCTGCTTGAGGCATCTCAATTCATCCGAACCATTCAAAGCCACCAGGGATACTTGGTGGCCTGCCTGGAGGAAATCGCTTTTCAATCGGGCTGGCTTGATGAAAACGAGTTACGGGAGGCTGCCAACAAAATGGGGGCCAATGCCTACTCCCAATATCTTATGCGCCTCCTTTCATCCCGCAGTCACCCGGATAACAATGCCGTCTCGGTAATGGGTGCAGGCGGACTGATCTCATGCTCGGAATCCGATGGCTAGAATAATGCACCTGTTAAAATCCCTCATAGGTCCTTGGAATGACCTTTGGGTGAATCGTGAACTCATTTGGGTGCTCTTTGCACGTGATCTGAAGGCGACCTTTCGCGGCAGCATGCTCGGTTGGCTATGGCTCCTTCTGCCTCCGCTGGCCACGGCCGCCATCTGGATCATGCTGAATAAATCTCGCGTCGTCACCTTCTCTGATCCCACTGTGCCATATCCCTTGTTTGTGCTCACCGGGACCGTCATCTGGACGGCATTTACCCGGGCCGCGCTGTTGCCGCTGCAGATTTTCCAAACCTCAAAGCCCGTTTTCACGAAGATCAAAGTCTCGCCCGCCGCCTTTCTTGCCGTAGGGCCGCTACGATCCGCCTTTGACGGCACCATTTTCCTACTCGTTCTCGCAATTTTGTTTCCCGTCTTTCATCATCAACCGCCTCTTACCGTTCTGATGCTGCCTGTGGCCATGCTGCTTGCCGTGGCTCTTGGCACAGCTCTGGCCTGGATGTTGATGCCTCTGGCCGCCCTCTACACAGACATTCAGCAGGCTCTCCCGCTCCTCTTCTCTGTGCTCATCTACCTTGCCCCCGTTGTCTATCCTCTGCCTAAAGACGGGTGGATGCGTGATCTCATGCTGTGGAATCCCCTTACCGCCGTCATCAGTGCCTCACGAGACTGGGCATTCACTGGTGCCACTCTCTGGTGGCCGGGACTTCTCATTGCTTTGGCTCTGTCACTGGCACTTTGCTGGCTCTCATTATTTCTCATGCGCCTCATGATGCCCCATCTCGTTGCCCGAATGGGCATGTGAAAAAAAGACGCACTCCAGACCATGGGCGAAGTTCTCATCAGCGTGAAAGGCGTCGGCAAAAAATTTTGCCGCGATCTCAAGAAGTCCCTCTGGTATGGCCTCTGCGATGCCGCCGCGAGTGTCGTGCATGGCCAAGAGCACCGGAGCGAGGTGTTACGTAAGGACGAATTCTGGGCAGTCGAAGATGTCTCCTTTGAAGTGAAACGCGGCGAGTGCATCGGGCTGATTGGAAAAAACGGCGCGGGCAAGACCACCATCCTCAAAATGCTCAATGGCCTCATTTTGCCAGATCGAGGACAGATCGAGATGCGCGGCAGGGTAGGGGGGCTCATCGCCTTGGGCGCAGGCTTCAATCCTTTGCTCACCGGCAGAGAGAACGTCTTCGTCAACGGAGCGATCCTTGGAATGAACCGTCGCACCATCGAAGCACGCTTGGATGAGATCGCAGCCTTCGCCGATATCGGCGCTTTCATGGATGCGCCGGTGCAGAGTTACAGTTCCGGTATGTCCGTGCGCCTCGGTTTTGCCGTTGCCGTTGTCCTCGTAAAGCCGGACATACTTCTTCTCGATGAAGTGCTGGCTGTCGGGGATATGGGGTTCATCATCAAATGCCTCAATGCTGTGCGTGAGCTTGCACGTGACTGTGCTGTGGTCTTTGTCTCGCATAACATGCAATTTGTCTCCTCATTTTGCACCCATGTTCTCTTGTTGACGAAAGGACGCGTCCACGCTCATACGGAGTCAGTGGCCGAAGGGGTTGAAGCCTATCTTCGGCTTTTCCCTATGCCGACCGAAGCAAGCGGTTCTGGTGGCGCAGCATTTTCACATGTTGTCCTTCGACAAAATGAAGGGCAGAAGATTGACACCCTCGCCCAAGGCGAAAGCGCTACGTTGGAGTTTTATCTGAAATGTGACCCCGGTATCAATGACACGTCGGTCAGCGTCTATGTGATGGATCAAGCACAGACGCCAATCATCTGTTATCCGGATATACCCCACTCCCTGTCACGCCAAAGCGACGGATCTAGATCTGAGATGTTAAGGATGTCCCTCGGTCGGCTCGACCTCAATGCTGGCCGTTATTCGTTTGTACTGGCTGTTATGGAGAGGGGTAGCGAGCGTTGTTTATGCCGCCAGCAGGGGCTTTTGCCTTTTCAAGTCACATCCACCTCCATGCATTGGGGGAGTATCGTCCGCCAAGTCACACTGCAGCCCTTGCCTAACTCACAATAATGGAATCCTTTTCCTATAGACTCATCTGCCTAATCCTTGATGCTCAGTTCAATGAACTGTCGAACAATCATGACGTTTGGCGTTTTGGCCCTGAACGTAAAAAAGAGAAGGGCTGGAAAGAGTGGTTGCTCGCCCTATTTCGGCGGTTGGGTTTTTACCGTCGTGGCTACCTCTGTCCTCGAAGCATGCCTCAACGTCTCGCAGTTTGGGCGGAGCACTTTCCAGGCCTTGAGCGGCTTTACGCGCGTCTCGATGAGGCCTCTCGTGAATTGTTGGTAAATGTCGTTGCCTTCAGAGCCATGGGGAAACGCCATATCCGATTGCCACTTTCATGCGCCGCCTTCAATCAGGACTATGAGCGTGTCGCCTCTCTTGCCGATACAAAGGGTGGCCAGCCTGTAAAAGTCGGTGATTTTGAACTTGTCAAACACGATCTAACATCCCTTGGCTGGAATGTACGATTGTTCATGCCGCTTGGTTCACCAACCATCTCATATGTGATGGAGCAATACTCTCAGCCTCAGCATGGCATCCGTGTGAAAGAGGGAGATTATGTTATCGACTGCGGTGGCTGTTGGGGGGACACAGCCCTTTACTTCGCTCATTTAGCAGGAGAGGCGGGACGTGTTCTGGCTTTCGAATTCATGCAAGAGAATCTCGATTATTTTCGAACGAATCTAGAACTCAATCCTTTGTTAAAGCCTCGCATAGAAATCGTTCCGCACCCAGTCTGGAGCCGCTCTGGTGTCGAAATGAATTTTGCGTCCAGTGGTCCCTCCGCTCACGTGAAGGAAGCTGGCGATTTAGCGTTCAGTCACATTTCTTTGAGCATAGATGATGCCGTGAGTCAGTATTCAATGCCTCGGGTAGATTTCATCAAGATGGACATTGAGGGGGCAGAATTTGATGCTCTACAAGGCGCACGCCAAACCATCATTCAGCACCGGCCTGATCTGGCTCTTTGCGTTTACCATTCGGCAGCGGATTTTACCCGCCTGGCCGACTTTGTGGATGGTCTCAATCTCGGATACCGCTTCCATTTGGGTCATTTCACGATGCATGGAGAGGAGACCGTGCTTTTTGCCACCGCACGCTACATCTGACGTCATCCAGCGATGAAGCTCGCCATCATGCAGCCCTACTTCCTGCCCTACATCGGCTACTTCCAGCTCATTGCTGCGGTGGACCGCATCGTGTTGCTGGATGATGTGAATTATATCAATCGAGGCTGGATCAACCGCAATCGCATCCCCCTTAATGGTCAACCTGCATGGTTCACCATGCCACTCGTCGCCGCGAGTCAAAACAAACTCATCAACGAGATTGAAATCCTCCCTGATGACGGCTGGAAAAGCCGCATGACCTCGGCCATAAGCACGGCTTACAAAGCAGCGCCTCAGTATGCCAGTGTCATGCCCATCCTTGAGCATCTGCTCGCCAGCGCCACCGGCAATCTCAGTGCCTTTCTGCATCATAGCCTGCTCACCGTTTGTGACCACATCGGCATCCGCACCCAGATCATTCCCACTTCAAGCGTGCATCCGAAAGGTGAGTTGAAAGGTCAGCAGCGGATCCTCGACATCTGCCGTCGCGAACAAGCCACCACCTATGTCAACTTGCCGGGAGGTCGTGGGCTGTATGAAGCCATTCACTTTGATGAAAACGGCATCAGTCTCCGCTTCCTCAATCCCGCCTTCTCCACACTCAAAGTCAGTCACAGCACTGCGGAAGGCCCGGATTTATCCATTCTCGATCTACTCATGCTCAACGAACCCGACGTCGTGCTCGAAGCTGCCATGAGTCACAGCCTGATCACTCCCTAAAGTCCACCTCATGACCCTCGAAAAAGTATTCGCCGAAGTCTTTGCCATCCCTGAATCGAGCGTGAACGACGCCTTGGAACTGCGCCAGATCAACTCCTGGGATTCCATGAGTCACATGGTCCTCATCTCGCGTATCGAAGAAGTCTTCAACATGCAGCTCACAGGCGACGAGATCGCCGATCTGAACAACGTCGGAGATGCACGCGCAGCACTTCGCTCCCGCAATCTCATACCATGAACCTCGCTGAAGCTCAGGTCATCATCACCGGTGGTGGTCGTGGCATTGGCCGCCACCTCGTCGCACGACTTGCTGAAACAGCTGCGCGCGTCGCCGTCTTGGAGCGTGATGTTGAAGCCTGTGCTGCATTAAATGCGGAATTGCCTGACAAGGTCATCGCCGTGCCTTGTGATGTCACTAATTCCGAAGCCGTGAAGACCGCCTTGCA
>Ga0315905_10005252_pt1 | contig 13211 bp, 14 predicted proteins | sample LakEriMetagenome_5_FD_203522 | JGI IMG/M metagenome (GOLD analysis project Ga0315905, IMG submission 203522) | Freshwater fungal communities from buoy surface, Lake Erie, Ohio, United States - Buoy 4 MA121 | ecosystem: Environmental > Aquatic > Freshwater > Lake | place: USA: Lake Erie, Ohio... | reverse complement strand
CCAGAGGTGATGATGAGCATGATGATGCCCCAAATGCAAATACCGGGGATGGAGACAAAGCCGGCCGACCCGGCGCGCCTCACTGCAGCCCTGATGAACGGGAACCCGATCCGCCCGGGGATGCCGGATTGCACGTTCTTCATGCGCTCGGGCCTCTGCAAGTTTGGGGAAAAGTGCAGGTACAACCACCCGCCGGAGAAGGCGGCCATCCCGCCCACGGGCATGGTCAATGGCAAGTACCCCATTCGGCCAAACAAGCCGGTGTGCCAGTATTGGACCAGCACCGGCGACTGCAAGTTCGGCAAGGAATGCACTTTCAACCACCCGCCCGAAAAGTGCAATCCCTCGGGCCCTCTGGGGAACCTCACCGTCGAACAATCAGAAACAGCTCCTGTCACCTCTGCTGCTACCGCCGCTTTGGGATTGATATCTGCGATACCTGGCATGGAGGGCCTCATTGCGGTGTGTGTGTGCGCGCGCGTGTATGAGCTTACGTGTGTAAAGACTCGCACGGAGGGCTTCATGGCGGAGTGTGTGTGTGTGTGTGTTTGTGTGTGTGTTTGTTTGTGTTTGTGTGTGTGTGTAAACTCGCATAGAGGGCCTCTGTTTGTGTTTGTGTATTTGTGTGTTCGTGTGTGTGTGTGTGTAAACTCGCATGGAGGCTGTTGGCGGCAAATATAAAAATGAACACAAACGCAAGCATAGGGCGATATCTCCGGCGGTATCTCCCATTTAGTATGTAACCGTTGAATGCATACACGCTTGTGCGCCAGTATATCCAGACACACACACTTACACGCGCACACACTTACACGCGCACACACACATTACACACACACACACACACACACACACACACACACACACACACACACACACACACACACGCACAGGACTGGCAATTTTTGCCAGCGGACATGCAAATGCAGCTATTAATGATGGCGGAAGCGTCGGGCATTGGTGCCGCCTTGGGTATGCCCTGCACACATTCTCAAAAGTACTCTCTCTCATGACTTTGTATAGCGAATACACTGTGGCTCTGACTTGTGAGAATTGCCTCAAGCGGCGCCCTCATCGTCATCGGCCGCTGGCGGCGTAACGGCGCCCGTTACGGGTATGGTGGAGGGACCGGACGGGAAGCACCCGGTATGTGTGTGAGTGGGGGGGGGAGGGATTGGGAGGGGAAGGACGAAGGAGATGGTTCGTTTTTGTTTTTCGCGCATAGGCGGTTTTTCCTTGGCCTGGATGGATGGCGGGGCAGCAAATGTGCTTGTTTCGGTTGTTCTTGCTTCCCCGCGTGCTCTGCCTATGTGTCTCTCTGTCTGTCTCTGTCTGTCTTTGATACGCGCGCACACACAGGTGCGCCCGGGGGTGTTGAATTGATTGTTTTGCATGGCCATCGCGCGCTCCCTCTTTCTTTCTGTCTCTCTTTCTCTCTTTCTTCCCTCCCTCCCTCTGCCTCTCTCTCTCGCTCTCTCTCTCTCTCGCTCTATCGCTCTATCGCTCTCTCTCTCTCTCTCGCTGTGCCTCCCTCTTCGCCTCTCTCTCCCCTCCCTTGCTCCCTCCCTCTCTCCATCCCTCCCTCTCTTTGTCTCTTTCTATCTCTCGCCCACGTGCGTTCGGACGCATCCATATGTTTATTCTACATGCCTAAACCCTAAACCCAAAACCCTAAACCAGGTGCGCCCGGGGGCATCTAACTGTTCATTCTATATGGCCTCGGGCCTGTGTAAATTTGGAGAGGGTTGCAAGTTTAACCATCCCCCTGAGAAGGTAAACAGTAGTTAGTTGAACTAAACCTCACCCAGTTATGTAAGTTTGGAGAAGTTTGCAAGTTTAACCACCCCCAAGACAAGGTATACGTATATCTATATCTATCTATCTTATATGAATGTATATATGTATGTATATGTGTATGTGTAAATGTATATACTATATATCAATATATCGATATCTCTATCGATCTTTCTTCATATGAAAGTATATATGTATGTATGTATGTGTGTATATGTATATATATCGTAACATCCCCTGAGAAGGTCAGTCTGTGGCTCGGGGTGTGGTGTGCGTGGAGAGGGGTGTTATTTGTTTTGCCTCCTACCTAGGGCTCGGGGTGTGGTGTGTGTGGAGAGGGGTGTTATTTGTTTTGCCTCCTACCTACCGGTGTCTTGCCTCCTGCCTACCCCCGGAGACAGGAGGATACATGTCATATGAGGAGGAGGATACATGTCATATGAGGAGGAGGATAGGGGAGCAGCCCTCACTCTCCTCAGGCTTGAGGAGGAGGATACATGTCATATGAGGAGGAGGACAGGGGAGCAGCCCTCACTCTCCTCAGGCTTGAGGAGGAGGATACATGTCCTCTCCTCAGGCTCGTGTGACACGCCCTGGCTTAACCGCAGGCTATATAGAATCATTGAACATGAGTAATGGAGGATTCCTCCTCCTCCTCATCCTGTGGGTGTGCCTGGGCTAAGCTAAGCCCTCAAACCTAAACTCACATTTTGAAACCCTAAACTCTGAACCTTCAAACAGGTTGCACAACCGCCAGTAGGGTTTGTGAATGGCAAGTGTTCTGAAAAGTCATCTACATAGGGACTTGGCTTAGTAAATATGCTTGGGCGCTCACTTTTGAGAATTTGTGCCAGGCAAGCATCCTATTCGGCCAAACAAATCGGTGTGCGCGTATTGGATTAAGTCAGGCGACTGCAAGTTTGGCGAGGCCTGCACCTACAACCACCCCCTCGAAAGGTGCGACTTCTTTGTTGATAGCATGCGTTGTGTGTGTGTGTGTGTGTGTGTGTGTGTTTGTGTGTGTGTACACGTGTGTGCACACTTGTGTACAAACGTGTGCGTGTGTGCGCGCGCGCGTGCGTGCATGCGCGCACGCATGTTATCCTAGCTCACGCACGCACGGTATCCTGAATCGGAGAGGGCAGGAAGTGTATTTAAAGACCGGATCAGTTCCGTTCAATGACGGGAAAATGTGCGTGTATGTGTGCGTGAGTGCGTGCGTGCGTGCGTGCGTGCGTGTGTGCGCGCGCGCGAACTACAGTGCGAATCCGGCGGTAGCCGGGAATCTCAGGATCGAGCCGGCGCAACCGGCACCAGCAAAGATTGGGACATGATCCGTAAGCGCGGGCCTCTGTTTTTGTGTGTGTGTGTCAGTGATTTAGTGTACCACAGTACCACAGTGCAAATCAGTATGAGCGGTAGCGGCGAATCTGAGGATCGAGAGGGAGCAGCTCCCGCGAGCAATTGGGACAAGAGTCGCAAGCTAGTAAGCGGAGGCCTGAAACTGGCTTAAACTAGCCTAGATCCTAAACCAGCCCAGACTAGCCCTGCTTTGGCTTCCCTTAGTTTTCCACTTTGCTCTTCTTTTCTACTCGACCTGTTAAACCAGAAAAACGCAAAAAGATTAAGAACCAACAAAGATTGAAGCAGAAAAAACAAAAAAGAAACGCCCTGAATTAAAACCAGAAAAACGAAAAAGAAAACCCCGGGAAAACGAAGAAGGTTTAAGGTTATGCCTAAAACTGCAGCTGGTCGTCATTCGTGTCTCTGGAACAGCAGTTCGGTGTCGCCGTTCCAAGACAGCAGGTCAAACCTGCCTCATAATTTTGAGGCCGTGATGAAGTGCTTTTTCAGGGGGGAAATGGGACAAAAATGGGATTATTTTTCTTTCTTTTCGTTTCGTTTCATTTTTTGGGGTTTCTTTTTCGTGTTTTGACCTGCTGTTTTGGAGCAAATTATGAGGCAGGTCCCATGACTAGTACGGATTGCCCGCGCGCCGGGTTTCGCCCTTGTCTTTCCGTTTTTTTTTTTCTGCTCACACTGCTAAACCAGAAAAACGTAAAAGATCGGCGTTCCGATTGCTGTTCTTTTCTACTTGCACCGCTCTATAAGGAAAAAGACACCAATATCCATAACGAACGGGATTTAACGAGCTGAACGACAGATTGGAAATAGAGCTAGGGTGTGATGAACGGCGGTTGTAAACGACGATGGTGTGTCTTCTTTAAACAAGAAAGAAAATGAAAAGAAAACTCATGGACGTAAACAAGGGGAACCAGAGAGGAAACATCGACATCATGTTCAGCTTCGCTCTGCGCCTTCGGGAGTTCGTCCTTGTCCCGGCCAGGTGTCTTTAAACGAAAAAAAGAAAGAAGAAATTCATGAACTTTACTTTGAAACCATGTCCAGCCTCGCTCTACGCCTTGTCCAGGTGTCTTTATCTGAGAGCCTCTTTAGCTCAGTTGGTAGTAGCGTTCCCTTCGTGGAAAGGTCGGGAGTTCGAGCCTCTCAAGGGGCACTCTCTTCTTCTTTCATTCTTTTTGCCTCCTTGTTGGGACGCACGTCGTGTTTCGGATTCCTGGTAATAAAAACTATGAAAGAAAAACTGTGCTAGAGCGACGGGCTGCGGACGCATCTTGAACCTTGATAAATGTAAAGACGACGTAAAGATGAGCCACTGGCGGGGTGCAAGCAAGAACATCAGCTCTCAAACAGGAAGATTATGTTCAACTGCACTGCGATGGGCATGCTGGAAATGCTCTCGAGAGGCGTGTCGTACTGTATTCTGTCATGATACTGTACAGTCCGTTCATTCTCTGCCCCACGCCGACGGAAATCTCCAATGGAGCGGTGTGCACTCGTGCTTTTTGGACTTTTCAAGTTTGATATCCACGGAAAGGTTACCACCCGCAAGGCCCCGAGCGGGCATGTGCTCTTTGTACATATGTACCCACGCTCTCAAGTCCACCCCTGCTGGCTGGACACCGGTGTGGCCTTGTATAGACAAGACGTGGAAATAGAGCTAGGGTGTGATCAGGGGCGACTTTGCATCTGGTTTACTGTAGATAGCGTGGAGAAGGCAGACAACCTTATACTCTGTGCACAACCTCTCATCTACACTGTGAAAGTTACCACACTGCCACACGCGTACACTTCGAGAGTGATGTAACACTGCACTAGATAGTGGTTTGTTCTCGCTTGCTTGACGCGTGCGGGACTATCTTTCAGTGGTCTCCCTCTTTGAAAAAATTTCAATCACGTCATCTTCCAGTGAATCTTCCAGTGAATCATTCCCTGCGGTGCATCGTCACATCCATAAGGCTATCTATACGAGACAGACAGGTTACAGGGACAAACATGACCATAAGGCTCTGACTTTTGAGAATTTTTGCCCACCGTGCCATGGAGCGCGGCAACTTCCAGTCTTGTTTTTAAAAAACCAAAGAGTCAAAATATTTTACCGCTTTGTGAACTCATCCCCGACTGTCCTTCTTTGAGATACTGCTTGTTCTTGAAATTTGAAGTTTTGCGACGGTTGTAGAATTTTGACTGGAAATTCTCCCAAGAGTCAGCAGGACAATAAATTTCCCTGCATGCATCAACTGTTTCTATTTAATCGCTCAATCGCTCTGTACATGTGACAAGTGTCGTACAATTTTCTCATGCGGCATGGCATAAACAGCAAGCAAACGTGTGAACCCATTTTGAACGAAATTACACACAAAATCAGACGTTGAGGCGAGAATTACCCACCTTCGATTTGTCCGATTCTCCTTCCCACTTTGCTGCAGAGTGTCGAAATCATGGTCTTGTCAGCAGTGTATCATGAAACATACATAAATACGTGCAAAGTAGAAATTCAAGTTTCTGAAGCAGTTCCACGGAAAAAAGACGTGGAATCGGTGGGTGTGATCGAGTAGGAGAGACAAAGCAAGAGAGCCTCAGTGTCGATTCCTCTAGCAATACGCGCCTCGTAGACAAGAATGTTTTGGCTCGAATTCTCAAAAAAAAATCAAAAAAAACAGCAAAGTGGGCGCAAGGAAAAGAAAGAGCACCATGCATTTCCATGAGTCCGGGTATGTCATGAGTCCAGAGCTCAAAGGCGATGAGCTCTATCAGTGCTTCACAGTGGTCGGTTTTTTTGATGATGGCATCAAGCTGTGACAATTTTGATGAGCATCATTGATTGTTCAAAACAAGAATGAAAGTGAAAGAAGGTAAACAAATGAAACACTCAATCGTATGCTAGCTGTGTCAGTAAAACAAGGACGCCTGTTCGACGCATCGGCGTTTACGAACGGCTTTAAAATCTACCTTGTCGGAGTTGGTCGCAACGTCGTCGATTAGGGCGAACAGTTTTGAGCGAGCAAGTTTCAACTCATCATGAGAAATTGCCAACTGATGTCTGTCCACCTGCAAGTGCATAATGTGCGCGAGAATAGCATGAATGCGTAATGTGCGTGCGAAGAATAGTGTAAATGCGTGATGTGAATGCGAGAAAATATGGATGAAGAAAGATTCATGATCACAATCCAAACAGCTGCGCGCCAGCGTGCATTAAACCCACACACATCGCGCACATATGCTAACGAAACAACATTTTAAAGCCAGTTTCCGATCGAAAGATAATCAGATCATCCATCCACATGCTTCAATTATTGCCACATCAATGTCTCTTCTACACTCTGGGTCTGGTATTGCATTAAGTTACCTCATCTTCTTCATCAGTGATTTTGACGTTGGCTAGTCGTCGTTTGCAACGTTTCCACCAGAGACGGATAATTTCGACGGCCATTACCTGGACTCTCAAACGCAATTCTTCCCGTTCCAATAACTGATTCGCAGACGCCTGCGTGGATTTTTTGCAGACACAAACCCAACGTAGTCGTAGTGGGGTTCTTGTGTCAACACAAAGCCATGCCATGTATGTCACATGTTCTCTCTCCATGCATTTGATATCACATGTTTTCTACCCATGCATTTGATATCTCATGCTCTACATCCCCTTGATAACATTCTAGTCTCCATGTCAACATTTTGGTCTATGCATGGTCTCACCTCACATGGCGTCCAGTGCAGCAGTTCACCCATTGAAGCTGCAAGCATTGCAGAAGGAGAGCAAAATTCAGTACTGAAAATCAACCATGTCAAGGAACAAAGGCATGCAGCGAACATAGATCAGAAGGTGAATTATATACCGGTGATGAAAGCAGTGAGAATCAACCCAGCGACACCGCAAAAGGACGCAACCAACCTGAAAGAAACTTTGCGTCAGGGAACCGGTTCAACACTTGGCAGCAAACCTTGAAAAAATCCAAAAATCACGTATAGATAGACCTAACTGGATGGTCGAGCGACATTCTCAAGTATATCTTCAAAAAAAATTGTATCGTTTATTTGTCTTTCTGCCTTTGATGGAAATATCAGGTCAATCCATCGATTTCGTACCGTCCCAAATGTGTTGTAACCCATGTCTCTCCGTACCCTACAGTGGTGACGGTAATGAACATGAGCCTGGGACCAGCAGAGTTAAATTCAGCAATTGAACGTTCGAAATGTGTGTGTGCTGAATCACTTTCACTTCTTAAGGTATCAAGTAAACACAGCACTTTTCTCACACTCGACACTGGCTATACACATGCATGATTTACAAAGAAAGGCATAGACACACCAGACACTGTGTTGTAGCCAGGTGTCGTTGACTTTCTCGAATTCAGATCCGAAAATTTTCCAAATTTTTGCATTTTCTGTACGTGATCAAGTCAATTATCGGTCTCAATTTTTCTCACGTATGCAAAATGTGTTGTGTGATATGTGCGAGGGGATGAATGCGTACCCTGGAAACACCCTTCGTGGAGAACCGTTGTGATGTTGGCGCCGGCGCCAGACAAGGTCTCAGACATGGGGACAAATTGACAGGCTGTACACTCGGCACTCCGGTACCAGTAACCGAAGATACAGATTACAAGAACATAAACTACCGCCAGGTAGTAGAAACCATACCAGCTATTCATCAGTCGCTTAATCATAAACAATGTGCCTATATTGACGCGGCTGAATCCCGCAATTGTATCGCGCTTGGGCAAATCGGCCAGCATATGGTCAACAAACCAACGCCCCAGCAAGTATAACCGCAGCAGATTGAGGCTCGAGAAGACGGTTTCAATGCGATACACCATGAAGTTGCCCATAAATTCGCTTCCATATTGGTAGTCAAGGCCAGGTGGACAGTGAAGACCACATAGCAAGCACTCCAATAAAAATAATGGATCCGAAAAAATGACGCGAATTCCTGCTGCTGGATCTTTAAGTTCTCGGAAGTGGTGGATGTGTGCTAAGACCTGTGGTTTTGAGGCGTGTGACGCCGACAATACACAATAAGGGACGGAAAATGCTGCGCGCACACAGAAAACGGATCTCGCCACTCAAGAGCATACTGACCAGGCATCTGAATCCCTCTTCCTTGACTAGCAACGCACTGACATTTCAGGTTTTCAGGTTGAGGGTTGAGTCGTATTTCAAAGTTTAGGGTTTAGGCTTTCTAATGCGGGTTGCTCACCGCACGAAGACGATGTTTTGTCCAGTAGATGTAGACCAGCAAGAGAACGCATATCACAGAGGACATGCTGTTGACAGCCTTGCAAAAATTGAGCGTGAAGACAGAGCCATATCCATTCATCACCATTTCGTTCTGGACTAACGAAAGACACGTGCCAAAACAGCCAACGAACGTGAGAACTCTGTTCGACAAGTGGATATATTTAGATAGGATTTCCTTGTCGCGAGACCAGTGACGTGCATCACTCAATGCTTCAACGATCTGCATCGCCTTAGCCTTTTTGGCCTCGCGCTGTATTTGCAAAGCCTCTTCCATGTCGGCCGCTGACTCATTCTTGACCTCTTTTCGAAGTCGATTCACCTTCAACCAGGCGTGCCCGGATCCCTTTTACAAAAAGCTTTAAAAAGTCAGTGGCCTAGCACATTTATATATCAAGTGACTGTAGAGACTCCTCTAGAGAATGTGACCTTTGAGTTCTTCTTTCCGCGTGCGGGAGCGCCATCCTGGAGTTTCATGTCAAAGCTGGTGTCGAAGCTGGAATTGGGCGACTTCGGGGAAACGCTGTTGCTAAGCTCCGAGGGATTACGAAGCAACGTGCTAAGCTCCGAGGGATTACGAAGCAACGCCATCGTAAACCCTAAACGCTGAGCTGTTTTGGGTCTGTTTTGAGCTTCAATGAGTGCATTCAAGAAAATGCCATCTTCCAGCCTTTCGTGGATAGACTGAACCGCATTCTCCATGTATTTACAACGCCGGTAAAGTTGATCGAACTTGGCTTCGTCCGGCTGGAGATCTGCAAAGTCTTTTGAAATAAGCATTTGTAATGCTCGAAGGCGAGCTGTGAACTCTTTTCTCTCGTGAGTGACGTAGTTCGTTTTCAAGCCGCTTTGGTCCAAAAACCCTCGGAAGAATCTTTCCAACAGCCCTTCCAAGCTCCAAGCCACGCTAGCAGCTTTGAGAACTTGTGCCCGCACAGCGTTTTCTCCTCTTTTTTTCCTTCTTCGATAATTTTCTAGCAGGGTTTTGACCCTAGACTTGAGTTTGGCAGTAGCAAATGCTGTGAGCTCGTCCTTGGCCTGACACAACTTCTCAAAAGTCAGTGCCCTTCTATGCCTTTTATACAAAGTCACTATATAGAGAACTTTTGAGAAATCTTGGCCTTAGCGTGCTCCAAAATCCGAAGGGCATGGAGTTCGGCAGGCGTCCACTCAATATTTGCCATGATTGCAGCGACCAATAAGGCGCCAAGGAGCATGCCCAAGGATGCGATGGCAGCAGCGCAAAACCGGCCCAGATGGGTTTTGGGAGTAATATCTCCGTAGCCAATAGAAGCAGTGGTGATGTACATGAGCCATAAAGAGTCCCAGATGTAGTGCTGGTTTACGTGATCAAAAGTCTTGGTGTACAGAACCCACTCACTTGCTCGAGACTCGCTGCAGATCTCTTGCAGCTTAGTCGTCTTCAAATAGCAAGCAGTGATCTCTCCCGATCTGAACCAATACCCGCACATGAGTAAACTCAGGACCCAGACACTGGTAATGAAGAATGCACCCTTCCATCCATGCAACCAGCGTTTGAAAATGTACACGTTGTCAAATTTTGCGCCTGCAAACGACGCTATCGTGTGCCGTTTGCAAATTTTTCTCAACTCGCAGTCTCGGAGCCATCGAAAAACTAAGTATATCCGAAGGGTGTTGAAGAGCGCCGTAATTGTTTCCACGCGATAAACAACAATGTTGTCGAAAGAATTCGTCCAGTACTCGTATGTGTAAAAAGGTGGGCAGTGCCCGCCAACGATAAACACTTTCAACCACAACCACAAGTTTTCAAAAGTCAGTGTCCTCGTACATTTACTATATAAGTCACTAACAAAGGACTTTTGAGAATTTGTGCCTTCCACCCAAAACTCCAAGGAGGAGAGTATGTGGCGAACAGAAATATTGGCGTCGAACCTGACTAATCTCCGACAGTGCCGATTGATCCGAAAAATAATAGCACTCAGCCAGTAGTATCGATAGATCATCACCAAACAAATCAAAGTCAAGAGAGAGTTCAACCCCTTAAGCAAATTCATCCACCAATCCTATTCCAAGTTCTCGAAAGTCAGTGCCAAGGTATCTTTACCAGATGAAACTTACTCAATAGAGGACTTTTGAGAATGAGCGCCGAGGGATCCATCTCTTGTAGCACCAACTCATTCTGAGCCATACCACAAGCACACCCCAGCATTCCGAACACTGCTGCCCACTTGGCCGCATTCACAGACTTTCTGTCAACTACGTCGCGATTCCGCCACCTGTTACATTTTCCCAAAAGTCATTGCCCTAGTACTATTAATATATAAAAGTCACCAGATAGAGTACTTTTGAGAATTTGTGCCACTCTTTTCTGTTTATCTTTTCGATTTCCTCATGACTGGATGCAAGCCCCTGGCAGAAATTCTGACATGTCAATGTCCTAGCCATATTTTATCTCAGAATTAGTCTGGGTCACTGACTTCTCAGAATTTCTGCCATGTGAACTACCCCTTGTCTACGGGCCTTAATTGCAAATTGAAATTGGTCAAAGAGCCTTGCGCCTTTGGGTCCCCCCCAAACGCCCCCCCTGGGTCTCTGGGGTTGGTCAGTAGAGTCCTTCTCGTCTAAGGCTTGTTCCTGCGATTTTTCTTCATGAATTTTCTCAATGAGCGGCCTCCTTTGAGCCTCGAGCTTCTTCTCCAAGTCCTGTACCTGACAGAAATTCTCTCAAGTCAACGACCGAGTATAGTTGCAATATGAATATGAAGTCACTATAGAAATATGTAGAGAATACTGAGAATTTGTACCTGTTCCTTGAGCAATCCGATTTCTTGTTCACAGTGTTTTTGTATGGTCTGAATGTCTCTGTCACAGTGTTCTTGTATGTTCTGAATCATCTGCTTTTTGAACCGGATCTGCTGGTTCATTTCTTCTTCTGGGTCGTCAAGACTGACAGTTTGGACACTCAGACTCGGAGTTGTGTACTTTTTTAAGCGATCGTTGGCCGAATTGGCCGTTTGGGGGCGCTCAGGCGCAGTCCATGCCTTGAGGCAAATTCTCAAGAGTCAGTGCCCTAGCACATTTACTATTCAAATCCACCATAGAGATTACTTTTGAAAATCAGTCCATGCCAGTTCCCTTCTTCGCGAATGCGCGGTCCGCGGTGGAACGTGAAAGATTGGTGTGTTCAAGGTGTGAGCTAGAAACCGACCACCTGTACCACCTCTGTTACCTGGGCATAAATTCTCACAAGTCAGTCAGTGCCATAGCACTTATACTATAAAGCCCAATACAGGAATTACTTTTCCGGACTCACCAGGGCTCGCTGCGTCGTCCTGGATGAATGTGAATGACTTGACAGTCTCTGGCCGAACAAACTCTTTCTCTGGCCTAACAAACTCTCTCTCTCTCTCTCTCTCTCTCTCTGCGCTCTCTGCGGTGTTCCGCAGGAATGTGATCGATTTCGCATTCTTCTCGGTGATATATTCAGCCTTATAACCAGCCTTATATCCAGGGCTCTCTGCGGCGTCATGGTACTCCTTACGGCTCATGTACGTGAATGACTTGCCATTCTCTGTTCCCTTCGCGTGCATGTCATCCGGCCGTATCGGCGACATGCGGCTCGCTGCATTGATGCAAGGTTTGGACCATCAAAGAGCAAAGTCAGAGTAGAGCTTCAAAACAAGACAGATAAAGGGGAAAGTCAGAGCAGAGCTCCGCCTTTGCTCAGCTCTGAGATTGCTCTTTCCTAAAAGAGGAAAGTCAGAGCAGAGCTCGCCTCTGCTCAGCTCTGACATTGCTCTTTCCTTTGACAAAGGAAATAACAATGTCAGAGCAGAGCTTCAATGTGACATTCAAGACAAAGGCAGGACATCTCTTGCTGTGGAGGCAAGACAGACTTGCTAGGAGCAAAGGAGGCCTGCATTGGACCAGGAGAGAGCAACGTCAGAGCAGAGCTTCAATACAAAGGCCATTAGTTTCAGTAGCAACAATATTATTTCTTTTGCCAATTATATATTGTAATTGTTCGTTGCTTCAAGACGAAGGCAGGACATCTCATCCGCCAACGTCTCCACTCAAAAAGCACACTTTGGTCTGTGACCCACCCGAAGGTGCGTGGCTTGGGTGGTCATCGAATTTTACTTCGCCTGCAGACGCAGAGTTATCCAGCTCTCTGTTTGTTCTTGCCAGCACTCGTGGTTCCTCGTCACTCTCGGCACTCTGCACGGGAAAACATGAGATGGATCGGTCAACGATAACAGCAGGTGGCTGGATTTGAGAGCTATGTATGTCTAGCCTCTCGTATCCACCTGCACCCGGAGGAAGTCTGTGACGATGCAATGGGGGTTTAGCAGCGGCAACGTGCTCGCCGACGCCGAGCTTGGTTCGGGCAGCTTTTCCATCGAGTTTCGTCAAATTTCCTGCTCGTGCCTCTGCGCTGTACCCGGCCGCCCCGCCTTCTAAGCCTGCGCGATCATCCTAACGGGGTCATGCCATAGAGAGATCGTTTCACGGGACCTACAGGACCAAATCACGGTTCCACAGTTGTGTTGTAACAGTGTGTTTTATTTTCGTGTGCATTATTTTCGTGTGCCGAAATTCTCGGTCCAAAGTTATCTGAACGGACCTCGATTCCGCCCCCAACTGTATTTTACCACGACCCATTTGAACAGTAAAAACTGTGGTAAATAAATCGTTGCCAATCGAAAAGCTGCGACAGCACGTGGTGCCCTTCGCGGGCGTAGCTTGGCAATTCTTCAATTCTCGGCATGTACGCGTGTGTCGACCTGAAGGGCGTGGGGAGCGACGGGGTTGACGGGCCGCCGCAGGCACTCGACGGC
>Ga0315905_10005251_pt1 | contig 13211 bp, 6 predicted proteins | sample LakEriMetagenome_5_FD_203522 | JGI IMG/M metagenome (GOLD analysis project Ga0315905, IMG submission 203522) | Freshwater fungal communities from buoy surface, Lake Erie, Ohio, United States - Buoy 4 MA121 | ecosystem: Environmental > Aquatic > Freshwater > Lake | place: USA: Lake Erie, Ohio... | reverse complement strand
ACCCCACCCCACCCCACCCCACAGCTATGCCTCGCCCTCGGCTGCACCTCGCGCAGCTGCGGCCGCCGCACCTACCACACGGCGTGCGTCGAGCGCTACCGCCGCGCCATCAGCAGGGAGGGGCGCATGGTCGGGTACAGCTGCCCGCGCGGGCGGTCGAACAAGTCCGTGGCCCCCGCGCCGTGCCGCGGGACGGTCGACAAGACGCACCCGATGGTGCCCGACGGCGAGAGCAGCGGCGACGAGGGGGAGGGGGAGGGCGGGGGGGCGGGCGGCGGCGAGGGGGGCAAGGAGGGCGGCGCCAAGCGCGCGGCGGCGGCGGCGCCGCCCGCTCCTGCCCCCGCCCCCGCGCCAAAGCGCCCGCCGCCCAAGCCCAAGGCCCCGCGGCCCGCGCACGACCCGAGCCCCGAGCCGCAGCTGCCGCACGGCGTGCCGCAGGCGCCCGTCAACATCGCGGCGTCGGTGGCGTCGCGGCTGCACGGCGGCGGCGGCGGCGGCGGCGTCAGCGGCGTCGGCGGCGAGGGCGCGGCGGCGGCGGCCGCCGCTCCCGCTGCTGCGGCGCCCGTCGGCCTGCTGACCAAGGCCCAGCGCAAAAACCTCAAGCGCGCCGAGAAGAAGCACCTGTCGGCGGCGGCGCACGACGGCGATGACGGCCGCAGCAGCAGCCACGGCGGCTCGAGCGCCGGGGCAGGCGGTTCGTCGTCGTACGCGACGGCGCGGCCCAGCAGCGGCAGCGGCGCCGCGATGCCGCGCCCGCCGGGCAGCGCGGGCGGCGCCAGCAGCGGCGGCGGGGCCGGCGCGGGCGCGATGGGCAGCGCGCAGCAGCGCGCGCTCGCGGCCATGGGCGTGCGCGGCACCGTCAACGAGCTCGCCGTGTACAACGCGCTGCTGGGCCTGTACGCGGACAGCGACGACGACGACGACGACGACGACGACGGGGCCGGCAACGGGTCCGCGGCGGCGGCGGACGACGACGACGCGCGCTCGGCCCGCGACGGCGGCGACGACGACGTCAACGTCCGCCCGCCGCCCTTTGTGCCGCCGCCCGGCTGGCCCGCGGGCGTCGCCGCCGCCGCCGCCGCCGGCGGCGGCGGCGCCGGCCCGCCCGTCCGCTTCGTGGGCGGCGGCGGCGCGCGCGCGCGCCAGCGCCGCAAGGCGATGGAGGAGGAGGCGGCCGCCGCGGGCGGGGGCGCCAACCCGGCCGAGGGGGAGGGGGACGACGACGAGCTCGCGGCGTGGCAGCGCGAGCAGGCCGAGGAGCGGCGCGCGATGGCCGAGTCGGCGCGCGAGGCCGCGCGCCGCGCCGCGCGCGGCGACGGCGGCGGCGGCGGCGGCGCCGCCGCCGCCGCCCAGGAGGCCGAGCTGCTGCGGCGCGCGCAGGAGGCGTCGCTGATGGACGAGGAGGCGCGCCAGCGCAGCGAGCGCGACAGGGCGCGGGCGGCGGCGGCCGAGGCGGCGGCGGCGGCGCAGGGGACCGCCGCGGCGCTGCCGGCCGAGCTGGCGGGCCTGGACGAGGACGAGCTCATCCGGCGCGTGCAGGAGGCGTCGCTGAACGACGAGGTCGAGCGCCAGCGGCGCATGGAGGAGCGGTGGGCGGCGGCTGCGCGCGAGCGGCAGGAGGAGCGGGAGAGGCAGGCGGCGCGCGAGCAGGCGGCGGCGGCTGAGCGGCAGGGGCAGGCGCAGGCGGCGATGATGCAGCAGCAGCAGCAGCAGCAGCAGCAGTTCCAGCAGCAGCAACAGCAGCAGCAGCAGCAGCAGCAGTTCCAGCAGCAGCAGCAGCAGCAGCCGCCGCCCAACGGCGGGCTGGTGTTTGGCGGGTTTGGCGGCGGAGGCGGCGGTCGGTGGCCCCCTGGCTTTGCACCGCCGCCGCCGCCTTCGGCGCCCCCGGGCATGCAGCCGCCGCGCCCGCCGCCGCCGCCGCCGCAGCCGCCGCCGCAGCAGCAGCAGCGGCAGCCGCCCGCGGCCTACTACGGCGGCGGGCCGCCGCCGGGCATGGCGCTCCCTGCTCCTCCTCCTCCTCCTCCTCCCGTGCTGCCGCCCGCGCCCGCTCCGCCCGCGGCGCCGCTGCCGCCGCCGCCGGGCTTCTTGCCGCCGCCGCCGGGATTCGGCGGCGCGCAGATGCAGGCGCGGCCGCCCGCGGGCCCCGCGGCCTACGCCCCGCCCGGCGACAGCGACGACGAGTCGGCCGACGCGGACGACCTGCTCAGCATGTGTTTGGGCCGGTGAGTGCGCGCGCTCAGCGCTCGCCGACGCGGGAGCAGCAAAGAGCGCCGCTCTCGCTCCATTTTTCAGCGGCATCGCGCCCATTGTGTGTACCCTTATCCGCACGTCGCCATCTATCGCGCACTCTCTCTCTGTTTAAGAGACGTCAGGTTTCTTAGCTCATATCCATCGGTGGTGCTGGCGACGCACGCGTGCAAGCTAGGGTCTCGTGACGACGCCTTGAGTTCCCGACACGCGTCCGCCCTCGCGCTCCCGTGATGGCCGATGGGGCGGCGGCCATGGAGGCCGGGGTCGAGGAGCCGCTGTTCGGTGGCTCGGGTGAGTCTCGGGCGTCGTCGGATGAGGAGGGGACCCAAGGCGCCATCGTCCCGCCGCCGCCGCCGCCGCCGCCGCCGCTGCTGATCGCGTGCGCCAACCGACGCCCACCCGCACCACCACCACCACCACCACCACCCCATCATCGTCCCCATCAACACCACCACCACCACCACCAACACCACCAACACCACCACCAAGCCACAGCCACGACCAGCCCCCGCTCCCGCGAGCTCGCCGCCGCCGCCTACTCGTGGATCTCGCACGCGATGACGTTCTGGGGCGTCGGCGTCCTCACGATCTTCGCGCTGAGGCTGTTCGGCCCGCCCGTGCTGTACGCGTGCGCGCTCGTCACCGTCCTGCTGCTGTTCTTGGCGTACAAAGGCCTTTTGCTGATCAACTGGCGGCACGTGGCGCGCCTGGGCGCGCGCGTGCTCGACGCCGACGGCGACGGGCGCCTCGGCGCCAACGACGCGCGCGTGTGGGGGCGGCGCCTGTACGACGTGGGCGTGGGATTTGGAGGGACTGCGGTGGGCGGGTATGTGCTGGGACTCTGGATGGGCGCGCGGATGTTTTGAGAGCGTTTTTTCTTTTGGATGCGGCGGTGTAAGGGATGGTTTCTGGCTGCCCGTTGCTCGCGGGGGGCGCGCGCGCGCGCACGCGCGCGCGGCGTCGACGCGCGCCGCTTGCGTCGGTTCACCCCCCTCTCTTTGTTCTGCCTCTCGTTCGCAAGGCGCGACGCGCTCTCATTACAAGCACAAGCCCAGCCCCTCCGCCAAGTACGAGCGGGTCAGGCGAGGCGCACACACACACACACGACGAGCACAGCGTCCGCAAAACCAAAACTCTCCCCTCCCCCCACAAAGCCCACAAGCAAGCAAAACCAATGGAGGACGGCAACCAAAACGCCACGCGCGTCTACGAGGCGGTGCTCGCGGGCGTCAGCGCGGCCGAGCTGCGCGACATCATCGAGTCCACCTCTTGCCACGGCGGCAGCGCCGATGACGAGGAGGTGAAGCGGCGGCGCCTCGCGGCCGTCAACGCCCCCGGCGCGCGGCCGCAGGAGCCGCACGGCTATCCGCAAGAAAAAGAAGAGCTGCCGCTCGCCGCCGCGCGCCGCCTCTACCGCTTCGAGCACGTCTGTGTGCTCGTCGAACACGGCGCGGCGGTCGAGCCCGTGTTCGGCGCGGGCGCGACGCCCTTGGCCGTCGTCATCGCGTGCGGCGAGGAGCACGGCGCCGAGGCGAGCGTGCGCGCGCTGCTGCGAGCGGGCGCCGACGCGCGCGAGCCGGTCGGGTACGAGCGCCATGAGAGCTACAGCGGTTCCTGGCGCTGCCCCTGGAGCTCGCCGTACAGCACCATCCCGGGGCGCTACCATCAGGGCGATCACACGTGCACGGCCGCGCACCTCTGCCTCGCGCCCGTTCGCGCCGTGCCTCCCCCGCCTGCGCTGCCTGGAGCTCCTGGTGCGCGAGGGAGGCGCCGACGTCAACGCGCTCGACTCGGACGGCCTCGCGCCGCTCGCGTGGCTGGGCTACGCCACTTGGCTCGACTGGACGCCCTCGGAGGTGGAGGACGAGGAGGCGTGGCTCGAGACCGGCCTCGGCAACGTGGCCGAGGCCGCCCTGGACGCGCTGCTCGCGCTCGGCGCTGACCCCAACCGCTGCGGCCGCGGCCCCCGCGCGGCCCCGCCCGCCCTGCACTGGATCCGCGCCACCAACTACCTCTTGCAGCCGATCTTCATCCGCTGCCTGCGCGCGCTCGCCGCGGCCGGCGGGCGCATCGTGGGCGTCTTTGATGGCGCGGGCGACACGGCCCTCCTCCTGGCCGCGAGGTGGGCGCGCGGCCAGGTCGTCCGCTTCCTGCTCGAGGAGCTCCACGCCGACGTGCACCAGCCCAACCGCGCGACGGGCGAGCTGCCGCTCACGTGCTGCGGCCCCGAAGAGCAGATCGTCTCGACCCTCCTGGCCGCGGGTGCCGACCCCAACCGCGCCGACGGCCGCGGCCGTCGCCCCCTGCTCAACGCGCTCTCGAAGCGGGAGAAGCACGAGCACGGTCCTAGCCGCGGCCAGGCTCGAGCGGTATTTGCGCTGCTGCGCGCGGGTGCGACGATCGAGGGCGTGCGCGGGCCGCACGGCGAGCCGCCCTTCCTCCTCGCGTGCGAGTGCTGGCCGGCGCGCTACGTGAGCGACGACCGACTGCGCCTGCTCGAGTTCCTCTTCCGCCGCACGCCCGACGCCGACCGCCGCGCGACACTCGAGGACGGCCGCAGCGCGGTGGACCTGATCGCGGGCGATTACGGCGTGTGGCTCGACCAGGAGGACGTGGACGAGTCGGGCGCCCCGAGGACGATCGCCGACCTGGACGGCCTGCCGGACGACTACGACTTCGACGATCCCGACCAGCAAGAGACGATGTGGGAGCACGAGCGCGCGACGATGGAGCGCCTGATCGCGGCGCACCGCCGCTGGGTCGCTGAGCTCGTCATCTGCGGCGCCTCGGCGGCCGCGACGTACGAAGAGGAGAGGGAAGCGGTGGACGCGGCGGTCGCGTCGTGCGTCGGGTCGTGCGGGCTGCCGATCGCGGCGCGGCGGGCCACGCGCGCGACGCGCGAGCTGGCCGCGCGCCGCTCGGAGGCGCGGCGCTGGCGCGCGCATGACTGCCTGGTGGACCTCGCGCTGGAGGCGCGCGACGCGCGCGAGGCGGACGCGCGGCTGAACGCGACGCGCGCGCGGCTCGCGGCGCTCGAGCGCGCGGCCGAGGAGGCCGGCGTCGGGGGCGGGGAGGCGACGGCGAGCGGCACGGACGAGGGGGAGGACGACGACGAGTGAGAGAGTCGGAGGCCACACAGCTTTAGAGATTGCACGCGGCGCATAGACACACGCATAATCCCGCGCTCGTTGAAAACGGCCCGGGAGCTTTGAGAAAGTTTGCCGCCGCCGTCGTCGTTTGGTTGTTTGGGGGTTGGGGAAAGGTCGGGGAGGGCGCGCGCGCGCGCGCGCGCGATCCGGCAACGCGGCCGCGTCGTTTTCGAAAAGCGGCGCGCGCGCCCTGCGCCCTCTTCGCTCGTCCACACTCTTGATTCGCCTTTTTCAACCCGCGCGTCCTTCGCTTCCGCAAACAAACGACGCGTCTTCCTCATCAGCAAGCACTGACGGCCTGGGATCGCGCACGCACACACGTCTGTGGAAAGCAAACACCACCACCAACAACAACAACAAGCCCCCAAACAAGAGCCCCACACCACAAGCAAAGCCAATGGAGGACGGCAACCAAAGCGCCGCCGCCGCCGCCGCCCGCGTCTACGAGGCGGTCGTTTCGGGCAAGACGGCGCCCGAGCTGCGCGCCATCATCGAGGAGTGCGCTCTCGCAAACGGCAGCACCGCGTACAAGAAGGGGATCGCGCTGCGGCGCCTCGCGGCCGTCAACACCGCCGTGTCGCCGACGCTGCTGCAGCAGCAGCAGCAGCAGCAGCAGCAGCAAGGCCAAGCCGAGGAGCAGCAGCAGGAGGGCGCGCCGCGCCAAACAGAAGAGCTGCCGCTGGAGGCCGCGCGCCGCCTGCGCCACGGCAACCTCGTCTGCGTGCTGGTCGAGGCCGGCGCGGTGGTCGAGCCCGTGTTCGGCGCAGGAGCCACAGCCATCGGCGTCTGCATCGCGTGTGGGGAGGACGCCGTCGCCGCGACGAGCGTGCGCGCCCTGCTGCAAGCGGGCGCCGACGCGCGCGCGCCGATCGGGCTCGGGCGGCGGGACTACTCCAGTCGCATCGTGGGTTTCGAGCAGGGCGCGCACACGTGCACGGCGGCCCACCTCTGCGTCGTGCCTTTTCGCGAGCCTTCCGCCGCCGCCGCAGCCGCCCCGAGCGCCCCGCGCCTCCGCTGCCTCGAGGCGCTCGTGCGCCACGCCCCCGACCTGATCAACGCGCTCGACTCGGACGGCCTCGCGCCGCTGGCCTGGCTGGGCGACGCCGGCTGGATGAACCCCGCGCACCAAGCTTGGCAGTCCTGGCTGGACCCGCTGCTCGCGCTCGGCGCCGACCCCAACCGCTGCGGCCGAGGCGACTGCGCGGCCCCGCCCGCCCTGCACTGGATCCGCGATGTCAGCGCTCATTCGCGGTCCGTCATCGTCGACCGTTTGCGCGCGCTCGCCGCCGCGGGCGGGCGCTTCGCGGGCGCTGTGTATGACGGCCAAGGCGACACGGCCCTCATCCTGGCGGCGCGGTGGGGACTCGAGCAGGCCGTCAGCTACCTGCTCGAGGAGCTCCGCGCCGACGTGCACCTGCCCAACCGCGCGACGGGCGCCCTGCCCCTGACGAGCTGCGCCCTCGGCGGGCCCGTCGTCGCCGCGCTCCTGGCCGCGGGCGGCGACCCCAACCGCACCGACCGCCTCGGCCGCCGCCCGCTCCTGCGCGCGCTGTCGCGTCTGGATGAGGATGACGATGGCATCGAGTACCCCCACGGCCAAGCTTGCACCGCCCTGATGCTGCTGCGCGCCGGCGCGACGGTCGAGGGCGTGCGCGGGCCGCGCGGCGAGCCGCCGCTCATCCTCGCGTGCGAGTTCTGGCCGCCGTACTACCTGAGCGACGACCGCGTGCGCCTGCTCGAGGAGCTCCTGCGCCGCACGCCCGACTCCGACCGCCGCTTCAAGCGCGAGGACGGCCGCAGCGCCGTGGACCTGATCTGCGGCGTGCAGGGCGAGTGGCTGGACGAGGACGCGAGCCTCGACGCTCTGGACTTCGAGGAGGGCGAGATCGACCCCCTGCCGGACCCCGAGGACTCGGACGAGGAGGCGGACCCCGGCGAGACCGACCCCGCGTGGCTCTCGGCGACGCTCCAGCGCACGATCGCGGCGCACCGCCGCATGGTGGCCGAGCTCGTCATCTCCGGCGCGTCGGTGCTCGAGAAGAACCAAGACGCGGTCAACGGCGTGATCGCGTCGGGCGGGCTCCAGATCGCGGCGCGGCGGGCCGCGCGCGCGACGCGCGAGCTGGCCGCGCGCCGCTCCGAGGCGCGGCGCTGGCGCGCCCACGACTGCGTCGTCGAGCTGGCGCTGGAGGAGCGCGACGTGCGCGAGGCCGACGCGCGGCTCGCGGCGACGCGCGCGCGGCTCGAGGCGTTGGAGCGCGCGGTCACGGAGGCCGAGGGGGAGGAGGTGTCGGTGAACGGCGGCGGCGGCGGCGGCGGCGGCGGGACCGAGGAGGAGGTTTTGGACGACGCCGGGTGGGGGAAGGACGAGTGATAGACTGGTAGACAGCTCGCCCGACGCACAAACACCTGCAAACATTCGCGCGCACATTGAAACTGCGGATCTTGGAGATTGTTTGAGCGTTTTTTGGCCGCCTCCGCCGCTGTCGTCGTTTCGCGGCCGGGGGGGCGCGCGCCCGGCAACGCCGCGTGTCGCTTGCGGAAAACGGCGCGCGCGCTCTCCGCCCTCTTCGCTCCTCCTCCTTTTGATTCCCGTCTCACCTGTCCCTGCTAGCCTCAACAACAAGAAAAAACATACTCTTCTGAGGTAGCGCTGCAGAGCGGTCCGGGCTAGATCAGCACGCGCACACGCGCACGTCTGGCGACAAACAGCACAAGAGAAAAAACAACAGATGGGCAACGCCGAGAACGTCTACGCGGCCATCGTCGACGGCAAGAGCGCGGACGCGCTCCGCGCCGTCATCGAAAAGTGCGCCGCCGACGACCGCCTCGCGGCCGTCAACACCGCCGCCGACGACCGCCTCGCGGCCGTCAACACCGCCGTCGCCTCCCGTCAGCGCCGCAGACAAAAGGAGCTGCCGCTCGCCGCCGCGCGCCGCCTCTACCGCATCGAGCACGCCTGCGTGCTCGTCGAGCACGGCGCGGCGGTCGAGCCCGTGTTCGGCGAGGGCTCGACGCCCTTGGCCGCCCTCGTCGAGTGCGGCGAGGAGCACGGCGCCGAGTCGAGCGTGCGCGCGCTGCTGGAGGCGGGCGCCGACGCGCGCGCGCCCGTCGGGATCGACCACTACGATTCCAACGGCCGCCGGTGCCGGGGCTTCCGGCGGGGCGCGCGCACGTGCACGGCCGCGCACCTCTGCCTCGCGCCCGTTCCCCAGCACGACGCGTCGTTTGAGCCCCGCCTGCGCTGCCTGGCGCTCCTGGTGCGCGCAGGCGGCGCCGACATCAACGCCCTCGACTCGGACGGGCTCACGCCGCTCGCGTGGCTGGGCTACGGACGGTGGGTCGACGTGCCGCCCTGGCAGGAAGAGGAAGAGGAGGAGGACGAGGACGCGTGGCTCGAGAGCCACCGCGGCGACACGGCCGAGGCCGCCCTGGACGCGCTGCTCGCGCTCGGCGCCGACCCCAACCGCTGCGGCCGCGGCCCCCGCGCGGCCCCGCCCGCCCTGCACTGGATCCGCGTCGCCGACCGCAACGAGCAGCCGGTCCTCGTCCGCTGCCTGCGCAAGCTCGCCGCCGCCGCCGCTGCCGTTGGGGAGCGGGGCGCCCTGCGCGGGGCCGACGCCGCGGGCGACTCGGCCCTGCTCCTGGCGGCGCGGCGCGGCCTCGAGCAGGCCGTCGCGTTCCTGCTCAAGAAGCGCCGAGCCGACGTGCACCTGCCCAACCGCGTGACGGGCGCCCTGCCCCTGACGAGCTGCGCCCTCAGCGAGCCCGTCGTCGCCGCCCTCCTGGCCGCGGGCGGCGACCCCAACCGCGCCGACCGCCGCGGCCGCCGCCCGCTCCTGCACGCGCTCGTGCACACAGACGACCACGGCGAGCCCAGACACGACCAGGCCCGCTGCGCCCTCGTGCTGCTGCGCCCGGGCGCGACAACCGACGGCGTGCGCGGGCCGCGCGGCGAGCCGCCGCTGCTGCTGGCCTGCTCGCTGTGGCCGCCCTCCTGGGTGAGCGACGACCGCCTGCGCCTGCTCGAGATCCTGCTGCGCCGCACGCCCGACGCCGACCGCCGCGCGACGCTCGAGGACGGCCGCAGCGCGGTCGACCTGCTCGCGGGCGACGACGGCCGGGGGCTGAACCAGCAGGAGCTTTGGACGGGGGGAGGGATGACGATCGCCGACCTGGACGGCCTGCCGGACGACCTCGACTCGGACGACCCCGACCACGATGCGCTGTGGACCGAGCTAGCCGACGCGACGCTCGAGCGCACGGTCGAGGCGCACCGCCGCACGGTCGCCGAGCTCGTCGTCTCCGGCGCCCCGTTCCGAGAGGAGATCAAGGAGGCGGTGGACGAGGCGGTCGAGTCGTGCGGGCTGCCGATCGCGGCGCGGCGGGCCACGCGCGCGACGCGCGAGCTGGCCGCGCGCCGCTCCGAGGCGCGCCGCTGGCGCGCGCACGACTGCCTGGTGGACTTGGCGCTGGAGGCGCGCGACGCGCGCGAGGCGGACGCGCGGCTGGCGGCGACGCGCGCGCGGCTCGCGGCGCTCGAGCGCGCGGCCGAATAGGCCGGCGTCGGGGGCGGGGAGGCGAGCGGCAGCGGCGGCAGCGGCATGGAGGAGGAGGAGGACGACGAAGAGTGAGCGCACGACGCACATAAACAAACATACGCGCAACGTCTTTGTTACTGATCGACGGGTCGGCAAGGCGCTCGCTCTCTGGTTGTCGCTCGTCGTCGCGCTCTGCGGCCTGGGGCGGGGGGGCCGGCGCCGTCGGGCGGCCAACAGAGCTTTGGCGCTCGAGCACTTGCAGCAAAAGCGCGCGCCTTTCACCAGAACACCACTCATACGCGTCAGTCCCTCACACAGCGCCCGGCGGCTGTTCTGACGGACAGAGCCTTTGCTACGCCAAGCGCCGTCCCGAAAGGCGAGAATAGACCACACGCGGCAGCCGTCTTCCGTCCTCGTCCGCGAGTCCGCGACTGCGCCTCGGCAACGACTTGACTCGGCGTGCGTCGACAAGCGCAGCGACGCGACACCCAAGCTCAGTAGTGGCCCTGCAGAGGCGCGCGCGCGCGTGCCTGGCGGGCCGTGAGGAGACCGCGCGCGCGGGCGCGGCCTTGGCGCCTGCGACGGAGGAGGACAACTCGGCCGAGACCACCACCGGCGCGCGAGCAGCTGCGAGGACGGCGCGCGGCCGCACGCCGACTGACACGGCGCGCCTGCAAGGACGTGTCCGCAGGCGCGCGCGTTTCGGACCCTGCGCAAGCACGGAGGCGCGCGAGCCGCGAGAACTACGGAGCTGACCTGACCTGACCCGACCGCCGCCGCCGACGCCGCCGACGCCGCCGACGCCCGCCGCGCCCCCCGTCGCTCGCTCGCTCGCTCGCTCGCTCGCCGCCCCGCAAAACAACAACACGCGCCAAAAGATGGTCGGCCTCTTCAACGGCGCCTGCTGCGGCTACCACAACGGCCGCGGCCCAAGCGCCAGCCCCTCGGGGCCCGAGGCCCTCCGCCGCGACTACATGCGCGCCAAGTGGGCCTACTGCGCCGCGCTGCTGCTCACGGGCGTGGCGTCGTGGCTGGCGCGCGAGTTTGCGCCGCGCGCCATGCTCGCGGCGCTGCCCGGGACGTACCTGGACTACTGCGCGATTCCCTCGGGCGCTCCTGCCGCGGCGGGATTCTCGAACGTGCCGCCGCCTCCCGCATTCTCGTCGGGGGGGCTCAACGGGACGATGGCGGGGGACTTGCCGCCGCCGCCGCCGCTCCCGCCCCCGCCCGCGCGGCGGCGACAGCGGGCGCTGCTGTTGGCGGCTGAGGGGGAGCGGCAGCAGCGGCAGACGGCGGCGGCAGCACCCCCACCACCCGCGCCCGGCGCGGCTGAGCAGCGCTTGGGCCCGCTCGCGAGCCTCACGGGCCTGCTTGCGGCCGCCCTGCCGCAGGGCCTGGCGTCGAGGCTGCCGGCGTCGCTCGGCGCAGCAGCAACCGCGGGGGCCCCTGCCGCCGCGCCTCCTCCTCCCCCTCCGCGGGCCGCCGCGGCCGAGGCCGCGCCGTCGCTCCCCCTCGTCCTCCAAAACAACAACAACAACAACAACGCCACGACAACCCCCGCCACCACCACCAACCAGACAGCCGCAGAACCATCATCAGCACCTGCATCTCGCAGCCCCTCCTTCGCCGACACCGCCACCGCCCTCCTCAAAAGCGTCGTCACCACCACCGGACGCAGCAGCCGCCGCACGTCGGAAGCGAGCGCCGCAAAGCAGCGGCTCGTCGCCGCCCTGCCGCCCGACGCGCGCCGCCGCCTCGACGCGTGCGTCGGCCGTCAGGCGGCCGTGCGCGTCTCGTTCGCGAGCTCAGCCTTCTTCCTGCTGCACGCGCTAATCATGGTCGCCTGCACGCGCGAGCGCGACGTGCGCGCGGGCCTCCACTCGTCCCTGCTCGCGCCCCGCCTGCTCCTCTGGCTCGGCGGCGTCGCCGGCGCGCTCTTCCTCCCCCAGGCCGCCGCCGCCGCCTACGCCCAGGCCGCGCGCGCGGGCGCCGCGCTCTTCCTCGTCTTCGCCATGGTCGAGTGCGTCCACTCGTTCTACGACGCCAACCGCTGGCTCCTCGACCGCCAGGCCTGGTGGGCGTGGGCGCTGCTCGTCTCGGGCGCGGCCGTCGCCCTGGGGGGAGGGTTTGCGGCCGTGGGCGCCGCCTTTTGGTACTACGCCCCCTCGGACCAGCCCGTCGCGTGCCGCCTGAACGCCCTCTTTTGCGCGCTGTCGGTCGTTGCCGGGGCTCTCATGGTGCTCGTGCTGTTTGTTCCCGGGCGGCGGCCCGAGGCGGGCCTGCTGACGAGCGGGGCCGTCCTGCTGTACGGCGCGTGGCTGCTCTTCTCAGCGCTGTCGACCGAGCCGCGGGGGGCGGCGGCAGCGGCGGCGGCGGCGGCGGCGTCGTCGTCGTCGTCGTCTTCCTCCGCCCCGCTCGGCGCCGACCAGTGCGTGCCGCGCCTGGGCGGCGTGAGCGACCGCGCGACCGTGATCGCCGGGTTCTTCGTCGGGGTCGCGGCGGTGTGCTACTCGACGCTCAACGTGGGGACGTCGAGCGTCTGGCGCGGGCGGCCGGCGAGCGATGGCGGCGGCGGCGGCGGCGGCGTTGAGCACGAGGGCGCTGCGGCCGCCTTTCCCGTCGTCTACGGCGGCGCTGGTCCCCCGACGGTCGTCGTGGTGGACGAGAGCTTCAGCGTGGCGCGGGCGGGGGGCGCGCACGGCGGCGGGGACGGCCTGGTGAGCTTTTCGGCGGGCGCTTGCGGGGACGACCGCCGCGTGGGCGGCGGCGGCGGCGGCAGCGGCCCTAGCATCCTCGGCTCGCGGCCGCGGAGCGCGCAGCAGCAGCAGGCGCGGGCGTGCGACGGCGCGGCGGCCATCTACATCGTCCAGGCGGACGACGGAGGCGGCAAGGGGGGCGCGGCGCCCGCCCCCGCGCCCGCCGCGCTCCTGCGCAACCTAGGGCGGCGCAACAACGCTGCCAGTTGGCACGACGACGGCCCCGCGCTGCCGCCCATCGTCGTCGGCGCCGCCGCCGACTCGCCGCTCCCGGCCTCGTCGCGGCGCGATCGCTTGGCCGCGCGCCTCGGCCACCGCCTCGCCTACCGCCCGGACATGTTCCACCTCGTCTACGCCCTTGCGGCCATGTACCTCGCCATGCTTTTCACCAACTGGGAGGTCGCGGCGGCCGTGGTGGCGGCGGACGGCGCGGCGGCGGTCCCGCTGGCGGTCGGCGGCGGCGGCGGCGGTGGAGGAGCGGCGGCGGGGGCGGCGGCGGCGCCCGCGACGGCGGC
>Ga0315905_10005248_pt1 | contig 13215 bp, 15 predicted proteins | sample LakEriMetagenome_5_FD_203522 | JGI IMG/M metagenome (GOLD analysis project Ga0315905, IMG submission 203522) | Freshwater fungal communities from buoy surface, Lake Erie, Ohio, United States - Buoy 4 MA121 | ecosystem: Environmental > Aquatic > Freshwater > Lake | place: USA: Lake Erie, Ohio... | reverse complement strand
AAGATGTGGCCCCCACCCCCCTACACCCTCGTATTTAACATAATCCCTTCCAAAAAATTCCTAACTTTTTACTTGCCAAGATGTAACAGTAGAGTGTAACAGCGATGAACAATCAAAAAGAGGAGAAATACAATGGCTGTTTATGGATATACTCGCGTCTCGACTGAAGACCAGATCGAGAACACATCACTCGATGACCAAGCCCGCCAAATACAAGGCATCGCGCTCACGCATAATTTGGAACTGGAGCATATATACGAAGAGCGCGGCGTCTCTGGCGGTGTCCCGCTGCTCCGCCGAGAAGAAGGTTGCAAGCTGGCGTTCCTTCGGCCCGGCGATACGGTTATCGTATCGAAGCTAGACCGTATGTTCCGTGACGCACGGGACGCACTAAACGTGATTGCCGACTGGGAGACGGCGAACATCAATCTGATCATCAATGGCTATGGTAATGTCATGGACAAAGCCAACCCGAACGGACGCTTCATGCTAGAAATCATGGCCGTCTTCTCAGGCGAAGAGCGCCGCCGTATTAGAGAACGTGTCACCGCCGGTAAAAGAGCAAAGCGGTCACAGGGTGGATATGTCGGTGGCAAAGTACCATTTGGGTATAAGAAGTCAGGCACAGGCCGCAAGGCCAAGCTGCATCCAGAACCAAACGCGCAGGACGCAATGATTACAATGAAAGCCGCACGCGTTAAAGGCCATAGCTACCGCGATATTGCTATTATCGTAGCAAAGCGTCATGGTATATCAGTCAGCCATCAAACAATCGCACGCGTAATCCGGGGAGATAAGAATGACGAAATCTGAGCCGAACTTCTTTTTGGAGTTCCTGAAGAAATACCGCGATGATCCCGTAGGGTTCGTGCGGGATATTCTGAGAACTAAGCCAGACCCTTGGCAAGTCGAGTTTCTGAAAGCGATTAGCGCCGGGAACCGTCGTATCTCCGTCCGCTCAGGCCACGGTGTGGGTAAATCTACAGCCGCAAGCTGGGCCATGCTTCATTACTTCCTGACGCGGTATCCCGTGAAGGTTGTTGTGACTGCGCCGACATCCGCACAGTTGTTCGATGCGATGTTCGCGGAACTGAAGCGATGGGTGAATGAACTACCTGAAGTGCTGAAGGTTCTGATCGAAGTCAAGGCCGACCGTATCGAACTGAAGGCCGCAGCCAGTGAAGCCTTTATCTCCGCCCGAACGAGCCGAGCAGAAACGCCAGAAGCCTTGCAAGGTATCCACGCCGATAACGTGCTGCTCGTCGCCGATGAGGCGTCGGGTATACCTGAAAGTGTGTATGAAGCTGCGTCCGGTTCTATGTCCGGCCATAATGCGACAACGCTTCTTCTGGGAAACCCTACGCGAAACAGCGGATTGTTCTATGATACGCACAACCGTCTGAAGGGTGAATGGAAAACCTTCCACGTTAGCTGCCTCGACAGCCCACGCGTGTCCGATGCGTTTGTCCGAGAGATGCAGTTGCGATACGGTGACGACAGCCCAGCGTATCACGTCCGTGTTCTTGGTAACTTCCCACCGCGTGAAGAAGATACCGTTATCCCTGTCGAGTTGATTGACGGGGCCATGAACCGCGAGATCAAGATTGCCAAGAACACCAAGAGCGTATGGGGCTTAGACGTTGCGCGTATGGGTTCCGATGCCAGCGCACTCGCCAAGCGGCGCGGCCCAGTTGTTGAAGAGATACAGACTTGGAAAGGTCTGGACCTGATGCAGCTAACAGGTGCAGTCGTTGCCGAGTATGAGGCGCTGACGCCATCGGAGCAGCCAGTCGAGATACTGGTCGATAGCATCGGGCTTGGAGCGGGTGTCCTTGACCGTCTGCGCGAACTGGGTCTACCAGCGCGTGGCATTAACGTAGCCGAAAGCCCCGCGATGAAAGGGACTTACGCCAACCTACGCGCCGAATTGTGGTTCAAGTGTAAAGGATGGCTGGCGAACCGCGATGTTAAGATACCGAAGGATGAGCAGTTGTTCGCCGAGTTGGCGTCACCGCGTTACACGTTTACATCGTCGGGCAAGATGCAGATCGAGAGCAAGGAAAGCATGAAGAAGCGTGGGCTTCCATCGCCAGATAAGGCGGATGCTTTATGCTTGTGCCTTGCCACCGATATATCGACTATCATGCACGGCTACTCAATGGCCAACAAGTCCGGAGCCTTGCGTAGGAATATACGGGGCATTGTTTGACATAAACTAACGATGTGATATATTTGTTTTGCCCGGCAGGTTTTTCTCTCTCCCTCTCCTGTCGGGCAACATAGGCAGCTAGGGGTGTGCGCGGTTTATCCGGTAATAGCGATGGAACGATAGGATGCTGCCCCGTTTGTTCATCCCGCCGCCACCCCCTTTTTTGCTTTTCTTGAAATGTTATGCTATAGTTATCCATAGGGGTCGGACCTATGCGTACAAAGACTTGTCCAAAATGTGGCGAAGAGAAGGCTATAGATGACTTCTACTTCCAGAGACGCACCTGTAAGCCGTGCGTGCGCGAACACCAACAACGCTTTAGAGACGCTGACCCAGACTATAACCGCAATCGTAACCTTCAACGCCGGTACGGTATTGACGTCGAGGAATATCGTAACCTAATCGCTGACCATAATTTTGCTTGCGGTATTTGTAAGGTAGAAATACCTGAGACAATAGCGTATAAGGGTAAGAGATCAGGTGTCGTAGACCATAACCATGAGACTGGGGACATACGCGGCATACTTTGTCAGAAGTGTAATTTAGTTCTTGGCCACGCTAGAGAAAATACAGATATTCTTTACCGGGCCATTGTGTACTTGAGTGAGCGCGGCGCGTATACGCCGAAGAGACAGGTTTAGTTGCATGGTTGCGAAGCGTTTTCAAAATCCAAAGGGTGGCCTCAATGAAGCGGGCCGTAGCCACTTCAAGAAGACTGAAGGGGCCAACTTGAAAGCACCTGTCAAATCAGGTGACAATCCACGGAGAGCATCATTCTTAGCGCGCATGGGGAACACACCGGGGCCAGAGCGTAATGCGAAAGGCGAACCAACCCGCCTGCTCCTATCGCTGCAAGCGTGGGGTGCGTCATCTAAAGCAGACGCGAAGTCGAAAGCCAAAGCCATATCAACCCGAAACAAGGGGAAGTCAAAATGAAGATGGGTCTATACAGCAACATCGCAGCCAAGAAGGACCGGATCAAAGCTGGTTCTGGTGAAAAGATGCGTAAGCCGGGAACCAAAGGCGCTCCTACTGCGGCTGCGTTTAAGGCTGCGGCCAAGACCGCAAAGCCGATGAAAGCTAAAAAGAAGTGAAGGGTGTAAAGCACTACCTACCAAATGGCACGGAGTGGAAAGGCGCTACCCATAAAATGGGTGCGGCTTTGTATTCTGGTAAAGAGCATGGCAGTACTTCTAAAAAACTTGTACACGCCAAAGACGTCAAGACTAAAAAGAAGTAAGGCTAAAACATGGCATATCGCAATAACCGTAAGCCGACTAAGGCCACTATGGATAAGAACAACCGTATGTATCAAGATACGGGGGTTCCTAACGCCAACTCTGAGAACGGCGATAGCGAAGACATGTACAATGAAACTTCAATGGAACTTGCCGACGGTACGGAAGTTACTATTGAAGAGCCTGAAATGGAAGACGAACAGGTAGAAGACCCTGTATCCGAAGAAGAACTTCAGAACATTATCACCGCTGAGATTGACGACGCGCAAGATTACATCGACGATGTTATCTCGCCGGAGCGTGCGCTTGCTGGCCAATACTATAAGGGCGAACCTTTCGGCAACGAAGAGGAAGGCCGGTCGCAGGCGATGTCTATGGATGTACGGGATACTGTACAGGCCATGATGCCGTCGATTATGAAAGTATTCTTCGCGGCGAACAACGTCGTCGAGTTTGCGCCGAACGGCCCTGAAGATATTGAAAGCGCGCAGCAAGCAACGGATTATGTTAACTACTGCCTGACACGCGACAACAACCTATTTAGCGAATGCTATTCCACATTCAAGGACGCACTGATCCGTAAGAACGGTATCATGAAAGTCTGGTGGAATACTGAGAAAGATGTCACGACCCATTACTTTACGGGTCTGGACGAGGCTACCTTCTCGGTTCTTCAGGCCGATGAAAACATCGAAGTTAAGGACGTAGAGATTACCTACGGCCCAGTGCCGATGGTTCCGCCTGAAATGATGGGTATGCCAGCCCCGCCCCCACCCGCGACATACGACTGCACTATTGTTCGTACAGTTGAGAAGGGCCGTCTGTGCGTTCAGTCCGTACCGCCAGAAGAGTTTCTGATTGACCGCCGTGCGCGTTCCATTGAGACAGCCGAGTTTGTAGCCCACCGTCGTTACGTTACCGTGTCCGATCTTGTGAAGATGGGCTACGATTTCGATGAGGTCCAAGACCTTGGCTACGAAACGCTTGATGACTTTGAAGGCAACCAAGAAGCCTTCGACCGTAACCCACAAGCGTTCGTTCAGATTACTGGCCGCACAGATACGACATCGCGCAAAGTCCTATACATCGAGGGCTATGTGTATGTTGACATGGACGGCGACGGGATTGCGGAACTTTGCCGCGTCTGCGTTGCTGGCTCGGCTAACAAGATACTGCACTACGAACCCTGCGACTTTATTCCGTTCGTAGACTTCTGCCCCGATCCAGAGCCGCACACATTCTTCGGTATGTCGATTGCCGACGTGACGATGGACATTCAGCTTATCAAGTCGAATATCCTGCGTAACACGCTGGACAGCTTGGCTCAGTCAATCCACCCACGCACGGGTGTTGTTGAAGGCCAAGTCAACCTTGAAGACGTAATGAACACCGAAGTTGGTGGCATCATCCGTATGCGCGCACCAGGTATGGTGCAGCCGTTCACTATGCCGTTCGTCGGACAGCAAGCCTTCCCGATGTTGCAATACATGGATGAACTGCGCGAGAACCGCACAGGTATTTCCAAGGCCGCATCTGGCCTCGATGCAAACGCGCTTCAGTCTTCGACCCGCGCTGCTGTTGCGGCCACGATTACCGCAGCGGCGCAACACATCGAACTGATTTGCCGTATCTTCGCTGAGACAGGCATGAAGGGCCTGTTCCGCAAGTCAATGCAGCTTATCACCAAGAACCAAGACGCGCCGCGCATGGTGCGTCTGCGCAACACGTTCGTTCCGATTGACCCACGGGTATGGGACGCGAACATGGATGTTGTCGTCAACGTCGCTATTGGCACGGGCAGCAACGAAGAGAAGATGGCGTTCTTAGGTCAAGTCGCAGCCAAGCAAGAGATGTTGATGCAGACCGGCGCGCCGTTGGTTGACATGCAAGGCTACTACAATACGCTGGCGCAGATGATGGCGCTGGCTGGATACAAAGACCCAACTGTATTCTTCAAAGACCCAGCCATGATGCCGCCCCCGCCACCGCCTGCACCACCGCAGCCGACACCGGAAGAGATGCTGTCTCAGGTTCAGATGGAAGCAATCCGTGCGGACATCCAGAAGAAGGCAGCGGAACTTGAGTTGCAGCGCGAAGAGATGCTGCGCAAGGACGACCGTGAGCGCGACAAACTTGACGCCGACCTAATGATTAAGGCGGCTGAACTTGAAGCTAAGTACGGCGCTCCGGTCAACACGGCTGGCATTGAAGCGATGATGCTGCGTGACCGTGAGTTAGTTCGTCAACAAAACGAAATGGATCGTGCGGCGACGCAAGCTGCGCAGGCTGTACAGAACGCGCAGATGGCACAGGCAGTTCAGCAAGCGCAGATGCCAACTGAAATGCAGACGCCCGTTGAACTCCCACCAGAAGGGATGATGTAATGCCCTTTGGTGATACACCCGGACTTAACGCTGGTTTCGGACGTCCAGATTTCATGATGCCAGTAGGCGAACTGATTACGTCTGCTCTATCTAACAAAGGAAACGCGACTGGCTTTGGTCAGGATAACACTTTCCGCGTCCGTGACGAACAAGAAATACGCATGGTAGACAACAAGGGCAAAGTGCTGTTTAGTGGCTTTGGCCCTGAAGCGGCCCGGCAAGCGGTCGCCCTAGGACAATCTATAACAGACGAAAAAGGTAACAAGGCTGGCTGGATGATCCAGACTGGCGACCGTTACCTTAACACCGACGGCAGTGTGGGCGGCACGCGCTGGAACGATGTTGCCCGCGAGAAAGTTAACGAGAACGTTCTCGGCAAGATTGCGGATGTGGCGTTGCCGATTGCCGCCAGCTTTATCCCCGGCGTTGGCCCAATTCTTGGCGCGGCTTTGGGTTCTGCGGCGTCAAGCGTTGCCCAAGGGCGCAGTCTAGAAAACACATTGCTCCGAGCCGGATTATCCGCTGCCAGTGCCGGTGCGGTAGGGGCTACTGGGGCTGATAAAGCACTTGGCGGCGTGTTGGGAGAAATCGGGGGTACAGTCGCGGGCAAGACTGCGGAAGAATTAGCAAAGCAAGCCACAGGCGACATCGTAGTCACTGGCCTTTCACAGGCGTTGCAAGGCGCAGGCGGCGCGCTCGGCCAAGCGGCTCTATCGGAAGCAGCCAACGCAGCTTCGCGTGCACTAAGCGGCTACCAGACACCCGCCGAGCAGTTTGCGCAACAGCCGTTACCGGAAGCGTTGCTACCGCCAGTTGATATGTACGCCGGTATAGAACCTATCATTGTCAGCGGCAACAGGGCCATATCTGGGTCTGGCTTACCGTTCGGAGCGGCGTTCTCTGTCCCTGTCAACGAGATGCTTTCGGGCGAATTGGCTGCAAACCAACCCAAAACGGCGGAAGATATCGAGGCCGAGCGGAACCCGATAGTTGTCGAGGCCAACGTGCCTACGGTAACGCCAGACCCCGGTCTAGGCTCCGCCCTTGCAGGTCTACCTGCGGTGCTCGGAACTCTCCCAATGGACGCTGCCCTTGCGGCGGAAGCACCGCCTTCTGGTAAAGATGGCGTTCTCGGCACTGGCCTGACCATACCGCAACTCCTATCCATTGGTGGTGTCGGGGCTGATCTTCTGCAAAGCCTTTTGGCTGGCGGTGGCGGCACAGGTACGGCAACGCCGTATGTCTCCCCATTTGGCACGGGCGCAGGCTTTGCCCCCCGCCAAGATATGCGCGTCAATCCGAACATCTCGGATTATGAGCGGTATGGTTTTGGCCCAGAAGCTATGTTCTTTCAGCCGCAGTATAGTGGCCTTCTTCCGGCAAACGCCCCTGCGCCACAAGCGCAGCCCGCGATGACCATCAACCCCGCTTTGATGCCGTTGATCTAATGGACCCTATATCAAAAGCTAACCACGCAAAGCGTCTTCTTGATGATGAACTTCTCAAGGAAGCGTTTGCCCAAGTGGAAAAAGATATTTTTGAAGAGTGGCGCATGTCGGGTTACGCCGACGACGACGCCCGCTCCAACATGTTTCACACGCTCAAAGGACTTGAGCGGTTGAAAGCCCGCCTACAGGCAATCCTTGACGACGGCTTAGTCGCCAAATCGAGGAGTTAACATTTAACAAAAAAGGTGCTATATGACGGAACAAGTCGGCAACCCCAGTGGTGGGATCGGCCTCCACGAAGCAACACTAGCCATCGACCAACTGCTTGGCCCGGATGAGGACAACCAAGACACGGACGAGGCGCAAGAGCCTGAAGAGGCTCAGGACGACGCGGATGAACCTGAAGCCGAGGAGTACTCGGAAGAAGAGGAAGACGAACAGTTCGACCGAGATGAAGAGGAAGACACAGAAGAGGTTATCGAACAGGAACTTCCTGACGATCTAACCATCAAGGTTAAACTTGACGGTGAAGAAACGGAAGTCACCCTTGACGAACTTCGGAAAGGTTATTCTCGTTATTCGGATTATACACGGAAAACTCAGGCACTAGCCGAAGAACGCAAGTCGTTCCATAGCGAAGCCGAAGCAATCCGTGTGGAACGCGCTCAATACGCGGAACTGCTCCCGACGCTTAAAGCGCAAATCGAGATGCAGTCCGAGGCTGAGCCTGACTGGGACAACCTTTATAATGAAGACCCCATTGAGGCAGCGCGGTTAGAACGGCATTGGAATAAGTCTCGTCAGGAACGAGCCGCTAAACTTCAGGCAATTAACACTGAACAGCAGCGGATTGCAGAAGAGATGAGCAAAGAGCAACAGCGGGCATTGGCTGACATTGTGCAGTCAGAGCGCGCCAAACTTACCGAAGTCATTCCTGAATGGAAAGACGAAGGCACAATGCAGAGCGAAGCTAAGGAACTTCGTGAATGGGCTTTGGCTAATGGGTTTAGCGAACGCGACCTAGGCGCACTGGTTCAGGCCACTCATGTTTCGATCCTACGCAAAGCTATGATGTTTGATAAGGGTTCTAAGAAAGTGGAAAAAGCAAAGGCACAGCCAAAGAAGGTTGCGCGTATTGTTCGCCCAGGTTCTTCAGGTACTCAAGTCAATAATCGTTCTACCGATGTAAAGAGAGCGTCCCAGCGCCTTGCGCGTACAGGCCGTGTTGCAGACGCAGCGGCCTTATTGGATAAACTCATTTAATAAGGATTTGGACTAATGGCTATTGTAGCAAATACATTTACCCGGTACTCCGCTATCGGTATTCGTGAAGACTTGTCGAACGTTATCTATAACATCTCGCCAGAAGAAACTCCGTTCATCTCGAACATTGGCCGCGAAAGCGTCAAGAACACCTACTTCGAGTGGCAGACAGACGTTTTGGCTGCGGCCTCAGCTTCTAACGCTGCACTTGAAGGTGACGATATTTCTTCGTTCACTGCTGTTTCGCCAACCACACGCGTTGGTAACTACACGCAGATCAGCACGAAGAACGTTGTTATCTCCGGTACGCTTGAAGCAGTCGATAAGGCTGGTCGTCGTAACGAAATGACCTATCAGCTTGCAAAGCTGGGTTCGGAACTGAAGCGTGACATGGAAAGCGCATTGCTTGCCAACCAAGCGTCTGTTGCTGGTAACACCACAACTGCACGTCGTACCGCTGGTCTGCCTGCATGGTTGACCTCGAACACCTCGTTCGGCACAGGCGGCGCAAACCCAACTGTAGGTTCGACCCCGACTGCTGCTCGTACCGATGGTACGCAGCGTGCATTCACTGAAGCCCTTCTGAAGGGTGTTATCCAGAGCGTCTGGACTTCAGGTGGTACGCCTAAGATGTTGATGGTTGGTCCGTTCAACAAGACCGCCGCTTCTGCCTTCACCGGCATTGCGACGCGCTTCCGTGACGTTCCTGCTGGTCAGCAGGCACAAATCATCGGCGCAGCCGACATTTATGTGTCTGACTTCGGTACGGTCAACATCGTTCCTAACCGCTTCCAGCGTGACCGTGATGCGTTCGTTGTCGATCCTGATTACGCATCGTTGGCAGTTCTTCGTCCAATCCAGAAAATGGACTTGGCGAAAACTGGCGATGCCGAGAAGGCTCTGCTCCTTGTCGAGTATGGTCTGAAGGTGAACAACCAAGCGGCTCACGGTATCGTAGCTGACTTGACCACCTCGTAATAAGGTATAAATGGGTGAGGGGGCCAAGTGCCCCCTCATCTAACTATTGAGGGTTTTATGACCAAACGCCTTATCAACGACGATGCTTTCACAGGTGTCAAAACTTTTTACGATTATGATGCCGGTAAGGACGAAGCGATCATCTCGAAAGAGCAAGACGTTTCCGCAATCATCGAGCAGAACAAACGCGAGTTCAACGAAGCGCCGGAACGCTGGGGTGAGTGGACAAAGGTTGGCAGCATTCCGATTTCAGTGTATTACGAACTTGAGCGCCAAGGTATTACACAAGACCAAGAGGCGATGAAGAAGTGGTTGAACGATCCAGATAATCGTTACTTCCGCACAAGGCCGGGGACTGTTTAATGGCGATTACGACGTATTCGGAGTTGAAGACCGCAGTCGCCGATTGGCTCAATCGGAGCGATTTGACTTCTGCTATTCCGAACTTTATCTCGCTTGCTGAAGCGCAGATGAGCCGCCAAATCCGTCACCGCAAGATGGTGACGCGGGCGACCGCAACTATGGATACGCCGTACTTTGCTGTTCCTGCTGACTGGAAAGAAACAATCCGGTTCCAGTTGAACACAAACCCTATCACGCCGCTGGTCTACGTCACGCCGGAACAGCTTCTCGAAGACAGCCAACTTTACAGTGCTGGCGGTCAGCCGATGTTCTTCACGACCGTTGGCCAGCAGTTTGAAGTCCTGCCGCAACCCGACGGATCGTATGCCGCGGAACTTCTCTACTACGCCAAGCTGACGCCATTGTCTGACGCAGCGCCGACTAACTGGCTTTTGACTGAAAGCCCAGACATCTACCTGTACGGCACGCTGGCTCAGTCCGCGCCGTACTTAAAGGAAGATGAACGCACCGCCATCTGGACTTCTTTGTATGAGAAGCTGGTAGAAGATATGCGCATCGCCGACGAGCGTGCGCGTATTGGTTCGTCTAAACTGAAACCCCGCATAAGGACATTCGGATGAGTTTTTCTAATTATCTTGAGAACAAGGTTCTCGGCCATGTGTTCGGTGCAACGCCATACACCGCGCCTGCGACGCTTTACGTTGCACTGTTTACGTCTGATCCCGGCGAGACTGGTTCAGGGACGGAAGTCTCTGGTGGTTCGTATGCGCGTCAAACGATTACGTTTACAGTCACGGCCAACCAAGCGTCCAATACGGCAGCTATTGAGTTTCCAACTTGTACTGCTGCATGGGGAACAGTGACCTACGCTGCGATCTATGACGCGGTAACTACTGGAAACCTTCTGGCTTATGGCGCGTTGACCACAAGCAAGACGATTGCAAGCGGTGACGTTCTCCGTATTCCTGCGGGCGACTTCGACATCAATTTGGACTAAGTAGATGGCTGGCTACGGCAGCGGTCTATACGGACGCGGTAATTATGGAATAGACCCTAAAGAGGCGTCTATTGCCGTAACTGCCGCGTCTAGTGTTGCCGTAACCGCCAATCGTGTTCAGAGTATTTCCATCGCGTCTAGCGCGGTATCATCCACAACTGTTGTGGCAAATCGTGTCCAGAGCGTATCTGCGACATCGACAGCCACATCGTCCACGACTGTCACCGCCAACCGGGTTGCGTTTGCGGCGATTACAACAACGGCAACATCTAGCGTCTCTGTCGCCGCTCAGAGGTTGGCTGTGGCCTCGATCACAGTTAATGCGCTGTCGTCTACATCTGTTACCGCCAATCGCGTCCAGAGCGTTTCCGCGACCGTTAGCGCGGTATCTTCTGTTAGCGTCTCGGCTATCCGCTACGCCAACATCGTGGTTTCATCAACTGCCACATCATCGACATCCGTTGCAGCGCAGAGAATTGCTCTTGCAAGCGTAACGGACACCGCGACATCAAGCGTATCAGTAAGCGCAAATCGTATTGCGCTGGCGGCAGTAACGTCAAACGCCACATCATCAGTAAGCGTATCGCTTCAAGGTGTGTTCCTTGTGATTGTCGCATCGAATGCGACGTCATCGACAAGCGTTACCGTAAACCGCCGAATGACGGTTGCCGCTAACTGTAACGCACAATCTAGCGTCACTATTAACGGCACAAAGAAGTGGGAGCCAGAGCCAATCACGCCAGAAACGTGGACGGCTGCGGCTGATACATCCGAGACTTGGACACCCGCCGAAGTAATTGCAGAAACTTGGACACCACAATCCACAACAAACGAGACATGGACGCCAATTTCTGATACAGCAGAAATATGGCAGCAAGCTGCGTGAGGACTTAAATGGCTGATACAACCACAACAAACCTTGGATTAACGAAACCTGAAGTCGGCGCATCCGCCGATACTTGGGGGACAAAGGTTAATACCGATCTCGATTTAGTCGATGCGCTCTTTGCGGCGGCTGGTACAGGAACTTCCGTTGGCTTAAATGTCGGTGCGGGCAAGACGCTGGCCATCGCGGGTAACGTCTCCGCCAATGGCGCGACGATCAGCCCTACGGAACTTAGCTATCTTGATGGTGTGTCATCCGCCATCCAGACGCAGCTTAACGCGAAGGCTCCGTCAAACAGCCCGACTTTTGTTACGCCTACCCTCGGCGCGGCTTCAGCCACCAGTATTGCCAACGCCCTTGGTGCGGTTGGCACGCCGTCCTACACCTTCACAGGTGATACCAATACGGGTATTTATTCTCCCGCAGCCGACACCCTTGCATTCGTAGAGGGCGGCGTCGAAGCCATGCGCATCGACAGCAGCGGCAACGTCGGGATTGGTGGGTCTTCGCCGGGCACGAAATTTTACGTTAACGGCGGCATTGCTATTCACGGCGCGTCTTTCCCAACAAGCGGCGTTGGCATAGAGGCGCTTTGGGATGGCACACAGTCTGTTATCCAGAGTTACAACCGCAATACTTCGGCTTATCAACCACTCCGCTTCGACGGCAGTGCGCTTCAGCTATTCACAAGCGGGACACAGAAAGCCATAATCACCAGCGCGGGTGATGTCGGGATTGGTACGAGTTCGCCGGGTGCGAAGTTGGATGTTTCTGGATCAGGGGTCTCTATTGGTGCGCGCATAACCAACACCACCGCCTCTGGCTTTGGAAGCTTTGAGTTCTCAGACGGCAGTAACACTAAGGGTCAAATCTGGGCGGGTAACGCAAGCTACGCTTCATTCGGCGGTGCAGGGTCGATGAACTATTCCGCCAACAGCGGACCGCATGTTTGGCATACAAACTACACAGAACGTATGCGCATCGACAGCAGCGGCAACGTCGGGATTGGTAACAGCGCACCAACCGCAAAGCTGCACGTTTTTGGTAACAACGGGACATTCGGTACAAACTCCTTCTTCGGCCTCAACGGGTCAACGGCAGGTATTGCCATTGGAAACAACGGGGCAATCGGTCTTATCCAAGGTCAGGCCACGGCGCTATCCGCTACCGCTGCTGATATTGGTATTCAGGTAAACGGCGGCAACGTCGGGATTGGTACGAGTTCGCCGGGTAAAAAATTAGATGTAGTGGGTCAGTTTCGTATTCAAGGGAACGCTGCTTCTGGGTACGCACTTGCTGAGTATGGAAGTTCTGCCACAGCCACCAACAACTGGCATGTAGGTTCCGAAGGCGATGGCACATTCCGTTGGTATAACGGAAGTTTCGGTGCTGGCACAGAACGTATGCGCATCACCAGCGGTGGTAACGTCGGGATTGGGAAAACACCAG
>Ga0315905_10005244_pt1 | contig 13218 bp, 9 predicted proteins | sample LakEriMetagenome_5_FD_203522 | JGI IMG/M metagenome (GOLD analysis project Ga0315905, IMG submission 203522) | Freshwater fungal communities from buoy surface, Lake Erie, Ohio, United States - Buoy 4 MA121 | ecosystem: Environmental > Aquatic > Freshwater > Lake | place: USA: Lake Erie, Ohio... | reverse complement strand
TCGAACCATCGACCTCAACGATGTCAACGTTGCGCTCTAACCAACTGAGCTAACCGCCCGAACTCTGCGAAACCTCGCAAAAATCCCAGGACCTGGAGATGGGTCGGAGATTCTTGCTGGGCTGGCCAGGAATTGCGATTGTTGATGATCTGTCCCGGATGTCAAGGGCTTGGTTGATGAAGCGGCGATGGGCGTGTATCCTTTCCCAAGGATTATTAAGGGATTTCCGAGACGCAGCGTTCCGCCCCCGAGATCCCCCATGGCACCCATTCCCCCTGGCTCTATGTCCCACTCGAATCAACGCGTTGTCATTACCGGACTGGGTGTCGTCGGCCCCCTAGGGATCGACCTCGAGACCTTTTGGCAGAACTTGATGACGGGCACGTCCGGGATCACGGAATTGGACTGCTTTCCACCCAGTCCGCTCCCCGCCCGCTTCGGAGGGCAAGCCCGCTCGTTCACCGGGGATATCGCTAACTTTGGCCCCCTCGACAAGGGCATGCAGCGCGCGATCAAGAAGAACCAAAAAGTCATGTGCCGCGAAATCGAAATGGGTGTTGCGGCTTGCCAACTGGCTCTCCATCACTCCGGCCTGAGCGATCCGTCCTCGCGCGATCCGGAACGCTTTGGCATCGTCTACGGCAGCGACTATATCCTGACCCGGCCCGAGGAATACGCCGACGGAGTCCGCGCCTGCTTGAATGAACAAGGCGAATTCTGCTATGAGAAATGGCCGATGACCGGTCGGCCCCAAGTCAATCCGCTGTGGTTGCTCAAGTACCTCCCCAACATGCCCGCAAGTCATGTGGCGATCTACAACGATCTTCGGGGACCCAGCAACTCGGTCACGATTCGCGAAGCCAGCAGCGGCGCTTCGATCGCGGAAGCGGTTTCCACCATCCGTCGCGGGGCCGCCGATGTGATGCTGGCGGGAGCGACGGGGTCTCGGTTGGAACCTCTGCGGGCCCTCCACTTCGCGGCGAACGAACGATTGGCTAGTCCGAAAGACAATCCTGCGGAAATGTCTCGACCGTATGATGTCTCGCGCGATGGGGCCATCATCGGCGAAGGGGCCGGGGCTTTGGTGTTGGAATCGCTCGAACGCGCCACGGCGCGAGGAGCCAAGATTTGGGGAGAAGTCGTTGCCTCGGGCAGTTCCTCGGTCGGGGCCGCGCGAGGCTCGCGCGACAATATCCGACTGGCGGTCCGAAACGTGGTCAGCTTGCTCCAGGAGCGCTCCAAGCCCAGCGGCGTTTCGTTTCGCGACGGGGAACTTCATATCCATGGTTGCGGCAAGAGCGAGATTGAGGGGGATGCTTCGGAGGCCAACGGGCTTCGAGATGCCCTCGGGGATGCCGATGTGCCGGTGGCGGCGGCCAAGAGCTATTTCGGCGGGCTGGGGGCCGGCAGCGGCTCGATTGAAATCATCGCGAGCTGCCTGGCACTCGAAAATGACAGGCTTTTTCCTGTCCTGAACACCCGCTCGGTCGACCCCAAGTGCCCGATTCGGCTGGCCCAAGAGTCGGATTCCCCAGGAACGGCTTTTGCCCACCTGGCTTATTCCTCCCAGGGTCAGGCCAGCGGGATCGTGGTTCGTAAACTCGTTTCGGCTTGACAGAATTCCGTACCCGCCGTACCCTACCGGGCCCAAAAACGCGATTCCATTCGTGAGATAGACCGATGGCAGTTCCCAAGCGAAGACATTCCAATGCGCGATCCGGCAAGCGGCGCGCCCACCACCACAAAAAGCCCAAGCAGTTGCAGACTTGCAGCCGCTGCAGCACCTCCGTCCCGACCCACACGGTCTGCCCCAAATGCGGGTACTACATGGGTCGTGTCGTGGTCGATATGGGTGAAGTTCAGGAATAACCACACCAACCCATAGTGACGACTCGTGGCCAAGACCGCACTTCTCTTCCCCGGTCAAGGGGCTCAAAGCGTCGGGATGGGAATTGGCCTTCGTGAGCGAAGCCCTCGAGCGCGCGAATTGTTCGCGATCGCTTCAGATATTCTCGGCTATGATCTTGCCAAGCTCTGCGCCGAAGGGCCGGATAGCGAATTGGCGAAGACGGTCCACAGTCAGCCGGCCTTATTTGTGCACTCGGTAGCAGCCCTGGCGGATTTCTTCCACCAGCGACCGGCGGTCCAAGCCGATATCGCTCTCGTCGCTGGGCTAAGTCTCGGGGAGTACAGCGCGCTGTGCGCGGCGGGTTCTTTGAGCTTTGAACACGGGGTCCGCCTGGTCGCGGCCCGCGGCAGCGCGATGCAGCACGCCGCGTCCGTGGTCCCGAGCGGCATGGCCAGCATTCTCGGATTGGACCGTCCGCAAGTCGACGCCTTGTGCGATGCGTCGCGTCAACCAGGAGAGATCTTGCAAGTCGCGAATTTGCTTTGCCCAGGCAACATCGCGATCTCAGGGCATGCGGCTTCGCTGGATCGCTGCGAACAGAACGCAACCGCGGCGGACGCGAAGTTCATTCGACTCAATGTCGCCGGTGCTTTTCACACCGATATCATGAGCCCAGCAGTGACCAAGTTGACCGAGGCGATCGCGGCATCGCAATTGCGGGACTCCGAGATCCCGCTCGTTTCCAATGTCGATGCGTCACCCCACCAGAAGGCGAACGAGTTCGCGTCGCTGCTGACGCGGCAAATCGTCTCCCCCGTCCAATGGGAGGCCTCGCTGCGTCGTATGATCGCCGACGGGGTCGAACAGTTTTATGAGATCGGGGCCGGTCGTGTCCTGACCGGAACTCTGAAACGGACCGATCGCAAAATCCCCTGCGAAGCTTTTGGCGATTGAGGTTTCCGCCAGCAATCAAACTCTGAAAATATCGAAATCCGGAATCAAGGAACGCACAAGGAATCAACATGGCAACTTCACTCGGTTTATCGGCTCCGTTGCAAGGTCAGATCGCCCTGGTTACGGGTGCATCGCAAGGTCTGGGCCAAGCGGTCGCGATTCGGCTTGGGGAAAATGGAGCCAAAGTCCTCTGCGTCGCCCGCAACGAACAGAAGCTCGCTGAAACGGTCGCAGCGATTGTGGCTGCGGGCGGTGAAGCGGTGGCGTTGGCGTGCGACATGACCGATCGGGCCGCCGTGGAGAAGCTTTTTGAGACCGTGGAGACCGAATACAAACGGCTCGATATCCTCGTCAACAACGCGGGCATCACGCGCGACACATTGTTGCCTCGGATGAACGACGCGCAGTGGGATGAGATCATCGCCGCGAATTTGACGAGCTGCTTCCTATGTTGTCGCGCTGCGACGCGGATCATGATGGGCCAGCGATATGGCCGAATCATCAACATGTCGAGTGTTTCCGGGATCATCGGCAATGCCGGCCAGACCAATTACTCGGCGACCAAAGCGGGCATGATCGGCTTCACCCGATCGATGTCCAAGGAACTTGCCAAACGCAAGATCACGGTCAATGCCGTCGCACCGGGATTTATCGAGAGCGAAATGACCAAAGCCCTCGGGGATGGGGTAATCGATGAAGTCAAGAAGCGGGTTCCCGCCAATCGCTTGGGAACCCCGGATGATGTGGCGGCATGTGTTTTGTTCCTGGCCAGCCCCGCGGCCAGCTATGTGACTGGACAGGTGTTGGTGGTCGATGGTGGCATGACCGGCTAGGTCGAGGTAGACATGGCTGACTCAAACGCAAGCAACTCGGTCTCTTCCAACGGTGTGGTACGTATTGGGAACTATCGATGCGGACCTGGCCAACCGATGACTCTCATCGCTGGCCCATGCGTGATCGAGTCGGTCGATCTGTGCCTTGAGATCGCTCGTTCGGTGGCTCGATCGTGTGCCCAACTCGGGATTCAGTACATCTTTAAAGCTTCCTTCGATAAAGCGAATCGCACCAGTGCCGGGAGTTTTCGAGGCCCTGGGATCGAGGAAGGATTGGGGGTGTTGGCGGAGGTCAAGTCGCAAGTGGGCTGTCCGGTTACGACCGATATCCATTTGCCCGAGCAAGCGGTCGAGGCCGCGAAGGTTTGCGATTTGCTTCAGATTCCGGCTTTCCTGGCCCGGCAGACCGATCTTCTCGTCGCGTGCGCCGCGACAGGAAGGCCGTTGAATGTCAAGAAGGGTCAGTTCATGGCCCCTTCCGACATGAAGTATGTCGTCGACAAGGTGCAGCGCGCGGGTACCGGAGGATTGATGCTGTGCGAACGGGGGACGTTCTTCGGATATGGTCGCCTGGTCAATGACATGACTGGCTTGCCAGCGATGAGAGCGTTGGGGGTGCCGGTTCTGTTCGATGCCACCCATTCGGTCCAGCAACCTGGGGGGATGGGAGGCAGCACCGGGGGGAATCGCGCGATGGTGGAGCCGTTGGCTCGGGCGGCTGCGGCTGTGGGGGTGGATGGTTTCTTTTTTGAGACGCACCCGGACCCCGACCAGAGCCCGAGCGACGGACCCAATATGGTTCCGTTGGCCGATTTTCGCGGGGTTCTCACCCGCGTCGATCAAATTTGGCGAACCGTCCGCGCCTGGGAATCGTAAGGCTTATTGAAAAGGCTCCGAAGGAGAAACGCCGCATCCTGGTTTACCGGGTGCGGCGTTTGTTTTTGAACAGGCGAAGGGTAGTATGCTCGGACCGGTTTGTCTTGGAAAAGGTTGCCGTCGCTCCCAGGTCGAGTGGATCCCAGTCCTCCTCGCCGTGGTGATGGTAACCGTCTGCCTTGGGTGCCGAGATCCCGCCCATCAAGCGATCGAAGCAAATCTCTTGGAATCGGTTCAGGCCAAGGAAAACCGAGATTCGATTCGGGGCGCGTTCCAGTATCTGCCCCAGTTGATCCGCTTGGATCGAACGGCTGCCATGCGCGAGATCAACTACCAGATGAACACCTGGTCGGCGAGCGTGGCTAATCCGCCAGACTGGAAGTCGTCGGAACTCCTCGAATCGATTCCCGCAACTCTTCGTTCGGTCGATTTTGCGAGTCGAATGACCAAGCTCGAGTTTGGGGAGCCGGAATGCGAGTTTCTGTTGCAATGCCAGTTGATGAAGCAGCTATCGGCTTGGGTTCTCGATTTGCCCTACCAAGACGGTCTGTTTGAAGGTTGGTTGGAGGAGGAGCGCAAGCGACTGGGAGCCGACGAGGGAGCGAAGCTTGAGACGACATTAAAGCTGTTTGACTGGACAGTACGCAACGTCGCCATCGATGGAAGACCGGAGGATGCGGAACAATTGTTGGCGAATCCTGATCTTCCTCTTTCGGATGCCTCCCCCATCTATCGTCAACTGCCTTGGCAGACCCTGATGTTTGCTCGCGGGGATGCGTGGCAACGAGGACGGCTTTTCACGCAACTCTGTTTCTCTCGCGGCATCAATTGCATTGCCTTGGCCCTCCCGAGTATCACCGGAGCAAGCGAAAACGGGGTACTGCGATTGTGGTGTATCGGAGTTCCGATCGGCAACGAAGTGTATCTGTTTGAGCCTCATTGGGGACTGCCTGTTCCCAATCCGGATGGCGGTGGGATCGCAACGCTTCGGATGGCCAAGTCCGATCCGAACGTGTTGCGGCGGGCAAAGTTACCGGGCCGATTCAATTACCCAGTAGAGTCCAAGGATCTCGCCAAACTCATCGCGCTCATCGACGCCGAACCGTTCGCGGTGGGCAGGACGATGTACACGCTCGAGAATTCTTTGACAGGCGACAACCGAATGCGTCTGAGCTTGGATGCGGATCAGTTCGAGGCGCAGCTCAAGCAGATCGACTCCGAGTTGGAAGTACGTCTGTGGAATATTCCCTGGCTTGCCCATGCGTACAACCTCGAAGTTCGACGTCGACTCGATGACATGTCTCCATTTTCCATGCAGTACATGGAACAGTTCGGGGTGTTCGTGACCGACTCGCCGATCAGCCGGGCGCGGATTCTGCACTTCGGGGGCAAGTTTCAGAGCACGATCGACGCGGCGGGAGCGTTGAAGACGTACATGGAGTACCGCGTCGACGAAGAGACCTTGCGGGAATTGCAATACGACCGGGAGATCCAGAGGAATCTAGGAATTGTCAAGCGGCCGACCGAGTCCGTGGAAGCGTTCAACGCAAGGATTCAAATGGCACAGAACTTCTATCGGAGATCCAAGTTTGATATCGGGATTTTCTTGGCCATGGCCAATATGGATTTGAACAAACCCGATACCGCCATCGACTGGCTGACCAAACGCCTGCTGGAGATCAAGGGAACCGAACGCTGGCACGCGCACGCACATTACCTGCTCGGCCGGAACCTGGAGCGGCAAAACAAGATCGATCTGGCGATCGAAGAATACAAATTCGAGGCTTCGCCGCAAGCCGCTGGGAACCGGATTCGGATCCGCCGTTTGGAGTCGCTCTCAAATCCATCGGCGGCGACGGAAGTAAACGAGTAGTGCTCCGGCGACCAACGCCATCAACCCCAGAGCGAACAAATAGCCGTACCGCCAATACAGCTCCGGCATGTTCCAGGGAGAGTTGTTGCTGAAGTTCATGCCATAGACGCCAGCGATGAATGAGAGGGGGATGAAGATCGTCGAGATGATCGTCAGGACCTTCATCACCTCGTTCATGTTGTTGCTGACGCTCGACAAGTAGAAATCCCGAAGGTCCGAAGTCAGTTCTCGATAGGTATCTACCGTGTCGATCACTTGGATCACGTGGTCGTAGCAGTCCCGGAGATGGACGCGGGTTTCGGGTGAGATCGTCGGCTTGGGATCGCGGATCAATTCGTTGACCATTTCGCGATGGGGGCGGATAGCGCGGCGGATGGCCAGCAGTTGCCCTCGCAGCTCATGGACTCGCTGCATCTGATGCGGTTCGACGGTTTCGATGATCTCCAACTCAAGCGCATCGACTTGTTCCACGATTTTATCGATCGCAGGGAAATAGCTGTCGATGACTGCGTCGAGGAGGCTGTGCAGCAGGTAGTCGACCCCCGAGTTGACGATATTGGAGCGTTGTTGGCGGATGCGTTGCCGCAAAGGATCCCAGCAGTCTCCAGGCCGCTCCTGGCAGGAGATCAGGATATTGTCTTTGAGAAAGAACGATAGTTGTTCCGTGCTCGTCGAATCCTCGATGTCGATCATGCGAGCGATGATGAAGATCGAGTTTTCGAAATCGTCGACTTTGGCTCGCTGATGCACGTTGACCACATCTTCGAGTGCCAGGGGATGGAGTTCCAGAAGTTCCCCCAGGGCACGCAACGTCGGTTCGCTTCCCAGTCCGATCACATCGATCCAGATTTTGGGGGCTTGGGCCATCAATGTACGGATTTCGCCGACCTCTTTGATTTCGCGTTCGAAGACCGCACCGTCTCCAAACCCGATAACTCGAATGTTGGTCGGGTTGGCGCTCGGATCGACATTGATCTGCCCCGGCGCATCTCCTGGTTTGGAGCGACGCCTCCAGGCGTTCCTTCTCGGTTTTCCGTTTCGTTTTTTTGCCATGGATCTGCCCGAATAGGGACGTCGTGGGAAGTCGCCATGATATTCCATTGAGCCGGATTGTCACCGCGGGGACCGGGCGGCCCTGGTGGAAAAATGGATCGGCGAAATTTTCATCGATTCAAAATTGGAACTTTTTTTGAATGAAAAACATGGTAATTTATTGAGGTTGTGCCGTTTTCAGCGCGACAGGCCTGGGAGAAAAACCAAGACTGCCCGCGGCGGGTCGAATTCCCGTTGTGATGACGCGAGCGCGGCTCTCCTCATCGGGTATTCATTTGTACGACGGAATCCAACATGCAACTCACCATTGAAAATTTAAGCAAAACGTACCCGGGAGGTGTCCGGGCTCTGGATCAGGTCTCCTTGACGATTCCGACGGGGATGTTTGGATTGCTCGGCCCCAATGGCGCTGGCAAATCGACCTTGATGCGGATCTTGGCGACGTTGCAGAACGCCGATTCGGGGTTGGTCAGGCTTGGGGATATCGACGTGCTCAGGGACCGGGTCGGGGTCCGGAAGATTCTCGGATATCTGCCGCAGGAGTTCGGAGTCTATCCGCGGGTCAGCGCTGTCAGGCTCCTGACGCACTTGGCGGCACTCAAGGGTGTGGGTACCAACGGGAGGGATCGCAAACTGGTGGTGGAGTCGCTGCTGGAGCGGGTGAACCTGAGCGATGTTCGGGACAAGGCCGTAAGTACGTATTCGGGTGGGATGAGACAGCGGTTCGGTATTGCTCAAGCGCTCTTGGGGGATCCGCGACTCTTGATTGTGGACGAGCCGACGGCAGGCTTGGATCCAGGGGAGAGGAATCGCTTCTACAACCTCCTGGCGGAAGTGGGGGAGAACATCATCGTGATCCTCTCGACGCACATCGTTCAGGACGTCAAGGAGTTGTGCAAGAACATGGCGATCATTCATCGCGGCAAGCTTCTTTTCGACGGTGCGCCGTCCGACGGTGAGCAGGAGTTGGCGGGTCGGGTGTGGGCCAGGTCGATGACCAAGCAGGAGTTGGTGGAGCGACCGTGGCAGTATCCGATTTTGTCGACCAAGCTCGTGGCCGGCACACCCTATGTTCGAGTCTACAGCGAATCGGATCCTGGGCATGGGTTCAAGCTGTCGGAGCCCGACTTGGAAGACGTCTTCTTTTCCTTCTTGTCGCGAGCTTGAGGTGAATCATGTTTCGGGAATTCTTTCGATTTGAGATGAATTATTGGTTGCGCGGCTGGATGATCTATATCTTCATCGTTGCCGTTGCGTTGCTATTCGGCTTTGCCGCGGGTTCGGATAACATCCAGATCGGCGGACCGACTGGCAGTGCGCACAAGAATGCGCCCTACACGGTTGCGCTTTGGTATGCGACCGCTGGAATACTGACCTGTTTTATGGCGGCCGCGATTTACGATTCGTCCGCATCGCGCGATTTCAGCAACAAGATGTCGGACCTGCTCTTCAGCAAACCGCTGAGCAAGTGGGGATTTCTCCTAGGCCGTTTTGCGGGCGCGACCGTGATCGCAATTCTCCCGGCGTTTGGCATCTCGATCGGCATTTTGATCGCCCATGCCGTGAATGCGGCCGATGCAGAGCGTTGGGGACCAGACCATTTTTGGCATCATTGGCAGCCGTTTCTGTTGTTTGTGATCCCCAACACGCTGCTGTTCGGTTCAATCGTGTTTGCCATCGCTAGTGTCACTCGCAATACCCTGTACTCCTTCCTGGGCGTCTTGCTGATATTCATCTGCTATGCGATCTCCCAGACGGTTGCTGCGGCTCTCGACTACGAAGTCCTTGCCTCGTTGATCGATCCATTTGGCGCGACTCCATTTGCGGTTGCCAGCAAGTACTGGACGGTCCCGGAGCGCAACACGCTTCCGATTCCGCTGACACCGCTTCTGATCGGGAACCGATTGCTGTGCCTAGGCGTTGCAGCGGTTGTTTTCGGGGTTGCTGGCAGCGTGTTTTCGTTCGAAGCCCGCACCCAGCGCCCATCGAAGAAATCGCGAGCTTCTGCAGAGGAATCGGAAACACAGCAACTCCCGGCGCAGGCGAAACCGCTCCCGAGTCGGATCCCGTCTCCGTCCTGGTTGACCCAGTGGTCATCCGCTTTGCGGTCCGATCTGCGGGCGGTTGTTGGTAGCGCCACGTTCATCGTGATCCTTATTTTTTGCTTATTCAACACCGCCGGGAGTCTTTTTCTGAGCGAGTCGTTAGCGTACAGCGGTTCGTCGTTCCCGGTGACTTACAACATGGTCGAACAGATTCTCGGGACTTTCGTCATCCTTCCGGTCGCCCTCGCCACGTACTTTAGCGGAGTTCTCATTTGGCGTGATCGCGACCATCGCATACACGAAATCATCGGCGCAGCGCCCGTTCCCAACAGCGCGTTTGTTTTGTCTCGTCTAGCAACCATGATGATTCTGCTGCTGGTGATTCTTGTGGGAGCAATCGCGGTCGGTTGCTTTTATCAATGGACCCAAGGTTACTATCGGATTCAGTTGGGCGTCTATGTGATGCTGTTGATCGGGCTGTTCGGCATGAACATGCTCTTCTTGACGGTTCAGTGTTGCTTTGCTCAGACCGTTGCTCCGAACAAGTACGCTGGCTACGCATTTGTCATACTTTTTGGAATTTTGAATGTCCAGTTATGGCGCTGGCTGAAATGGGAGTCCTTGCTGCTTCGCTTTGGCGGGATGCCGAGTTACACCTACTCCGACATGTTCGGGATCGCTCCCTACTTACCTGGTCGGCTTTGGTTTTCGGCGTATTGGCTTGCGGTCGCCGTCATCGTTCTCTGGTTATGCACGGTCCTCATGCCACGCGGTGCCGTGTCGGGATGGGTTCCCCGCTTGAAGGAAGCATGGAGTTCTCTACGGGCTCGAGATTGGATACTGCCCGGTGCGGCTGCCGTCGCAGCATCCGCAATCGGCCTGTGGTTGGGATACAACACGATGGTGCTCAACACGCTGCTGGGTTCGGAGGAAACCGAGAAGCGTCAAAAGGATTACGAGGTGAAGTATCAGGGGCTCAAATCGACTGCGCAACCGCGCATTGAGTCGATTCAGTACGCCATCGATATTTATCCTGAGACTCGCAATATGGTGATGCATGGGAGGCAAACCATAACGAACAAGTCGGAAAAGCCGATCGACATGCTCTACCTCAACGTCTCTCCCAATTACGAGACGACCATAGAGATCCCGGGTGCGTCGCTTCAGGAAGACGACGACCGTCTCTTGATGCGCACCTACCGCCTGGAGACCCCGATGCAACAGGCGGAATCCCGGGAGATGAAGTTCACGGTCAAGAGCAAGACGCGCGGGATCGAAAACCAGGTCTCCGACACAACGCTCGTGCAGAACGGCACGTTCTTCAACAATTCCGTAGCGCCGTCGTTCGGGTTTTCGGCAAATCGCTTGCTGACCGATCCGCAGCGCCGCAAGGACAATGGTCTCCCCGAAATCGATCCGATTCCTGAATTGACCCGTGATTGTGGCGACGTCTGTAAAAATCACTACATCTCCGAGGACTCCGACTGGGTCGATATCGAGTCGGTCATCAGTACCTCTGCCGACCAAATCGCCATTGCGCCTGGAACGCTCGTCGATTCGTGGAAGGAGAACGGACGCAACTACTACCGGTACAAGGTCGATCACCCCTCGATGAACTTCTATTCCTTCATCTCAGCTCGGTACGAAGTCAAACGCGATCGGGTCGGAGACGTGGACACCGAAGTCTACTACCACAAGGAGCATCCTTGGAATGTCGACAAGATGTCCAAGGCGATCGGGGATACGCTCGAGTACTGTTCGAAGAACTTCGGTCCGTACAAGCACAAGCAGGCCCGCATCATCGAGTTCCCTCGCGTCGCATCTTTTGCGCAAGCGTTCCCTGGGACGATGCCGTACTCGGAATCGATCGGTTTCATCGCCAACCTGCAAAAGCCGGACGATATCGACATGGTGACGTACGTCGTCGCCCACGAGATGGGGCACCAGTGGTGGGCGCACCAGGTGGTCGGCGCACGTATGCAGGGTGCCACGCTCCTCTCGGAAACGCTCGCCCAGTACACCGCCCTGATGATCATGCGCAAGAATTATGGAGACGACATGATCCACAAGTTCCTGCGGTATGAAATGGATCGCTATCTTCGCGCTCGAGGACTGGAGCGGCGGAAAGAGCGTCCTCTGATGTCGGTCGAGTTCGAGCAAGGCTACATCCATTACCAAAAGGGTGGCATCGCGCTCTATTATCTTGCCGAAATGATCGGCGAGGAACGCGTCAACGCAGCCCTCAAGTCGATCATCGACAACTATGCGTACAAGGGACCTCCCTACCCGAACGCCTACGCGCTGCTCGACCGACTGCGCGAACAAACTCCGCCGCAGTTGCATTACCTCCTCCGGGACCTATTCGAGGAGATCACCCTCTTTGGAAACCGGACGACCAAGGCGACCGCGACCAAGACCGACGATGGCAAGTACCGCGTCAAGATCGCGATCGAGTGCAAGAAGTTCAAGGCAGACGCGATCGGGAACGAGACCGAGGCCGACATGGACGACTTCGTAGAGATCGGGGCGTTTGCCAAAGCAGAGTCTGGAAATCGTTACGGCAAACTGTTGCATCGGCAACGCGTGCAACTGGCTCAGGGAACGCACGAGCTCGAATTCGTCGTCGATCAACTGCCTCACCAGGCTGGGATCGATCCTCGCAACTTGCTGATCGATCGGGTACCGGACGACAACCTGATGAAAGTGACGCTCGAGTAGGGATCAGGTGCGACTGTTCGAATCGCTCGCCGGCGCTTCAGAACGGGATACCAACCACTGGAGCGCCAGCGCCAAACCGAAAACCAAACTGAACCACTGATAGAACGTCCAGCCCAGGGCGAGGTCAGGTTCGGGTCGAAGAAATTCAGTCGCGAATCGATAGATGCAATAGAAGATCAAGTAGAACTGGAGGCGATGGGTGGCCAGCGCGTCGCGTGCGGCCATCCGCCAAAGGACAACCGCCATGAACGCATGGAATCCAACTTCATACAACTGGGTTGGGTGGCGCAATCCATCTCCGAAAAAATTCACGCCCCATGGCATTTGAGTTGGAATTCCAAAACAGCATCCGTTGAAGAAGCACCCCAAGCGTCCGATGGCGAGCGCTACGGCGAGAGGGAGAGCGAAACTGTCGCCGGTCTTGACTTGGATCCCCATGCACCACTTGGTGATCTCGACCGTCGCGTAGGCGCCCGCGATGCCGGTGGTGACCGTCTTGCCATCTGCTAACCAGGCTTGCCCGGAAAACCACCCGTTTGCGTCGAAAGACAGGAACGGAAGTTTCGCGCTCAACATGCCTCCCACGAATGCGGCCATGGCAAGAGCGAATCGCTCTTCCAACGAAAGGGGCGGGTGCGATGTCCGCGTCCGAGGTTGCCATCGCCGAACGAGCACAAAAACAGCCAGCGAGATCGCCATGAAAAAGGTGTAAGCGATTCGATTGAACGTCCAATCGATCTGATTCATCCGAGTCCCCGGCGAAAATGTGCAAACCCACTGAACATATCAGGAGGCAAGGCATCATTCAACTACCAGCGCCGGGCATCGTTTTCCCGAGGCTGGTTCGCTGGCATGTCACTTGGCACTGCATCGAGGATCGAGTATCGTGGAACCGAGGAGGACGATTTCAGATGAAGATGACGATGATGAGAACGATTGGGTTGGTGTTCGTTGGTTTGGCGATGGTTGGATCACATGCTCCTGGGGTGCTCGGCCAGGATGGGGCCTCGAAGTTGC
>Ga0315905_10005243_pt1 | contig 13219 bp, 15 predicted proteins | sample LakEriMetagenome_5_FD_203522 | JGI IMG/M metagenome (GOLD analysis project Ga0315905, IMG submission 203522) | Freshwater fungal communities from buoy surface, Lake Erie, Ohio, United States - Buoy 4 MA121 | ecosystem: Environmental > Aquatic > Freshwater > Lake | place: USA: Lake Erie, Ohio... | reverse complement strand
GTGGTTCATTTATTTTTGATACATCTCTAAGACCTCTAGGGCCTTGGGACATTCCTGTTCTCATATTGCTCCTTTTACTATTTCTATACTCTGGTTTCTATTATACTCTAACAGGGTTTCCAGCATGAAAAATAAAAAACCACATATCTTTCAAACCTTCAAACCTTCATATCCGCATATCCGCCATATGCCAGGTATAGGGTTTGTTATCCTACCAGGGATAATGGGTATCCTTTCCTATTCCCGCTTTTTTTGGCGGCTATTGACAAACCTTCAAACCTATGGTATGGGCATATGGCCGTATCAAGGTTTGAGATGGTTTGTCTCACTATTTGGACAGGCCCTAGAAAGGCCGCTCTTTTAAGAGTATCCAAACCTTCATATCCTCGTATGTCCACTATGAGTATCGCTTATTCCAATAGTTCAATCGCTTCATTGTTTGATTACCTCTACCACTATTACATTTCTTACAGCATGGTAATAGATTGGATACTTCATTGCTACCGCCAAGACTTACAGGAAGTATATGATCAGCCTCATTTGCTGGATTCCCGCAATAATGGCATGTCCAATTGGCTGCCTCAAGGACTATCTTCCTATTACGCTTATACTCTGCTGTGGCATATGGGCTACCCATCAGTGAACCCATCCGATAACTCTTCCCAATTCACAGCATCTTCCATATCCACATCCATGTTGTTCACAGTACCAAATGTCCTTGGCTCCCTCTTCAGGAGCCTCTCTGTTCTTGCCCATACCTCTGGATAATCCTCCCATGAGAATGCCAAACCACCTATGTTAACCAGGTCTAGCAAATGACTAGCACAACACCAACCCCAATCATGATGATAGTAATAGGCTGATTGGGTACATCTTTCACATACCCTGGGCCTTTGGGTAGTTTTGTATTTGCCAAGGTAATAGAATGGAGAGTTGGAAAACCCATATTTGGGATGTGTTGTCATATCCTATCTATTATATCATTCACAGCCTTATTTATTGTTCCAACATCTCTTTGATTTGGTTCTCTACCGTTGGCTAAAGCGAATATAGCACTATAGCCTTTAAACAGTCTTTCTTCTACTGTTCTTCTTATAGCCTTGTTGTTTTGCTTATCATCCAAGAGATAGTACTTATGTTCCCAGATGTCATATAAGCGTTCTTTTTTTGGTCTACCACGCTTACGCTGCTCCATCTTTTGGCTTCCTGTTCTCTTTAAGATTATTTGCTTCAAAGGTTATTACTTCTAAATGCCCTGGATTTACGCAGGCTGTCTTAAAGCATTTATGATTAATTACATAATCAGGATGTGATGTAACACCCTTTGGCAATGCCTCAAAGCCATGCTCAATAGCATATGCAAACCTATGGGTTTTGATTGGAATTGTCCTACCAACAACCTTAGACCAAACATTGAATGAGCCATAGCCCTTATGATCAATTTGCCCTTGCCAAATATGACAATCGTCAACTATTGAAATGTGACTAAAGAATGTTTTAATAGTTTTTGGTTTATTTAGTGCTTCTTTAATTGCCTGGTCTTTATTACTTAACATAACGCACCTCCACAGGGAAGTTATATTCTGCTATGCGTTTAGCCATTCTTTCTTCTTCTACTTTTCTTGGGTTTGTTCCCTTTGCCCTCGGATTTGTGCCAAGAGCCCTTGTGCTTACCCTTTTCTTTCTGGTACCTAAGAATTGACAAACCTCTGGAAGGTGCATAACCAATGATTCGTTTTTATTCCAAAGAATAATCTCACCTGCTCCAATGCCTCTATTGCAGACACAACAGGTTGATTTGTATTTGTTAGTAATTTGTCGCCAATTAACATCTTGGTGATTCATGTTTTTATTGATTAATCGTTCACGATTTAATCGTTGTTTATTTATTGCTTTACTCATTGTTTTCTCTTTCTTGTTAGTAGTTGAGTGCTCGTTTCCTGAGAACAGCCCTTCCCTTATAAATTAATATAAGTAAAGTCTGTAACCAGGAATTGTTTCCGTCGCTTGGAGTTTAGCCCTTGATGCAATCTCCGAAACTGTCCAAGAATACAATTGTAGCACATGCCAGAAAACTTTGCAACTAAAAGGGCTTGGGCCCTACCAAAGAAAGAGAGTAACCATGGTAAGGCCCAAATATCACACTAGGATGGTGATGTATTAATTATAACATGTGGTGTTGGACAATGTCAAGAAGCCGTTTTAAAGGCTTTTAAGACCTTGACCCATATCCAGATACCTAAACCTGCTAAAAGTGGCTAAAAACCACCTTAGAAGCCGTTTTAGAAGGATTGTAGTTCCACTCTCTTCCATGTTGCAGAGCCTGGAGGACCACCTTGTGTACAAACGAAGAAATGAGTGCTAGTAAACCCAATTTGACCTGTGTTTCCGCCATCTGTAGATGAGGAAGGACCAGTGCCAGTTAAAATAAGTGCTCCATTAAAAGTAATAGTATTACTTGATAGACCTGCTGGATCAAATTGTATTACCAACGCATCTGATGCACTAGTATTTTTCTTAATTCTGAGTGTGTTGCTATTTCTATTTATATCTGTTTCACCAAGTACAAGATTGCTTGCGCTAATTGGACCAGTGCTTGTGAGACTTCCATTAACAGTAACTGATTGACTTCCACTTGTAAAATTACCTTCAATTAATGTTGTATTGGCATTGGCAATAACAAGTCTATTGCTTTGACTATCATTTAGTCCTGCTTGATATCCAATAAATACATTGTCAGAACCTTGTCCATTTCTACCTGCTTGATATCCAAGTGCTGTAACTCTTGAACCATTGCGATTTAACTGCAATGCACCTCTACCAATTGCTGTGTTTCCTATAACAGTTGTTACTGTGGCAACAGGAATACTAAAACCATTACCTGTTAAAAGTCCTGCAGGAGCAGTTGCTGGATTTAACTGTATTGTATCTCCAGCAAGATATCCTGAACCAGCATTTGTAAGAGTAACTGTAGTAACTGCGCCACCTGAAACTTCTATTGTACCCAAGGCTGTCTGACCAACAAAGTTTCTTGTAGGAACTAAGACAACTCCAGTATAAGTTCCATCTGTGTATCCAGAACCTGGAGTAATTGTTCCAAAAGTTGCAATACCAGTTCCAGTAAATTGTCCAGCCCCTTGTCCAATGTATGTATTATCTGTTGCTGAACCATTTGCTTGACCTGTTGCATTACCAACTCCAGTGTTTGCACCACCAGTAACATTTCCTTGTAAAGCATTAAGACCAATAGCAACACCACCTGCTGTAGTTGCATATTGTGCTGCATTATTACCAATTGCAGTTAAACCATTTCCAGTAGTTAATGAAGTTCCTGCAGATGACCCAAGAGCAACATTTGATATACCAGTTGTATTTGCTGCAAGTGCTAAATGACCAACAGCAGTATTTCCATTGGCTGTTGTATTTGCTTTTAATGCCTCAAAACCAACTGCTGTATTTTGTGTGCCACTTGTATTAACATTTAATGCTCTTTTACCAACTGCAGTATTTTCGCTGGCAGTATTTTTACGCAAAGCAAAGAATCCGACTGCAGTGTTGCCATTTCCTGTTGTATTATCTTCAAGAGCAGCACCACCAACAGCGATATTTTGAATACCTGTTGTGTTTGCATAAAGCGCATAATCTCCAACACCTACAAGGTCTTCACCTGTTGTATTTGCTTGCAATGTTTGAGAACCAACTGCAGTAACATAATTGCCAAGTGTATTTCTTGCTGCGTTTAGTCCGATTGCAGTTATATCTAAACCTGCTTGGTTAAATTCTGCTGCTTGTGTTCCAACTGCAGTATTACCTTGAGCAGTAGTTGTAGTAATCATTGCTCTGTTACCAATTGCAGTATTTCCAGAACCTGTTGCATTTTGTAGAGCCAAGTTACCAACGGCAGTGTTATTAGAACCAGTTACATTGTTTTCAAGTACAGCACGACCAATTGCCATGTTGTTGCCACCAGTTGTAACATTCTTTAATGCACTATTACCTAAAGCAACATTGTCTTGGCCTTCTGTTAAATCTTCTGCTGCAAGCATACCAAGAGCAAGGTTGTTAGAACCTGTTGTGATTGCTGCCAATGCTCCTGAGTCTGTAAAGCGAATATTGTTTGTATTAACTATCTGTGAACCACTAGGTCCTGTAGCACCAGTAGCACCTGTTGCTCCTGTGGCTCCAGTTTCTCCTTGGATACCTTGCGGTCCCTGCGGTCCTGTTTCTCCCTGCGGTCCTTGTGGGCCAGTGGCACCCTGGATCCCTTGTGGCCCTTGTGGACCTGCATCACCTTGAATACCTTGTGGTCCTTGAGGTCCAGTTTCTCCTTGAGGTCCTTGAGGTCCTGTCGCACCTGTAGCACCTTGAATACCTTGTTCACCTTGAGGACCTTGAATTCCTTGTTCACCTTGAACACCTTGAGGTCCTTGTGGACCTGTTGGGCCTGCTGGGCCTGCTGGTCCTGTTTCTCCTTGAATACCAACGGCACCATTAAGATTTATAGTCCATGATGAATGTGTTTCTCCAACACCTGATGCTGCTGTAACAAGAATTGTTAATTCACCAGTTCCAGAGTTATAACCAGTTACTGTTCCAATCATGTATGAATCAATGTCATGTGCAATGATTGCAGATTGACCAACAGAATAATCCACATTTGTATCAACAACAACAATTGAAAATGTTCCATTCTTTGCAACAATTGTTTCTGTTTCTGTTGATGTTGTGTGGTAATGGTCTCCATCTGCACCTGCAGCACCTGTGGCACCAGTTGCACCAGTTAATCCTTGTATACCTTGAGGGCCTTGTTCTCCTTGAATACCTTGCGGACCTTGTGGACCCATAGGACCTTGTGGCCCTGTTTCACCAGCAGGTCCTTGTGGACCAGTGGCTCCAGTTGCTCCTGTTGCACCAGTTGCTCCTGTTTCACCTGTAGGACCTTGTGCACCTGTAGGACCTTGTGGGCCTGTTGCTCCTGTAGGACCAGCAATACCTTGTGGGCCTTGTGCACCAGTTGGACCTTGTGCACCTGTTAAACCAATTGGGCCTTGAGGACCTGTTGCGCCAGTTGCACCTGTGGCTCCTGTTTGTCCTGTTGGTCCTTGAATTCCTTGAGGACCTTGTGCTCCTTGAGGGCCAGTAGGACCTGTAGGACCTTGAGGACCTGCAACAACTTCTAATCCTGTTGCTAATACTTTAATTTCTGAGGGCGAAACAATTGTTACTTGCCCTGTGGATAATGTTGAAATAGTCATCGTGTTATGTCCTCTTCTACAAGAATTTGTCCTCTAAGAACTGTGGAAACCTTGGCGTTCACACTATTAGTTCCTTCAATATCAAAATAACTCATCAATGGTAAATTTTCTGTATCTAGTTCAACTGTTAATACATTTCCATTCTTAACAATTGACAATGTTGTAATTACTGTTGCATCTGTTGGATATTCTCTTACTTTACCAGCAAAATCCCAGTCAGTTAAATCAAGTTCTCTGCCTTCGCTATCTGCCAACAAAACAGTCATAGGGGCTGAGTCATTTCTATAAACAAGCCACTCTATGGTTGGTGGCTGCAAATTCAGGGTTTCCATTGATTTCCTCCAAGGTTAATCTACATCAATTGTATACTGAGTGTATGTTGACTAACCCTGAAATTATTGCTGCCCTTTTTGCTGGAGCAGTCTCAGTCCTTGGAGCCTTTTTTGCGTTCTCCAGATGGATGATTAGTAAGTTTCTTTCTGAACTTAGACCAAATTCGGGGTCCAGTTTAAAAGATCAGGTAACACGACTAGAAAAGCGAGTAGACGATATCTATAAACTGCTTGCTGAAAAGGAGCATCATGGCTAAAAATGTATATTACAACGGCAAACTCATTCCTGTAAAGGATTGGGATTATGAGACCAAGCGTCCAAAAGTTAAGAAGAAAGAACCAGTTAAGGTTGAGGTAGAACTACTGCCAGAGGTGCAACCAAGCCTAGAAGATTAATAAACAGAAGCCCTTCCTCAATTAGACGGTTATTGGAAGGGCTCTGCTTTTTCTGGAGGCAGTTCCAGAAATCTATTTACCAGTTTAGTGGCAATGTTGGTATATTTGTAAATGTTCTATCAGTTCCTAAAACAGTTGTTACCACTGTTCCAACAGCATTTGGAGTTGTCCATCCACCTTGTTGTGAATAGGGAACAGTTTGATTAAAGTATGAACTTGCATCGGTTTGATATTGAATAGCCATTGGCGAATAATCTGAATCTGCTACAGTTTGTTCAAGTGTTATTTGGAATTGGCTTAGGTCATAATATGGTTGTCCCAAATCAATAGTTATTCCAAACATTCTATATGAACTTGATGAATCAAATCCAACAGGTTTTAATCCATAATTAGTTGTGCTTGTATCTGTAAGTGCAAGAGGTTTTGTATTTGGGGTAAGTCCAATTGGATAAACAACATTTCCTGCGCTGTCTCTGTATCCATTTACTCCAACCTGTTCAGCAAATGTAATTGGTTTATTTAATGCACGATTAGTTCCGTTTGATGTTAATGCTTTTAGTTTAGACATTAATGGGAAGAAGTTAATTGGAGCAGTCTTAGCACTACCTGGGTCCATCAAAATTCTAATATATCTAACTGCTCTGTTACCAACAGTGCTTGTTACAGTTCCAGGTGTAACTGGAATAACTTGTGTAGTTGTTGAACTTCCATATTGATTTGTGGTTGTTAATGAAACAGTCTTATTTCCAGCAGTTGTGTATAGATTTCCAACGATTGGCTTAAATCTATTTTGTCCTGTTGAGCCATCACCAAAGTCCCAAACATATTCATTATAAGGTCCATCAGGGATAGGCAAACCTGTGTAAGTAAATTCAATCAATCCACTATTAGATGGGTTTACAGCCCAAGTAAAGTTGCTTGTTGGCAATGCTCCAGAAACATATTGTTGTTTTGTTATTACTCTTGGAATATTATAAATGTCTGTGATAGTTGCAGTTATTGTATAAGTTGCCTGTGTAGCAAATGAATGAGTTGCAGTTAAACCTGTTGAATCTGGAGTGCTATCACCCCAATCCCAACTAACACTAACAATGTTTTCAGGTCTGTCGCAATCAATTGAAAAACTAAATACAGTATTTGTACCACCAGTTGATGGCGTAACAACAATTGTTGGATATCCCAAAACTTCTTGGTCAAGAAAAGCATTCTTAAGTGAATAAGTAATGTTCCAGTTTTCTGCATCTATTCTGTGTTGAATTCCAACGATTTGATATTTCTTGTCAATTGTCAAAACATCAACTTCATGATAAATATCAATATTGTCATATATTTCTATTGTTTTAGCAAGGTCTGGGTCAAACTTTCCATTCCAAGATATGGATGAAATGTCTCTGGCTGGAAAGACTGTTTCGCTAAATACTCTGTTTATAATGTTAGTCATTCCAGGCTGACTTGGTGGTGGTCCAATAAACAAAGTCGTGTCAAGTTGTTTAAAGCCTGGACCCCAATTTGTTGCTGATGCTGTATTTGATGCAACACCAAAGTCTTGTCCAATATTGGTTGTTTTAAATCTGTTGCACAAAATATCAAAACCATCATTTAGAACTACATTGAAATAACCTAATTCTCCACCTCTTGAATCAAATGTAGCAACTGAAGGATTATTTCTTGGATGCGCTGCACCTAAAACGGCCCAGTCATCAACACCAACCATTTCGTTGTCAACATTTGCATAAAGAAAAGCAAGATTTGATTTTGCTAATTGTGTATAAAAACCCCATGCACTTGTTCCCAATGGTGGATAATATAATGCATCAGCAGTTCCACCAGCCACACCAATGTCTGAAGGTGCTTGTGCAGAAACAAAGTCAATAATTTCAGCATCTGCTCCTGGGTTTGAAGTAAAATTCATTTCTTGCAAGAACATACTGATGGTCATTGCTCCACCAAGTCTATCTCTAAAACTATCTTGCAAAACATGTGCTTGCATTGTTCCAACCATGTCAATGGCTATTAATTCTATTTGTGGTGGTTTGCCTTTTGGATTGTAAGAAACATTTATATCTATTAATCTACCTGTAAAAATTGGGGTGCCGTTTGCTTCAACTTTAACTGTTCTACCTGTACGAAAGTTTGAATTTTCATATGGGTCTACTGAATAAGACCTGCTTATAAGTCTCATGATTCCAGCATCAGGCATGTCCATTGGACTTGTATATTTTTGTAGTCCTCGCTGAATATCAACGCTAATTATGCCGTCAGTATATTCAACCCAACTTGCACCTTCTAGTAAATAAAATTTAATTATGTCTACTGGTCTCATGCGTAAGCACTCACAGTTCCATATTTTCTAAGTGCGTTAGAAACTTCTCTACCAAGTGCATATGGATCAGTACCAAGTCCTGCTGTAATATTAACTACAATTTGTGGGCTTGTTGTTGTTGAGTTAAGTGATGGAACATTAAAGTTGCTATTTGTTATTCCACTTAACATATCTTTTGTAACAACAGTGTCGTCAATATTAAATGTTTCATTAACTGAATCCCAATAAAGGCCTACACCTGCAAGCATTGATTGGTCTACTGTTGAACCTACAATTGCATTTGTTAAATCAGTTTGTGTTACAAGATTACTAAAATCTGGAAGGTTTAGCAAATCAGTAGTTATTTCAGGAATTACACTTCCAAAGAAATCAGTGAAATTGTTTCTAAGAAATGTTCTTTGGCCTCTTAATCCTGTCCACAAACCTTGAGCAATGTTTTTACCTATGCCAGCAAATACCTTAGATGGAGATTTAATACCAAGTGCTTTCTTTGCAAAGTCTACAACGCCACCAAATAATCCTGTAACTTTGTCTTTTAGCCAATTAACCATGTTCTTCATACCGTTCCAAAGACCCTCAACGATATCTTGACCAACTTCAAACATCTTGCTTGGAATTAAGAAATAAGCCTTAATAATTTCGCCAACAAATCCAACAACTTTGTCTTTAAACTCCATTACCTTGTTCCAGGCTTTTGGAACTACATCTTTAATTGTTTCCCAGACTTTATCTACTGCTGCTGTAACTTTATCCCAATTCTGAACAAGCAATACGATTGCTGCGATAACTAAACCAATGCCCAAACCTGCGAGGGCAACTCTAAGTAGATTAGTTGCTATTGTTGTAGCGCCAATTGCTCCAGTTGTAGTGCCAGATACTAAGCCAAGAGTAACCATTGCTGTCTTGGCAGATGCAAGAAATGTAAGCATTGGACCACCAATTGCAACAAGTCCTGTAATGCCAAGAATTACATTTTGTATTGGTGTTGGCAACGCACCAAACTTTTCAATAACAGTTGTTAATACATTTACAAATTTTTCAACAATTGGCAATACCTTTGTACCAACTTCTTCTTTAAGATTTGCTAATGCTGTATCAAATTTTTGTGTTGCAGTTACATTCTTTTCTGCAGCATCTCCATATTTCTTTTGTGCTGCATCAATAACAAGTGACAAGGCTTCCTGATTCTTTCCAGCCTTTGATAATGCTTCTGCTTGGTCATAAACTGCACTTGTTAGACCTGGAACAATCTTTTCTAGGTCTGCCGCTTTTAATTCGCCATCAGCAAGTGCTTTAGCAAGTTTATTTGTAACTGTTTCTGCAGAAAGAGCACCAGCAGTAAATGCTTCAACATCAAATGCAAGATTAACTAATTCTGCAGATAAAATCTTTGCATCTTCAGGTAAACGAGCACCCAATTGTGTTGACAATTTAATAATTTCATCATTATCAATTGCCATGGCCTTACCAAATTCTTCAGCCTGTTTTGTAATTGTTGCTAGGGCTGCAGAACCCTCACCAAATGTTGTTGTGGCTTCTCGCATTGTTTGCTGGGCTTCTTTAGCCTCATCAATGCCTTGTTTAAGAAATGTAACACCTTGTTTTAATACAAACGCAGATGCGGCTGCACCAGCAGCGGCAGCAGCACCTTTAAGTTTGGAAGACATGCCGTCAATCTGACTATTGGCATCATTAATCCCAGAAGTAAGTTTTTTGGTCTCCGCAACAATATCAATTGTTATCTGGTTAGCCATTCTTCTTCCTCCTGTTAAGTGCACTTACAATTGCACTATAGTCTTCCAGCGTCATGTCCCAAAACTGATCTGGCGTATATCCTGTTTCAACACAGAACTGCGCCATTATGCTTAGGCTGGATTCACTTCTTTTGGGACTGTGAATTCAACTCCAGCAAGGTCAGTCAACTCTTGGATTGACATGTTCTCTGCATCCTCTATTGTAAGGGATGGGTTGTTTCGCTTTGCCATCATGTATTGCATAGCGAATGCTAATTTGGCTTTGGACTTGCCCTCAGTCCATTCATCCATAGGTAAATTTAAATATTCTTCAACCTCTGCAAGTTCTTTCCACTTGAGGTTTTTCATTAAGTCTTGTTCCATTTTTACTGCCTCCTGTTAGTCTAAGTTGTATTTCTTTATTGCTTTTTGGATACTTTCATTGTACTTTTCAATGATGTAGCCCATGTTATTGTGTACTGCTGGTCTTAAATAAGGTTGTGCATTTATATTCTTTTCAGGCCATCCATATTCTTGAACACCTGCATAAGGTACTGCTGCACTACCTGCTAAGATTTGTGCTTTTTCTGCTGAAGGATTACCTTTAACAGAAGATGCCAAAGCACCAGTTAGTCGTGGTGCCAAGGCAGAGGCTTTTTGAGATAAAGTTGAACTCAGTTCTTTATTAAGTTCTGTGTTTGACTCTAAATCTTTACCAAGTTTGTCAAGAGTGTTTTTTACTTCTTGAACGCCCTTGATAGTTATTTCCTCTGCCATGGCGACTGCTTAGAATGAATTTACTCTTGTTGGCTTGCCGTCAAGAATAAATGTAATGTCGTAGACGAAATATTCGCCTGCTGCTCCACCAATATCAGGTAGAGTCTCTGCATATCCACTCATTGTGAACCAAGGCTCTGCTGCTGTCGCAGTTGCATTGCCATGTGGTGCGTATGAAATGTTTACAGTCTGACCTGGGTTAGCCCAGAGGACTGAGTGCAGTGAGTTTGATGCTGTATCCTGGAATCCAGTTACAGTTAGGGTAAAATCTAAAGAGTCTTCGTAGTCTCCAAAACCAAGGGTGTTTACTGCAGATGAAATAACAGCATTGCTGAGATTACCTGAATATTCTGTTCCATTGACTTCAAAAACTATTGACTTTCCTTTAATTCTTGCCATGTTAGTTTCCTCCTTCAATATCAATTGATATGTTTATGTTTGTTGCTAAAAACCTAGCACCATTTACCTCTTGGATAAATGGCTTATCTACGGTTAATGTTGTTGCTGATGTGTATTCCCAAATTGCTGGAATAAGAGTGTCAAGTGTGTCATCAAGATTTTCTGTTTCTGTTTCATTAGTTGCATACGGAACAAGCACAAGAATTTTCCAATTAGATGCATAATCCGCATCATATTGATTCTCGTATACAGTAATGAACTCAGTATCAGGTTCCATAATCGCACAAAGTGGATTAGGTCTTTCTGGCACATACTTATAGACTTTAGAAATGCCGCCAAGAATGATGGCACTCTCAAGTTCTTCTCTAACTCCTGCTAAATTCATCCGAATCTCACCATGTATCTGTTAAGTAAAGGATACACACCAACGAGAGGGTCTCTTGCAGTATTTAACGGTGCTCCGTCATATGTTGCATATTGAGCCACTCCCATTGGTGCGTTACGACGATGGAATAGTTCTGAACCTACTTCAAGGTAGCAACGCTTCAACACACCAACAGGAACCTTGGCAGAAACAATATAGTTTGCTACCAAATCTTTTGCTGTGTCCCAGCATTCTTCAACATAGGCATCATCATTTGCAGATGCACCTACATATGCTTTCAAGTCAGTCCAGTCCATAATCTTACTCCTCTAAATTAATTAAGAAATTACGCAAAGTGCCTTTGGCTCTGGAACAGCGATACCTAGGTATCCGTATACAGAGAAGGAATTTGTTAGTGTGGTGATTTCTTCGTCGTTGAGACGGAAAGGTGCACCAGCAGACTCGTAATTTGTGAGTGCTGCAGAGTTACCTGCATAGAATGATAGGTTTGCAAGTGATGGGTCAACAACAACTGGAAGACCAAGGATATTTCCTGTTAGTCCTACTGGGTTGATTGAACCATAAGTGTTGCTTGTTGCGCCAACATTTGACAAGATTGGACGATCCAAGGTGTCAACTGTCTTTGCAATCAAACGGAATACATCTGAAGATACAAGGATGAATTCCAATGGAAGTCCTGTGTCTACATTTACCTTGGTTGCTGCTTCTGCAAGAGAATCAATGATTTCTGTTGCAGTCCATGCACCAAGTGCTGATGTGTTGAAGTTTGCTGCTTCGGAAATCAACTTTGCACGAACAGCAGCGTTTGTTTGAGCAGCATACTTAGCGACCATTGCACGGAATGCAGTGTCAACATAGTTGATGCTTGAACGCTCTACAACCTGACGAGACATATCAGTGTAACCACCGTAGGTCTTGATTGGAGCGGTTTGAGATGTAAGAGTCAACTTACCGTAAGCGAGTGCATCGCCTTCAGCAGCCTGCTCTGCAACTGCGAGAGTATTTGTATTTACCTTTGGATATTCAACATTCATACCATCAGCAGGTAGTGCACCTGTTGAGAATACGGAATATGTTGGACGGCCAGCGTTAAGAATACGAACTGTGTCAGACACCCAAGCATTCTTCATGATTGAATCTGCTGAGTCTGCACCAGTGAATGTACGGTGTAGTGCTACGGCATCTTCGTTGCCTGCTGCTACAGCCTTAACCCAAGAACCGAATGAACGGAACTGAGATGTTGGATCGGTTGGTGCTGCTGCTGATGTTGCGATTACATCTAGACGGCGCTCCAACTCCTCTGCGTGATTACGAACTTCGTTGATTGCTGAAGTGTAATCAGGTGTTTCTTTTTCCATGGATATTTCCTCCTGATTGGTTTCTTCTCTGACTGAAAGTACTTCAGCCTTATCGTAAGCAGGAAAAGCCACCAAGGATACTTCCTTGAGGTCAACCTTTTTACGGATTATTGTTTTGTCTTTCTTTTCATCTGTTACTGGGATGAATCCAACTGAGAATGAGCGGATTGCTCCATCCTTAACTAGGTTAAGTGTCTCATTTCCCAAAACTGTTTCTGAAATCTTTGCTCTAATTAATAGGCCTTCATCAGATTCTTCCAT
>Ga0315905_10005242_pt1 | contig 13221 bp, 21 predicted proteins | sample LakEriMetagenome_5_FD_203522 | JGI IMG/M metagenome (GOLD analysis project Ga0315905, IMG submission 203522) | Freshwater fungal communities from buoy surface, Lake Erie, Ohio, United States - Buoy 4 MA121 | ecosystem: Environmental > Aquatic > Freshwater > Lake | place: USA: Lake Erie, Ohio... | reverse complement strand
GGAGAATGTATTCTCACAGTAATCCTGAACGGCGGTGACCAGCTCGTTGTATGTCATGCCATTGGGCCTCGTGCCATCACGCCTTTGGTAGCGCAACCAGTACCGCGCACCTTGATGCCGCTGGTCTTGGTGGGCATTCCTTCTGGCTTATTGCTAAACGCGCCGACACTCATGTTCACCGTGTCAGCGCGGCTGCGGTTGGGCTCTTTGCCGGGATTGGTTTGAGTTTTTACAACCTTGCCGTCCATTGTGTGCGGCTTGGCATAAACGCTGGCGTCGCCAACTTCTTTGCCCATCATTTTCTTGCTAAAAGTTGCCATGATTAGCCTCGCTTTTGGTTCATTGCCCGAGCCATATTGCGGCCAACTGCACGCATAGCCTGACCTGTAACGCCAGCAGTTTTCTTGCCGCCCATAGTTTCTTTGGCTATTGGGCCGCTATTGCCCAAGTTTTTGCCTTCAGTTTTGCCCTTTTTGGCAATGCCGTCTGCTGATCGTGTGTAAGCCATGTTTAAACTCCTTCAAGATATAGATACTGTACCAACAAATGTAGTTGCCACCAAGTTATTTTGCGTTAAACCGCTATCAAAATTACTAGATCCACCTACTGGATACCAACCCCACTGGATGTCTCGTGATCCGCCCGACAAATTACCGTTTGCGTTTACACCAGACGTCACGTATGTTGTATCTCTACGCGGGTTGCGTAGGGCTTGAGGATCATCTACCGGAAACGTACCAAGCATCAACTGCGGCTGATCAGGATCCCAGCACTCCGGGCAAACCAAAAGCTGATACTCGCGTTGCTTGATAATTTCCGTGCGCAACTTCTTCAGCCTGTACTGCTGACCGCAGCGATCACATTCAGCAATCGCTATTTTGCCAGAAGCAAACCGATTACCCATTTAATTACCGCCTATGAACATGCGACGCGGCACAAACCGCACGGCAGCCTTTTCTCTGTCTTCCCCGGCGGCAATCTCAAATGTCTCGTCGTAGATTTGCTTGAGCATCTGAATGCGTGGCATCAGCTCAGGAACCTTGACTGCAATGTGGTACGCCAAGCCAGCCACAAGGCATGGCAAAAAGCGGAAGTTCATATCAGCCGTCTCAACACCAGCGCCAGCATCCTCAATGCGGCGCAGTCTCCAGTAGACAAACTGATACGGAGTGGAGTTGTCAGGCGTGGGCCAGACGGTTATGGCTGGAAGTTGTGGGACAAACACCGCCGTACCGCTTGTGTGCGAGGCTGCGGTTGTATTGTTTTGACCGCGAAACACGCCACCAAGGGTATTCCCTGATACGTACGTGTAGTAGATGTCTTCCGAATCAATGCGCAAAAATCCCGATCCGGCTAACCCAACCACCGTGTTAAGCGTGATCGTTGTGGCTGTAGAGGTAATGGCTCCGCTGAGTGTTGACGAAGTAGGGTTAGTCTCACCAGATAACCGCTGAATCCATACCTGAATCGGTCTCGCCTGCTGTAGCTTGTTTGGGATGGTTGCATACGTGGAAACGCTGATGCGCGTGATAGTCAGGTCAGCCTGAGTGGAGGCAGTGTTTTGACCCGTACGAATGACGTGCTCAAGCAAATCAATGGTGTCTGTAGGCAGGGCATACGTTGCCAAGCCCGGAGTCAGGTTGATGATGCCCTGCTCCATCGTCCACATGTTAATGCCCTTGTTCTGCCACTCAATGGTCATCAGGTTCATTGACCGACGAGCTGTACGCAAGTCATAACCCGAACGCATTTCCCGGCCCGCACGCTCCCATGCCTCCTCGGCAATCTCCGTGAAGTCCATATTGAAGAGGGTGGAGCCGGTAGTGGTCATCTAAAACTCGCTGTCTTTTTGGCGATGGTCTTGGGCTGGGCTACAAATTGTTCGCCCTTGGCCTTGCCAGCGCGTTTGGCTTTTGTGGTGGCCGCATACTCTGCGGGGCTAAGCGATTTTATTGCCTTTTCCGGCAAGTAACGCTCACCTGTTTTTGAAGACGGCTTCCCACTCTTGGTGCGCCATTTCTGGTCGCCCCAGTCTTTAAGAGATTGCTGAGGAGCTTTCACGTTAGTCCCTGTAGCCGCCGCCAGCAGCTTTGTATTTCTTGGCTACAAGCTGAGCCTTACGGGCCGACCATTGGCCTGCCCCAGTGCCCTGCGTAGCAGCAGCCTTGACTTGACTCACAATCCGCTTACGCAGCTCTGGCTTTGTATAGTTTCCAGCCGCGTTGACTTTGCCGCCTTCAGCGTACTGCGTGAAGTTGGTGTTATCCCGGCGAGCTTTACGTTTACCGGAAGGCATTTTGCTTGGGAGTACAGCTCCCATTCCACGGCTTGCCATCATTTTTTACCGCCTTTTTTGGCTAGAAACAGCTTATCGACCATCTCTATCCGCTGGGGCTTGGTTGTAACTTTATTGATGATGGCTAGGCGCTTGGGCTTGCTGGCCCCTGCGTCATAAAAGCCAGCACTCTTTAAAGACTTAACCACTTTCCCAGCGGGTTTTGAGGTAGCCATATCAGCACATCCCGCCATTTTTCATGGTAATCATTGTGCCTTTGGTCTTGCCTTTAGTCGCGCAACCGTCTGCGCGTTTAGATGCTGAGCCAACTTTGCCGCCCTTGGCATAAGAATCACCCATTGGATTAGATGTTTCGCCTGTATTGCGACTTCTATTCTTACCTTCTTTCATAAGCATATCAGCGCCTTTATTTGCATACCGGCCAGCATCGCGCATAGCACCCATAGTCGGATTTGCGGAAGAGATTATCTCCAGTGCCTTCTTGGCTTTCTTTGCCTCATCCGAATCCATTGCCTCTGATGCTGCTGTTTTTGCGCGAGATGCCATGTTTTTTAAAGTGCCAAAAGTTACATCGGCTTCTGGCATAGCTGAGTCATAAGCTTTTTCGGCAGCTTTGCGCATTTTTTCATCGCGCATTTCCATAATGCGATTTCCAATATCACCACCCTCATTAAATTTAAGTTTTTTCATGATGTTTCCTTAACAAATTTTGCAACGTGTTTTACCTTTAGTGGCGATGCCATCACCGCGCTTAGATGCGCTAGAGACGGAACCGCCACGTTTAAACTCAACATTTGACTCATCGTCATCAAACTTTTTGGTTCTCTTTGATGGAGTCTTAGAGGTGGAGGTAAATTTTGTCTTGGCCTGACCGGCTGCTAAATCGCGAGACCGCTCGGCCTTGGTTTTGGCTGCAAGTTGTTTTGCTGCAACAGCTTTTTCTGCGGCAGAAACTGAATAGTCTTTAAACTCATCAGCCAAGTTCCGATCAATACCCTCTTCAACGTCGCTCTTGAGCGCAGCACGTTTTTTAGCACCTTGCTGAGCCGCTTTGCGGGCATCAAGCATTTTTTTGCCCTTGTAAAACGCCCCGGCTGCTCCGGCACCAACCCCAGTTGCCGCCAGTGCGTTTTTAATCTGACGTTCTGTATCGGACATTGGCTCAGTTGCCTCGCCAACGACTGGCTTTGTACTTGAACCGCTAGGTATTTGAGACGCAAGACTTGATGCGGGAGCTTTGCCACTTCCACGTTCGTAAGTTTTTGTGGTTGGCTGCGCACTCGTCATTGGATAAGCGGAAGTTTTGGTGGGCGCAGACTTAGTAGGAGCAGACGGTTTGGCAACCCGAGTCTTGTTAGCGTCGTCGCGCATTTTTTCCAAAATAGCACCGCCGCGCTCTTCATCCATTTCTCTTTGAGTACGCATACGGCCTTGGGCAAGGTCTTCTTCCCCGCGCATAGTACCCGTAGAGGCAGTAGACATAGGGGTAGTAGCCATAGGAATTGGTACGCGCTTCTCTACTGGTGTGGCAACGCGATCTTCCACTGGAATACGTTCGGCGCGGCCACGGCCAGCACCAAAACGGTTGTAAGCCTCAGAGCCCTCTTCGTCGATGTTGCCCATGCGGAGGCGCTCAAAGAATCCAACCTTGTCATCTTTGGACGCCTCAAGGCCGGCGTCTTTGTCAGACAAGCCGCCTTGTTCAAATCGTTTTGGTTTCTTTGTCGCCATGATCACTCCTTAGCAGGTTTTGCCGCCACGGGCCATCTTAACCATTGCGCCTTTGGTTTTACCTTTAGATGCAACGCCATCTGGTGTTTTGCCAGTCTTGACGGCACCCATCTTAGAAGCGGTCATGCCGCCTTTGGCAAGCTTAGTCATAGGCTCGCCTTTGTGTAAACGGCCTTCATGCTTGTTTACGGCCTTTTGCATCATGCCTTTGTCTTGCTTCATGTCTGCTTTAGCCATGCCGCCTTTAGCCATCTTGCCTTTGCCGTCAGCAGCAAAGTCGGGAACCATCTTGCCGCCCTTGTTGACCATAGTCATGCCACCGTCTGCGTAACCTTTTTTCATGTCGCCACCTTTAGAAAATTTGCGGCCCTTGTCCGCGTTAGAAAAATCCTTGCCCACAGACTGTGGGACGCCGGCCTTCTTGGCAAACGATGGGTTGTTAGCCACCGCTTCCATGAAATTATGTTGTTTTTTACTCGTGCTGGGCATTGGTGCCTCTCAAATTGTCAATCTTGCGCTCAAGTCGGTCAAAACGATCCAGCAACTGCTGCATATCCGCGCGGAACTCAGCACGGGTGATGTGATCACGCGCAACTTCTTCGCGGGTCTTGTTCAGCAAAATGCTGAGCCGATCCAGCTCGTCAAACTTGCCTTTGAGCAAAAAGCCCATAACGGCCACAATGGCACTCAGGGCTGCGTTCCAGAGCATCATTTCCATGTCAGCACTTCCATCGCGCCAGCGACGCAGCTTTACGAGTGGGCTTGCCCTTCTCGTCTTTCATAGGCCCCGGCATACCAGACATGCGGGCGCAGAAAGAATCCTTGCGCTTGCCGCCTTGAGGCTGGGGAGCCTTAAGGTTGCTGCCGGTGGCTGCGTTGTACTTGGCGCGACCTTTAGCAGTCAGGCCGGCACCTTTAGATGCAGGGAGCTTCTCGCCACGGCCTATGGCAAGTGATGGGGTCTTCTTAGCCATTGACAACTTTCAAGCGGGAGTTGTAGATGTTTTCCAGCATCGGCATAACAACTTCCTCTCGGAAGTCGCGTGTAAACGTTTCTTGGCCTACGTGAGGGAGACTAATGTCCACGTCAATGTAGATTTTAAAACCCATCTGCGTTGCTCTATCGCAAAACAGGTAATCCTCGCCCACATACTTGCCGTCCACGATGGCAAAGTCGAACACCGCCGACATTTTCTCTGTTGGGGATTTCTCGTAAGTCCACTCTGGATGTGCTTCTACCAACTGTTCAATGACGTGGCGCTGGATCAGCATGAACCCCGTAGGCGCACGTTTCAACCGCATCAAGGAGCCTTCAAACTCCAAGTCGCCGTTGTCGTCGAAGTACACATCCGCAAAGAACTTGGCATCCTTGGCCCTGCGTGGATACGCGCCAGCAGTAACGTCTTTGTCGCCGCTTTGAGCCATCAAACGCAGAATATCGTCAGGTGCAACCACCACGTCTGCGTCAATAAATAGAAGCTCAGTGCAGTCCGTCTTTAAAAACTCATGCACCAGAGCATTACGCGCCATCGTGATGATGGAGCAGTTGGACAAATCAGACAACGTGACGGACACGCCAAGACTCATTGCCTTGGGCATTAACTGCGCCAGTGCAAATGCGGTCTTGATGTTCAGCTTGCCGTCATAAGCGGGGATGCCTATAAACAGCTTGCGTCCCGTCAGGGTTGCCTGTTTTGTTTCAGCCATAGTAAATGTTTGCAGAAAGCAAGTTACTCATGCTCAAGTAAATGCCGTTTTGAACAAGCATCCCCTCTCCGGGGATCAGCGCAAAATTACCAAACAAGTCAGAAGCACCAGTATCGTAAGTGGCAAGCCACAAAGATGAATATGTTGCCGCTGTTCCGGCAGCTACAGTTCCAGAGTTAATGTCTGTAACTGTAAAAGTGTTTGCGCCAGTGCGTGTAATTGTGTAGTTACCGTTTGTGCCGGATGACCCGCTTGCTGTTGCAAACGTAATTCCGACTACATTTCCAGTAACCAGTCCGTGGGCACTCTTAGTTACAGTAATAAGAGTACCCGCCCGCTCATATGTCGCTGAGACAGGTGCTGTAGTGGTATCAAAGATGTCTAGTGTTCCAGCCGTAGCCGTACCAACCATAGAAATAGCTTTGAGCCTGTTTCGCCCCAAGACAACAAAACCAGAGTTGTTAAGGTGTCCTGATTTAACGTCAGTTTGCATTGACATAATTAATCTCCTGTAAAACAGGGGCCGAAGCCCCTGAGATTAATTAAGCAGATGCGGGGAACTGAGTGCCGTTAGAGTCGGCAACCACGTACATGATTGTGTACTGCACAGTACCGGCAGTCACCGCAGCGACTGTTGGAGTCATTGTGGCAATGATCTTAACGTCTGTTGGGCCAATACCAATACCGTTAGGTGAGGCTGTAGACGCTGCACCGCACCATGCGCCCAACTTAGCGGCCGCGTTGCTGATGGCAGCGCGACCCTGAGCTGTCACGTCTGTAGCAGCCCAGTACAGGGCGGCTGTTGTGCCATCACCAATACTTACGTTAGCGGCAGTAGAGCCTGTAAACGCAACAGTGGTGTCGATGAAGATGTCAACGATTTGAGCGCCAGCAGGCAACACGCAGATGGTATCAGTAGTCGCAGAAGCGGCTTGGCCTGTGTAGTTCTTTTTGAATGTCTGAGAAACGACGGTCGCGCCGCAGTTCTCAATAGTGCCAACAGTGGTGCCGGTTGTGTTGCGGACAGTGCCGAGCAGCCAAGGGCCGAGGTGAGTAGCGAATCCCATGATTTATCCTTCATGCAGTTTTAGGTGTATCAATCTTGCATGATGTCTGCCGGGACAGTTTGATACACCGGAAAGCCCGGATTGGGTTCAATATATCACACTGTTTAAACTATTGCAACAAAAAAAAGGCTCCCGAAGGAGCCTTTTAGCGGAGCCGGAGCAATTAAGCGCCGGGTGAGCCGAAGATACCCAGTGGGTCAGACACGCCGAACGAATAACGCTCACGGGCCTTGTAGCGGACGTTACCAGTGTCGAAGTCGCCGTCCATGCTGTTTTGCAGCGGTGTACGAACAAAGTGCTTCAAACCGTTAGGCACGTCAGTCAACAAGAACCAAGCGTTGGTGTCTGTCAAGAAGTGGTTCACGGCGTAACCGCCGGGGATAGAACCGTTGTTCTTGATAGCGTTGATGTCGTTGTCGGTTGTGCCGACGCGGAGTTCAGTTTCCAACAAGCGGGTTGCAACGAATTGCAATGCTGGTGGAATGATCAACTTGGTGGGTTTTGCTGCGATCAGCAAGCTGCGCTCGTCTGTCCAAGCAGCGATTTGAATAACAGCGTTTTCCAACGATGTTTCGTTCAAATCAGCGGCAGTGGAAGGACGGTTGCTGTTAGTGCCACCAGAGATCAGTGGGTGAGCTGTAGAGCACAGGGACACGCCGTCACCGTAAGTTACGCCGGCAGCGAATGCGTTGTTCAACACAAAAGCGGCCTTAACTTGCTTGGTGTAAGCCATACCACGGGCCAAAGCCTTGGTGTAGCGGCTGGAGAGGCTGTCATACAAGTTATCTTCCACAGCTTCCTCTGTGATGGCAAAGCCCATCGCAATGGTTTCGTGGGTGTAACGTGCAGTCCATGCTTCTTGTGCGTTGTCATAAGCGATGGCGGAGCCTTCGTTCTTGACAGGTGCAGCAGAGAAACCAGACAGTTTTGTTTCCTCTTCAAAGCTACGCTCCGAGGTTTCGGTTTCGTAGATTTCCTTGTGCTCTTCGCCGTACTTAGCGTACTCCAGACCAAACAAAGCGTTCAGACCGGGGAGCAACTCTTTCAGTAGTTGTGCGCGTGAAATAGCCATGATTTAGCTCCTTAGATACCGGTGGTATTGTTGTACTGCGCGGTGTTGAACTTAACGAGAAACTCGAAATAAGTTGTAGCAGCCACGTTGGCATTGCCAGTCGCAGTATCGGGAACAACGTCGATCACACGCACGGGCAATGTGTTCGTGGTGTTGGCGGAAGAACCGTCAATACCGTAGAACGAGTCGCCTGTAGTGGTGGAGCCAGTTGTGGCAACCAAGGCCACGTTAGCGCCAACAATCGCACGGGTGTACGCTGTAGGAACTGTAGAACCTGCAACAGTAGCGCAGACCTTAAATGCAGCCATTGGATCATCCACAACAAAGGCAAAAGCCATGTTGGTGGTGGTCGATTGGGCAGCAGGATAAAACTGGCTAAACGTAGGCTGGCTCAAAGAGTTGATGTAAGAACAACCAACCAACACACCAACAATACTGCCCGAATCGGTTGTACTAGCAGCCACGATGTAGCCGTTAGTGTCGATCTTGACGGTGTCACCGTTTAGGATTGCTGTTGCGTAGGCGGGTGCCACGGGGATTTGACGGATCGCTCCGGCGTAAGGCAGGCCGTCAATTCGATTGACTGGCTTGAAGCCGTACGTCTTGTCAATGGTAGGATATGCCATCTTAAGACTCCAAAAAAGTTAAATACCTTTACCGAAAGTTACCTTTGTAGTTCGCTCTTTGAAAAGCGGCATACGGGGGTCACTCTCACGCATGTAGCTGTTATCCACTGACTGCATCTGAGCATCGGCCTGTTGACCAAAAAACTCAGCACGCTGGTCAATAAACTCAGCAGGTGTTTTGCAAAGAAGCAGACCGCCCACGCAGATTGAGTCCGGGAATCGACCGTTGGTCTCCCCAAACAACTGAATCTCAGGGTGATCGGACGCCTTTACAGGTTCCCATCCCTCACGGAGTTTTGATGAAATGTTACGCGGATCTTCTGCGTTCATGGTGCTCACACGAATCCAACGATAAGCATACCCAGCCTCCGGAACGGGGTCAGGCAGAAGCTGTGCAGGGGCCCATTTTGTGGGGCGAGCTGCAATAGCCCGTGTATCGAGTTCACGCTTTGTTCGAATTTGTTCCGTCATTTTCATTTCCTCATTTCTTCCGCAACCTTACGAGCATAGAGTTCCAAAGGAACACCCAGCCGCTTGGCGATTTCGACCTGCGATTTGGTAAGTACGACCTTTCGGGGCGCAGTACTCCTCGTTGCCGGTGCGACAACATTCGACTTGCGCGGGGAAGAATTAGCATCCCCCGGTCTTTCAGACTCGAATACATCCGAAAAACGATCCCGCATTTCAGTGTCAACACGTTTAAAGTATTCTTCACTTCCTGCGGAAAATCCTTGACTAACCAGCTCATCATGAAGACCTAACGCATAAGCCGTCATTTTCTTGTTTGGCCCAAACCACTGATTTTTTTCAGTCCAAGCTTGGGTTTTATCGTCCAAACGCTGCGCTGGTTGCACTTGAGGCAGTTGTATCTCATTTTTCTGCTCCTGTAAAGGGGCAGGCTTAAAATTGTTTACACGCTCAGCCTTCATTTGTACTGCCGTCATCTCTTGCTGAGCTGCCGTCAATGCATCTGCGTCGCCACTTTCGTAGGCTTGTTTAAACTTGCGGCCAACCTGTTCCAACTCATTGGCAACTACTTTCTTTGCCTGCTCAAGCAATGCGCTCTGCCCTTGATGCAGAGAACCTTTAAGCTTCTTGTTCTCTTCAACAATGGCCTGCGCGATGCGAATCGCTTCGTCCTTTTCCCGCTGAGCGGTCTCTTTGGCTCGGCGTTCTTCGTGGTAGCCCTTACCCAAGTGCGCCAACCGGGCTTTTAAGCGCTGGTCGGTGTATTTATCAAGCTCTTCATCGGTGACATCCTTTGGCGGCTCCGCCATTGGGGATCGGTTTCTGTCCCTATCCGGCGTGTCATCAATGACTTCAATTTCCGGTTCGGCTTCAATAGGATTTTTGTCCTCTTGCTCGTCCGGAAATTCAAATTCTGTTTTTTCAATTTCGGCCATGACCATTCCTTACATGTGAGGGCGTTGAATGCCACGGGGGTCTTCGACCACCGCTTCAACACTGTCGTCATTGATCAATCGCCACTCAGTGCCATGAATCTTCATACGAGTGCCGGTATTGGGCCGAACAATTACAAAATCGCCCACCTTGCAGCTTGGGCCGCTTGGGAAACGTTTTTCGTCTTTGAACGCATCTGGCCCAATTTTTGCCACAAACAACACGGAGGACAGGAGTTCTTCGTGGTGCATGGCTGTTGCAGATTTCAAAATACCAGTTTCACTGTATTCATCTTCTGCCTTGGGCAACATACACAAGAGATGGAATGTTGCTGGATCTGGGACTTGTTTGGCTTTCTCTTCAACTGTTTTGTTGAGAACCCCCGACAAGTCCACCGCTTGGACATCAAAGTTAGTCATCGTCGTTTACTTTCAATTTGCGCACGAGGTCACCAATTTCCAACTGCGCGGTCTGGAGACCTCGGATAAACCCGCACAGTTCTCGGTAGGCGGCGTAGTCGTTAACCGCGCCCCCAGCCAAAGCTTCAATATGACTTTCTTCATGCTCCTTCAACTTGCGTTGTAGGAGGCCCATTACTGTATTACTCATTTGTTTTCTCCAGCGGTTTAAGGGTTGCTTGATCCCGGTTTTCGGATTTAGCCCAAACTCTTATGTAATTACACACAGGATTATTTTGGCATTCTTCGCATTTTGGCTTATTGGCACTAAAGTTATTTCCATGACTGCGGTAAAGGTAAAGAACTTTTTGCAAACGCTTTATGCCGTCTGGAAACTTTTCGGCAATTTGCATAAACAAATCCCCATCAATGCACCCGGTGTTAAGCGTTAATTGCTCGTTATATCCCTGAATAACTTCAAATACACTGGCCCTATACATCCCAAAATGCCTCCAGCCATGCTGGTGTAGGGTTGTTTTGTTGTATGTTTTGCTGGCGGAATACAGCTCAACATTGCCCTTTCTGTCAATTTGGGCGATATCCGAGTAGATAAACATTATTTTGGGATTAACCTCAAATGCCAAAACCATTTCGTCTACGGAATACCGTTCCAACATGTCATCAGAGTCAAGGTGAGCCCGCAATTCCCCGGTTGCCAAAGACGATGCTTTCATCATTGTGAAGTGAACCCCGTAATTCTCAGGTTGGCGAAATAATTTAATTCGCTCGTCCCCCTTGATTAGTACGGTTGCCAGCTCAAATGACCCGTCCGTTGAAAAATCATCTACGATAATGAGCTCCCAATTCTTATATGTCTGGGCTTGTACGCTTTCAATTGCCGCCTTAATGTAGGCCACATTATTGTAAGACGCCATTAAAATTGAGACGGTTGGTTTTTGCATGTTAATTGCTTTCTCCGTTCCCTTGATTTAGTTTGATCTGCGCCATTTGATCGGCGTGCGACAGCTTCTGGGCGTGCACTTGTCCGCCTTGGGCCATCTGCTGCTGGGCCTGCATTTGTTGCATTTGCAACTGCTGTTGCTTGCCGGCCATCTCAATAGCATGGGCCTCTTGCATCTGGCTGATCTCCATTTGCAAGCGCATCGCTGCCAGAGCGGGGTCTTCGCCATTCTTCCGGGCTGAGTCCTGCGCCTTGAGGCCGAGCTCTTCTGCTTTGAGTTGCAAGTCGCCACGAACCTTGGCGGCTTTGGTGTCGGCATCTTGTTTTCTGATCTTGAGCTCTTCCATTTGCATTTGGATAAGAGGATCTTGCGCAGATTCCTGCGCTTGTTTCTGTGCAGCCTCGCCCTTGCTTTGGGCAAGAACTTGCTGGGAAGCAATTGCAACCATTTTTGCCAGCATGACCTCGGCATCCTCCGGGAGATCCGTGTCTGGAGCGGGCATAGGAACGCCAAGCTGCTCTTCAATCTTCTTGCGGTAGGCAAAGGCCAAGTGCTCGGAGACGTGGGCCATAATCTCTGCCCCCATCTTCTGGCCTTGAGGGCTTTGACCAATCTGCGCGGCGAGCAGGGGGTCTTGCAACAAAGACATATGCACAGCAATGTGTGCGTCATGGTCTTGGTAAATAAACGCTTTTGTTGGCTTGCCTGTCAGGAACGCCATGTTTTCCGACACAGGGTCGCGTGGCTTCATGTCATCTTCAATTGGAACCAGCTTGTCTGCGTTCTTGATTCCCAGAACCTCCAACATCTGACGGTGCAACTGCGGCAGGTCATAAATCTGAGGGGCTCCCTGCGCGAGTTGAATTGCAGCTTGGTACTGCATGATTCGCTGCGCCATCGTGGCGCTGTTGGGATCTGACACGGGGATTACATCCACCAAGTCATAGTCGCCCTGCTTGACCTTGCGGTTTCCTCCCTGAGGCACATACTCGTACTCGCCCGGGGTGTTGTCCCGGATAATTTCTTTGAGGAGTTTAAACTCCTCTTTCATAGAGTAGTGGACGCGGGCCTGAACCGCCGACATGGTCTTTAACTGTCGCTCAAGGATGGCAAGTGTCGTCCCGACAGGTGAATTGGCGCTCATGTCGCTGACTTTCATGTCAGCCACGGAACCGAGTCTGCGTGCTTCGTCAGTGATCTGGTTTAACAGCGCTAACAGGACTTGACTTGGCTCCTTATATGGCAAGGCCATAATGTTGTCGCGCACAGAGCCTGAAGGCACATCCACGTCACGGAATTCGCCCGGAGCGATTGGGGTGTCATCGCCCTTAATACGCAGACCCCGGGTTTTCAACCCGCCGGGGAGGTTGGACAGCGTACCAGCGTCAACCAATTGACGGATCAAAGAGGTGCCGGCACGGGCGTAGCCACCAATGATGTGGATCAAGCCCAGACCATAAACACCAAACCCGGGAACATAGGTGTATTGAACAAAATGCTGGCGCTTGAGCTTTAGCTCATCATCCTCATTCCAGTTGCGGCGGATAGCCAGAACCTTGGTTGTCCCGCGATCAATTGTTATTACATAGGGTAAAGCTATCTCATCCTCATCCTCATAGCCGGGGAGGTTGTAGTCAACACACATCTCCAGTACTTGGTAGCGGCTGTCATCGCTGAGGGTAAACCCTTGGTCTTCTGCCTTCTTCTTCTCAATATCCGAGAAATAAGATTGGGGCTCGCCAAGATCCACATCGCGGTAGAAACCTGCAACCTGAAGCTTCTTGATCTCATTCTTTGTCTTGCGCATGACGTGGGTAACACGTTCTGCGGTTCGGGCGTTAGACGCGCCATAGGGAATGATCAGGTCTTCTGCGGGAATAAACACGGAGATCTGACGGCCAATGCTCGGGTCGAAGTAAACCTTCTTGAATGCCGCGCCGGCCAGACCCAAGTTGTACAAC
>Ga0315905_10005241_pt1 | contig 13223 bp, 19 predicted proteins | sample LakEriMetagenome_5_FD_203522 | JGI IMG/M metagenome (GOLD analysis project Ga0315905, IMG submission 203522) | Freshwater fungal communities from buoy surface, Lake Erie, Ohio, United States - Buoy 4 MA121 | ecosystem: Environmental > Aquatic > Freshwater > Lake | place: USA: Lake Erie, Ohio... | reverse complement strand
GCTTCGAGCGCTTGCAATCTTGTGATTAAAGATGACATAACTAATGCGTTTATCTGACTTGGCTGCAATTCGTATCTGATCGGCAATGTAAGCAGCCGTAGAGGCTTGTCCATTGAAATCAGCATCGAGATCGATAGCGCGGACAATCCCTGTATCAGGGTCAGGGTTATGATCGCTCTTTCGGGTTGAGTGCTTTGCATCTCCGATCGTGCCGTCACTTTTACGGTCTCTGTCAGGATAAGCATCGTCTGCCTGCTCTCTTAACTGGATAACCGATTTACTAAGTCGAGCTTTCATTACAAGCCAAGTGCTTTAAGGTCATCTGTGGTCAGCCCGAGTGCTGCAAGTTTGTCCTGTGCAGCGGCTCTGGCTGCTTTGGCTTCGGCTTCCACGGCTGCTAATGCTGCCACTTGTTTAGCAAAATCTAACCGCGCTTTTGTTTCGGCAGCGGTTTCGTCACGCTCAGTAATTGTTTCTTCGCCTGTTGCAATGTTGAATTCTTTTTCTATAATTTTCATTAGTTCACACTCCCATAGATTCGTACAGTTCCACCGCTAAAATTTGCACTATTATTGTTTGAAAAACTGATGCTTGAAATTGCTGCCCCACCAAGATACATACCTTCAACCAAACGCATAGCTTGTTGTTCTTGACTGCCTGAGGCTTGACCACACCCAGTAGATGAAAACACTTTTGCGCCTGTTGTATCGGCTGCATCTATAATAAATCCTGCGTTATAGACCCCACCTGTTTGATTGTTTTTTGTAGCTATCGAGTAGCCAGTATCGAGAAAACTACCTGATGTCAATGAGGCTGCAAGGTAAGCATTTGGACGGCTAAGTACGACAGTCGATGTGTCGTAATTCGAACCAGAATCACTATTGAACCTTACAACTAGTATTGACGGAAAAGAATCTGAAACCGCGGCACTCTCGACTATAACTCGCAAAGTGCGGCGAGCAGGTATGCTTGAAATAGTTGTGGTTGCGCCTGCAAATGTAGTTGTGCTAAGTAAAGTAAAATTAGGCGTGCTACCTGTTGGCGTTGTCCATGCTGGAACACCACCACTAACTGTCAATACTTGACCAGTCGTACCAATGCCTAAACGAGTGTTTGTGTTAGCTGTGGCTGAGCGATACTCAATATCGCCAAGTGTTGTTGAAGGGTTTAGTGCTTTGGTGGTGGTATCTACAGACGAACCAAGAGTACGGATAGCTGCTGCGCCATCCTTAACAAGGCTAGTGTCATCTGGGGTGGTCCACCCATAGTTTGTAGTCGTTGCCATTTGTCTCCTTGATTAGGCTACTATTGTAGCGTTATTCCAGTCTAAAGTAGGACTTATTGTGTTCCATGATTCGGTAATTGGTACAGAATTCCATCTAAATGCCTGCAAGCTGAAAGCAACGGGCGAAACAATAATAGTTAGATCTAGAGCATTAAACCTGGTAGTCCAAGTCCAGCCCTCTACAAAGCCTTGATAGCGCCCATCTGAGATATTTAGGGGTAGATCCTCAATGTCTAATGGCAAGCCCATAAAGATATTAAAAGCTTGATCTCTTGATAAATCTGGAATATTAGGGTTAGTCATTGGGAAAGTAATGCTCTTAAATTGGTACTGTGGAAAAGCGCGGATGTCTAAATAAAACTCTGCCTGGCTTAGGGCATCTGCTCCGTTTTCAATGCTTGTCTGTATATCTTGCGCTTGAGTTCCGTAAACTGCAATCGATGCACCATCTTCGGCCGTCTCTTGCTGGCCATTCTTATAGGTAATAGTTACTTTGTTACGGATATCGCCAAGGCGCTTAGAAGTTGCTATACCACTTGCGTACGCCCAGCCAGCATCTACATATGCGTAGCCATTAGCCGATAAGTATTGAGATCTGTGTGTTGAGTCTGCATAGCCAATACGGCCAGAAGCATCCTCATAAATGTAACCAAGGCCAGAAGTTGCAAGGCTAGCCACTAATGAGTAAACATCTGTAGTAGAAGCCGATCTGGCTGTAAGCTCGTAATCTCCTGGACGATCTATTTCACCAAGGCCAGAGTTCTCAGCGTTTTCCCAAGTTACCGTAGGGTCGTAAGCGGCCCAAGTTTCAGCAGCTGGCACTTCATTCCATTGGTCAAACAAGACCTCAGATAAAATCTCATAAATCTGGTCACCGTCAAAGTCTTTAGTAAGTACGCCCTCAGTCAATGCCTTCGGTAGTTTAGATAGTGCTCCTAGAGCTGTAATTGTGACATTTTGAGTAATGGCTGGCTCGCCTGTTGCCACGACTATATCAATGTCTGATATATCTCCGCCAAATAAAGGGATGTAAGTGCCTGTAGAATCTTTAATTTTTACGACAATAGAATCATTAACATCAAAAGCGATGGCCGACTGGGTTAGGTTCTTAAGAGTAAAGCGGCAATAACCTGCAACTGGCTGGCTATAAATATCTGAACGGCCAGAGGTAATCGTTAGATCCGAAAGGACTAGGTTTGTTACATCACCTGCCCCGTTTACCTCTACTGCCCAATCTGGGTTCCAGAGTGTCATACTGCTACTAACGCTCCTGCTCCAAGAGTGCCACGGTAAGAGGACTGGTTAAGTACCTGGACAATTTGACGAGCTGCTGATTCTGAATCGATAGCGCCATTGACCGTAATGTTATTAGTAACACTTGATCCACCAGCCATTAAACCCTTTGAATTTGGAATGATTGGAACAAATGGGTTTTTGCTGTTAGATGGAGGTGTAGGCCCAGCCATGCTAGTAGTTGCAGGTTTGCTAGATCCGCCAAAGCCTAAGAATCCCGCTACCTTGCTACCCCACTCGAAAAGAGTTTGAAACGCGCTGATAAGTTTACCCACGGCTGAAACTGTGGTTCCAATTACTGTTCCAATTACTTCGAACGCAACCTTAAAAGCCCCGCCCATGAATGGTGCTAAGACATTCTTAGTAAATGACCACAAAGCCTTGAAAGCTCCTTCATTATCTTTTACGGCAACTTTAACCTTATTAAAGACAGATTGAACGCCCTCAAAGATTGGAATTAAAATAGTTTTAGCAACACTAATAATGTCCATGAATACAGCCTTGAGACCACCTTCTCCACCTATGCCACTAGCAAAGGCTTGAACGGCTGGCACAATATAAGTAACGATGTTTTCGACTAAAGGAGTAATGGCATCAAGAATAAAGGATCCGACTGTTTCCTTAGCTTCATCAAAAGCAATACTTAGGCGAGCCATCTTTCCTTGGAAGGTATCCGCTTGGATTGTTGCCTGGCCTTCAAAGGTTGAAGCTAGTTTGGCCGTTACCTCATCGAATGAAAGTGTGGCAAGTTCAGCCCTAGTAATACCTACACCGAGGCGGGAAAGGCCTGCTAGGTTGCCTTCCTGGGCCTTTGAGAGGGCTTCTGTGACTGCCTGTAGGCTCTTGCCTGTACCTGCCGCAATATTGATTGCGATTGACTGTAATTGCTGCGCCTTTGTAACATCGCCAGTAGCTCGAGTCAATCGATCTAGGGATGGACGAAGTTCATCATCTGTAACACCAAATAACAAAGACTGCTTAAGAATGTAATCTTCTGTAGCCTTAATCTGGTCATCTGTAGCGCCAGTCACATTCTTTAATGTGGTTGCTAGTTTAGCCTGGGCTGCTTCATCTTCAATAGCAGCTTTAACTCCATCGATTGCTAACTTTCCAGCATATGCCGCTGCTGCTGCGCCTGCTGCTAAAAAGGCTGCGCCTGCGATCTTGCCAAACTTAGTAACCTTGTCACCAAAGCCAACTACTTCATTATCGGCCTTGTTGATATTCTTGGTAAAGTCATTGATATCTGCAAGGAGTTTGAGCGTTAAGGCTCTACTATCTTTAGCCATTATGTCCACTCCTTCAAAATCTTATCGAACGATTTAGTCCACTCAGCTACGATGTAAGGCTGAATTCTGCGTAGTGTTGGATAAATAAAGTAACCCTTAGAACCTCTACCACCCGCAGGATTCGGTCCTGACCAAACAGGGAATTGCTTTAACTTATTAGTACCAAACTCCGAAGGACCCCAAAGTACCTTAGTCGTTGCACCACCTGAAAACTTCTGAGCTGCAAAGCCGTAAGTGATCTCACCAATTCTAGATGACTTCTTTACCTTTGAACCTTGTGCGATGCGACTGGCAACTGCTCGAGACTGTAATCCCGATGCAGCACCAATCACCTCTTTGCGAGCATATTCTGCTAAAGCACCAGACTGGCGCTTGGCTTCGTCTACTGCCTGCTCATCCATATTCTTTAACGCCTTAAAGACTGCACGAAGTTGGGTTTTATCGAGAGCCGTTTGTTCAGCCACGATTATTCCTTTCCTCTAAAATCTCTATTGCGGTTAAAATATCTTCTGCTGTTTGCCACTCTGACATAGGGATCTGTGTCGCTATTGCCAGATCAACTAAGAGTCGGCTTACGCTTCCTCTTGGATGGCTTTTGGGTCATCGCTTCCCACCTCGACATCTGCCACCGTCTCCATCCAAGTCTCTAATGGCTTTACGGGCTTTCCGCCTGCATCTCGCTTCATTGCTGAATGAGCTACATACAAAATATCCCACATACCACCAAAGTTAGAGATGACCTTTTTAGTGGCCATCTCCCACTTGGCATAATCTGGTGGTCTGACTTGATAGGTATCTTCAGATCCATCGTTATATTTAATTGTTATTTGCTGTTGCATTGTTTGCTCCCGTTTCTAGTTTTTAACTGAATGTTTCTGTTACTGCGCCCTTTTGTACCTTGAAAGTAAAGTCTACAGTCTGAGCATCTGTTCCAGCGCCTCCTGCTGTAGGAAATTCTGGAAATACATCGAACGCGAATACAGCGCCTGTGGCTGCAGTCATTGTCATTGTAATTGTGTTATCTGGTGCTGTCTCTGCTGCTGTCCATAGAGCTTCGCATACTGAGTTAGCCTTACCCCAGTCTGCAAGCATTGATAGAGCGAACTCTGCCTCAATATTGACCGTCTTGTAAGCTTCGCCATCGAGAGTCTGGTATGTCTCACGAACATTAGTCTTTGTTAGAACTGCGCTTGTTGCTTGTGCTTCGATATCTGTTCCACCTGTGAAAGATAGAGAAATATCGCGACCTGTGATTACTGTGGTTGCCATTATTTATCCTTAGTTTGTTTGTGTGTAGTAGGTAGAAACTCTGATATCGGAAACCAGCACATTAGATGGGCCGACCTGAGTAACTGTAGGTTTTTCAACCGCTCCGATTGTGTACCCCGCTGGGATCACCTTCAGAACACTTATGACGAGTTGCTCGAGATTGTCGAGCGATGCAGGGTTGCTGTTATAAGCCACCGCTACAGATATAACTAAATTAATCTTAATGTGCAGCGTAGACTTATTGATAGTCTCAAGCTCTAAATATGGTGAATCTGGAACAGTCACTACAAAAGGAACCATAGGAGCCTCTGGCACATAGGCATAAACATTGCCTGCAACGCTTGCAAAGGCTGTTGCTAAAGGCTGGCGTACTGTATCTAGGATCGTGTTAGGCATTACTGCACCATTGAATCGGTATCGATAAACGCTCCGAGAAGTCCTGACACTCGATTGAACAAGCTACGGCCTAAGCGATATGGGCTAACAGTCGTAAAGTCTACGCCTTCGATCTGTCCACCAGGAGCGATACGGGATTGGAATACTTCTACTGATACTGCTAGGACTGCTGACTCTACGGCTGCGTTTCCTACATAAGTAGAAGCGCCTGAAAGAGTTGCTAAGCCTGAAGGAATTACTTTCCTCTCTGTAATGTTTGCGTTTGTAATTGCTACAGTAAAGAAACCGTTAAATTCTCTGTAAGCGCCATCTAAATAAATGCGTGAGCTTGATCGAACAATAAAATCCTCAATGTCAATGTTGCTTGATTCAAGAATAGTAAATGTTCCGTTAAATGGGGAGCCAACGCCTGTAATGACTACGCTCTGACCCTCTGCAAAATTGTTATCGCCTAAAACTCCATATGTTGCGATGTTGTCCTGCAATGTAACTGTATCGATAGGACTTGAATACTTAACTAGCATAGGCAAAATAACTGCCTCAGCCGTATCGATTACATCTGTTAAATAAGCATCGTTATAGAGGGAACTGGAAACGCCAAGCACAGAGCGCAATTCAGCTGGTGTGACTATTGTTGCCATTTCCAATTCCTCTCAATAAACGACTGGGGGAGCGATCGGGAGCAACCGCCCCCCCATGATTAGTTAGTTACTATGCAACCATGTAACGGTATGCGCCTGCTGCGATCTTTGTAGCAATTGCGCCATAACCGTAGTATCCGACCTGAACCTGACCTGTTGAGATTAGGTTTGTCTGTAGTGATAGACGAGGTGACTCGTACCATGTGTAAGCATCTGGGTTTACGATGATCATTGAGTTATCGCCTGTACCTGATAGGTTACGAGCTACGCGAAGGTTTAGACCAAGAAGGTTTCCACGAACTGCTGTTGCAGTTAGGTCTCCGCCTGCGTTCTGTGGGTTGATTGTCTGCTGGAAGATTGGACGGTTTGAAGAATCGACCAAGCCCATTAGGACTCCCCATTGCTCTGGGCTTACCACGATGTTCTGTGCAAATCCTAGAGTGTTTGTGTAGATAGATACTGCTGCATCTGCTACGAAATCTGCTGCTAGAGCGCCTGTGGTTAGAGTGCGGTTTCCGCCATCTGTTCCACCTGCGATAAGTGCTGATCCAACGGCTGCATCTGTTGCCTTTGCGTATGCGTATTCCATTTGACGAACCAACTCAGCAAAGAACGCTGGTGAGCTGCGATCTAGTAGCTCAAGGCTAAATGTCTGCTGGCCAATGAACTTCTTAACATCAACAGATACGAACGCTGCGTTCTGGTCTGTCTCTGATGGTGTTCCGCCTTCAGCTGCAATAGCAACTGTTGGTGCAACTGTGATCTTAGGAATTTCAAATGTCATTCCTGCATCTGGCAAAGCGCCGCGTGATACTGAGTCGATCAATGGACGATCTGCATTTGAGATGCCGTTGATTACCTCTGTTAGCTGGCGTGTTGGAACCAAGCCTGCATTGTCTGTGACATCTGCTGCTGCTGCAACATACATCTTTGAAGTATCGTCACCTAGAGAGGCGCGAACTGAATGCTCGAGATAAGAAGCCTTATCCACGATTGGGTTACGAACTTTGACTGAAGTGTAAGGTGCTGTTGCAGCCTTTACTTCAACCTTAGCAGCCTCTACCGTTTCTGCGGCAGGAGCGACTTCTGGAACGGTAGTGTCTGACACTTGTTCTCCTTCTGTGGTTGTTGATGTTTCATCCTGAACTTCGGGTTCAGAAACTTTGTTTTCTTCAGCTGCGACTTTTTGCACCTCAGCGCCAGGTATTGCGCCGTCTGTGACCAAACTGACCTCGATGAGTTTGGATGCGCTAATAGCCATAACGCCATTCTTGTTATCCCAGTCCTCAACATCTACGCCAACGCTAAAATCTGAACGAAGCCCTGTAGCAGCTTCTTCTAATGCATCGTTGCCTGCTGTTGTCTTAGCGATCTTAAATGATGCTGTAATGCCTGTTTCATCTTCAGACCATTCCATCAATTTACCCAATGGACGAGTTTGGTCATGCTGTAAAACTAATTTAACATTTTTAGAAAACTTAATTGAATTTGGCTCAAACATTGTTGCACCTGCTGAAGTGTTACCTTTAGCGTTCCATTGAACGATGCGACCAGCGATGATTCGAGATTCTGTATCTGCCGCTGTAAGCGTTACTGGCATTGTTATCTTCATTAGCTGTTCTCCTTGTTATCGATCAAATCTTCTTCTTCTTGAATTTGCTCAACGCTCATTGCGCCAATACGATTCAGGATTTCATAGACTTGAGCGCGCTGTAATGGATCTCCACGCAAAAATTCATCTAGCGAGAAGCGAACCTCTGTAGTGCTAGATACAAAATCAGGCATAGATAATCTTTGTTCAATTGCTGTTAAAACATATTTCATTGAAAAGTCGATAAGGGCTTTACGCTCCGAAATAGCGTTGCTATAAGTCATGCTTGTTGTTTCTGCGCTTACAAAATATGCAGGAAGGTTGCAGGCGCGAGCCAATTCGAGCGCGACATATTGACGAGCTTCATTCAGCTGGAGTTTTGCGGGGTCGATGCCCAGCGCCTGCAATTCAACATCTGCATTTAGAAATGCAGTAGATTTGTTCAGTCTTGCCATTCTCCATGACTCAAGAAGTTTTGTAATGCGCTCTGCTGGAAGATTTGTTCCGTTTGACTTTAATACTTGCAACGGTACTGGTTCTTTAGCAAATGTTTCTGCTGCTTGCTCTAAAGCATGAGCTGCGCGAATTGTGCGGCCTGCTCTGTTAAGCAAACCTTCATCTAATCCGTAAAATACGACTAAAGATCCAACACCTTGATTTGGAACTACTGAACCATCTACCTGGTATCCAATAATTTCTGTTTGCTTATGATTTAATTTTGGTGTAACGCGATCTGGTGCAACACGAGTCCATGCGCGAACCCGTCCTGTATCTCCATATTGCTCAAGGACTTGGCCGTAACCAATTCCATGTAGCCAAATATCTTCAGCAAGCCAAGCATAAATAGCAGAGCCCGGAACTCGTGGATCTGGTTGATTGATTACTGAAGGTGCTGGTACATGTGAGCCATTGAGTTTTGAATAAACTTCTAATGGCAACCCTGCAAGCGTTGAGCAAATAATATTTCTAGCGCGAGCAATTGTTGGAACCGCCATAGCCTGTCCGCGAGTAGCTGTTGATGGTGTAAAAGTAAATGGGTTGAATGATGAAGTATTGTTAAATGGTGCAGGTGCCGAAGCGGCATCGACTGTTATTTGCTCAGGCGCAGACTTCGGTAAAAATATCTCTTTGATTCCCATTGCAGAAATTATACACTATTTTCCTTACCATTAACCTATTTGAATATCAACTTCTGTTTCTGCTCGTGTCGCAAAATGTGTCACCATTGCAGCCGATACAGCTCCACAGATTATCCCAGAGGCTTTTCTGCCCATGACCCATCCGCCATCGCCTCTTTGGAGTTTGACTGCCGATAGCACTTGCTTATCTAATTCCTCTTGGCCTTCATGGACGATTCGACCGCTGGAAACGGCTGAAACGAACTCATCGCAACTTTGTTGATAATCCTGAGAGTTAATCTCATAAACAGGGATACCCGCTGGCGCTAATCGAGCTGCTACAGCCCCAGCCGTTGATTTGGAGTAAGCCACATAATTAACAGGGAACTTTCGAACCCAGGGAGCAATATCGTTTGCCATTTGCTTATCATCAATTGAAACTGGGTTAAACCAGGTCTGCAAAAGGGCAACCATGAACCTATCGCCATCGATTCTTTGGCCTGCAACTAAACTTGCGTGTTTTCTGTCTGGACTTAAATCAATAGCCATCCAGGTATCTTTTTCACGATCAAGCTTGAAAGATTCATCCTTGCACTTCTTCCATTCGGCTTCCGAAATGACTGGATTAATCATCGAAACAAATTGGCAAAGGATCTCTGTCCTAAATATATCCTCACGGTCTGACAGAGAATCTTTAATATTGTCCTCATGGACTGTATGCCCTAATGATGGGTTGCTTTGATACCAGGCTTCTTTATCATCAACTGCCGCACCTGGTTCAGCCGACCATTCAAACCAGCCAATAGAATCATCTGCCCCTGAAGCAGCGGCTAGTCCTCGTTCTCTGAATTTGAGCAATAGAACCGATCCAGCATGACCCGCATTGCTGTAGAAATAGGCTTGCGGGTTTTTATTGGACATCTGAGTAAAGCGCATGCTTGACCAAACATCCTCAGTATCAAATTCTCGTAATTCGTCAATATGGATAACATCTGGGCCTGCAATACCACGAGCAGCTGAGTTACCCGCTCTGATTAAGTAACGAGCGCCATTTTTAAAGCGGATTTCTTGGCTTCCTTTAGATTCGTACTTCTTTAAAAAGTTCTCTTGAAGGATATGGCTATCCTCAATCATCTGTCCGACTTTGAAGAAGATTTCAGCTGAGGTCGTTAGTTTGTGAGCCGTTGCCAGGTGCATCTTTTCATCGAGTCGGTAAATGCCAAACAGGATCCTAAGCGCCATGAATGTAGATTTGCCCTGTTGTCTCGGAAGCATGATGCCCACTAGGGGATGAGCCCATCTGCCATCGGCTTTATATTTCAAACTCTCAATAGCGAGCAGTTCTTGCCAGGGTAGCAAGGGAAAGCCGATCTCATTGCAAAACTCAATCATCTCTTGACCCCTAGAAGGTAAATCTAGGCTTGGAGACATGATTCTGGGTACTTGAGACCCATAACGCGGTTCTACTACCCCTTCCTTAGCCCCTGTGAGCCCGATAGAGCCGTTTTCAGCCGTCATGACTAGTTCTCATCCGATTCGAGCCGATAGTGGCTTTCTGTGGCGTTTTTGGGGTAAAAAGAACCATGAAGGGTCGGTGGTGTCTTATGGCCATCAAAAAACCTACCCCCCTTACTACTATTGCATGATGCACACAGTACTTCTAAGTTAGACAGACTATCATCGCCTCCTAATTTTCTGGGCACGATGTGATCTACTGAAAGGTTATCCTCTGTTCCACAGCGCTGGCAACAACCATCTCTATTAATAACTATCTGTCTTATCTTTCGCCATTGAGTAGTAGATCCAGTAGACCTAAGAGCTGATTGCTTAGCCATCAGACTTCGTCATAACAGATTTCGTCATAACATTTACCACATACCCAAACGGTAAAGATTGGTAACAACTCTGACTCTGGTGTTTCAGCTGAACATTTACTGCATTGAACAGTAGCTTCTAGGTCTAGTGCCATCCTTTATCCTTCCAATGCTGTAAGGCTATACATGGCTCACCGTATCTATGACCTATGTAATCTAATCCCCATTGTACTTGCTTATAACCATCTACTGTAGCAAGGTACTTAGATCTGCCTTGAGGTATACCGTGGTGCGATCCATTCTTTGCTTCTGGTCTCCAGTTGCTTTCCTTTGTATAGAGCTTCTCTAAACACTTAAACTCTTTATAGTTATAACCTAATTGATGTAATGCATACTCTTTATAAGTCACATACTCTTTAGGTTTTGTAGATCCTGCTTCTGTAGGAAAGCATAGAGCTATCCCAATAGCTACTAGCACCCCGCGAGCTACGCCCCTAAGGGGCTCGCGGTGAGCCTTTGAGAGGCTCTGCGCCGTTAGCGTACCATTGATGTCAAATCTATTTGTAAAAGCCCTGCTCAGAGCGCGTGTTGCTTTCATTATTACCCCCTGTGGATAACTTCTGTGGATAACTATTTGTCGGTTGAGTAGAACCCTTTACCCTTAAAGACTGTCGGTGTAGCTGCAATAACCTTAGTCATAGGCTCATTACAATAAGTACATAGAATGACTGGTCGATCATGCCATCCATGATGCAATTCATTGAGTAATCCGCATTTGGCGCATTTATAATCATACACAGGCATTAGCGTACCGCCCCACAATCAAGCCGTCTAAGTGCTTGTACATTTTCAGAACCAATTGCAGCTAGAGCGCAAGGCATAAAGATGCCCTTCTTCTTACCCTCTGGAGTGATAAAAGATAGATTGCTGGTAAGTGCTACAATGCCATCAGCGGCATCCCATAGCCGTAAGAACGCCTTTGAGCGTGACATTGCAACCAAAGCAACACCATTGCCATGAGCAATGAACTTGTCTATCCAGTCAGTAGGTGATGAGTATGGTGGATTCATCCACACGCGACCAACCCAATCACTTGCCAGACCATCATCATCAATCGTGTAAAACTTGTCAGCAGGCACAGCAGTTACATGATCTTTGGGTGAGCATACATCTAAATCAAATCTAAGCCCCATGCCCTCAAAGATCCAGCTTGGAGTGTAATACTCGTTGGCTGGTGTATAACCCACTCTATTTTGAGACTTCACAAGTGTGACACTTCCTTATCATGTAAGACCCACAGGCTTGGCAGCGGTCAATGTCTGCCTCTGTGGGTTCGCTAGTAATGTGACCGTATTTAAGTTGAAGTAATGGCAAGAGATCCTCAAGTCGGATAATCGCGGCATAGTCACGCGGATCCTCTCCCTGTCCGTTGAGTCTGATCACTCCAAAGCCCAATTCCCCCGAAACGGCTGTGCGAGCTTTCAGCTGTGCTAAATATGCTTTTGGTTGGAATCCAGCGCGGGCTTTCACCTCAACATCAAAAGGCACATTAACAATATCCTTGCCATTACCCCTTCCCACACAAGCGCCTTGCCATACAGTCGATAGGTACTGTGCGACAACACGCTCTGTGCGGAAACCTCTGTGTTTCCTTGCTTGACTCATAGATGGTGTTTATTCTCGCAACTGCTACATAACCAGACCACTGAGCCATCTTCTTGTCTGTCGTATTCGTTTACCTGAGTAAAGTCATCGCAATCGGTGCAATTCATAACGCCACCATAACCGCTGAAGCTGTAGATATCTCCATTGATCGGGCTTCTGTAAATATCTTTACCGTTAACCATTGACAGCGTGACATTTCTTGCATTGCCAAGTTCCAGCGACAAGATTGCCGTCTGTAATAATGGCTGGAATAATAATGTCATGAGCCAAAGTAGGCTCGTTGCATAGCTGACAGTTAATAGTCGTAATCATAGGAACATCCTCTAAATCCGTCCATTCACCATCTTTATCAATGTTATAAACTTCGATGTAACCCATTACACTCTCGCCTTCTGTGGTTGCCATTTACCATCTGAACCCAGGTTGTACCATTGTGTCGGGCATCGATGAGCTGATGAGATTGCTGAATTGCAGAAATAACCAGCCCAAGCCTTGCCATTCTTTTCGCCTTCGCGCCATTGCATATGGCCATGCTCGCATGATGGAGCTTCTACTGCTTCACCTGTACCCATGATTGCAGCTACATTTTCCATAGCCTTCTCGAGTGTTACTGGTGCATCCACTACGCCTTTGTATTCTCCAACAGGGGTAGTCCAGTAATCCTGATCATCTGGTTTAACATCTGCAACCGCTGGTTTAACTGGCTTAGCAGCTACGACCTTAGTCATTTCCTCTCGGCTTGGTCTCTTTCCTTTAGGCGCATAACCTGCATTTGCAAGTGCTCTGCCGATCGCTGAAGTCTCGCAATTCTCAAGAGCTGAAGTCTGATTGACACCTCGGCTAGTAACTGTTTCCTCCGCGT
>Ga0315905_10005239_pt1 | contig 13224 bp, 7 predicted proteins | sample LakEriMetagenome_5_FD_203522 | JGI IMG/M metagenome (GOLD analysis project Ga0315905, IMG submission 203522) | Freshwater fungal communities from buoy surface, Lake Erie, Ohio, United States - Buoy 4 MA121 | ecosystem: Environmental > Aquatic > Freshwater > Lake | place: USA: Lake Erie, Ohio... | reverse complement strand
CGCCGGCGGCGGCCGCGGCGCCGGCGCCGCCCTCGCCGCCGCGCGCGTGGGCGGCAGCGCTGGCGCGGCAGCTGCGGCGGGCGGCGGCCGTGGCCGGCGGGCGCGCCGAGCTGTGGGGCGCGGTCGTCGAGGTGGCCGCCGACGCGGCGCTCGACGGGTTCGCGCGCTTGCGCCGCTGCACGCGCCCGGGCCTGGCGGCGATGGCGGCCGACGCGGCGCACGTGCGCGCGGCGCTCGAGGAAGGGGGTGCGATGGTGGCGGCGGCGGCGGCGGCGGCGGCGGCGACGGCGGGCGGCGGCGGGAGCGAGGGCGGCGGCAACAACAACACCAGCTCGGCAGACCCGTGGCGCGAGCGCGTCGAGGCGTACGTCGAGGCTGCGTCCACGCTGTCCCCGGGAGAGCTGCCGGCGTGGGCGTCGTCGCCCGGCGCGGCCGCGTTCGGCCGCTGGCGCGCGCTGGCGCTGGCGGGCTTGGTGGCCGAGGCGGCGGGCCTGCGGGGCGCGGCCAGGCAGCGCGCCGTGGCGGCGGTTGCCGTGGCGGCGGCGGCGGGGGCGGATTGAGCGCGCGATTGAGCGCGGCGGGGAAAAAACGCGCGCTGCTCGCGTTTACAGTTTGCCAGCATGTAGCTTCGGCCCTAATAAAACCAAGCTTGACGATCTGTCGGACGCCCATCCGATGCCAAAACGACGCAAGCAGCGGCGCGCGCGAGTGAGAAGACCCGTCGTTTTGCCCTGCCCTTGATTTCTCTTGCTCGTCGCTCCACATTCGGGGCCGCGGTCGGGCAACTACTGGGCTGTCGCGGAGGATCACAAGCCCCCCCTCCCCCCCCCGCCGACGTGCCAAAGCCCGCGCGGTCAGGCGGTGTACCGCGCGGCGCCGCTCGACAGGTCAGGAGCGCGGCGCGGCGCCGCCGCTCGGCGCCGTCGCTCGGCGTCGCCGCTCGGCCGCCCTCCCCTTCTGCGGGCGCGCGCGCGGCGCGCAAAGCATGGGCTGCGCCGCCTCGCGCGTCGCCGCGGACGCGGACGACCCGAACGACGCGCGCGATGACGGACCCCCGGCCGCGCCCTCCCGCACCCAGAACAGCAGCAGCCAGAGCTTCACGCAAAAGCTGCGGCGCGCGACGCTCGGCGCCGCGGGCGTCAAGGACGCTCGCGACCGCCACCCCCCGCCCCTCGACCCCGTGCTGGCCGCGCGCGCGCGCGCCCTGTCGGAGCGCGCGGCCTCCGACGGCGCGGGCGTGCTCAACGCCGGGAGCGAGGCGTCGTGGGCCGCGCTGGGTGCGAGCGCCAGCGGCGCGGCGGCGACGCCGTCGCCGACCCCGGGGCCCTGGCCTCCGCCGCCGCCGCCGCCGCCGCCGCCGCCGGGGCAGGCGCCCCCCTCCTCCGACCCCGCTCCTCTGGCGCTCGGCGCCGGCGGCGGCGGCGGCGGGGGCGGACCGCCGCGCCGCCTGCGCGAGACCTACGTGCGCGCCACCCTCGTCTCCTACGGCGCCTCGTGCAAGGTCTTCACGGCCCACGACCGCGCGACGGGCGAGCGCGTGGCCGTCAAGACGATCCCGAAAGCGAGGAGGGGCGGCGAGGCGGCCGCGGGCGCGCAGCGCCGGCGCGTCGAGCGCGAGATCGGCGCCCTCGTGGCCCTGCGCGGCCACCCGCACGTCGTGCGCTTCGTCGAGGCGCTCGAGGACGCCCGGTCGTACCACATCGTCATGGAGCACCTCTCCGGCGGCGAGCTGTTCGAGCACCTGTCCAGCGCGGGCCCGCTGACCGAGGCGACGGCGCGCCGCGTCGGCCGCGCCCTCCTGCGCCTGCTCGCGCACTGCCACGCGCGCGGGATCGCGCACATGGACGTCAAGCCCGAGAACATCATGTTCGACGCCGACGGCCCCGGCGGCGTCCTCAAGGTCATCGACTTTGGCTCGGCCGAGTGGGTGCTGGGGGCGCAGGAGGTGTCGGGCGCGTTTGGCACCGTCCGCTACTCGTCCCCGGAGATGGCCAACGCGTCCGCCGGCCAGAAGACCGACGTGTGGTCCGTGGGGGTTGTGCTGTACACCTTGATGTCCGGCAAGGCCCCCTTCCTCAAAGACAGCGACGCCAAGACGCTCGAGATGATCGCCAAGGGGCCCAAGGTGAAGTTTTCGGGCGGGCGGTGGGCGCGCGTGTCGCCGGCCGCGCGCGGCGCGATCCGGGCCATGCTCGCGCCCGACCCGGCGGACCGGCCCGAGGCGGCGGACGCGCTGCGGCTCGCCTGGTTCTCGGAGCCGGACGAGGAGGAGGAGGCGGGCGAGGGGTGGGAGGAGGAGGAGGAGGAGGAGGAGGAGGACAAGGAGGTGGGGGTGGTGGCGGGAGCAGCAGCGGGAGCAGCCGCAGCCGCAGCAGCAACAACAGCAGCAGCAGCAGCAGCACCGCCCCCGCCACTCCCCCGCCGCCGCCGCCCGGCCGAGCTCGACGGCACCGTCATCGAGGCCCTGCGCGGCTTCGCGTGCCACTCGCGCGCCCGCCGCCTCGTCATGGGCGTCCTCGCGCAAGGGCTCCGGGGCGGGGAGGCCGCCCGCCTCGTCGCCACCTTTCTCTCGCTCGACGCCGACCACGACGGCACGATCTCCTTGGAGGAGCTGCGCGCGGCCGCCCGGCGCGCCGCGCCCGGGGTCTCGGACGCCGAGATGCTCCGCGTCTTCCGCGCCCTCGACGTCGACAACACGGGGAGCGTCGACGCGCGCGAGTTCGTCGCGGGCGTCCTGCACCGCGGCGGCGGGCGCCTGCCCGCCCGCGCGCGCGTGGCCGTCGCCGAGCGCACGTTCAAGCGCCTCGACGCCGCGGCCGCGGGCTTCTTCACGCGCGACGCCCTGCGCTCCTTCCTCGCCCTGTCCGTTCCCCCGGGCGTTTACACCCCGGGGGCCGACGCGCGCCTCGACCGGGAGCTCGACGCCGAGTTTGACGCCATGGACGAGAACCGCGACGGCCGCGTGACCTGGGAGGAGTTCAAGGGCGCGGTCGAGGCGGCGGTGGCGGGGCGGAGCCGGGGGGGGGCGGGGTCGTTCGGGAGCGGCGGGGGCGGGTCGTCGTCGACGGACGGCCGGGCGGCCAGCGTCTCGTCCGGCGGCGGGGATGGGTGGAGCGAGGTGTCGTCGGAGGCCGGAGGCGATCGTCGAATGTCGTCGGACGGCGGCGGCGGGGGCGCTGGGGGCGCGGCGGCGGCGGCGTCGTCGGTCGGGGGCGGCTCGCCCGTGCCGTCGTCGTTCGCGGGGGTGCGCGGCCCGTCGCCGCTCGGGCGGTCCCCGCCGGGCGCGGTCGGGGTTGGGGTTGGCGGTGCCGCCGCCGCCGCCGCGCCGCTGCCGCCGCCGCCGCCGCCTGCTGCTGCTGCTGCTGCTTCCGGCGACGACGACGACGTCAAGGGAGGAGGGCCGTCCCGATCAGCCTGAAACAACAACCCTCAAAAAGACAACTGCGTTGCTGCTATTTTATCGCAGGAACCCGCCGCCCGCCTCACCGCACGCCCTGAGCCCCTCCTCCTCGCCGCCCTCCGCGCCCCACCCGCTCGCCCAAAACGCCGCGTCGCCGCCGCCGGCCGCCCCGCTCCCCCTCCGCTGCGCCTCCGACAAGAGGCGGCCGCTCAGCGCCGAGCGCGCCGCCCGCAGCCGCGCCTCGCGCTGCGGCAGCGGCAGGTGCGGCGCGCCCGGGGGCGGGACGAGCACCGCCGCCTGCAGCGCGCGCGTCTCCTCCTCGAGGTCGGCGAGCGGCATGTCGCGCCAGCGCGCGAGGTCGGCGTCCGAAAAGGCCGGCGGCGGCTGGCCTTGCGGCGGCGGCGCAGGGCGGTCCCACTCGGCCCACCACGCCGCGTCGTCGTCGGCGGCGGCGGCGGCGTCGGCGCCGGCGGCGGCGGCGCCTCCGGGCCCCCCTGCCGCCGCTTCCGCCGCGTCTGCCTCGACGAGCTCGGAAAAACCCGCCGACAGCGCCGCGAACGCCTCCCCCGCGTGATCGATCCCCTCTCCGCCGCACTTGTCCGGATGCACGAGCGCGGCCAGGCGGCAGTAGGCCGCGCGCGCCGCCGCCGCCGCCGCCGCTGCCGCCGCGGCGTCGTCCGTGCTCTGATTGCCGCCGATGCCGACGCCGCCGCCGTGGCGCATGAGCAGGCCCCGCCAGTCCCCGCGGTCGGAGGCCTCGTGCACGGCCGCCACGGCGCCGACCTGCGCGGCCGTGCGCAGGGCGCGCGCGACGGCGGCCGAAGGAGGGGGAGGGGCAGCGGCGCCTTGCTGCTGCTGCTGCTGCTGCTGCTGCTGCAGCGCCGAGCGCGCCGCGTCGGCGTGCGCGCGCGCGTCGGCCCAGCGCCGCGCGGCCAGGCGCGCGCGCGCGGCCTCGAGCAGGCGCGCGGCGTGCGCGGGGAGGGGCGGCGAGGAGGCGGCGCCGTCTTGGGCACCGCCGCTGGGCGGCGAGCGCTCGCGGTCGAGGACCTCGCGCATGCGGCGGACGTAGGCGGACGGGTCTCCGCCGTCATCGCGGGGGGCGGCGGCGGGAGCCGACCGCCGCCCCTCGTCGCCCCCGGCCGCCGCCGCCGCCGCCGCCCCCCGCGCCATCAGGACGGCCAGGCGCTCGTCCATATCCAGCTGCCGCCGGCGTCACCGCGTCGCCGCCGCGCCTCGGGCCTTGCGCTGCTGCGCGCGCGCCTGCGCGCCCTCCAGCACGGAGAGGCACCGCTGCACGGCCTCGGCGCGCTCCAGCGCCGCGTCCAACTCGCGCTCGACGTCTTGCAGCGCGGCGGGCAGCGCGCGGTGCACGCTCGCTGCGAGGCGCGAGAGGGCGCGCTCGCGGTGCTTGGCGGCGTCGGGCGAGGCGGCGATCGCGACGGTCGGCGCGGTGCGGTGGTGCACGGCGGCGGGGACCTGCAGCACGGCGGAGGCGAAGCCGCCGAGCTTGTCGGACAGGCGCTCCTTGACGGCCTGGAAGGCTTCGGCGTTTCGGGAGGAGGATGCGGGAGTCGACGGGTCTTTGTTCGTGGGGGGCATCGCGCTCGCGCGTGTCAGCGTTCACTGTGAAAGTGGAGCGAGGTGGTGGCCGGGGGCGGCCATCGAGCGCGCACTGCTGTTGCGATCGCTGTGCGGTTTGCGATGCGCTGTTGTTCCAGCGCCGGCGTCGCCGTCAAGAGAGGATAGCGCGCGCCCGCGACGCGACGAGCGGCGGGACGAGGCGGCTGCCCTGCGTCGCGTGTTCTCAACGAGCGCGCGCGCACAGGCGCGCGCGCGCCACAACCAACCAACCAGCAACCATCAGCCATCAGCACACCTCCTTGCACACCACGCGCATCGACTCGATTCGAGCAGAGCACAGAGGGCGACGCACGGAGCGAGTGTTCGACGCGCCGACATTTGCCCGAGGTGGCGCCCCCGACACGACGACGCCGCGCGCGCAGCCGCCCCCACCCAGTCAATCGCCAATCGACTCGTGCACACGAACGAGCAGCTGCCGCTCGACCCGAGCCGCGTGACCCAGAGGCACCAGGCAAAAGCGCGCGCGCGCGCGCGCGCAAAAGCCGCCGCTGTTGCCGACGCAGTCTGCCGCCGCCGCCGCCCGTCGCCCGCTCGCTCGCTCGCTCGCCCGCAAGCATGAGCAAGAAGAACAACAAGGGCACCAAGCGGCGCATCCACGCCAACGACCTCGCGCGCGAGAAGGCCGAGCGCGAGCGGCGCGAGCGCGCGCAGGCCAAGGCGCAGGCCAAGGATGACGAACAGGAGCAGCAGCAGCAGCCGCCGCAGCAGCCGTCCTCCTTGTCCTCCTCCCCCGTCCCCGCCGCCGGCGTCTCGGGCGGCGGCGTCTCGAAAAAAGCGAAAAAGCCGCGGCCCGTGCGCATCAAGCGCGGCGTCGTGATCCGGGGCATCCGCATCCGCGACGCGGACGACAAGCGCCGCGCCCTCAAGCTCCTCGCGGCCGAGGCCAAGCTCAAGGAGCGGCGCGCGGCGGCGGCCAATGCTGCCGCGGTGGCGGCCGCCACGGGGGGCGACGCCGAGGCGGCCGCGCTCGCCGCGGCCGCCGCGGGCCTGACTGCCGGCCGGCCAAGGGGCGCCGCCGCCAGCAAGCTGTCGCTGTTTGGCGGCGTCAAGCGCCTGAAAGTGGCCAAGGGCAAGCGCGTGGCGATCGTCGTCGGCCGCAAAAAGTTCATGGTGGACAGGGCGCCTGCTGCTGCTGCTGCTGCTGCTGCCGCTGCTGCTCCGGGAGCGCCCGAAGCGGCGGGGCCGGACGCCGACGTCGAGATGGAGGCCTAGGTAGAGTGGTTTTTCTTTTTCAATTCAAGATTTCGAATCTTCTTTTTTACGTTTCCAGCTCGGCCGCTCGTGCGCCGGCATCGTCCCGAGAGTCCGCCAGCCGCCGCACGGCCGCCTTGAGCTCCGCCATGGCCGCCGCGGCCGCCCCGCCCTCCGGTGGTTGTTCCTCCCCGCCGTCGCAGTCCTCCCCGTCGTCGCCGCCGCCGCCGCCCCCCTCGTCGGCGAGCTCGAGGTCGCGCAGCCCCGCGCGCGCACCGGCGAGCGCGGCGCGCGCCGCGCCCGCCTCGCGCTTGGCGCACGCGGCGTGCTGGTCGATCTCGGCGACCGCGGAGCGCCGCATCGAGTCGAGCGCCCGAGCCCAATCGCGCAGTCCGCCGAGGGCGGCGGGAAGCGCGGCGGCGGCGCGGCGGTCTTGCTGCTGCTGCTCGTCTTCTTCGTCCTCCTCCTCCTCGCGCTGCTCGTCGCTCGGGTCGGTCGAGACCTCGGCCTCCGCGGCCAGCGCTTGCCTGGCCGGGGTGGGCGCGGGCGCGCGCGGGGGGGTCATCGAGAGCACGACTCGCGGCTGTCGCGCTTGAAAAAAACGAGAGGTGCTTGCGAAGCTGTCGTCGCGTGGTCTTGAGCTGGAGAGCAGAGATAGGTGCGCTGCTTGAGTGATAGATGTGTGCGTGCGTGCGCGCATGGGGGGCTCGCGAAGGCGCGGCAACGGAAATGAGCGACGAGCTGAACACAAGGCGGTACGCGCCGCCGCGTCTTTCCGCCTCGAGAGCGTCGTCGTCGCCGCTTCAAGCCCGCGCGCGCTTCATCCGAACGACAGCGACAGAGCCTTTGTGGGTACTATCGAGAGCGCCGTCTCTACGTCACAGCATTAGCCGCGCTCCCGGGTCGGTCGCTTGCGGCCGGGGCGGCGAAAAGTGCCGACACCCTGATCCACACACCAGCAGCTGAGGGCGCGCGCGCGCGACACACACACGAGGCGAGAGACAGATGCACGGCTCAGGCGGCGGGCGCGGTGGCGGTGGTGGCCGGGGCTGGTACTACAAAGCGAAGTACGGCGGCGGCGGCGGTGGCGGTGGCCGCGGCTCGGGGCGCGGCGGCGGCGGCGGCGGCGGCGGCGGCGGCGGCGGCTTTGGCGGCGGCTTCGGCGGCGGTCCGGCCCCTTCCGCGGCAGCATCAGCAGCAGCCGCAGGAGGAGCAGCGCCCGCGCCGTTCTCGCCCTCGGCCGAGGACCTCGCGGCGCGCCTGCGCGGCATGGACGGCCGGCCGTACACCTTTTACCGCGACGTCGAGGGCGCGCCCGGCTGGCGCTTCCCCGCGCTCGGCGGCGGCGGCGGCCAGCAGCAGCTCGCCGGCCACCGCTGGACGCTGCACGTCGACCGCGCGCAGTCCGACCCGTACGCGGCCCCCTCGCGCCTGCGCGCGGTGCTGCCCCTGGCGTCGCTCGCCTTGCCGGAGGCCGCCTGGCGCCCCTCGCCCGCCCGCCGCCGCGCCGCGGCCGACTTTCTCGCGCGCCGCCTCGCGGCCGCGGCCAACCTCGCGCCGGCGTCGCAAGCGAGCGGCGGCGGCGGCGGCGGCGGGGGCGGCGGCGGCGGGTGGCACGGCGCCAAGGGCGGCGACGTGTTTGTCGACTGCGGCGGGCAGTACGTGCTCGAGCGCAGCAGCGTGGCCTTTGTGCGCGCCGCCGCCGGAGGCGGCGGCGGCAACAGCGGCGGCGGCGGCGGCGGCGGCGGCGGCGACAGCGACCCGGAGGAACCCCCCCCTTTCGACGCCCTGGAGGTGCGCTTCGCCGTGGGCCTGCCCGCCCGGGGGCGCGCCATCACGGGCGCCCTGGCCGCCAGCCTCCTCACCGAGCACGTGCCCCGCGCGTTTGCGTCGGCGCTCCTCTACGAGCGCTGGCGCCCGGAGGAGCGCGACGCCCTGGCGCGCCACGCGGCGTGCGTCGAGGACGCGGCCTACCTGCGCGAGGTCGCGCTCCCCGCGGCGGGGCTCGCGGCGTTCGTGGCCGACGGATCGATCCTGCCGCGCCGCTCGGGCGCCGACGACCGGCCCATGATGGGCGGCGGCGGCGGCGGCGGCAGCGCAGACGGCGCCGCCCCCTCCTCGTCGTCGTCGGCCGTCCCCTTTCGCGCCCCCGACGGCTCCCCCTTGGCCGTCGAGCTCGCCGCGCCCAACGCGGGAAAGCTGCGCGGCCTGGGCGTCCCGCGCGGGCGCGTCACCGTGATCGTCGGAGGGGGGTACCACGGCAAGTCGACCCTCCTGCACGCGCTGCAGTCGGGCGTCTACGACCGCGTGCCCGGGGACGGGCGCGAGCGCGTCGTCGCCGTCCGGGGCGCGGTCAAGGTGCGCGCGGAGGACGGGCGGCGCGTCGAGGGCGTCGATCTGTCGGCGTTCCTCGGGCCGCTGCCGGGCGGAGGGGCCGGAGGAGGAGGAGGAGCAGCGACGGCGAGGGCGACGCGGCCGACGACCGCGTTCCGGTCGGACGACGCGAGCGGGTCGTCGTCGCAGGCGGCGGCGATCGTCGAGGCGCTCGAGGCGGGCGCGACGGTGCTGATGCTGGACGAGGACACGAGCGCGGCGAACCTGCTCGACGTGGACGCGCGCATGTCGGCGCTCGTGCGGCGCGAGCCGATCGTCCCGCTGTCGCGGCGGTGCGCGCAGATGCTGGCGGCGCCGCCGCCTACGTCCTCCTCCTCCTCCGCCTCCGCCTCCGCCTCGCCGCCGCCGCCGCCGCTGACCATCGTCGCCGTGATGGGCGGTTCCGGGGGCCTGCTGCCGCGCACGGGCGCGCTGCCCGCCGGCACGTGCGTCGTGCACATGGACGCCTTTTCGCCCCTAGACGCCACCGAGCGCGCGACGCAGGTGGCGGATGCCTTTGCGGGCGCTTTCGAGGCGGCCGCCGGGGCGGCGGTCGCCGCCGCGCCCGCGCCCGCGCCGCCGCCGCCCCCCCTCGAGCGGCCGCTGCCGCCGCTGGCGCCGCCGCGGCGCCTGCTGGGCGTGCTGCCGCGCGGCTGGCCGCCCGACGCCGTGCGCGCGCAGATGCGCGGCGGAGGCGCCGGCGGCGGCGGCCGGTGGACGCGCAACGGCGTCGCCGTGCTGTCGGCGCGGCGGGGCGGCGCTGGGGGAAGAAACGGCGGAGGCGGGTTTGGAGGGTCGTCGTCGGCGCAGGGCGACGACGAGGCAGAGCCGGCGGGGGAGCTGACGGCGACCCCGACTCAGAGCCAGGAGGAGGTGCCGCTCGGCGCCCTCGAGCAGATCGTCGATGGCTCCCAGGCGCGCGCGGTCGCCGAGGCCCTGCGGTGGCTGGGCGCGCGCGTCGCGCGCCGCGACCCCCAGCGGCCGCCCCCCGCGCTCCCGGCCTTGTTGGACGAGCTTGACGCGCTCCTGGACGCGCGCGGGCTCGCGGCCCTGGCGCCCCCCGGGTGGCCCGCGCCTCCGGGGGACCTCGCGCGCCCGCGGCGCTTCGAGGTGGCGGCCGCGCTCAACCGCCTGCGCAGCCTGCGCGTGCGCGCGCCCGCGGACGCCGACGAGGGGGGCGGCGGGGTGGGGGCAGGGGCGGCGGCGGGCGGAGGCGGCGGCAACAGCAGGAAGCGGCCGGGCGACGCCGACGGCGCGTGGGGGGCTTGAGAGACGAGGTTGGAATGTTTTGTTTTGCATTGCAAGATGTGCGGGCGCTCTCTCTCTCTCTTTCTCTCTCTCTCTCTCTGTCTCTGTCTCGCGCTCTCTCTCTCTGTCTCTGTCTCGCTCTCCCTCTCAAGCCGCCGCCACGCCCGCCCCCACCGCCCCATCCGCCGCCGCCATCCGCCCGCGCATGTCGGTCAGCTCGCGCCGCCGCTCGTCCGACAGCGCCGGCCAGCCCGACACGACCTTGCGGTCGGCCGCGGCCGCGAGCAGCTCGATGGCCATCGCCCCGCGCGGGAGGATGCGCTGGAAGCGCCAAGGCTCGCCGCCGACGCGGCCCCAGTCGCCCGGCGCGCCCCCGGCCGCCGCGCCGTGGGCGGCCGCCGCCGCCAGCGCCCCAAACGCGTCGTCAAAGGCCTCGTCCCCGACGTACTGGCGCAGCGTGGTGAGCGGGAAGTAGCGCCCGGGAAACGCGTTCATCGGCAGGGGCTGCCCGGCCACGGGCGGCTCGCGCTCGAGGCCGTGCTCGAGCAGCAGGGCGAGCGCGACCTCGGCCGCCTGCTGCGGCGTCGCGCCAAAGGGCGCGTAGAAGGCGCGGCCCATCACCACCGTGTGGCGCGTGTCCTGCTGGTCGTGCGAGAGCACGAGGTCGACGACGCACCCGCCCCCCGTGGGGCGGGGCGGGCGCTCGAACGTGAGGGTGAACTGGTGCGTGGCGCCGTCGATCACGGCCACCCCCACGCGCGGGCGCAGGGCCTCGTCCTGCGCCGGCGAGGACGACGCGGCCTCGGCGTCCGCGGCCGCGCGCGCGGCGGCCGCGGCCTGCGCGGCCGCGTCCTCCGACTGCTGCCGCCGGGCGTTGGCCTCGGCCGCGGCGCGCGCGCCGGCGGCCGTGTCCCCCGGGGGCAGCCACTCGACCTGCCCCTCGGCCAGCAGCAAAGGGTCGGCCTCGAACTGCTCGCAGTTGGCGCTGGCGTTGCCGCCGCCCTCGCCCCCCTCCTCCTCCTCGTCGCCGGCCAGGCGCAGGCCCTTCTCGCGCAGCAGGCGCAGCAGCTCCGCGGCCGTGGCCTCGGCCGCCGCGAGCTTGGCCCCGCGCCGCGCGGCCAGCACGCCCCCGCCCCCCGAGGAGGCGGACCCCGGGGCCGGGCCGCGCGGCGCCGCGGCGCGCACGGGCGAGTGCCACGCCGCGCGCTCGAGCGCGAGGCGGTTGCCCGGCGGCGGGCCGCCGGCCTCGGCGCACCACGCCTCCATCACGAGGTGGGCCATGCGGTCCGGGGAGATCGTCGTGGCGGCGGCGGCGGCAGGCGGGGGGTCGTCGCCGTCGATGTTGCTGGCGGCGGCGGTGGCGGCGGCGGCCTCGAGGCCGCCCTCCTCCTCTTGCGGCGGCGGCGGCGGCGCCGCCGCTTGCTCCTCCTCCTCCTCCTCGTGCGGCGGCGGCAGCGCGGGCGCCGCGGGCGGCAGCACGGCCGCCGCGCGGTAGTAGTGCGCGCGGTCGGGGCGGCGGCCGACGAGGGCGCGGAGGGCCAGGCGCAGGTTGCCGGGCGCCGCGAAGCCGAGGTACTGCAGGCGGCGCTGCGCGTCGTACAGGGCAAACGCGTGGAGGGCCGCGGGGGCGGCGGCGGCGGCGGCGATGGCTTGCTCCGCGGCCGCTGCGGCCGCGGCCGCGGCGCCCGCGTCTTGGTCGTCGTCCTCGCCCGCCACCGCCACCGCCTCGCTCAGGCGGCTCGAGACCATGCGCGTGTCCGGGTCGACGATGGGCAGCAGGCCGAGCGCGTTGAGCGGCGGGAATACGGGCTTGGGCGGGGGCGGGCGGGTCGCGAGGCTGCCGCTTGCTGGAGCGGCGGCGGGGGCGGGGGCCGGGGTGGGGGCGTCGGCGGCGGCCGGGGCGGCGGCGGCGGCCGGAGCGGCGGCGGCGGCGACGCCAATGGTGCGCCGGGCGTCGCGACGAGGGAACGGCGATGGCCGGACGAGGTGCGGCCGGGCTGAGATGGCCGGGCATCTCATCGCCGCCCGATCTTCTTGACGGCGCGGGCGGACGGGCGCCCCGCCGGCGCGCGAGAGGAGCAGCATCCTCGTCGAGAGTCTAGTGCCGGCAAAAAGGCAAGGGATGGGTGCCGCGCGACGCGCGCGCTAGCTCTCTCGCTCTGTCGTACTCGATGATGGTGCAACGACGCGCAAGTGACGCTCCAGGAGCAGTCGTCTGAGCTATTGCGCGGTGCTCGACGGACGATGCTGGCGCGTCGGCGGGTCGGCGCGAGAGGAGGAGCAGATCTCGGAAAAGGCGGGGAGGGGGGGGCGGAAGGAAAGGGACGCGGCTTTGCGCGGCTACGGGATGCGACAGCAGGCGACGTGTGTGATATGAGGATGTGAGGAGGAGCTGTGCGAGTTCCGCGCCGGTCGCGATGTCCGATGATGGATGAGGGAGGGTGTGGCGTGCTGCTTGCTTTTGCTGCTTGCCCGGGTCGCCGACGGCGGCGGGTCGCCGCTTCGCCGTCCCGCCCCGCCCCGAAAGGCCGATTTGAAGGCCGGCGGGCGCGCCGCGACAGCCCCCAAAGAGCCACGCACGCTCGTACGGTCGACCCTTTTCACAGCCTCCTCACGTCCTCTAGTCGTGCCTACACACACAGCCCCGTCTGCCCCGCCCACGCCCGAGCCATCCTCGCACCTCCTCCGCGCGCCCGCCCTCCCGCAACAACGGACTCAACAACGACACCGCCTTGTTGTTCGCGGCGACGCTTCGCCTTCCCCCTCTCGATCGCGCAACTCGGCCTAGCTCCTCCTAGGCAGGGCGCCTGCGCGCCGCACCCTTGCGTGGCCGCGCGCGCGCGCAAGCGCCGACGCGCCGCGCCGGGCGAGACGGAGCGAGAGAGCGCACGACTCTGTCTCGCGCTCTCTCTCTCTCTCTCTCTCTCTCTCTCTCTCTCTCTCGCAAAAGAGAGCGCCAAGGGGCGGTTTCGCAGGCTAGGGAGACATGGCGCGCGCCAAGCAGGGGCCGGCGGTGAGTCTGGACGTCAGCTCAACGACGCACAAGCAAGCAGCATCGGCCGGGCGATCGCCGGGGCTACGCGGTGTTGGGTCGCCGTCGGCGGCGCGCCGCTCCCTCCCGGCCTCGCCCTCGTCGCACGCGCCAACACCCCCCCCCCCCCCCACCCCATCATCATCCCCGACACCCCCGCCCCACCCCGACCAACCCACCACAGACGCAGTCGCCCGGGCGGCGGGTACTCGGCGGCTCGCCAATGCGGCCGCCGCGGCAAGCGCCTCGTGAGTTTTCGAGCAGCAGCAGCAGCAGCAGCAGCAGCCGTGCCGCGTTTTAGCCGGCCGGCCGCAGACGACGACCGCACTCGCCCGCTGGC
>Ga0315905_10005238_pt1 | contig 13226 bp, 13 predicted proteins | sample LakEriMetagenome_5_FD_203522 | JGI IMG/M metagenome (GOLD analysis project Ga0315905, IMG submission 203522) | Freshwater fungal communities from buoy surface, Lake Erie, Ohio, United States - Buoy 4 MA121 | ecosystem: Environmental > Aquatic > Freshwater > Lake | place: USA: Lake Erie, Ohio... | reverse complement strand
TATGCACAACCAATCCCAGCTCGCCGACTTGGTAGACGTGCTCGCCGTGGATTTCGATATTGTAAACCGGCTGGGAGACTCGCGAAAGGGATACGCTCAAAACGACCGCAAGTCCATCGAGTCCTTGCAAGGTCTCACCGTCGGCTAGCTCAGCTAGCGGCACCCATTCCTGGCGATCGACTGACCACACAGGGTGGATGGTCGTCCCGGTGATGGTTTCGACTGTGCCATCAGCACCCAGCACATCCACGCTGGCCACGACGTGGACTTCGCGAGTAACGAAGCGGGCGGTGACGACTGAGCCTTCGCCACAGGCGATCGGCGGGCAGTCGTCGATGGCTGTTACTAACGCTAGCCCGGAGACTTCGAGCTCAGGGAGATTTAGCGGTAGCATTCGGCCAGCGCACAGGCCGCTTGCCAATATCCACGAGCGTGGACGAATGATCTCGGCGTCGACAATGCCGCCGTCGCTTCCCTCTGCGGTGATCGACAGCTTGGCCCAAGTGGCTTGGTCGGGCTCAGGTTGCGGGTCGACCTCAAAGCGGTTGGGGTTCTTAGTTGGAACCCGCGCTCCAATCGGCACCGATTCGATAGGGACCTGAAGATGCGAGCGGGTCGCAACCGATGCGTAACGATCAGGGGTGAGCCAGGGTGTCTTATGTAAAGGATCGCGGGACCCGATAGCCTGGTTTTTCATACCACTGCCATAGGCCATTTCCACTAAAACTTCGATTGGCGACAAAATCGCGAATCTCCATGTTTTTACAGGGTGGAATGGCACGGGACCCGTTTGGGGGTGAGTCCCGCGATTTAGAGCCTTTTGCCCAAAATAGAGCCTTTTGGGCGCGTCATGGTCATCGAGCGCGTCCCGAGGTTTGGCCGCGTGAGAAGTTGGCTAGCTCGCAATCCCTTTGATTTTATTGGGTAGAAACGCAAAGACCCGCTGGGGTGAGCCAGCGGGTCTTGAGCGGTATGGTCACGTTGCGGTGACCGACTCGATGGAGGCGGCGTCCTAAACTCGCAACCTTGCTCTGTTTTGGGAGATGCCAGGGTGTCATTTGTCTCGTTGAAAATTCGTGGTCGCAACTGGTACGAACTGGACTTGTGGGTAGCAAAACGCTACCATTGAATTGGAGGATTTTTTATGAGTCAACCGGTTAAACTCTCGGACGAATTGGTCGATGATGCTCGCGCTGTCGTGCCGTTTTCGCAACGGAGTATTGCAGGGCAAATCGAGTTCTGGGCGGGGCTCGGGAAATCGATCGAACCCCTTCTTCGTGGCGATAGGGCGTTATCGCTTCAGATGGCAGGTGGAGATCGACCGCTATCGGAGCTTCTTGCGGAAGTCGAGACGAGAAAAGGGCGAAAACGACTTGAGGCGGTTTTAAAAGAACGTCCCTATCCGCATTTCAAACCAGTCGTCGGTCACCCCGAGCTGATCTGCCGCATTGAAGAAAATGGGAGTGAAACGATCGGTCGATTTGTTGGTCGTGAGTTTATCGCGGTCGAGGTTCCGCGTTGAGCCTGCTATTTGACTTTCTTGATAAGCGTCCGCTGATTATCGCTTTGGCCGGTTCCAACGGCGCGGGCAAATCAACTTTCTATGATAGCTACCTAGCGGACGGGGGCTTGCGTTTTATCAACGCCGATGAATTATCCGCTTCGCTTGGCATGTTACCATACGACGCAGCCGAGCTGGCAGCGTCGATTCGAAGGGAACTGGTGTGCCAGCGAGAGAGTTTTATTTTTGAAACGGTGTTGTCCGATCCTGTTGGCGAGAAAGTAGACCAGCTCGCCTCGTACGAGGCGCTCGGATACACAGTCGTTCTCATCTTCATTCGCATTGAGAGTCCCGACGAGTCGATCAAGAGAGTGGCCATGCGTGCTTCCCAGGGCGGCCATGATGTACCCGATGCAAAGCTCCGTGCCCGATTCGCTCGTACTCAAGCAAATCTAAAGCGAGCGATCCAAAGGCTGCCACACGTCATCGTCTATAGCAACGAAGATTTGGGTAATCCTTATCAGTTCGTTGCATATTACGAGAATGGTCAGAAGATCGAGCGGTGATCACCGGGGATGAATACCGCCACGTTCCTACGACTCGATTGGCGATCCTTGCGCAGCGGATGGGCAAGGTCCACGCATCGGCTTCGACATGGCTACGATTGATGAGGGAACATGGCTGGCGCCGTGAGCGCACCAGGGTTCATCCAACGAAACCACGAGTGGGAGTCCGAGCAACGAAGCCAAACGAGAACTGGCATGTGGACACGACGCTGATTCGATTGGTGAGCGGAAACAAAGTGTACGTGCACGCCGTGATCGATAATTACTCACGGCGCATCCTGGCTTGGCAAGCCAACGCAACCTATGAAACCAGCACGACCGCCAAGCTTTTGATCGAAGCCGCCAAGGGATTGAAGGGCGTGGTCCCCAAGGTGTACATGGACAGCGGGGTCGAGAACCTCACATCCCCCTGTGAGCGCGCTGCCACGATAAGCTTCACTCCTAGTGCCGAGTTCTCGGACACAAAAGTGCTGAATCTTGTGACGCGGAGCAGGGCGGTTTAGAGCCCATTTGGACCGGAAATCGGCCACGGGTGAGTCACGCGTTGGGACGATAGGGGCGAACCGCTAGCTCGCGATCCCTTTGAATTTATTGGGTAGAAACGCAAAGACCCGCTGGGGTGAGCCAGCGGGTCTTGAGCTCTATGGTCACGTTGCGGAGATGGGCTGAGTTTTCTAACCATACGGCATCATTGCGAGTTACCGAGCATTTCCTAGAAAGACCTCGTGTTGATTGGTAGGCCTGCTTCGCGCGAAGTTGCTTTGGATTACTTAGGTCTGCCTGGTCTGATCTGCTGGAAAAACTTTGCGATTTCTTCCGAATCCAATGCGTCATCTTTGTTCGCGTCCGCCTGAGAAAGAATACGTTGCATTCGCAATGGAATTTCCTCTCTGGTTAATTTTCCGTCTCCATTCGAATCGAATGACAGTAGATTCTGACGAAGCATATTACCGGGTCGTCCGGGCGGTCCCTGTGGCAATCCCGCTGTAGCTGGTGTAGATGCCGTGTCAGCAGCCTGCTTTTTCCCCAGACTCTTAAGCTCCGAAAGAGAGATTCTCCAAAGACCCTGACGAGCCACTGCGGCATAAAGAAATTGGTCATCAAAAGCCATGGCCCACACTCCCATACCGCCGGGAAGATTCCCGCTAACGTCCGTCCATTGCTCACCACGGTCTTGACTGATATAGACCAGTCCACCACGAAATGCACCAATAGCGAGCAAGCCGTTCCCGGCTGCAAAGGATCTGGCTGTCGCGTTTGGTAGAGTAGTTGTCCAAGTTTCACCTTGGTCGAGACTCCGGTACGTTCCCATAGTGGTGCCGGCCAGGATCACCCCATCATCGGCAATTATGGCTCTCGAATGGACAGTGTCGGGAATCCCCTTCCCCGAGCGCGTCCAACTGGCACCACCGTCGGATGATCGGTAAATTCCATCTCCATCGGTAGAGGCAAATAGAAACTTGTCCAACTTTGTCAACGCGCGTACATCGGGATTAGACAAACCGGTACTGGAGTTGATCCAATGCTTTCCTTGATCCACTGTTTTATAAACACCCTCGGGGGTTCCGCAAAAAATCTCGCCTCCTAACGACACCAGAGCATTGGCACTCCTCATGGATGTGCGGTCAATCACAGGGAGACCATTAGCTCGTTTTTCCCAACTTTGACCACCATTATCTGAAAAATAGGTGCCGTCAGCACTCGCTGCTACTAAACTTTTGTCAATGCTGATAAGCGACCTAAAAAGGCGGTCAAAACGAGTGTCCATTAATCCGTTGTTTTGCGCGGTGACGGTGCCTCCGTGATCATCAGATCGCAGGATCCCGATCGCATTTGTCGAATTGGGCAGCCCACCGGTGCCGATGAAGAGTTCACTGTTAGTATGTGTGACCATAGCAAACACTTCAGGATGATCACCAGGAAGCGGGATTAGAGACCATTGGCCTAGAGTTGGTCCAGCGGTCGTCACCGTGATGGCAACCCACAAAACTCTCGCGAAAAGATGTTTGATCCACATGAAGGATGACCTCTCAGAAGTGCTGGACTAGCGGGAATTGGAATTCGATTCCCGGGATGCGACCGGACCTTACAAAAAACCCAGAGATGAAAAGAAAGTTTCGCCTCGCCGCCCAAATACTCCGCTTTTGGCGAGAGCTTTGCTTTATTACGTTCGTTCGAACACAAGCAACCGCAAGCTCTCGGCCCACTAGCGTATGGCCGTTCGAATCGCAACTGGAACAAGATCGTGTTTCGCGAAGCACCGTCCGGCTCATCAGTCCTGACAAGCGCGAATTGAACCTTAAGGTCACCGATGCAACCGGTAAGGTTTTCTACGATTCGACAATTACGGTGACGAAAAGAGAGACTGAAAAAAGAAATATAGAGTAGGCCGAAAGAGGCAACTTAGAGACCGTGCGAGCATCCTCGCGAGTTGAACGAGAGCTACAGGAATTTAGTTGATTTGGGATCGTCAGATAAATACTATGTAAATGTAGAATCGCTGGATATTGTAGTTGAAGGATGCTAATTGTGGATGGAAAAACCAAAACATTCAACATCTTTGCGATAGGTCTTGGATTGACGGGCGCAAGTTTGTGGATTCTATCCATGCTTGGCCCTGCCTTCGCTTTACACTTGCAGCATGCGAGTCCACTTTCCGCGTGGGCGTATGACTCACAGGTGGCCTGTTTCCTTGCACTATTAATCGCAACGATGTATGCGATAGCTGTACAGCGAGCCCTCGCACAACTGATCCTTGGAATCTCATTTTTCATCTTGTACCTGTGGTTGAAATCCGTCTTAAATCTGACTGCTGGTGGAAATATTGCGATGGTCGCTGGTTCAGTGCTTATCGCAGCGGCGGCTGTACTTCGTCACATAATTCCAGCTCCCCAAGACAAGGCAGCTTGGCGAGGAGCCAGATTTCCTATTACCGTCTTCATCGCAGGCTCTTTAGCGACAGCAATGGGCACTTTACTTCCTTTGTCAATCTGGGGAAAAGCCCTTAAAGCCTTTGATGTTCCAGGTTTCTCTGCGGTCCTGATCGTGTCACTAATCATGGCGCTCACAGGCTCCTTACTTGTTTTGATAGACCTGAATAACAATCGACAAAGAACATGGCGCACTCAACTAACTGCTTCACCAGGCGAGGACGCATCGAGTTGGCCAACAACATCGAACGTTGGAGTTGTTCTTATCCTGGCCGGAATAAGCGGTTTGGTTGTCTGTGCTTTTTTTCCAAAGTTGTTCCCAGTCCTTGATGTGCAAATCCTTTTCTCTGGGCCAGGTTTGCGGCCGGCTTTCAGCACGTCCAATCTGCTGGATTCGCCCAATCATCCCTACTTTGCGGGAGCGTTTCTAATTCTCCTCGGGCTTTCGATTGTTTTACTCGTCACTAAGCACGTTCATGGAGCCCTGGCTTCAACCACCTCAATGCTTGCTCTGACGTTTTTGCGATTGTGGTTTCTGCCAGCTGAAGCCGAACAGATCAGAAAATATGGCTTGTTTACCGGCTATTCCATTGTCTGGGAATCATGGATAGCGTTGATGATGGGCAACTGGTTGATGATCCTATCCTGCTTACTTTCAATCCAACACTTCCGGCGACAGGGTTTTCTCAAACTCGATGAAATTGAAGAGTCAATCTAGCTCGAATCGGTTGGAACCATCGTGGCCAATCCCAGACGCCAGTGAGAAGCAGCAATCCATTGATTTGGCGTTCACCCACCGGTCGCCATTCCCAACCATCGCATCCGAGGCCAAGAGCAATCGAACTGAATCCAAGAGCAACGGATCATCGGGAAAAAAGTGCCGAAAATCGCGGTAGATCCACTACTTCACCTACTGAGGTGTTATGTTTACAACGCGGGCGAACTCGATTTTCAGCTCGGCATGATGAAGTTCACCGCTACCCAAATGCAATCTGCTATGAATGAAGTCGCCAATCAAGAATTGAATTCAAAAAACCATGATGTCGAAATGCTTGAAGCTTCGCTGACCGGCAGAGACTATTGGAGCGAAGATTTAGCGCCAGTCCCTCGGTCCGCGCGCCGCTGGGCAATGCGGGACATGATTGCATTGTGGGTCGCGTTATCCGCTTGCATCCCAACCTACATGCTTGCCTCATCGTTAATCGAACAGGGAATGAACTGGTGGCAGGCGATTCTTACCATTTTCCTCGGGAATCTCGTGGTGCTCGTGCCGATGGTTCTCAACGCACATGCGGGAACGAAATACGGGATACCCTTTCCCGTATTTTGCCGGGCTGCATTTGGCTTGCGCGGTGCGAATGTACCGGCGCTCTTGCGAGCGTTGGTCGCCTGTGGCTGGTTCGGCATCCAGACCTGGATCGGGGGATGGGCTATCTATAAAGTTTTAGAACTCTACTTTTCTTCTTGGTCAGAGCAAACGAAACTCCCGTTTCTTGAGATCAACTTGCCTCAACTGATTTGCTTTCTGGCTTTCTGGAGCCTGAATCAATACGTTATCTGGCGCGGGATTGATTCCGTCAGGACATTGCTAAATATCAAAGCCCCGTTGTTGATTGGACTGGGCCTTGCACTTTTGGTCTGGGCCTATCGCGAGGCGGGCGGTTGGGGCCCTATGCTCTCGCAGAGGTCACAGTTCGTAGTAGGCGGCCAGCGGGAGGGCCAATTCTGGAACTTCTTTTTTCCTGCTCTGACAGCGAATGTCGGTTTCTGGGCCACGCTGTCGCTGAACATCCCCGATTTCACTCGCTATGTCAAAACACAACGAGACCAAATCCTTGGTCAATCTATAGGGCTTCCCTTAACCATGGGGTTATACTCGTTCATCGGAGTCGCGGTCACCTCGGCAACAGTAGTGATCTACGGTAAAGCTATCTGGGACCCTGTCGAATTGTTGTCTCGATTCGAGAGCCCGTTCTGGCACGCGTTAGGCTTGTTCGGATTGGTCCTTGCCACCCTTGCCACCAATCTAGCCGCCAACGTCGTCGGGCCAGCGAACGACTTTGCCAACCTGAGTCCGCGTCACATCTCGTTTCGCACGGGTGCGATCCTGACAGGCTTGATCGGCATTCTCATTCAGCCCTGGCGGCTTGTGGAGGATCCATCGGGTTACATCTTTAAGTGGCTGGTTGCGTACTCAGCGTTATTGGGAGCCGTCGGTGGCGTGATGATTGCGGACTACTATGTCTTGCGACGAATGCGACTGGACCTACGCGGTCTGTATGAACCCCAAGGCCCTTATTGGTACACAAGGGGGTTTCACATTTCAGCAATGGTCGCCTTGGTGGCTGGAATACTCCCCTGCGTTCCTGGTTTTCTCGCAACGATCGGCATGAATACCTCTGTGTCCCTATGGACTGAACTTTATCATTACGCTTGGTTCATTAGCTTTGGAATCTCTTTTGTAGTGTATTTGGCGATCACTCCGACACACCAAAACCCTCCGGCAATTCTCACCCCATCTGCGAGCCAAGGTATTCACCCATGACAACCGACTATGACAAGATCACCAGGGAGTATCAGGAGTCGAAACTTCAGCCTTGGAGAACCCATATCGAACGATTCACTCTGCTGAGCCTTGTCGGTGAGGTTCAAGGACTTCGAACTCTCGATCTGGCCTGCGGAGAGGGTTATTACACGAGATTACTCCGTCGAATGGGAGCGGAACCTATCACAGGCGTCGACCTTTCGAAGGGAATGATCGAATTGGCGATTTCCCAGGAATCCATCGAACCGCTTGGTATTCAATACCGTGTCGGCGATGCAAGCGACATCGACTACGGAGCGACATCAGATTTGGTATTTGCAGCCTACTTACTGAATTACGCAAGCAATGAAGAGGAACTCGTCTCCATGTGCCGGGCAATTGCGCGCAATCTCAAACCGGGGGGCCGTTTCTTGACGGTCAACAACAACCCCAATGACCCACCGTCAAACTTTGACTCAGGGAAAATTTACGGTTACTCAAAACGTCTCCAAGGGCATCTCCAGGAAGGCGCACCAATCATTTGGAGTTTTCACCTCGCTGAAGGAACCGTTGAAGTAACTAATTACTATCTGACCAAGTTTACCTTAGAGCGTGCGCTGCTTGCCGCTGGACTGACGAATATCCAGTGGCACAAGCCGCAAGTATCACCCGAGGGACTTCAGCAATGGGGAGGATCTCACTGGCAGGACTTCTTGTCCAATCCACCTGTTGCCTTTTTTGAATGCACCAAAGCTTAACCGGTAGTCGAGCAGATACTCGAAGGTAAGGAACCTGAGAGCATGAGCTTACGTCAACTTCGAAAAGGGATCCCGCTGCTATGGAGTGAGCAGGGGAAAATGTCTGAAGCATAGGCTGTCGGAACCCAGCCGGAATCGAAGGTGTTGTGACACGACAGTTTCTTCTTTTCGCATACACAGACTCTTGGTGAATCTATGGGCCAAGGAGCGGCCAGTATCGATAATATCGAACAAAACAATTATTACGAATTTTTTAGCTTTGACGATTGACGGGTAATTGCGGGGGTAATTAAATGGACGCCGAAGGATCGTGAATTTCCCCGTCAGGGATGATTCCTTTTTCCTTGATGTGGAGGTGTTCGATGAGAAGTGTATTAAGGACTTTTTCATTCTCTTGTTTTTTGAGTTGCGTGTTGGGTTTCCTGGACGCACCAAGCAGAGCGGCCGTTGTGTCATTCGGCACTGGTAGCAACCAATTTCAAATGGAGTTTGTCTCCATCGGCAACCCCGGTAATGCCACAGATACCACCGGTATACCGAATCCGGCAGGTAGTGTCCCATACACCTACGACATCGGCAAGTTTGAAGTGAACGAGGACATGATCACGAAGTACAATGCGAGCTTCGGAACGGATAATAGCTTGGTTATCACCAAGGATACGCGAGGCGTGAACAGGCCAGCAACAAGCGTGTCTTGGAATGAAGCGGCCCGGTTTGTCAACTGGCTGAATACGAGCACAGGCAACGCCGCAGCGTACAAGTTCAATACCAACGGCGTCAACGACAACGTCGAGTTGTGGACAAGTAGCGATACTCTGGATTTCGATGCGACCAATCCATTCCGTAGCAAGCGTTCCAAGTTCGTCTTGCCCAGCTACAACGAATGGTACAAGGCCGCTTATTACAATCCCAATGACAGCGCGTATTACGACTATGCGAATGGGAGTAATACGGCTCCAATACCGGTCGCCAGCGGCACGGCGGACAATACGGCAGTCTACAACAGACCAGCCGGTCCAGCAGATGTTACTCAAGCGGGGGGGCTTAGCCCTTACGGGGTGATGGGCCTAGCTGGAAATGTAAGCGAATGGGAGGAGTCTTCTCACGATCTAAATCTGGCGAACGTTAACGGTTCTTCTGGTCGGGGGAACCGGGGTGGCCACTGGAACGACGACAGCTTCTACATTTCGAATTTGATCCGCTTCAACGTTCTCCCTACCATCGAGTTCAGCCACGTAGGATTTCGAGTTGCAATAGTGAATCCATCGAGTGCAGCGGTCCCTGAGCCAAGCATGATGTTGATCGGGACGTTGTTTGGATTGAGTGGGCTCGTTGCAAAGAGGCGAATGAAAAAGTAGACCTTTTGCCTTTTAGCGCAACACTCTTTGGTCGGTATTGCGTAGGGTACGTGAAGCGGTCATGGTACTTATTGCCTGGACCGTCATCGCTTATCCTTGCTAATCATTTCGCGAATCATGGAAGGGAAGAGGACCGCGCAACGTACCATGGAGCGATTGGCCACGTTGAGAGCGCCAAGGTACGTTCCGCGGTCGGTCTTTGTTGGCGTCCATGCTTGAGTAATGGAGGTGGTCGATGCCAATGCGGTTACTTAGATGCGTTGCCCCGACCTCTGCACGTACCCTACGGGACTACGGGACCTTCGATCGTAGGGTACCTGAAGCGGTCCTGGCATTTATTGCCTAGACCTTCAATGCCTTAACCCGGCCCATCATTTCGCGAACCATGGAAGGGAAGAGGACCGCGCAACGTACCTTGTAGCGTTTGACCACGTTGAGAGCGCCAAGGTACGTTCCGCGGTCGGCTTGATGGTCGGCGCGAGTTGGGTAATGGATGTGATTGATACTATTGGCAGTTGTTGGGATGGCGACCCCAACCGCTGCACGTACCCTACGACCTAAGACTACCCCGCGTGACGCGCTAGCCCTTGTTTTTCATACCACTGCCATAGGGCTATTTTCGCTAAAACTTCGATTGGCGGCAAAATCGCGAATCTCCATGTTTTTACAGGGTGGAATGGCACGGGACCCGTTTGGGGGTGAGTCCCGCGATTTAGAGCCTTTTGGGTGCGTTATGCTCACCAAGCGCGTCCCGAGGTTTGGCCGCGTGAGAAGTTCGATAACTCGTAATCCCTTTGAATTTATTGGGTCGAAACGCAAAGACCCGCTGGGGTGAGCCAGCGGGTCTTGAGCTCTATGGTCACGTTGCGGTGACCGACTCGATGGAGGCGGTTTCCTAAACTCGCAACCTTGCTCTGTTTTGGGAAATGCCGGCGAACCATGGAAAACACTGGTAAAGTTCACAAATCCGGAGCTCGTTTGAGAGCCTCGAAAGACCTAGGATTAGCAGGGCTACTGCTAGACCCGGGTACTCCAACGCAAAAGTACAGAATGTCTTGACGCGGAGTTTTGCGATGCCTGACCGCCGTGCTGAGGCCGTCAAGGAAGACGGAGGAACGGTCGAGAGCAACTCGCACCTCCATGGACTTGGCCGCTATAATTTGCGACTCGAAGACAGACATTCGCAGCCACAACAGCCGCTTCTATCTGTAGGAATACCCGGTACGGGTTCGAAATGACGGATTTCCATTCTTCGGAAAAGCTGAATTCCTATCTAGGCGAAGTTCATGACGCGGACCGACCACATTAAAGAGAGCATTCTTGAAGCAGGCATCGCGAAGCCGAATGCCCCGTACCTTGACACCCTAGTGGGTGAAGTTGAGTACGCCATGTATCCGCCGACTCATGAGCAAACGAAGCCGACATATGGTTGCCTCCTTGCGAGAAACAACCCAAAGGGCAAGCTCGCACTTATGTCGATGAGCGACGTGGAGATTGCTACGATTCGGCAGCTCGCCGATGGGATCACTACCTTCGCGGTAAGGAACAACCGCCGTTTACGCCACATCGCATTGAATGCAACATCCAGCGATGAGGAACTAGGGCTCATTGACCTAGTTAAGAAGGTTGATGGCATATTGATTCACCGCAGTGCATACTCCGTAGTGAAAGTCATCAAACGTTCTGGGATTTATATCAACCACGATGCTTTGTGGACGTTCCGTCCGATGTCGAGCAGTTCTGTGTACATGGTCGAAGAGCAGGCCCGTCAAGCAGGCCGCAGTATGCTTGAATCAATTCTAAGGTTTGCGTTTCACGTTCTAAGCCCTGTGCATATTGGTGCCACGCTAGTATGGTGGCTCGATGAGCCGACTGAACCGATCGAAGACAAGTACAAGTTGTCAAGCACAGGGCTTTCGTTGGCAGGCCCAGCTCATTTTAACGCTCTGCGATCCCTACTCAGTGCCCACGATGGTGCTACCTACATCATGCCAAGCGGTACGATTCACTCCATCGGCCATCACCTCACCAATAGCGATAAATCGCGAGAGTTTATCTCGCAGGTTCACGGTAAGGGGACGCGCCACACATCGGCGCAACGATTTAGCTTTGATGAGCCTCGCGTTATTGTGTTCACAGTATCAGTTGATGGTCCCGTAAGTGTGTTTTCAGATGGCATTAAGGTAATCGAGCTGCAACAAAAAAATCTCTCGGGCGTCGCGAGGTCACTTAGGAAGCTTGTCCCCGCCAAGGCGGACGACGTCTGGGAAGAAAGTAGCCACGTTCAATGCATGAGGTGTGGTCGGCACATTGAAGTCGACATCATAGTCATCGCGGGGCTCAGAGAAAGAGAAACGGGCGAGTGCCCAGTATGCGGCGAAGTGGTGTACACGAAATCCTGCTGGCAGATAAACACGCGAGTGGTCAAGCGACTCCCAGGTGAAGAGTCAAGATTTTTGCTCTAGCTTGGTTGACACGCCGAAGCGAAAAATAAGAAAACCTAGTTGGCCGACGATCAGACAAGAGAAAACTGCTCTCTAACCGACCCTTTAGTCCGACGAGTTTTGATTTTATCAAAATTCACTGAATAGCATACGGCTTGCTGTTTCGAAGCTCGGGATCGTCGTTGATCATCGCTAAGACTTCATTGAAATCATTTCTTGATCTGAAAATGAAGCGAGCTGAGTCATAGACCTGGTGTGAATTGAGATACACTACATTTTCATTAGAGAATTGGAGTTTGGCTTGCTTAATCGACGCAGCAATCGACGATATGTTTGACGGCACCTGTGATAGCCCGAGAGACTTTGCATGTTCAAATCCAGTCAAGAGTTTCATCGCTAAGGTTTCACAGAGGAATTGCAGTACAAGACTAGAACTAATGGGAAGATAAATTTCGACACCGAATGTGCTTACTCCAATACCTATGCCCTTGGGCCGTGGAACGTTGCACGCGATAGTCACGGGATTGTCGCCGATTAGGAAATCGGTTCCAGTTGGAGCCTGCACCAGAATCAGCTTCTTCCTCCTTATGTTCGGTGCAATTTCCTTGGCGAGGGCCAAATTCTGAATGCTCATGTGTTTCAGTTCTTCGGGACTTCGCAGTTTGAAGCCATTGACAATTGTATGGTCGCCGTCTGCCGCAACGATGCGTTTCACGATCGAATCATGTAGATCCGCCAGCATCTGTCTTGCACTTTTAACACGGAGAATCTGAACTGCGGTGAAAACTGATAAAAGGTCGCGGTCTCGGTCGCTAACCCAATCTACCGAGGCTTCGGACCGGATTCTGTTGACGATGATGCTGCAATCAGTTTCCAATCTTGCGAGATCAGGCTCAGCTGAGCCGCCATCGAAGTTGTAGAAGCCATTTTCGGATGCGACATTGCGAATCGCACTTGGGAAAGTCTTGCTCGAAAGCTTATCAAAGACAAACACTCTCTCGTTTTCATCAAACGCGAATCCTCGAAGCAAGAACTGCGGTACGTAGTGATGGTTTTTGGCGAGAGGTGCTGGCATCTAAAAGAATCTCTTAGGTAAAGAAAAATCGCACAATTAACCTTAGTGACTTCACTCTCGTCACAACGCA
>Ga0315905_10005237_pt1 | contig 13227 bp, 10 predicted proteins | sample LakEriMetagenome_5_FD_203522 | JGI IMG/M metagenome (GOLD analysis project Ga0315905, IMG submission 203522) | Freshwater fungal communities from buoy surface, Lake Erie, Ohio, United States - Buoy 4 MA121 | ecosystem: Environmental > Aquatic > Freshwater > Lake | place: USA: Lake Erie, Ohio... | reverse complement strand
CCATCTGAGACGGCCCGCCTTCGAGGAAGATGAAGATGCACCGCTCCGCCTTCGGCGCGAAATGTGACACCCGAGTCGATAGCGGATTGGCGGGAATGCTCGCCTCCTCCGCCAGCAGACCGTCCTGCTTTAGCAATGACGCCAATGCGAGCGTCCCCAGCCCACACGAACTCGTCGCGAGGAAATCGCGGCGCGTTTGGGTGAGGTGTTGTTCGAAGGGGGACATGTGAGCTAAGCCAGCTCCTTGATCGACTGAAATTCGTTGTCGACGAGGTAATGCGGGCGACCGGACAAGTCAGACACCGTGCTGGTGTGCGGATTGATGCCGAGGTTGTTGTAAAGCGTGGCAAAGATCTCCTGGAAGTGCACCGGGCGGTCCGAGGCCTCACCGCCGAGGCGGTCGGTGGCGCCGATGACCTGGCCGTTCTGCATGCCGCCACCGGCCAGCAAGGCACAGGACACGTTCGGCCAGTGATCGCGGCCGCCTTTGTCATTCACGCGTGGCGTGCGGCCAAATTCGCCCCAGGCGAGCACGGTGACGTCCTTGTCCATGCCGCGCTCATGCAAGTCCTGCACGAGCGCGGTGATGGCTTGATCAAAGTCAGGCAAGTTTTCCTGCGCGTTCTTGAAGTTCTGCCCATGCCAGTCCCAAAAGCTGTAGCTAAGCGTCACCACACGCACACCGGCCTCGACGAGTCGGCGGGCGAGTAGAAATTGCTCATTGAGTCGCGGCGCAGCATCACCCTGAATTTTTTCGGTGCCTTTGCCATAGCGCTCGCGGAGCTTTGGCGACTCCTTGGAAAGGTCGAGCGCATCAACCAACTTCGATGAAGTTAGAATGCCGTAGGCCTGCTGGCGGAAGACATCGATGCCGGTCATCGTGCCCGAGGCATCCGTCTCACGTCGGAAGTTGTCGAAAGCAGAGAGCAGGCTGCGGCGATCACCCAGACGCTCCAGGGTCACGCCATTGAGTGACATGTCTTCCTTCCCACGCTCCAACGGCATGAAAGGCGCATGCGCCACACCGAGGAAGCTTGGCCGCCCTTGATTGTAGGGCGTGTGCTTCATCTGCTGCGAGAGATTCACATAACCGGGCACGGTGGGCGCTCCGCCTTTGAGCTTTGAAACCACGCTGCCGATCTCCGGCCAGCCGCCGGGAGGCGCATTGTTGCTGAGGCGTCCCGTCACGCACTGAAAGCTCTCATGCCGGTCCTTTGCACCGACGACGCTGCGAATGAAGCTGAACTTGTCCGCCATCTTCGCCATGCGTGGCAGGTGCTCGCTGATCTGAATGCCAGCCACGTTCGTGCCGATGGCCTTGAATGGTCCACGCACCTCCGAAGGCGCGTTTAGCTTGATGTCAAACATGTCCTGATGCGGCGGTCCGCCCGGCAGGTAAATCAGGATGAGCGCCTTCTGCGATTTGCCCACTCCCAGTTCCGACTCTGCACGCAGCAACTCGGGGAAACTCAAGCCTCCCATCCCAAGTCCCCCAATGCGGAGAAACGAACGGCGCGAAAGGCTGTCGCAGTATCGGTTGGTGGACTGTTTGGAAAAGAGGGTAAGCATTTAGAAGTTAAACGTGAGAATGAAGTTTGTTTTGCGGTCTTAACGGTATCAAACAGCGGGCAAGCTTTTTAGCATGCGCTACAGCAGCTTCTCGCCACGCGTGTATTTCTTCACCGCGTCTGGATCGAGTTCGAGCCCGAGGCCGGGGCTTGTGGGGATCGCCAACATGCCATCGGCATCGAGCTTCCAGCCACCGACGGTGATTTCGTCGATGAAGGGCGAACCGGTGAGGTATTCGACCAGATCGGTGCCGGGGAAGGCGGAGGCGAGATGCAGATCGGCTGCGAGACCGACCGCTGTGTTCCAGCCATGCGGGATGAACTGCACGCCGTGCTCCTGCGCCATCCAGGCGATGCGGCGCTCTTCGCTGATGCCGCCGACTTTGGTGACGTCGGGCTGGATGATGTCGAAGGCACGGGCTTCGAGGAAGGGTTGGAAGGCCTGACGCCGCGTGAGCACTTCGCCGCCGCTGATCGGCACGGGCGAGTGCTCGCGGAGCTTCGCGAAGTCTTCGAGTGAGTCGGGCGTCAGGGCTTCCTCAAACCAATGCACGTCGTAGTCGGCCAGCATCTTCGCGGTATTGAGCGCCCATTTGTAGCCGTTCGTCCAATGCGCATCGCTGCCACCGGCATCGACCATGAGTTTGTTTTCAGGTCCCACGGCTTCGCGTGCGGCTTTGACGATGGCTTCGTCCGTGGCGGCATTGCGTCGTCCAAACGGACCCCAGCCGATCTTGAAGGCGCGAAAGCCTTGCGCCTTCACTTTCAGAAGATGATCGCGTAGTTTTTCGGGCTCATCCATGAGCAACGAGGCATACGGCTGCACGCGCTCGCGATACCGACCACCGAGCAAGCGTCCCACGGGTTGCCCCGTCGCCTTGCCGAGCAAATCCCACAGCGCGATGTCGATGCCGCTGATCGCGTGCGTGATCGCGCCGCCGCGACCAAGCCAGAACATGTTCTGATGCAGCTTCTCGCTCACGCGCTCGGGTTCGAGGGCGTTTTCCCCGCGATAGAGCGGCTCCAGAACAGCCAGCGAAGCACGCACCAGCACGTCATTCGTGAACACACTTCCAAGCCCGATGGCTCCTTCATCCGTGTGCACGGCGATGAGCGTGTGGACGCAGTCTTCAGGCCGGAGCTCGTTACTCCAGCCGCCTTCAGGGGTGGCTCCGCGCAAACCTGCGCAGCGGATTTCGGTGATTTTCATGGGTGGCGTTGGAAAAGTTGGGCTTTGGGGTGAAACGGAACGTCTGCGTCGAGTGGAAACATCGGTCGCGCACAGCGGGTGTGGCCGAGGTAGGGCAGATTGGCACTGGAGGAGCCGGGGGCATCGACATGCACCATCTGCGCGCACCAGTCGGCATACATGTGCGGTTGGCAATGTGGCGATTTGATCACCACGGCATCAAAACGTGCCGGATTTTGTCCGTGCGCGTAGAAAAACGATCTGTCGTAGAGATTCACCGCGCGACTGCTGATCACGAGCGTGAAGTTGTCTGTCTGAAGCACCGCCGTGGGACCGGCGAGCCACTCTTCGCCGAAAGACTCGCTGCGGAACCGTCCGTCAGAGAGCAACCTCACTTTGGCGGTGATCTGGATCGGTTTGAAGCGCTGTGGATCAAGCGTGCCGCCGATGGTGGTCGTGATCGTGGCTCCGATTCCCGCCGCGAAAGCCATCTTCACTGCCGGTTCATCGACCATGGGCAGAAGCGTACGCAAAGTGCATCCAGACTCGATGAGCGCGCGCAGGATTGCGTTGCTGTCGCCCGAAGCACCGGAACTCGTCGCGTCTGCCGCATCCACGAGCGCTAGCGTGCCGCCAGTGTGTGCTTTAGCGATGCGCGCCATTTCCTGCAGGCTTACGAGAGGCACCTGCATCTTCGCATGATGCTCCCAAAATAGGTTCGCGATGCGCAAAGCTTCGCGTTCGGCCAGCGCGGGGTCGTTGTTGGTCACGACGAAGGCGCATGAGGCGAGTTCCGGCACATCGGTGAAGGGATTGCTCCACATCATCGCGGCGGAGAGGCCGCCGGGGCTTTTTTCGACGGACTTCGCGGCCTCCACCGCATGTCGAATTGAACCGCTGGCCGTCATCAACTCATCGCCACGCACCAATGCAGGCACGGTCACTTTGGCCATGACCGGCCTCACCTCGCCCGCGACGATCTTCAGCAGCAGATTTGCCGCACGTTGGCCGGTCTCGAAGAAATCGACATGCGGGTAGGTGTGATAAGCCACGATGGCATCGCAATGCTCGGCCATGCGATCTGTGAGGATGCCATGGAGATCGAGAGACAAGACGATGGGCATGTCTTCGCCTAGAATCTTTCGTGTCTCCATCAGCAGCCAGCCCTCAGGATCGAGTTCCACCTCGCTCGCCATCGCGCCATGCATGCAGAAATACACGCCATCGACGGGTGGTGCTGAACGGATGGCATCGAGAAACTCAGCCGCGATCCGCTGCCAGTCTGTCTTGGTCAACGTGCCGCCTGAAGTGATGAAAAAAGCGCTGTAAGTCGGTGCCAGCTCGATGCCAGGTGTCGAATCGAAAATGCTCAGTGCCCCGCCAACTTCATTCCGTACGGTGCGATGGTAATCGAGCAGCTCTTGCCCACGCCGGATGCCAAAGTCGTCATACCCGCTCTGGTGCGGGTTGAAGGTAGAGACCTCCTGTTTGCATTCGGCGATGAGGATTCGGGGCATGATTGGGAAAATAGTGCTGGGCTTGGAATCGCATGAGTTACGCATCACGTTAAGGCCAGCTTCCAGGGGAAGGATTTTTTCACGGCCTAGAGCCCTGCACTAATTGGCGGCAGACGCCCCGCGCAGCACAAACTCCATGGCAGCGCAGGTGTCCTCATAAGTCGTCGAGTGGCCACCGTTTTCGCGGTGAATGCTCAAAACTTTGCGCTTGGCCTGCTGGAGCTTTTCCACGAGCCGCAGCACGCTCTGGGGTGGCACGATGGTGTCTTTGCCACCGGTTGTGAGCGCGGTCGGCATGGTGAATTTTTCCGACCAGAACTCGGCACTACGCTTTTTGTATTCGTCAGGCAGTTCCGATTTTGTGCCGCCATACGAAGCGGTTCGTGCGTCCTGAAACTTTTCATAGTCCACCAGATTGGCGATGCCATTCAGGCTGCAAACACCCGCGATGAGCTCAGGATGCAGAGCTGCAAAGGTGAGCGCCGCCGTCCCACCCATGGAGCCTCCCGCGATGAATACACGATGCACCTGATGACGCAGTTTTAGATCGCCAATGATCTGAACCACATCCGCTTCTGCCGCTGGCCCCATCCATGAGGTCTTCGCACGGTAATCAGGTGAGACAAAGATGAGCCCATGTTTAGATGCCACGTCGCGCAGACCACGGCACTCGCCGCGCATGTCTCGGATGAACTGCCAACGATCCGAGCCATGGCCGTGAAACGCGATCAGCACATCATGCGCATCCATGGGTTCAAAGGAATCTGGCAGCATCTCCACGTAGCGCTGCTCCGTGCCATCGAGCGTGGATTTAAAAGCGATGTCCTCCGTCTCGGTGGCAAGCAGACTGCTTGCGAAGAGGATCGTAGCGATGACGAGTCGTTTCATGAGTCGCTGTTCGGGATGACTTTCTGCTTTGCTAGCCAAACGAGTGCCGCTGCCTTCCACTGCTCCCAGAGCGGACCTTTGCAACCGTTGAGCCCGTGGCCGCCGGTGGGGATTTCGAGTAATTCGACGGTGACGTTGTGTGCTCTCATGGCGGCGACGAACTGTCGGCTGTTTTCGAGTGGCACGGGTTGGTCGTCGATGGCATGAGCGAGAAAAGTCGGCGGCGTGTCGGCGGTGACTTGGGCTTCATTTGAATAGAGGCGCACAAGATCGGGCGCTGCGTTGGTGCCAATGAGTTTCTCTTTGGAGCCGGTGTGAGTGAACTCGCCCATCGTGACGACGGGATACACGAGCCAGCCAAAGTCAGGGCGGCAGTTCAAGCGCTCGATAGGATCGGCGGAGGTAGGGATGCCAACATTGAAATGTGTGAGAGCGGTCGAGGCGACATGACCACCAGCAGAGAAGCCGAGGATGCCGATGCGCGGCGATTCAATCCTCCATGCTTCGGCATTGGCTCGTGTGAGGCGGATGGCGCGTTGCGCATCGAGCAGCGGCACCGGGTGGCGCAACTCCGGCAGGCGATACTCCAAGATGACGCAGGCGATGCCGTGCTCGTTCAGCCATTGTGCGATGGGATAGCCCTCGCGGTCGGTGACATGGCGGATGTAGCCACCCCCAGGACAGAGCACGATGGCCGCACCGTTCGCTATGGCTGCGGGCGGGAGGAAGACCTCGAGTTCCTTGGTGCAGTTCTCATACTTGCCATCGCCGATAGGTGCATGGTTCGTGGGCCAAAGCGGGACCCGATGCGAGGGCGTTGGCTTGGCAACCGGGGCTGCGGATTGCGCGAGGAAGTCTGGTGCGAGAGCAACCAGGGAGGCAAGAGCAAGGACGGCTGTTCTTTTCATGACGTGGGATGCTGAGTGTGATGATCGCGCGGAAATAAGCATCGGATTCCGATGATCAAGGCGACGGCCGCCGCGAAGTAAGCGAGCGCGGTGATGGAGAGCAGCTTGTCGATGCCGAGCGTCTGCTTCCAGAGGCCACCGAAGAGCGTGGCAAAGCCGGACATGATGGCACCGAAAAAGTTGAGCATGCCCACGGCAGTGGCACGGGCGTCTGAGGAGACGACATCAAAGGCTGCGGGAAAAATATTTGCGATGAAGAGGCCGCTGAACAATCCGAAGCCTGTGGCGGCGATGCGGGTGACCAGAAGGGTGTCGCTATTGCCGAGAAGATGAATGCATGGCGCGGAAAGCACGAGTCCGGTGACGATCAGCCAGAAGCGCGCGGCTTTTACCCGTGCATGCAGCTTGTCCGCGACGACGCCACCGATGAGAATGCCGATGAAGGTGGCGGATTGTAGGAAGACGGTGGCATTGAAGGCGGCAGCGGCTTGGGTGAGGGCGAACTTGCCGTGCAGAAAGGCAGGCAACCAGCCATAGAGCAGCCACAAGCCGAAAACGAAGACGGGAAACACGACGCAAAGCATCAAGAATGTGCGCGAGCGGCCCAGTGAGGCGAAAGAGAGCTTTGCGCCTTGCTCAGGCGAGGGTTCGCCAACTTTGCGCAAGAAAGCGAAGTAGGGAATGGCATACAACACACCGACCGCGCCGAGGATGAAGAACGCCTCACGCCACTGGCCGCGATCTGCCATCCAGCCGCCAAACCAACTGCCTGCGACCGTCCCGGCGATTTGTCCAGTCATGAGCATCGACACAGCACGCGAGCGTTTTGCTGCTGGGTAGGCATTCGCCGTCAGCGCGACGGCGCTGGACATGTAGAGTGACTCTGACACGCCCATCGCCGCACGCATCGCCAGCAGCATCACACCACTGGCCACAAGGCCAGTGCCGATGGTGACGATGCTCCAGACGACGAGGCTGAGCACCACCAGCAGCCGTTTGGAGAAACGATCCCCGAGATAGCCAGAAATCGGGCAGCCAAAGGCATACACCCACAGGAACAGCGCGCCGACATAGCCAAGCTGCGCGTCGCTCATCTTCAGGTCGGCTTTCAACGAGGGAAACATCGAAAAGACGGCCTGGCGGTCGCAGTAGTTCAGGAAATACGCGAACCACATGAAGGCGATGAGTGCACCTGCGCGGGTGATGGGAGCTGCGGTCGTCATAGGATGAGTCCGAGACGAATACGCAGATCGGAGAAGGACAAAATCATGAGGGGGCGAATCATTTTTCCTGAATGCCGACAAATCGCAGGTCATGATTTTGTCTTCATTCCAGAGCATGAGTCGGTCTTTTGCCGCCGTAGGAAACGAGCGTCTTTTTCCTTCCACCGCATGTTTCGCTCCTGTTTTCTTCCACTGCTACTGCTTGCCGTACCTTTGGCCGGCGCGGCGGACCTGTCTTTCAACCGCGACATCCGCCCGATCCTTAGCGACAACTGCTTCTACTGCCACGGACCGGACAAAAACAACCGCAAGGGCGATCTCCGGCTCGATGTGCGCGAGGAACTCATCAAGCTGGGCCCGCAGACGCTGATCGAGCGCATCACCACCAGCGATGCCGATGATCTGATGCCGCCGGCGGAGTCTCACAAGAAGCTCTCAGCGAAGCACAAGGACACGCTGAAGCAATGGATCGCCGAAGGAGCGAAGTATGAAGCGCATTGGGCCTTTGTGGCTCCAAGGAAGGGCGCTTTGCAAGCGCCCCCGGCGGTTGAAAACCACCGTTCCTTGAATCCCATCGACGACTTCATCCGGGCGGAATTGAAGAAGCACGGTCTTCAGCCTGCGCCAAAGGCTTCACGGGAGACGCTAATGAGGCGGATCGCTTTGGATCTCACCGGCTTGCCACCGAAGGCGTCCGACCAGTCTGACCTGAATGACTCCATTGACCGCCTCCTCGATTCACCGCACTACGGTGAACACATGGCGGTCGCGTGGCTGGATGCAGCGCGCTTTGCGGATACGAATGGCTACCAGGTGGATCGTGATCGCGAGCTGTGGCCGTGGCGGGACTGGGTGATCAAGGCCTTCAACTCAAACATGCCTTTCGATCAGTTCACCATTGAGCAACTTGCGGGGGATTTGCTGCCGGGGGCCACGCTGGATCAAAAGATCGCCACCGGCTTTCATCGCAATCACATGCTGAACGAGGAGGGCGGCATCATCGCGGAAGAGTTCCTTGCTGAATACACGGCCGACCGAGTGGAGACGACCGCCGCCGTGTGGATGGGACAGACCTTCAACTGCTGCCGCTGCCACGATCACAAGTTCGATCCCTTCACCGCGAAGGACTTCTATGCGATGAAGGCCTTCTTCCACAACGTGCCGGAGCGTGGCGTGGGCATTTACGGCAACCCCGTTCGCACCAACGCTCCGCCTTTTGTGAAACTGCCCGCACCGGAGCTGGAGGCCCAAATCGTCGCGCTGAATGCGAAGCTCAAACCCGTCGAGGACCAGCTCAAAGGCCTCGCGGCGGGTGATCTCGAACCTTGGGCTAGAAAAATCGCCTCCGTGAAGATCGACTGGCTGCCGCTGGAGCCGCAAAAAGCCACGGGTGGTGACAATCCGCCGCAAATCGCCGACAAGGCCGTTTTGATCGGTCCGCAGGAAACGCGGGCGAACAACATCGTCATCAAGGCCAAGCTGCCGGCGGGCAAAATCTCCGCCGTGCGCCTGGAATGCTCCACCACGGCTCCGTCGGCCAGTTTTCAATGGAGCGAACTCAAAGTCGGCAAAACGAAGCTGCATCCCATCGACGCCACGCATGCCAACGTGCTCGACAATGATCGCAAAACCAAGTTCGTGCTATCGGTGGCACCGAATAAGCCGGTGCAGGCCCTTTTTGAACTCGAAAAGCCTCTCGAAGGTTCCGAATTGGAGATCACGATCAGTGTCGAGAATGCCGGCGGACCTTCGCAGTGGCGTTTGTTTGGCACCACGTCTCCAGTTGATCTCATTGCTCCCGCAAGCGTGCTCGCTATCACGCAAAAGGAGCCTGCCAAACGAACTGCAGCCGAGAGAAAACAGCTCGCCGATTTTCACCTCACGCAGATGCCTGAGCACCGTCGCCTAAGCCAAGAGGCGGCAGATTTGAAGAAGCAACTTGTGGCCACTGAGGCCGAGATTCCCACCACGTTGGTCATGGAGGAGCAGAAGGAGATGCGCCCGACGTTCATCTTGATGCGTGGTGCTTATGACAAGCCTGGCGAGGAAGTCGCCGCGGCCACGCCGGCGGTTTTACCAGCTCTTGCCGCCGATCTGCCACGCGACCGTCTCGGCCTCGCCAAGTGGCTTGTGAGCCGTGAGAATCCGCTCACGTCCCGTGTGGTCGTGAATCGGTTCTGGCAGCACTTCTTCGGCACGGGGCTTGTGCGCACCAGTGAGGACTTTGGCTCCCAAGGCGAGCCGCCGAGCCATCCAGAGCTGCTCGACTGGCTCGCGGTGACGTTTCAAGAGAGCGGCTGGGATGTGAAGAAGCTCGTGAAGCTGATCGTGACGAGTGAGGCGTATCAGCAGAGTTCGCAGTTCTCCGTTCGCAGTGCTCAGTTGGACCCGATGAATACCTGGCTCTCTCGTGGTCCGCGGCATCGATTGAGTGCGGAGGTGATTCGTGATCAAGCTTTGGCTGCCAGCGGGTTGCTGGTGGAGAAGATCGGCGGGCCAAGTGTGAAGCCGTATCACCCGCCCGGACTTTATGAGCAGGTCGTGGCGCAGCGTGACAATCCCAAGGCCACCTACCAGCAGGGCAGTGGCGATGATCTGCACCGCCGCAGCCTTTACACCTACTGGAAGCGCAGCGTGCCGCATCCCGGCATGTTGCTCTTTGATGCGCCTTTTCGCGAAACCTGCGCTCTTCGCCGCTCGCGCTCCAATACGCCGCTGCAAGCCCTCAACCTGCTGAATGATCCCACCTATGTCGAAGCGGCCCGCTTCCTTGCGCAACGCATGATCAAGGAAGGTGGCACGACCATCGAGAAACGACTCACGCATGGTTTTCGACTGCTTCTCGGACGAAACCCGAGCCCGCAAGAACTCCGAGTGCTCGCCGCCGCCGTCGAGCGATCCATCAAAGATTTCACGAAAGACCCAGAAGCTGCCAAACAGCTCCTCACCCTCGGCGAAGCCAAATCCGACCCCAAATTGAGCCCTGCTGAACTCGCCGCTTACACCACGGTCGCCAGCACGCTGATCAATCTCGACGAAACCATCACCAAGGAGTGATTTCGATGCCTTTAGTTGACCTTCAGCCCTTCCAGCTCCGCCAGCTTCCGAGCCTTGGTGTCAAAGCTCCAAAAGGTGTCGCAACCCAGAATGAGCGCAGAGGCGACATGCATGATGTCGTAGGCTCTGAAGCCGTGTTTGATCGTGTGGCGATGCACCAATTCCTCAAACACTGTCGCCAGTGTTTCGTCTTCGATTCGCATCAGGTGGATCAAAATCCCGTCCTGCAAATCATCCAAAAACAAAGCCTCCTCCAGCATTGCCGCCTCAGGGTTGACATGGATTCCAGGAACTCCATTCCGGGTGAAGTAAACCTGTTGCTGAAACGAATTGATGACCTCCATGCGGGTCAGAAAAGTCACCGCTATCGGGCCGCCACACTCTGTCGCCTTCTGTTGAATCAGCTGTTCTGCCTGAGTGGCGTGAATGCCGCCACTGTAGAAGGCGGTCAGAAAATTCGTGTCAGCGTAGGGCTTCATCGTTCACCTGAGATCGCTTGGCTGATGACTTCCCAACCCGCCGCGCTCGGTTCTTTGTATCCGACCTCTGCCAGTCGCTCACGATGCCGACGCATGCGTTCGAGCACCGCGTTTGCGAGAACATTGCCTGCCGCTGAATCTGTCAGGGCACGCACTTCAAAAGCCTCGCCCGCACGGCTGCGGATCGTCACGCTGCCCAGCTTCCGTGCCGCCTCCAGCAGCTCCGCACCGCTGCGGTTCATGTCACGCACGGTGAATTCACGCCGCAGGGGTTTTGCGGTGCGCACACGGGCTTTTTTGGCGGCTTTTTTGGATGCGGTCTTCATGTCCGACATCATGACCGACATCGCCACACCTTTCAATTCCTCATTTCTCCGCTCATGAGCACCGAATCCTCCCTCGCACCCTTTTCACGTCGCAACTGGCTCAAGAGCCTTGCGCTCGCTTCACTCGCGAATCCAAAGCTCTTCGCCTCGTCTGCGGCACACTTTGCGCCGAGGGCGAAGCGCATCATTTGGCTCACGCAGGCGGGTGCGCCGTCGCAGCTGGATCTGTTTGATTACAAGCCGGGGCTTGCCGCGCAGTTCGACAAGGATTTGCCGAACTCTGTGCGTGGTGAGCAGCGGCTCACGGGCATGACGGCGGGGCAGAAGCGCTTCCCCATCGCGCCGTCGGTGTTCAAGTTTGCTCGGCACGGTCAGAGTGGCATGTGGCTGAGCGAGTTGCTGCCGCACACCTCGAAGTTCGCGGATGAGATCTGCCTCATCCGCTCGCTGCACACGGAGGCCATCAATCACGATCCGGCGATGACGCTGCTGCAAACCGGGCATCAAATCGGCGGACGGCCCGCGTTTGGCGCCTGGGTGTCGTATGGCCTCGGCTCCAACAACGCGGACCTGCCCGCGTTCGTCGCGCTCATCTCGCGGCCCAGCGGTCCCACGAACGCGCAACCACTGCACGAGCGCATGTGGGGCAGCGGTTTCCTGCCGTCGAAGTATCAGGGCGTGCGCATGAGCTCCGGCAAAGACCCTGTGCTCTTCCTTTCCAATCCACCCGGCATCACCACCGAGCGCCGCCGTGCCATGCTCGACGATGTCGCTGCGCTGAACCAACTCAAGCTCGCCGACTACCACGATCCAGAAACGCAGGCCCGCATTGATCAATACGAGATGGCCTTCCGCATGCAGTCTGCCGTGCCCGACCTCGCCGATCTCTCCAAAGAACCCGCCGATATTTACGAGCGCTACGGCCCTGAATCGAAGAAGCCGGGAACGTACGCCGCGAACTGCATCCTCGCCCGTCGGCTCGCCGAGCGTGGTGTGCGCTTCATCCAGCTCTACCATCGCGGTTGGGATCAGCACAACAATCTGCCCAGCGGCATCAAAAGCCAGTGCCACGACACCGACCAGCCCACCGCCGCGCTTTTGGCCGAGCTCAAAGAGCGTGGCATGCTTGATGACACACTCGTTATCTGGGGGGGCGAGTTTGGCCGCACCGTCTATTCGCAGGGCGTGCTCACCCGCGACAATCACGGCCGCGATCACCACCCGCGCTGCTACAGCGTCTGGATGGCCGGAGCCGGTGTCAAAGGCGGCCACGTCCACGGCGAGACGGACGACTTCAGCTACAACATCGTTAAAGACCCCGTCCACATTCACGACCTCAACGCCACTGCCCTCCACCTCCTTGGCCTCGATCACACCCGCCTCACCTACCGCTTCCAGGGCCGCGACTACCGCCTCACGGACATCCACGGCGAATTGGTCAAAGGCGTGCTTGCGTGAGACAGGCTGTCACGCAAGCAACACTTCACGTTCGCTGACCTGTTTCGCGATTACAGCGACGCAATCCCCCTGCTGCGTCAGACACGGTGCCCGCATGGTGATGAGGTAGCCGCTGCTGGCGGCAAACATCTGCTCCGGCGCACGATCGGGGCGCTCCAGATGATGAATCCAGCCAACGGCCTGACCCTTTTTCACTTTCGCGCCCAGATCGAGCGCGACCTCGAAGATGCCGGACTCGGGCGCGAGGAGGTAGTCCTCGCGATTTGTGGCCTGGGTGATGATTGCGGGGGCTGTGCGCGGCTGTTCACGACCTTTGAGCGCACCGACGTGAATGAGCGCATTCTTCAAGCCACTCTGTGCGATGCGGTGCACACTGGCGGGAATGCACTCGCCACCGCCGAGTTCAGTGGTGATGACGAGTTTGCCCTGATTCTCCGCTTCGACCGGCAGCAGGCCGGTTCCGGCGATGTCCGCATAGATGAAACAAAACTCTGTGCCCCAGGCGAGCATGGCAGCGAACATCTTCGCTCGCTGGTCGCGATCCGGCACGAGATGCATGTGTGCGCACGGCACAAACTCCATGCTGCGCCCACCGCTGTGAATGTCGATGACGA
>Ga0315905_10005236_pt1 | contig 13227 bp, 8 predicted proteins | sample LakEriMetagenome_5_FD_203522 | JGI IMG/M metagenome (GOLD analysis project Ga0315905, IMG submission 203522) | Freshwater fungal communities from buoy surface, Lake Erie, Ohio, United States - Buoy 4 MA121 | ecosystem: Environmental > Aquatic > Freshwater > Lake | place: USA: Lake Erie, Ohio... | reverse complement strand
TGTGTGGGGGGTGGGGGGGGCTTGTGTGTGGGTAAGTGTGTTTATCCGTGTCCCGGTGTGTGCAGAGGTATGGCTGCGAGTAATGGCCGTACCAGAATGAGGGAAGGGAAGACGAGAGTTATACAGGCAGAGGGAGGGCTGGGGACAGCGGCAGCGGCACGCTTGTGAGATGATGGCAGTGCCCTGGGAGTCGTTTGCGTGTGTGTTCATGTCTTGGTTCCCATACTGCTTCCCGTCCCTCCCATCCCCTTCATCCCCTCCCTCTCGCCCTCCCTCCCTCCCATCCCTCTTTCGCAGAGCTTTTGGAGACATAGATTGGAAGGTGCCAACGCCCTTAGTTGACCCGTGTCCTGAGGTCCGCTCATGTCGGTTGACGAGCGACGACGAGTTTCTCATCATCGGATGCGACGGGGTGTGGGATGTCATGACGAGTCAGGTGATTTGTATAAGAATACATGGTGTGTGCGCGCGCGGGCGCATGCACGCGCACCCGCACCAAGGTCTCCTTTGCTCCTTGATAGGTCTGTTTCTAGGTCTCTTTTGATAATGGGCGTGCGCTGTCCAACTGCCCTCTCTCACTTGACCTCTGCACATCAGGATGCCGTTGATTTGGCGCGCCAGCATGCCCTGCCTATAGTGGGGGCGGAGGAGGGGGCTGGTGGACTAGGCGATCGTGCTGCAACTGCTGCTGCTAAGGCCATAGCTCAGACCGCGCTCGAGAGGGGATCGATGGACAATATCACGGTGGTTGTAATGACCTTGCTGCGCTCCCCCGAATGATGTTGTCCATGTGGGTGGGTACGTCTTGAGTCTGAGCCTGAGTTTGGGAGTAAAGACGAGTGATCAAGATGCTCCCCTGCATGCCCTACGTCGACTAGAGTTGGGCAGGTAGGAAAGTGCATTCTAAAACTGGTGTCAATTTGGCTAAGGGGCTGAACAAAAGGTCAATGAAATCTGGCTTCAACCGCTTGATTTTCCGCCCCTTCTCTCACCGCCGCCGGAACCTGCTCATCTTACGCTTCCGATTTTACCTCCTTAAACACCTTCAACCCATACCTAATCGCTCCATGAGCCTCCAACCATGAACCAACCATAACGTCTTTCTGTGTCCTTTTCACAATCCGTCTCAACGACCTTGGATGAGCACCTCATCCTCTTCGCTTGCCGTCTACCTTCTTGCGTCCCCCGCCTTGCTACGACCCTTATAGAGGATTCGCATCAACTCTTTCAGAGGATTTGCATGGCTACAACGATACAGATTTTCAATAAAAAAAATGGGTGGAGTCCTTTTTATTTTCCTGCGTTCCAAACTTGCCTATTTAAGCCACACCGGAGAGCCCCGTGGCTTGCCGGCGCTGATTTTCCATGACGGTGTGCAGCATTAGGTCGAGGCGACGAATTTGAGCCTCCTGTTCCTTGATACGCTTCTCCTGTTCGTCCATTATCTTTTTATGCTCCCTGAATTGTGCCGCCTGTTTTTATTTTGCAGATATCGTCAACTCGGATTGACGACCAGAAAACAGTAACACGCCACCACCAGAAATCGCCGCTGCGCCTAGTGTCCTTACCCAGATCGTCCCTGCTCACATTCATCCCATCTTCACATGCATGTGTGCGTGTGCGTGTGCGTGTGCGTGTGCGTGTGCGTGTGCGTGTGCGTGTGCGTGTGCGTGTGCGTGTGCGTGTGCGTGTGCGTGTGCGTGTGCGTGTGCATGTGCGTGTGCATGTGCGTGTGCATGTGCGTGTGCGTGCGTGTGCGTGTGGATGCCTGTTCATCCCCGGAAATATTCAGCGATGTTCCGCTTCTGGCCGGGTTGACGCCTGTCACAGACAAAGACACCATAAGCATGAAAGAGGAATCAGAAGAGATTGGCGAAGAATAACTCCCCTGCCATTGCATACTGACAACAAGTTCCATTTACGACACACCTGTGGCCCCCTGCACGATTTTCTCGGCTATCTTGAGTCCAACCTCGAGCTTGTCACCCATCTTTAGCATTTGTTGCGAAACATCTGACTTCAATTCGTCTACTTGCGTAATCAACTGTGATGCAAGTTGTGTAGGAGGAAGCGGAACACTTGTCAGCGCCAGCACGCGTAAGCAAACACATCCTCACCTGACAGGAGTGTACCTTGTGGAGTTCTGCTTCTGTCTCTTCAGAGCTTTTGTGCATGGTCATGGCTTGCTCGCGGGGCAGCCAGCTAATATCGCGTTTCTGTTCAGCCTCTGGCCACACCTTTGAATAGACATACTTTTCGGCATCCTGCCCCATGTGCATGTACAATGTCAGTCACACAAAAAATGTGCGCGAGGTTACCAAACAGGACGCCTCACCGTTAATTGACTCCTTGTTCGCTTCTGCAAATTTACAAGGAAATAAAGGTAGTGTCTGGGGTTATGTTCGTATTTGATATGCTTGTCGAAACCGATGCCTTCTTGATCCACTTTCGAACGGCGGGCGCTGCACACGAAACAGACTTGGTTCAGGTCTTCTATTTCCATCTCGCGCCTCGATTTCAGTTCTCCAAATGCGTCGATGATGATTCCAGGGATGATGCCGACGATAATGATGTAGCCGAACAGAATCTGAAATGAGGCGTCCCAAATGAGACGGAGAAGAAAAACGCCGGACGACCGGCTGTCCTCGTTCACGCCGAGTGCATCTACGATATTGTGTGGGTACTTGAAAGACTCTCCAACAAAACTCATGGTCTCGTGCACGCCATAAGCTCGGATGGAAATATCAATGTATGACATGAAGCACTGAAACATGTTTGAACAGAAATCCTGGGCGTGCGCGTCGTGTAAGAGGAACAGTCCGACGACCAACCAGACATAGATGCACAGCACGCCTAGGACTACTAGCTGCATCATCTTGCCCGCGTTGATGGCGACAGCATTCACAACAGGCGCTGAGCCCTCCCAGAACAGAATTTCCATGAGGCAGTAGAACGAGAAGAGCGACTCGTCCGTGAAAGAGGCGATGAGCTGAAAAATCACAAATGCAGCTTCATAGTAGAAGCCCTTCGCTGTTAGGGCTGACTTGAGTTGTTTCCACCTCAAGTCTTCGGACTGCGAACCATCAGCGTCGTCATCCTCAACCGAGTTCGCAACAGAGGCATTCTTTTTTGTCGTGTGTTTTTCAATCCAAACAAGGCCTGAGGCATCCTCTGTATCATTGACGGCTGGATCTTCATGCACCTCTTGCTCGGGATCCACTCGCTCGAGATCGAGTTGATCGAGCTCTGCGTATCTCTGCTCAGTGAGATCGCGTCTTACCGTGTTCGGCAAATCGCTCCAGCAAAAGGCGAAAAATCGAAGTCCGCACGTGGCGAGGTTGATATATGACATGTAGCGCAGCACGGTTTCCACTACCGGCATTACGTCGTAGAAAAAATATTTATCTCTCTCAGTGAGAGGGAACCCGTAGTCGCACCAGTCCCCACAATATTCTTCAAACTTGGCATCCTCTGGAAATCCCAGCGCGACGGGATTTTTCTCCTCAATCCAGATACGTTCTTGGTAGTCCTCGCGGAATGATGACTCCCAAAATCCAACATTTGGCATGTAGCTCGTGTTCACCATGATTATGTGTATCGAGAGAGTCCACACGAAATTGAAAATGCGTATGCGCTGCAATTGGGTGACGGTCCAGGAAAGTGGACTCTTCCGGATCGAATCCGAGAACTGTTCGATGTGTACCCGTTCACACATGTTATCGATAAATTTTCGGGCCTTTTTGTCAAAGTCCTCGCGGTCTGCATTAAACAGCATTTTAGCGACTTCTGGCCTGTCCATGTATCCGCCCTTAAGGCCCTCAGTTGGGAGCTGGAAGTAAACTCGCTCAAGCAGCGAGTGACGTACGATTTCAATCATTCCAGTGTGGTGCTCGAAGAACTGTAAAATTTTTGGCGGCACATCTTCCATTGCAGGTACAATGACAGCGTTTGCCTTGTCATAATGTTTACAGTGCACAATCAAGCGGTAGTAGCTGCACCCTTCCTCCAGACAAAGTTCTTCAGAAACATAGCTGGCACCTTTCTCGAATTTGGCGTGATAGCATGACTGCATTTGCTCCCCAAATCCTTCCCAATTCAACTTCGAGATCATCTGCTTGACTATGCTATCGTCGTGGATGCCGCCCAGGAATCCTTCCAAAAACCTCGTGATGGCCAACTTGAGACGGCTTTTCAGCTCGTTTTTGGCCTTGATCCTGTCCTTTGCTTCCTGCGAAAGACCTTTTGCGTTGTTTTGATTGGGGCTGTGCTCATGATTGAGATGGACGTTGAAATCTTCAAACTTTATCCATGTGAAAATGTGATCGCATACATCGAAGATGTTTGTCTCAGAGATCACCTTCTGGTTCTCGACATTAGGCCCCGTCATCGAGTCCCCGAGCATCAGAAAGCCCCGCATCACAGAATCGGCCATCGGGCTCTTCCATGTTTGAGAGTTTGGATCCATCACGCCACTGTCGAAAGCGTCCTTTAAATCAGGCTCAATCGCCTCCAGGTACGCGACGGCCTCAACGAAAAAGTTATAAGAGATAGCATTCAGTCGCTGGATTCTCCAAACATTTTGCAATTCGCATCCATCTTGGCAGCATCTTCGCATCATCTTCATGACTTCGGTCATATGCCCCTGCGAACTTTGTGTCGTCTTTGCCTGATCTTTTGTATCCACCTTTGGCGCACGAATACCTGCCTTTCTCAAAGCGATTTGCGTATTACGATCCTGTTTTGCCCTTTTCTTTTCTTCCTTCAACGATTGTTGCGATTCGGCAAAAAGTGAATGAATTTTTCTGAAGAAAGGCAGGCTCGAGGCCGGCTTGAGTAAGATGCCAAAACAACGTTGCACAGTTTTGTTGCCGCCATCCAGCAGCGCGACTGCTAAATGTAACGCAGCAAGCACAATGTCTTTGTTTTCGTGCTGGCAACACCACACAACCACATCCACCATGCCGATCCTTGCCATCTGCTCCTGAAATTCTAGATGTTCCTTCTTGCCAGCGAAACTGGAAAATTCATTGTCGAGGTGACGTTTGTATTCCTCTTCCTCCTGCTCGGGTGTCAACCGATCGCCAGGTCTCATGTAGACGATTGCGCGCAAAACTTTAAGACCATATAGAAGCAACCCCTCGTCGGCATCACGACTTTGCATCATCTTCAGGAACTGCTCCAGCGACTGATACTCATTATTCATGTAAGTCTTCTTGCTCCCGAGCAAACGAGTGATGTCTTTGATAGGCACGTCCATAGTGTGTCCCTCTTTGGGATCAACCCCAAAAGTCAGATAGAGGTAGGAATGGAACCGTCTGAACCCGTCCGTGAATACGAACTCCTTCCCAAGGTATTCTGTTTGTTTATTTGGGACTTCTATGCAACTCACAAGCTGATCCCCCTTGACCCCGGCTTCATTCATCACCGCGATCAATTCACCTAGCATCTTGGCAAGCTGCATAAATCTGAACTCAACAAGAAGAGGGTAAAGCGAAACCATATTCTTCTGGAGTCCACCGACCTCGGGCGAATCAATCATTTTACGCGCATTGCTCTGCAAGAACATCTCACCATTCCGTAACAGCAATTTAGTAGCGCGGATGATTTCCTGCAGCAGCTCCAGATGAGAGCCCAAATTATGGCCCATGTCGTCCCCAACGTTCTCGAGCAGACTTGGCATGCCCAAGTACTTTGCCGTGTCTAGTTTTGCGAGTCGAACCTTCAGTACTGCAGTGTTTGTCGAGAATTCTACCAGCAAGCTTTTCCCCCGTGCATCATTGTACAGTCGCCCTGATGCCTGAACATCCTTCAGAATATCAACGTCACTTGCAGAGCAGGAAAAGTGAACGTCTGCAAGGAGGGCAACCCATCCAATTTGCACAAATCGAATCGCGTCAGGATCGATATTTGGTTCCGGGGTTCCATCGTCCCGCTTATCCATGTCCAAGATATTGTCAACGGCCGTCGAAAAGGATATTACTGAAGCTAACTTGTGTATGTTGTCGGCATTTTTTCCAAAGCAGCAGCTTGCTAATGTCCTCAAGGTTGCAACGTGATAATTGAGCAGACTGGCGAGGGGCCGTTGGTGTTCATTCTCCAGTAAGAGTTCGATCCTTGTCTTCCCATAGCGAGTGTCCGTCTTGGATAAGTACTGTGATTCTTTGTAGTTGCAGGTTAGATCCAGAATAGCTTCTTTATCCTCAAGGAGCAACCGAAAAATCACATCTTGATTCCGCGTCACTGCTGTTTTTCCATTTATTATCATGAAGGGTTGAAAAAAGTTGAGCCACCGAGCTCTTCTTCCAAATGTCTTGATGGCATTAATGAACTTCGAGAACAATTGTTCCCCAACTCGTGCAGAAAGCTTCGGATTGTCCTTAACGACCTCCAAGATCGTATCAGAAACATTGAGCTTGTCAATGCCCATGTGCTCAGCGAACTGTAAAATGAACTGGAACATTCTCTTCTGAGCTGCGGCGTTCCCTTTCGTGAGGCACTTAAGGAATGTATAGACGTCCTGAAAAAGGTCCCTGAGCTTCACACTCCCAGGAGTGTCAGATTCAAGATCGCCCTGCTCTCTCCTCGAGGTGTCCCGTCGAAGGTTCAGTTCAAGGAAGCGACGTACTGGGGTGTCTACTTCTAGGTTCAGCATGATTGACTGGTACATTTTGACAACTTCACTCTTTTGGCCTCTGGTTATTGTGAGATAATTCGTCATTCGCTGGAGCAATTTTGAGACCTCTGTGTACGCATCCTGCTCGCGCTGCACTTCCTCTTGGCTAGGCGTCTCTTTCACATGCTTGCTCTGCTCCCTGGATGCACTCTTGTTGATAAGTTTCATGCAAGCGCTGAAACGAACGATGATGTGCGAGACTTCTTTGTACACCCTTGCGGCTTGCGGAAATACCAGAATCTGAATATTTTTAAGTTCATCTAGCAATGCCGGACGCTGGGACATATGGCGAAACAGCAGGGACAAACAGGCCGTTGACAAAGCCTCGTCGTTGAAAGAGCAGAGGTTTAGCATCACGAGCACCATGTGATCGCGGATGGGATGATCGCGAAGTGAGTCGGGCTGATACGTGTCTGCAGAAATTTCGATCGGGCTGACAATATTTTGCTCAAATAAAGCGGTTTCCAGCTGCTTCACTTTGTCTTGAAACGGGGCGAAAACTAAGCTTAGACGATCGTTGTCCCAGTCACATTTGTTGCCAGCCGCAGATGAAGTGTCAGTCATATTGGATGGCAGCTCATTTGAGCTCGATGTCACTAATGGGAAGTTTGTGCCGGACACAGCCTTTGAGCCCCCCAGGCTGCACAGCGCCTTTTCATCTTTGGATATTTCTTCGAAAATTTTCTCGTAGCACTCAATGGCGTTGGAGACACGGTGGTTGATGCGGATATCAATCATGCGCGCCAAAATTTGCATAGCTTGAACCCTAACGTTGTTTCGCACCTCTGATTCTGTACTGCGCGCCAAAAGTTGCATAGCTTGAACCCTAACGTTGTCTCGCACCTCTAATTCTGTACTGGCGGGCGAGCCATGGGATTCGCTGCTGTCCCTTGAATCCAGTACTGACCAGAGGCCCTCAAAAAGCGTCCGAATGTTATCGTATGGCGCGTATGTCGTGATCGTGTTTGCTCTCTGTGGCTGCATCATGGTCAGATCACGTGAAAAGCCAAGTGATGCAGTAGCAGTGGCTTTGTCCGGCAATGCTCGCTGGGCTCTGGGGCCTTGAAAAAATCCGAATCTTAACATCATGTCTGCCAACTCCAACTGAGCCTGGACCAATTGAAGCTGTGCCCAGCACGGTTTTCCGTTCAAATTCGATTTACCACGCTGGTCCTTACAGCCCGCCACCTTGGGGATGTTGCTGAGGAGAAACGCCTGAAGATCAACGAATCCGTTCGTGCAGGTCGGGATTGGGTTGCGCACATCGTTAACCTGATTACTAACTAAATCACTTTTTTCAGGTTCAACTTGTGACCACACGCGGGTCCTCATAATGCTGGGATTCTGTGTCTGTGGATCTCGGTCAAGAAAAAGCCTTGCCATGAGGGTGGTATATGATGCACGGAGTATATAGGGCAAAGATTCTTCGCGCATCACATTTAAGATACTCTCGTAGTCCAGGCAAAGATCTGGATTGCATATAAGAAGTTTCAAAGCTCTTTGATTTCTTCCCAGCGTCAGTCGACCGAAGAGACTAGTGCATCGAATCATATACCTAAAGATCTTCTGTTCTTCGGTCAGATCGGTGAGTGCTGCGTTCATGATCCAGCTAGCATAATCTTCATTATGAATTTTGCCGGTCTTGGGGTTCGTAAAACTGTTTTGATGCCAGTCTGCCGCGTTCCGCCACTTTTTCCCGCCAGGATGACGAAACCACATTGTTATTCCCGTTCCATTTTTCTCTATACGGAAATTTGTCACGAGGGTAGAGTCCCGGCTACCAGACGCCGTCGGCTCCTTCGGAAGCGCAGGCTCTGGCAGAAATTTCTCAAAGGTCAGCGCCATAATGTGCTATATCAAGTACCAGCGGGGCGAACTTTTGAGATTTTTCTCAGCCCTATCCTGAAATGTCCTCCCTGGCACTTACACATACTTAAACCCTAAACCCTAAACCAAGGACATCCTTGGCACTTACACATGTATTGCGTTGCTCTTGCGACATAACACACACAGTGTGTGTGTGTGTGTGTGTGTGTGTGTCCATGGTACTCAAACATGTGTCGCGATGCTCTAAATCCTAATCCCTAGACCCTAACTGATACATGAATCTCGTTGCTTTTTCAACAATTAATGTGTGTATGTTTGTGTGTGTGTGTGTGTGTGTGTGTGTGTGTGTGTACCGTATCCTCCAATGGCGGCATTAACGTCCATGTCGAGAAGCACATTCGTCACCATATCCTGTACGTTGGACAACGGCTCTGGGTGCGATTCAGGACCACAGGTGCAAATTGACATCAGAAAATCGATGTACTGTGGCGCTTTTGCTTCATTCATTAGCAGATCCCCATAATGATCCACCAGGCTTTGTGGGAGTGCATTGAGGAGCTCGCGTTTTCCTGAGAATATCTCCTTTACCGTCGGCGTTATGAGGATGCCTTTTCCGAGCTGGGACCTGTATTGACAATAATGAATTACCGCTCTCTTCCGGTGTGCAAACTAGCATTTCAGCGGGCAAAGGCTATGCGCTCATTTCGGTCGTACCTAAAGACCTGTAGGTGGATCAGGATGCGCCTGCAATTGTTGAGATTTCCCTTGGCCATCTGTTTTAACAGACGGTACATGCGATTCAAGAGGCCGACGAGTGGTGCGAACTTGTCATTCCCCTTGAGTTGGTCGATGTCCACGCCCTTCCGAAATGGCAGCTCCAACAAATTGACGACAACGGCATCGCAACTGAGTTCTCTCAAAATCTTTTGCATCAATCTGTCACAATTCGTGCATGTCAGGCTCGCAGTATTCTTATCAATACAGCATGGAGGAAATAGGGACACGTCTTACCTGTTCGGGCGGCCATCACGTGACATAGGGTTACTGTCGTCGCCCCACGAAAGATTCAACACTAACTTCTCAAGCGCTTCTTGGACCTGGTCCATCACCGCAGTCGTGATGTTGAGTACTGCTCGTTCGCCAGCGGGTCCTTGGTTACTTCTGCCGGTGCAGTCCGGAAGCTTCTCAAGCTCGCGCGCGTAGTCCTGCAAGATTAGGACGTATTGGCGCACTGAAAGCACGTTATCGAGTGCGCGCTTATTCACAGGTAGAACGAGCAACGCATCTGAGTCGGGCACCAACTGCTGAGCGCTCATGCGCGCGGGCAAGATTCGATTCTTCAAAACGAACTTCAATTCGTTGGCTGTTGACGTTGCGCCTGGTGTTTCCGATGCGTTTGACTGCGGGAAATCCTGCAATCGCCCTCTGCCCTGGTCGCGTGGCGGCCCGGGCTTCGGGGTCGGCCCGTCTGCGCCCGGAGGCGCCACCACGTCGATGCCGTCCCAGGGAGACGCGTTGCTGCTGCTGGACTCGAGGCACAAACGATGCTCAGCGCGCTGCAGGCGTCCAACCGGCGAGCGCGGTCGCTCCGGCGAGCGCGATCGTGCCCTTGGTGTAGGTGATGTCAAAGACTGCGCGAAATCATCGAACCCATCTTTGGTTTCACAGACAACATAATCGCCCGTCGCGGAGGCGCGGACAAATGCCATCTCTCCGGTCTCCAAGTGATGGTTGGGAGCATCTTTTGCGAATTGTCGAAAAGAAAAGAGCGTTCGTTGGTCCTGGTAGTCGTCTGTGACTTGTAGCTGATTGTCTGCTTCTGATGAAAAGGAAGCAGTTGTTCTCGGAATTCGGGAGGTTCCGGATGTTTGCATCAGATACAGGTTGGTCACCACGTGCTTTATCCTGTATCTAACTTTCGTGTCGTCGTCCGCAAAAACCGGCTCTCCAGCAGAGCAGAGATGGCAGCCCTCAAGCTTCCACATCCAATGACACTTTTTGCGCTGTCTTTCTGACACCCGATCACTTCGGTAGTAGAAGGGCTTGTCATGGACCATGGGGTCGAAATGCAGGAAAGCGCCTGCCTGCTTGTGATAAAACGTTACAACATCTTCGCCCCTTATTTTACTGCTATCGGCCTCTGTTTTTTGCTCCCGAACCTGCAGCATACGGAAGAGCGTCGGGTGAGCATCCTGAGAATTTATGGTGCAAGCATTTAGCTCAACCCCGCCCTCGATGTACACATGATCTACAGCAAGGTGCCTCTTGACGTCAGCTTCCCCTGTTTCCGTTTGTTCGACATCCACTTGGCCCATATTCAGTTTGAATTGGGACCCAGAAATAGTCTTCTTTGACACCAAACTCACCATGTCTCCCGACGAGATCGCAGAACCGTCGGTATAGGTCTTGAACGCAGGACGAAGCACCAGCGCCGAGCGATTGTTGCCATTCTGATCGAGTGCGACTTTCTTTGATCCACTGGCAAGAGCTCGCTGCTTTGTCACTGTCAGAATCTTGCCCGTTGCGCAGTGCACCAACACACATGTCATTCCGTATCGGATTTCTTTCCCTAGCAAACGCTTTTGCTCAAGATCATCTGCATGCCGCTCTTCCACAACTGAATGCAAATGCCGTAGCAGTTCTTTAATTTGGTCGACATAATCTTCCAAGCCATGCTCGTGAGCGAATCCTTGCGCCATCTCGGCCAGCTCATGTTCATGCGCGCGCAGAGGGGGGTATTCTGGCAGTGGTATGTTTTTGCCGCCATTCCAATCTGATTCCTGTAAAAAGTTTTTGAGCTTCTTCTCCCCCACGTAGTTGCGGATAGGCTGAATTTTAAATTGACAATCGCGAAAGTTTGGCGGCACTCCAACATGTTCCTGCCACAGGCGTGCACGATTGAAGTAAAAACCCCGTTGGCCATGCAGCCCAACCCAACAGGCGCAGCGCGCCCCAATACTCCGCCGAGGCGCAGATACGCCACTGATGCTCAAATACCCCGCCGAGGGGCAATACCCCGCCGATGCCAGGCCCTGCCGTCCAATGTTCTCTCCTTACTGGGAGCGCCAAAGAAGGGCGGGGACATTTAGTGACCACAGCGTCTCTACCGCCTCTGTCCAATGTACATTGGACAGAGGCGGTACATGTCCCCGCCCTTCTTTGGCGCGCCAATTAAGGAGGGGACATTGGGCGGGGACATTTAGTGACCACAGCGTCTCTACCGCCTCTGCGGCAAACATCGTCATGAAACTGTTGCGTACGTATGCGCGTACAAGCGTATCACTTGGAGGTGTAAAGGAAAAACATACCCGCAAGAACTGGATCCATGCCCTGCCATCCGAGGAACTGCCGTAAGCGACCATGGCGTTGTAGCCTTCCACGAGCAAGACTATGGTGTCGCCATAACGTAAGGGCGGTGACCACGCGTTCGGGTTGTATCCCTTGAGCACGGCAGGTTCTGCCCCCTCCCATTCTTGTTCATCTTCCGGAGGCACCTGCATTGATTCCTCCAATGTCGATACCTGCTCAGGCAATCGCTGTCGATATGCTGGGAAAGTGTCCTGGTGCACTTGGTGTTGGATTGGCATGCCTACAACCGGGCCGTCTCTGTCAATTAGGAAGCCTGCGCGAGGGACCTGCGACGTGTATGTCACTGCGGATGCGCCTTCGCCGGCTGGCTTTCCGGCGGATGGAGATGGACCCGCAACTGGGATAAACTGGGCGGCTACAACTGATGCGGGCGCACCAACGCTCCAATGGCCGTTATCCGCAGCAGACGACCGCGGCTTGGGCGGAGGACTGGGAGCGAGCGAAGCAATCGGAAACGGGACTGTTATTCCATGCGGGATGGGGGAGCCTTCGCGCCTTGGATACTGCTGCGAGGCGCTGTACGTGGTCACCGGCTGCGCACGAAAGAGGTCAGCAAGAATGTCCCCGTCTTGCGGCGCCGTCTCGTGTCCCTCCAGCGGCCCGGGCCAGAAGCCGTTCGCATGCGGCCGCATCCCGGCACACTGTCCCACAGCTTGAGGCTTGATCGCCTGCCAATGCCTGCGCGTGTCGTCCTGCAGCTGTGGATCCCCTTGTGACAAGCTGTAATATGAAATAAGGAACCGGGTCTTCCAGGCTTTTTTTCAATTTGCAACCTCAGCGTGTATCTGCACACGGGCGGCAGCGGACATAATATTTCGCATCTGTTTGGGCCCGGTACGACGGTACGACACTGTTTTAATCGGTTCCGCTAACCAAAATAGATCTCTATTTCAAATTTCCGTGTTTGGGTTGTTTATTTTTAAGGTCACCGAGCCGAATTCCATACCGTACGTCACGTCACAGGGTACAGGTGAATGCCTGAATTTGAACAGTCGCTCCACTGGTACCAAGGGAGTTCCGAAAAGCTGCGAAATATTCTATTCGCTGATCACAGTGTGTACCTACGGAATGAAAACGCAGTAACTTGTCATGGCTCCATGAAATCGATCGTTTTGACATGTACATCACAGTAGGTACTAGGTAACCAAAAATGGGTTCGGCATAGGTCCCAGTAAAAATAAACACACAGGGAAACAGGCGCACCCTGTGTTGAAGTACCGGGTTCCTCACGGGTCCCAGTGCGTGATGAGCAGACTCATCCACACAGGCCTCGGCTCGTCGTCTCTCATAGCACATGTCCTCCACTCTCCTCCTCCCCCCCCGCGAACAGCCCGCCCCCAACTGTCTACACGGTGCTA
>Ga0315905_10005234_pt1 | contig 13229 bp, 6 predicted proteins | sample LakEriMetagenome_5_FD_203522 | JGI IMG/M metagenome (GOLD analysis project Ga0315905, IMG submission 203522) | Freshwater fungal communities from buoy surface, Lake Erie, Ohio, United States - Buoy 4 MA121 | ecosystem: Environmental > Aquatic > Freshwater > Lake | place: USA: Lake Erie, Ohio... | reverse complement strand
GCGGGGCCCCCGGGGCGGCGGAGGCGGCGGCCGCGGCGGCGGCGGCGGCGGCGGCGACGGCGAGGGCGGCGGCGCGGGCGCGACGGAAGGACGGCGGCGGCGCGGCGACGAAAAGGCGCGCGGCCGAGGGGGGCGCGGCGCAGCCCGAGGTGGAGGCGGAGGCGCCGCTCGCGCTGCGGCTGGTGGCGCGCATGATTGGTGCGTGCGAGGAGGAGGACGCGGCGTTGTGCGTGTGTGTGTGTGTGTGTGGTGGTGGTGGTGCGACTGGTGGTGATGCAACAGGAACGCGCAGGACGACGACGAGGGATTTGAGGTTGAGGTCGATGCGGATCGGCGTTGTTTGGAGTGTGAGGTCGTTCATGAGTTGCGCGCGCGGGGCGGGGGGGGAGAAGACGAAAGACAGGACGATTGGCGGACCGGCGGCACGGCCGCGTTGCCGTCCGTCCGTCTGCGGCTGGCGTCGCTCGCCGCGAGGCACACCCAAAAAAAACTCGACACCATGCGCCGCTCCGATCGCGCCGCCGACGCTCCGACAGCGTCTCCGGCGACAAAAGTGGACTGGAGGTACTCGGATTCGAACCGAGGATTTCTCGCAAGTTTGACATGTGTCATATGTATGTCTGTCGCGCCCGTCGGCGGTGGCGGGCGCGGCCGACGACAGCAGTCTGCAAAGCGAGCACGTTACCACTACGTCATACCCCCCTCCCTCACGCGAATCGTCAGGTAGCGACCGGCACGAGGTGCATGGGTCGGACGCTGCGTTTTGTTACGGAAATTCAAATTTTTGGGTACATGTATTGCAATTATTGCTCGCCCCTAATTGACGACGGCAACGACGGCGCCCACCTTTTTTTTTTTTTTGGCCGATCCAGATTTCTTAATTGTGTTTCGACGGCTGACACGGACAAAGAAGAGCGGCGCGTCTCGCTCGTTTTGCTCTGTTGAAACGTCGTGCGAAAACTAGCAGACCACTAACTCACGCCTCGACCGCCGCCGCCCGCCCTCCTCCCCCGCCGCCGCCGCCGCCCCTGCCGCCCCACGCCGCCGCAAACTCGTCTGCCAGCCGCGGCGCGGGCCCCGCCCCGAGCGCGCGCACGGCGCGCGAGTGCACGTCGCCGACCGTGGGCAGCGAGGCGTCCGCGCCCGCACCCCCGCCCGCCCTGGCCTTGGCGCGCGCGGCCGTCAGCGCGGCCACGCCCCCGGCACCACCACCACCAGCAGCAGCAGCGACAGCGGCAGCGGCAGCGGCAGCGGCACCCTTGCCGCCGCCCGCGCGCTCGGCCAGCTCCGCGTACTGCAGCCACAGGCGCGGGTCGGTCGCGCCGTACGAGGTCGCGGCGCCGTCCTCGAGCACCGCGCGCGCGCGCCGCAACGACGCGGCCGAGGGGGCAGCACCCTCCGCCCCTGCCTCGAGCCGCGCCATGGCCCGGAACAGCTCGCCGCCCGGCGGCGGCAGCAGGCGCAGGCGCGCGTAAAGCGCGCGCGCGGCGTCGGGGCCGCCGCCCTTGCCGCCGCCGCCGCTCCACAGCGCCTCGAGCAAGCCCTCGGCCACGCCCCCGGCGACCGAGCCGCCGGGCGGCCCGGCGCGGCGCGCGCGCGCGGCCCACAGGCGCGCAACGGAGGCGCCGGCGCGCGCGGGCGACGCGGCGACGGCGCGCGCCCACAGAGAACGCAGTGCGTCCGACTCTTCTTCGTCGTCCTGGCCGTCGTCGGAGGGCAGTCCCACGGCGTCCAGAGCGCGCGCCAGCGCCGACTCGAACGAGGCGTCGCCCTGCGAGTGCAAGACATCCAGCAGCGCGGCCCACGCGCGCGCCGACGCCGGGTGCCGCGCCTCGGCCCCGAGGCGCGCGGCGCGCTCGGCGGCGGCGAGCTGCCCCGCCGCGCGCGCGCCGCCCGCCCACGTGTCGGCGTAGAACGCGGGGGGCAAGGGGCAGGGTGTCTGCTGAGCGCACGCGGCGTCGGCGCGCGCGCAGGCCTTGAAGAGCGCGGCGGCGCAGCGCGCGGCGGCCAGGGCAGAGGAGGCGGCGGCGGCGGCCTTGCTCGCCGCCGGCTTGGCCTTCTTCTTCTTGCCGCCGTCCGCCGCCGCCGCCGCCGCCGCCTCCTCGGCAGCATCGGCGGCCACGCGCCCGAGCGCCGCGTCCAGCCGCTCGCGCAGGAAGGCGCAGTAGCCGGCCCACAGACCTCCGGCCGCCGACGCCTCGCCAGCGGAAGCAGCAGCCCCGAGCGCCGCGTCAAACGCCGCCGCCGCCGCCTTCGCCCCCGCCGCGTCCGCCTCGGCCTCGCCGGCGCCCGCCTCGCGCGCCTCGCCCGCCGCCCGCGCAAAGGCGCGGCGCGCGCGCGCGTCGCAGGCCGCCGCGCTGAGCGGGAAGTCGGCCGCGATCCCCGCCCAGAGCTCGTCGGCGACGCGGCGGGCGCCCGGGAACGGCGGCGAGGAGGGGGAGGAGGAGGAGGAGGGCGAGGCGGCGGCGCCGCCGTCGATCTCGCCACCATCCATCATGCGCGCCAGCTTCAAGCGCAGAGCGAGGTCGTGCGGCAGGGCGCGCGACGCGGCGCGCGCGACGGCGCGCACGATGGCGCCGCGCAGCACGGCGTCGGCCGCGGCCTGGTCGTCGCCGCCCTTGCTGAGCTCGGCGGCGCTCGGCGGCGGCGGCTTGGCGGCGGCCGCCTTCTTCGCCCCGCCCTCCTCGTCCTCGCTCTCCTCCTCCTCGAGGTCCTCGTCCTGCGCCAGCTCGTCGTCGTCGTCGTCGTCGCCGCCGCTGCTGCTGCCGCTGCCGCCGTCCTCGTCCCCCTCGTCGTCGCCGCCGCCCTCGCCGCCAGCAGCGCGCAGCATCCCCTTGCTCTGCCGCCGCCGCTTCTTGGCCGCCGCCGCGGCGCCGGCGTCCTGCTCGGCCGCGCGCGCCCCGGCCGCCCGCCGCGCCGCCTCGACCGCCGCCGCGTCGCCAGCCGCCGCCTCCTCCCCCTCCTCCTGCTCGCCATCGGGCAGCGCCAGCCCCAGCACCTCGCGCCGCGCCCGCATGCGCCGCACGTACGCCACCTCCATCCCGGCGTACGCCTCCCACATGCGCGCGGCCGCGCGGGGGTCGCGCCGGCACTCGCGCAGGCCCCGCTGCATGAGCGCGCGCGCCGCGTGCGGGTCGCCGGCGCCGTCAAACTCCCACGCGGCGGCCGCGATCCAAAACCCGGGCTCGCGCGGCATGGCGCGCAGGGCCCGGGCGGCGACGCGCGCCAGCCTGCGCCCCGAGCGCGTCTCGCGGCAGTAGTCGAGCCACGCGGCCCACAGGGAGGCGTCGCGGCGGAAGCGGCGGGTCGCGCGCTCGTACGCAAAGTGGGCGCGGCGGCGGGCGCCGTGGTCGGCGGGCGACGCGCGGCGCAGGGCGTCGCGCTCGGCGCGCAGCAGCGCGACGGCGCGGCGCGCCTCGGCTTTGGTCATTTTCGGTGCTGCTGTTGTTGGCGCCTCCGTCTGAGGGGCGTCGTCGTCTTCCTCCTCGTCGTCATCGTCGTCGCGCGCCCGCTTCTTGCCCCCCCCTGCCTCCTTGCCGCCGCCGCCGCCCCCGAGCCGCCCCCGCGCCGCCTTGAGGCCGGCCGACACGCGCGCGAGCCGCGCGGCGCGGCGGTGCGCGCGCAGCGCGTCGAGGGCGCGCTCGTACTCGGCGCAGCGCAGAAAGTCGGCCTTGACGGGGGAGCGGCGCTTGAGGGCGTACTCGAACGCCTCGCGGCGCCGCGCGATCGCGCGCACCTCGTCGCGCGTGAAGTAGGCCTTGCGCGCGAGGTCCTCGAGCTCCGGGAGCATCGCCTCCATCACGAACCGGACCGTGTCCGCCATGGTTGGCTGCTGACGTTTTTTTGTCTTGCCTGTTGCTCAGTTGGGCTTTTCGCGCGCGGGGGAGTAGAGCGGATGCGCACGGATGCGACGGGGGCGCGCCTGCTTGGAGCCGGCGAGGGCGCGCGCGGGCGGCGATGAGGTGCAAAGGTGCGCCGCCTACACGGGAGAGTCGTCTCTTGGTCGGCGCGCGCTGTAGGTGTCTGTCTCTGCGCGGCCAAGGTCGTTCGTGGATGCAGGGCGCTGAATCAGGGAGCTAGTAGTACTGTTGTAAGAGCGCTGGCAGCGTGTGCGCGCGCTCTCGTCTTGAAGCGAAAAGTCGGCGGCCGGTTCCGCCGCCCCCGCCCCGGCCGCGCTTCGTCGTCGGCGGCACTTGGCGACGCCGCTCGCCCCCTTTGCTCTTCTCTGCCACAATCGCAGCCACTCATTCGCACGGTACCGGGGCGGGAGGCCCTTCGGCTCACCTCGCTCCGCATCACCCCCGACACCCGAATTGCTCTCGCTCGACGCCACGCTACCGCATCACGTCCTCTCGCAAAACGCCACGCGCAATCGATCCGCGCCACGCGCGCGTCCAAACGCAATGACGCCGGCCCTCGTGACCAACCGAGGGCCCGCGCGAGCAGCAGCACCGGCCACAGCAACAGCACGGCGAGCCGCACCAGCAGCAGCAGCACGAGGCGTCGATTGCCGGCGCCCGCCGCCGCTGCTCCTCGCAACGACAAGGCGCGCGCCCCCCGTCGTCGCCCCCGCCTCGCCCGCCTCCTCCCCATCCGCCCCAACAACAACAACAACGATCGCCAATCTCTCCGTGCGCGTGGCCCGCACCGCCGCCGAGCTCCGCGCCGCCGCCTACCTGCGCGCCGCCGCCTTCGGGACCTACCCGCCCGGTCGCTCCGAGTTTGCGGCGCGCAGCCACCGCCGCATGAAGGGGGACGCCGAGTGGGAGGCGGTCACGGCCAAGGTCCAGGGCACGGACCCGGCGTACGCCCGCCTGCGCGTCGCGTGCCTGATCGCCACGGCCCCCGTGCCGTCGCCGCATCACGTCGGCGGTGGTGGTGGTGGCGGCGATGACGCCAGCGCGGCAAACGCCGCGCTCGGCGCGCGGCTCGCGGCGGACGCCGAGCTCGACCCGTCGGCGGCGCTGCTGCCGGCCCGGGCGGGGCGAGGCGGCGGCGACAGCGCCAGCGGGTCCCCCGCGCCGGCGGCGGTCGTCGAGGCGGTCATCGGCACCCTGGACGTCAACGTCGGGGCCGTGCTGCCGGCGGAGGAGCTCGTCGGCAAGCTCGGGCGCACGTTTGGCGTCGAGGCGGCGGCGGCGGCTGCCGCCGACGCCGACCCCGCCCCACCCCCGCCTTCCACGCGCGCCTACCTGTCAAACGTGTGCGTGGCCAAGGCCGCGCGGGGCCTGGGCGTGGGAAAGGCGCTCCTGCGCGTCGCCGAGGACCTGGTCGCGCGCCCGGCGGACGAGGGCGGCCTGCTGGTGCTGCCGCCGTCGCCGCTGCCGCGGGGGGAAGAGGAGGAGGAGGACGACGATTCCCTACACCTGTACGTGCACGTCGTGCACGACAACGCGGCCGCGCGCGCGCTGTACGAGGGCGCCTCGGGCGGCTTCCGCGTCGAGTCCGAGGAGACCGAGGCCTTTGCGCGCGGGCTCGCGCGCCCGCGCCGCCTGCTGCTGCACAAGCGGCTGGCGCTCGGGAAGGGCGGCTGAGGCGGCCTTGGGTTGTTGTTGTTTTTTCTTCTGTTGCGGCACGCACGTCAAATCTCTCTCTGTAACACCACCACCACCACCCTCACTCTGCCATCGTGACCCCTCCTCGTCTAAGCAGCGCCTCGGCCGCCGCCAAGCTATTCTGCTTCGCCTTTTCGTGCTCCCCCCCCTCCTCCTCGTCGTCGTCCACCGCCAGCGCCGTCTCGACCAGCGGCACGACGCCCCACCGCGCGTACACCCGCAGCACCGCCGCCACGCGCCGCTCGGCGCTCTCGGTCGAGTCCAGGAAGCCGCCGCTGCCCTCCTCGCTCAAGAAGACGCCGCGCCAGGGGCGGAAGCGCATCTGCGCGAGGAAGCGCTTGGTCGGCAGGAAGACCGAGCCCACCAGGGTCGCCGCCGCCGCCGTCCCCGCGGCCGCCGCCGCCTGCCGCAGGAACGCGAGGCCCTCGGCGAGCAGCTCGGGGTCGGCGCCAAACTGCAGCGCGACGCCCCCGGTCACCAGGCCCGTGTCGAGCTTGCGGCGCAGGCGCGCGCGCTCGCGCTCGCGGTCGCGCGGGTCGGGGAAGTAGGGGTTGAAGGCGACGTAGAGGCGCGGCAGGGGCGGCGGCGGCTCGCCGCCGCCCGCCGCGGCCTTGGACGCGCGCTCGGCCGCGAGGCGCTCGAGGGCCTCGGCCGCGCACAGCTGCCCCTTGGGGCGGCGGGACGGGTCGCCCGAGCCCGAGACGAGCAGGACCGAGCAGCAGCAGCGCGGGTTGGTGGTGGTGGCGGCGGCGCTTCCGCCGCCGGCCCCGTCGCCTCCTCCTCCTCCGAGCCGCGCGGCCCGCTCCAGGAACGCCGACAGGCGCCGCACGGCCTCGTCGCCCCGGCCGCCCTGGAGCTTGAGCGAGTAGTGCAGGCACACCTCTGTGGCGAACGAGGAGGGCGGCGGGGCTGCCGCCGCTGCTGCCGCCGGCCCCCCGAGCGCCGACAGCAGCGCCTCGGCCCGCTCCAGCAGCCGGTCGCCGGCGTCCTTGTTGGCGACGTGGACCGCGGCGATGCGGCCGCGGTGGCGCGACAGGAACGACGCGAGGGCGGCGCTGCTGGGCGGGCCGGCCGCGCCGTACTCGACGCGGTAAGGGGCCAAGGGGGCCGCGGCGGATGGTGCGGCAGGAGCAGAGGCGGCGGCGGGGGCGCGCGCGCGGCGCTGGGGCGGCGGCGGCGGCGCGGCCGGCGCGTCGGCGGCGCGCCGCTTGAGGGTGGCGGCGGCGGCGGCGCCGGCGGGCATCGAGGGGCGGCGGCGCGCGAGGGCGGCGATGCCGTGCTGCAGCAGCAGCAGCTGGTGCAGCACACGGGGACGGGAGCGCCCGCTGGCGACTGTTACAGCCGGCGACGCCAGAGTTTTTGCGAGAGGATTGGGTGGGGGGTGTGGTGTCGGGTGGGGGCAAGAAGGAGGGCGCGCCAACGATTGAGATGACTGGATGCGCAACTGCCAAGACTCCGGGGGGGGCTGCAACTGGGGCTCTCTCAACAAGAGCGTTGCGCATGCGCTCGTGCGCTCGTGTGTGCGTGTGCGTGTGCGTGGCGTGGCGCGAGAGAGAGCTCGAGACAAAAGGTCCGGCCTCGTGGCGCCTCACGAGACGTGCGGGCGCGCGCCGCCGCCGTCCGCGCCGTGCCCGCCGCGCCGCGCCGCCGTGCGCCGCGCCAGCTTCTCCCACAGCGTCCCGTCGTACATCGCGCGCACGTCCTCCTTGCTCAGCACGCCCGCGTCGTGGTCGGCCGCCACCCAGTACAGCCCCGCCCACTCGAGGAACGCCGCCGTCGCGCCGACGGGGTCCATGATCGACCGGTTGCGCCCCAGCATCGTCAGGATGCCCCGCCACGTGATGCCGTCGCCGCGCTCGTTCCCGTACGACGCGAAGATGTCCTCGAACTTGGACGGGATGTAGCGCCCGCACGCGTCGTACGTCCCCGAGTGCGACCCGTGGAGCCCGCGGTCGATGCCGCCGATCCAGACGGGCGCGCCGCGCGGCAGGTGCGTCACGAACGCCCACAGCGACGGCGCGGTCCAGTAGGCAAACGTGGCGTGGATGACGAGGGCGGCGACGGCGGCGAGCAGCCAGTTGAAGCCGATCGCGTGGAAGCCGCGCCACGTCTCGGCCGGGTAGACGGCGCCGTGGGCGTCGGGCTTGAAGAACGGCGCGACGTGGTGCTGCAGCGGCGTCATGCCGGCCTCGGCGGGCGTCGCGGCGGGCGCGGCGTGCGGGTGCTCGGCCGAGACGGCGCCGCCCGCGGCGCGCGGGACGTGCGGCGCCGGGATGGGCAGGTCGGCGGGGGCCGGCGGGAAGCGGCGCGTGCAGGGGACGCCGTCGAGCGCGGTGACGATGTCCTCGTGCTCGTGGCCGCCGACGTCGCGGCTGCGGGCGGCGGCGGCGGCGGTGGTGGCGGCAGTGGCGGCGGCGGTGTCGGCGAGCGGGGGCTTGGTTTTCGCGCCGCCGCCAGAAAAGGGGTCGTGCGAGGCGGGCGGGTGCGCGCCGCCGCCGGCGTCGGCGGCGTGGCTGCGGCGGGGCGGGGCGTCCATCCTTGCTGCGCGCGTCTTGGTTTGTGCTGTGGCGGGCTTGCCGTTTTTTTTTGTTTTTGGGGGGGCGTTTGGAGGTGGGCAGAGAGAGCGCGCGCGCTGGTTTTTTGGTGGGAGGGGGGGTGACGCTAGCGCTGGCAAGGCGAGGCGCCTTCTTTTGCCGCCGCTGCCGCTGCCACTTGGGATCGAGAGCAAGCGCAACGAATCAACGCAGCTGCATCGTCGGCGCTCTTCGTGACTCTCCCTTCGCCCCAACCCTCGTCCCCGCGTAACGCGCGCGCGCGCGCGGATCGATCGACGATCGAGTTCAAAACACACAAATCGACAGCACCCGCACAGACCCCGCGCCCCCTTGAAACACACGCCCATTGCCTTCAATCACCGCATCACCACCACCATTCCCCCCTTTCGCGCGATATGGACGTCTTCCGCGCCGCCGCAGAGGCGGAGCGGCGCGAGCTGGCGGGCGAGGTGGCGCCCAGCGTGATCGGGCTGCTGCGCGGCCCGCTCCCGCACAACCCCCAGCAGCACCAGCACAAGCCCGCCGTCGCCGAGCGCGTCGGTCAGGCGGAGCGTGAGTGCTTGTCTTCGTTGCGGCCCCGCGGGCTCAAGAAAGAGCCTTGAAAGCGTCGCCTCCGACCGCCGACGACGACGCCGACGCCGACGGGCCCGCCGCCCGTTTTCAAACTCGGGCCGCCGCCCTCTCCCCCGCCCGCTTTGCCTCTCTGACACGCCCCAAACCACCACCACCACCATCACCACCACCAACCAAAACAGTCCTCGAGCTCGCCGCCTTCACGACCGCCTCGGGCATGCCCTTCTCCCCGCAGCGCCAGCGCCGGCACCCGCTCCAGGCGGCCGAGCGCGCCGCGCACGGCTGGCTGGCCGAGCGCGGCGCGGCGCTGCGCGCGAGCGCGCTGCGCCCGGCGCTCGAGGCGATCCACGCGTTCGCGGCGGCGCGCCTCCCGCAGCACGAGGGGGCTGCGTCGGCGGCAGCAGCAGCAGCAGCGGCGGCAGGCGCGGGAGGAGGCCCGAGCGCGCCGCCGCCGGCCGCCGCCGCCGCCGACACCACCACCACCACTCAGCACGACCCGTCGGCCGTCCCGACGGTCCTGCTGAGCACGGGCGCGGGCGGCGACCACAGCGACCCGTACCCGGCCCTGCTCAACTACCTGCGCCTCGAGCGCGGGCACCCGGCCGCGCTGCTGCAGGGGCGCGACCTCGCGGGCGCGCCCGCCGCGCTGCAGGCGACGCTGCGGCAGCTGCTGCGCGCGCCCGCGCCCGTCGGGGACGCGCCGGCGGTCGAGGCTTGGTGGGCGGACGAGCAGGCGTGGCACCGGCGCTGGGCGGCCGTCGAGGCGGGCGGGCGCAAGGGGGCGGCGCGCGCTGCTGCTGCTGCTGCTGCTGCTGCTGCTGCTGCTGCTGCTGGCGACGCCGCGGCAGCAGCACCGGGCGACAACAACAACCAAAACCCTCCATCCAAGCCGCCCTCGGCCGCGCCCACCCCTATCGCCGAGCGCCGCTCGCTGCGCGCGCGGCCCGACTCGGCCGCGGCGGCCACGGGCGTCACCACTCGCCACCACCAAAGCACCGCGCGCCAGCAGCAGGCGGCGGCCGCCGCCGCGCTCATCGGCACGCACGCGCAGGCGCAGGGCGCGCGCCCGCGCCCGCGCCACCCGCCCCGCGCCCCCGTAATCATCGTGCAGGACGCCGAGCGCTGCGACCCGGCCGCGCTGCACGACCTCGTCGAGACGCTCGCGCAGCTGAGGCAGCGGGGGCGCGGCGGTGGCAGCGGCGGCAGCGGTGGCGGGGGCGGCAGCGACAGCAACATCGGCGTCCCCTTTGTGCTCGTGCTCGGCTTCTCCCCCCCGCACGCCCTCTTCCGCGAGCTCCTGCCCAACTCGGTCGGGCGCCGCATCGCCCAGCTGCCCCTCGCGCTCCTTCCCGAGCCGCGCGCGCTCCTGCGCCGCGCCGTGCGCGCGCTGCTGCTGCCGACGCCCGTCGTCGTGGCGGCGTCTCCGGGGGCCGACGGCGACAACAACGACGACGAAAACGACGACGACGATGACGCCACCGCCAGCCCCTTTGCCCTCCACTACGCACACGCCGGCCCGCCGCCCGTCGTGCTCGGCCCGCAGGCCGCCGCCTGGGCGCTCGTCGAGCGCTTCGACGACGCCGACGCCGGCGGCAGCGCGGCCGCCGCGCTCGAGGCCTTGCTGCACGCCGCGCGCGAGGCGCTGTGCGCGTCGCGCCCGCTGGCGGCGCTCGGGCCCGCGGCAGGGGCGGCGGACCGCACGCAGCTCAAGCGAGCGGTCGAGGCGCTCACGCCCGCGCAGCTGCGGCGCTGCTACGAGGCGCTGACCGAGGGCGGGGGCGACGCGGCGGCGGCGGCGGCGGCGGCGGGCGCTGCCGTCGCCCCCGACGCCGCCGCCGACCTCGCTCCTCCTGGGGACGCGCGCCGCGCAGGGGCTGGTGGCGGCAGCCGCAAGCGAGACCAGCGCCCGGCCGCGGCCGCCGCCGCCGCGCCGCCCGTCCAGCAGAAGAACAAGCAGCAGCAAAAGGGCGCGGCCACCACCGCCACCACCGCCCCCGCCGCCCCCGCTACGTCCGAGAATTCCGCCGCCGCGCTCGAGGCCGCGCTCTGGGAGCACTGCGTGCAGCCCTACTGCGCGTGGCGCCTCGCCCTGCTGGCCCTGTCCCGCGCGGCCGCCGCCTCGGGCGCCTCGGCCGCCGACCCGGGCCTCGACCTGCCGGCCCTGTACGCGGCGGCCTGCTTCCCGGCCTTTTGCGGCGGCAGCAGCGGCGGCGGCGAGGCCGCGCCCGCGCGCCGCGTGCTTTCGCGCGTGTGCGGCGCCGCCGCGGGCGCCGAGCGCGCGCGCCGCGGCGTGCCCGTCGCGGCTGCGTCCAACGCCACGACCGTCGCGGCCCTGCCCGCGGACGCGTGCGCGGCGCTCGTGCGCGAGCTGCAGGGGCTGGTTGGGGACTCGGCGGCAGGGGGGCGCGGTTCGGTGGCGGCGGTGGCAGCCGCAGCCGCGCTGGCCGACGTGCCGGACTACGCCGCGCTGGCCTCGGGCCTGCAGGCGCTGCGCCGCGTTTTGGCGGGCGAGGACGAGGGCGACGAGGAGGAGGCGCAGGAGGTGGAGGACGCGGCGGCCGAGCAGCAGCAGCCGCCGGCCGCGGCCGCCGACAGCGCTGCCGCCGCACCTGCCCCGCGCGCGTCCCGCCCGGCCGCGCCCAACGCCCGCGCCGCGCGCCTGCAGGCCATCGTGAGCGCCACCACCGTGGCCGCCCCCGAGGACGCCGCTCAGGACCCCCACCGCCCCGCCGCCGCCGCCGCCTCTGCCGCCCCAGCACAGACCCTGTCGGCGGCCCTGCGCCGCGCCGCGCGCGACCGCTCGCTGCCCCCCGCCGTCCGCCTCGCCGCGCTGCTCGAAGCCCACCTGCCGCCCCTCATGGCCGCGTGGCCGTCCCCCGCGACCCCCTTGGCCCGCAACGCCCGCCGCGCCGTGCTGTTTGACGACGCGGCCGCGCTCGCCGCCGCCTGCGCGCCCGCGCCGCGCGCGGCCATGCACGCCGCGCTGCTGTCCGGCCGGCCGCCCGCTCCCGGCGGCGGCGGCGGCGGCGACGACGCCCCGCGGGGCGGCGCGCCTGCCGCCTACGCCCTGCTTCACGCGCACTGCGGCGCGCAGCAGCATCAGGGTGCCCAAGCCAGCGCGGCGGCGGCGGCGGCGGCCGGCGGGCACGCCCCGCTGCTGGTGGCCGAGTGGTTCTGCCGGTACGCCGCGCTCAAGGGCCTCTCGGCGGCGGCCGCTCCGACGGCGGGGGCGGGCGGGGCGGCCGGGGGGGGCGGGCGCGACGACGACGACGGCCTCCTCGACGCCGCCGCCGCGGCCGCTGCGGGCGGCGGCCGGATCAACGCGGCCGACCGGCGCGCGGGGCGCGGCGGGCGCAGCCGCGGGTGGGAGGAGGCGCGGCAGAACGCGGGAGGCGCGCGGCCGGCGGCGGCGGCGGCGCCGCCGCCGACGCGCGGCCGCCGCGCGGGCGCTGGGGCCAACGCCGACGCCGCCCCCGCCGCCCCGCGCTTTCGCGCCGGGCTCGACCCGGTGGAGATGCTCGAGGCCGCCGCCGAGTTCTCGCAGGCCGTCGCCGAGCTCCAGCTCGTCGGCGTGTGGCGGCCCGTCAAGCGCCGGCGCCTGCCCGCGGTGCAGCGCACGTTTTGGCCCGAGCACCAGCAGCATCACGCGGGCGCGGGGGAGGCCGGCGGGGCCGCTGCCGCCGCCGCCGCCGCCCCGCTGCCGCCGCCCGCGGTCGACCTGCGCGAGGCCATGGGCCGCGCGCTCGTGAGCGAGATGGATGGTGGCGGGCGCAAGTCGCGCGGGGCGAGGCGCTGACGGTAGGTAGGCGCACGGGGAGGATTCGATTATTATTTTTTCGTCGAGATCGGGGCGTGCCCCGCTTCCCGCTTAAAAAAAAAAAAAAAAAAAAAAACCTCGGAGCCGCTCAACTTTCGGGCCGAGGAAAGCACGCATGCAAATCTCCCGCCCCTTCGCAATTCCTGCCCCCCCTTCCTTCCTCTCTCTTCTTCCTTCTCCATTCCGGGGGGCCCGCATTGCCGCCGCCCCATCATCCATCCATCCATCCGCCCGCGCACGCACCAACCATCCATGGCGAGCGGCAGCAGCAGCCCGACGGCCGCCGCCGGCCCGGCCTGCTTTATTTGCATGGCCGACGACCCCCCGCCCGAGCGCCTGTGCAGCTGCCCGTCCATGCACGCGCACCGCCTGTGCCGCGCACGCTGGGCCCTGCACTCGGCGGGCAAGGCCGAGGAGAAGGCGTGCCGATTCTGCGGAGAAGACCTCGGAAATTGGCAAGCGGTGCTCGCGGCGAGCGCGGCCTGCGGCGGCGGCGACGCGCCCCCCTCCTCCCCCTCCTCCCCCTCCTCCTCCTCCTCCTCCGCCGCCGCCCCCGCCGCCCTGCCGGCCGCCACGATGGCCATCATCGTCGGCCAGGCGGTGTACAAGATCCAGGTCTCGCCGGGGCCCGAGGGGCGCAAGGCGTTCCTCGCCGCCGTCCGCATCCTCCTCGGGCTGCCCGCCGCGCGCGAGCGGCGCGCGGGCGGGGGCGGGGGCGCGGGCGCGGGC
>Ga0315905_10005233_pt1 | contig 13230 bp, 12 predicted proteins | sample LakEriMetagenome_5_FD_203522 | JGI IMG/M metagenome (GOLD analysis project Ga0315905, IMG submission 203522) | Freshwater fungal communities from buoy surface, Lake Erie, Ohio, United States - Buoy 4 MA121 | ecosystem: Environmental > Aquatic > Freshwater > Lake | place: USA: Lake Erie, Ohio... | reverse complement strand
CGAAGGGTCGTGAAGGAATAGAGGCCTGCCTGCCGATACCTCGGCGCATAAACCTGTCCCGCCGGTGCGAAGGGACCGGCGTGGTTGGGTGCCATGACCCTTCGAAACACATCGGCGGAGGCTGGATCCTCGATAGGACCGTTCCAGTGCTCTGAGCCCGAATAGGAGGTCGGCCCCAAAAAGAAGATCGCCGCCTCGCTGGTTCTCCCGGGCCTGTCCGGCAGGAGCGCCCAAGCCTCTGGGCGGTCATAGTCCGGCGCGGACGGCGGCGTTGAGACCTGGAAGGGCTTGGCTGGATCCATGGCTGCCAGCCGGATGTCATCCCGGCGAACCCAGGCGAAGAGACCCAACAGAAGCACCACGACAAGGCCAACCCAAAGGCCCAGTCGGGGAGGACGCTTCCGAAGCGGCGTATCCGTCATTCCCGGTGACCTAACGATAGGGATGGTCGGTCGCGAGGTAGCTTCTGACGTAGTCCGCGACACCGTCCTCGAGCGAGGTGAAGGCCCCCGAATACCCAGCGGTCGCCAGCCGCTCCATCCGTGCCTCGGTAAAGTACTGGTAATGGTCGCGGATCGCGGATGGCATGGGAATATAGTCGATCTGAGCAGGCTGTCCGACGGCAGCAAACACCGCCCGGGCCAGGTCCTCGAAGCTTCGGGCCTGTCCAGAACCGAGGTTGAAGACCCCGTTCACCTGGGGGGCCGCGAGCAGCCAGGCCACGACCTCGGCGACGTCCCTTACATAGACGAAGTCCCGCTTCTGGCCGCCGTCAGGGATACCTTCACGGTAGGAGCGGAAGAGCTGAACGCTCTGCCCGTCGCGAACGGAGGGCCAGACCTGTGCGGCGACAGACTTCATCGCCCCCTTGTGACCCTCATTCGGGCCGTAGACGTTAAAGAACTTGAGGCCGGCCCACTGGGGTGGGGCGTACTCCCTTGCAGCCTGCCGGACGGCGAAGACATCGAACAGGGCCTTGGACCAACCATAGGCATTCAGAGGCCGCAGGGCGGCCAGGCTCTCGAAGTCATCCCGGTCTTCGAAACCTTGCGCGCCGTCGCCGTAGGTGGCCGCCGATGAGGCGTAGATGAGCCGCCTCTGCCGGTCCGCACACCATCGGAACAGGTCGCGGCTGAGCCCGAAGTTGGTCTGGATGATGCGGTCGGCGTCGGGCTCGGTGGTGGCGGAGATGGCACCCATGTGGATGACCGCCTCGACGTCGCGCCAGCGTTTCTCAAGCCAGTCGAACATGTCTTCAGGGGCCACAAAGTCGCCGATGGGGTGGCGGGACAGGTTTCGCCACTTACCCAGGTCGGCCTGGCGCAGGCGATCGCAGACCACCACGTCCAGGCTCCGGTCCTCAGCGAGGCGGGCGACGATGTTCGAGCCGATGAAGCCGGCGCCGCCGGTGACGAAGACGATCCTGCGGGTCACGCTTCCCCCTCCCCGGCCATCCGGCGGATGGCGGCGGTTGTTGAATAGCCCTCGACCAGGGGCGCGAGCCGGATCTCACCGCCCCAGCCCCGGACCAGATCGCCGCCGACCACCTCGGACTCGGCGTAGTCGGCACCCTTGACCAGGACGTCAGGACGGGCCGCCCGGATCAGCTCGAGGGGCGTGTCCTCGTCGAAGGGCGCGACAAGGTCGACGCTGGCCAGCCCGGCCAGGACGAGGGCCCGGCTCTCCAGGTCGTTCACGGGCCGTCCCTCGCCCTTGAGGGCGCGGACGGACCGGTCGGAATTCACGCCGACGATCAGCCGGTCGCACCAGCTCCGCGCCTGCGCCAGGTAGGCCACATGACCGCGATGCAGGATGTCGAAACAGCCATTGGTGAAGCCTATGCGCAGGCCCCGGGCCCGCCACCTGGCAATCTCTTCGACCATCCGGGCCCCCGTCGCCACCTTGGCCTCGGCGACGGCCATGTGGGCCGCCAGGGTCGCCTCGACGAGCTCGTCCGGCGAGACCGTGGCCGTGCCGACCTTGCCCACAGCCACGCCGGAGGCCAGGAGCGCCAAGGCGATGGCTTCCTCGAGGGGTCGCCCGGCGGCGAGACCCGTCCCGAGGGCTGCGATGGCGGTATCGCCCGCTCCGGAAACGTCGAAAACCTCCCGGGGAGACCCAGGAAAGTGTCGTACAGGCTGGCCGCGTACCGCCAGCGACATGCCCTGGGCTGCCCGGGTGACCAGGATGGAGCGGGCCTCACAGAGCTCAAGGGCCCGGGCCAGGGCGGCCTCGACCTCGGCGTCGGTTCCGGTGGGCAGGCCGGAGGCGCGGGCAAGCTCGGAGGCGTTGGGCTTGATGACCTCTACCGGGCCATAACGCTGGAAGGAACGGGCCTTGGAATCGACGAGGACCGGCAGGCCTGTATTCCTGCAAGCGGCGATGACCTCGTCCGTGACGACCCCCTTGCCGTAGTCGGACAGGATGATCACCCCGGCGCCCGGCGCGACGTCGCGAACCGCGCGGACCAGGCGTCCAGAGGTGTCGGGCGAGACCGGATCTGTGTCCTCGACGTCCACACGAAGGAGCTGGTGTCCGCCGGAGACGAAACGCGTCTTCAGTGTGGTCGGGCGGGCCGTATCGGTGACCAGTGCGCCTTCGATCCGCCCGTCGCCACCAACCAGTCGCAAGGCCTCTCGACCCTCGATGTCGGAACCGATCACGCCCACCAGTGCAACCTGCCCACCCAATGCCGAGACATTGCGCGCCACGTTGCCGGCCGCCCCCAGCATGACCAGCTCGCGGCGCCAGGCGAGGACCGGTATCGGCGCTTCGGCAGACATCCGCGTCACCTCGCCATAGACGAAGCGGTCAACCATCACATCGCCGACGCAGAGGACGCGCACCCCCGGGAAGCTACGGATCAGGTCCTGGAGCGACGTGAACTCCATCGCCTTCAGGCCCGCGGCCGCTTCGCCAGGGCGTCGAAGGCCAGGAGATCGGCGATCAGGCCCTCGAACTCGGACAGGGGCACCATGTTGGGTCCGTCCGAAGGGGCGTTATCGGGGTCGGGATGGGTCTCCATGAAGACGGTTGCCACGCCAACCGCAACGGCCGCCCGGGCGAGGACCGGGACGAACTCCCGCTGCCCACCGGAGCGGTCGCCCTGCCCGCCAGGCTGCATCACCGAGTGCGTCGCATCAAAAACCACCGGGCAACCGATCTCCGAAAGGATGGGCAGTGACCGCATGTCGCTGACCAGGGCGTTGTAGCCAAAGCTCACGCCGCGTTCCGTCGCCAGGGCGTTGGGATTGCCCGCGCCGCTGATCTTCGCGATGACGTTCTTCATGTCGCCGGGCGCGAGGAACTGGCCCTTCTTGACGTTGATCGCCCTGCCGGTTTCTGCGGCCGCGACCAGGAGGTCGGTCTGGCGGCACAGGAAAGCGGGTATCTGGAGAACGTCGACCGCCTCGGCCACCCGGGCGCATTGCTCGCGCTCGTGCACGTCGGTCAGGACTGGAAGGCCGAGGGATTCGCGAATCTCGGCGAAGATCGGCAGGGAGGCCTTCAGGCCCAGGCCCCTTGCTGCCCGCGCCGATGTGCGGTTCGCCTTGTCGAAAGAGGTCTTGTAGATGAGGCCGATATCCAGGCGTTCGGCGATCTCGCGCAGGGCCGTTGCCATCTCCAGGGCATGCTGCCGGCTTTCAAGCTGACAGGGGCCGGCGATCACCGTCAGGCGTTCGCGATTGCCGATCCGCACGGTCCGTCCCGCCGGCGGTGTGAGTTCGACGACAGCGTTCAGACTGGACAATTCGTCTCTCCTGCGAGACCACTTCGCCTCAGGGCGTTAAGTGGCTTGCGACGGACCTCCGCACAAGCCGGAAATGCACCTGTAATGGCCGGCGATCGCCGGCGACTCCCGGGAGCCGCAGTCCGTGTCCGCTGTGCAAGAAATCTGCCTGAACACCCTATTCGTCCACCATGGATCGGTGAAGCGAGCCCCAGCCCTCAGGGGCCTGCCAGCTGTCTTCCGGTCGGCGCTGGACTCCATCACCCGGGGATGGATGGCCGGGGACGTGACCTTCGTGACCCCTGACAACAGGGTCCTGAGGCTCCGGTCAGAGGCCGGCGGCCCCGCCGCCATCATTCGAATCCACGATTTCCGCTTTGTCCGCCGGGCACTCCTGGCCGGCGATATCGGCTTTGCGGAGGCCTATGCCGCCGGGGAGTGGGAGACGCCGGACCTGACGGCCGTCCTTTCCGTCTTCAGCCTGAACTTCCAGAACCTGACCCGGGTGACTGAGGGCAATCCTCTTGTCGGCGTGATCAACTTCCTGGGACACTTTTTGAACGGGAACTCGCGGAACGGGTCCCGGCGCAACATCCACGCCCACTATGACCTGGGAAACGCCTTTTATTCCCGCTGGCTTGACCCCTCGATGACCTACTCCTCGGCCCGTTACCAGAACGGAGCCGAAAGCCTCGAGGCCGCGCAAAAGGAAAAGTACGGCGCCCTGGCCCGCAGGATGTCCCTCGCCACAGACCAGAACGTCCTTGAGATCGGATGCGGATGGGGTGGCTTTGCCGAGTTCGCAGCAGGCGAGATCGGCGCCCGGGTCACCGGGATCACCATCTCCAAGGAGCAGCATGAATTCGCCCGCCGCCGGATCTTCGAGGCCGGCCTGGCCGAGCGCGCGGACATCCGGCTGGTCGACTATCGCGACGTGACCGGAACCTTCGACCGGATCGCCTCCATCGAGATGTTCGAGGCGGTCGGTGAGCGTTACTGGCCCACCTATTTCCAGGCGGTCCACGACCGGCTGAAGCCTGACGGCCGGGCGGGCCTCCAGATCATCACCATCCAGGATGAGCTGTTCGAGGGCTATCGCAAGCGCGCTGACTTCATCCAGCGCTACATCTTCCCTGGCGGCATGCTGATATCAGAGAAGAGACTGAAGCAGGAGACCGCAAAGGCGGGTCTGTCCTGGTCAGAGCCCGACCGCTTCGGTCCAGACTATGCGGAGACCCTGGCCGCCTGGAAGCAGCGCTTCGGGGCCACGTGGGAAGACATCCGCAGGCTGGGCTTCGACGAGCGGTTCCGCCGGATCTGGGACTTCTACCTCAGCTACTGCGAGGCCGGGTTCCGGACTGGACGAACCCAGGTGATCCAGGTGGGCCTTGCCCGCGCCTGACGGGCCTGTCGCCGTGGCGCCAGACGTCGGAACCTCCTAGATTGCCCCCATGACCATCGCGCGAAATGTCCTCGAGGCCATTGGCCGGACCCCCCTGATCCGCCTGAACCGGGCCAGCGAAGCGACCGGGTGCGAGATCCTCGGCAAGGCTGAGTTCATGAACCCCGGCCAGTCGGTGAAGGACAGGGCCGCCCTCTACATCATACGGGACGCTGAGCGGCGGGGCCTCCTTCGCCCCGGCGGTCGCATTGTCGAGGGTACGGCGGGAAACACCGGAATCGGCCTGGCCATGGTTGGGCAGGCCCTAGGCTACCGGACCACCATCGTCATTCCCCGCACTCAGAGCCAGGAGAAGAAGGACGCCATCCGCCTGCTGGGCGCAGAGCTCGTGGAGGTGGATGCGGTTCCCTACTCAAACCCGGACAACTACGTCCGCTACTCCGGTCGCCTGGCCGAAGCGCTCAACCGCAGTGAGCCCAACGGCGCGGTCTGGGCCAACCAGTTTGATAATGTTGCCAACCGCCAGGCCCACGCCGAGACAACGGGGCCGGAGATCTGGGAGCAGACCGCCGGCAAGGTCGACGGCTTCATCTGCGCCGTGGGTTCGGGCGGAACCCTGGCCGGCGTCGCTGAGGCCCTCCGGTCTCGTCGTCCGGATGTCCGCATCGGCCTCGCCGATCCCATGGGCGCATCCCTTTACAACTGGTACGCCAACGGCGAGCTCCGGGCCGAAGGAGGTTCGATCTCGGAGGGGATCGGACAGGGTCGCATCACCGCCAACCTCGACGGCCTGCAGGTCGACATGCCCTTCCAGATCCCCGACGAGGAGATGCTGGATGTGATTTTCGATCTGGCCACCCATGAGGGCCTGATCATGGGCGGGTCCACTGGCGTCAATGTCGCCGGCGCGATCCGGATGGCCCGCGCCCTTGGGCCTGGGCACACCGTCGTCACCATCCTTTGTGACCAGGGCTCGCGCTACCAGAGCAAGATCTACAACCCGGTCTTCCTGCGCGAACGCGGGCTGCCCGTCCCGCAGTGGCTGACATGAACAGCTCTCCCCTCATCACCGCTCAGGCCCTGCATGCCGGTCTTGGCGCGCCTGACCTCAGGGTCGTGGACGCCAGCTGGTTCCTTCCGGCCGAAGGACGGTCTGGCCGGACAGAGTTTGAGGCTGAAAGGCTCCCCGGCGCGGTCTTCTTCGATATCGACGCGATCTCCGATCCGGCGACAGGCCTTCCCCACATGCTGCCAACGCCAGAGGCGTTTGCGTCGGCAGCCGGAGCCCTCGGCCTTTCCCGGGAATCTGAAATTGTCGTCTATGACAGCTTCGGTGTGCGGTCCGCCGCCCGGGTCTGGTGGACGCTCCGGGCCATGGGCTATCGGCGTGTCCAGGTGCTCGACGGTGGCCTCAGGGCCTGGCGGGCCGCTGGCCTGCCCCTCGAGACAGGATCGTCCCGGGTGCCCGCGGCCGTGGGGGTCAGTCCGGAGACCCGGCCGGAATGGGTCCGCAGCCAGTCCGAGGTCAGCTCCGCCCTCGAGACCGGTTCGGCTCAGGTTGTCGATGCGCGCAGCGCGCCCCGGTTTCGCGGCGAGGCCCCGGAACCCCGGCCCGGTCTGAGGTCCGGGCACATGCCTGGGGCCCTCAACCTGCCCTTTGATGGCCTGCTCACGGCTGAGGGCCAGATGAAGCCCCCGGCGGAGATCGCCGCGGCCTTTGAGGCCTCTGGCGTGGATCCCGCCCGACCGGTGATTGCCACCTGCGGCTCTGGCGTCACGGCGTCGGTCCTGGCCCTCGCCCTCGAGATCCTGGGCTCACAGGCGGCTGTCTACGACGGTTCCTGGGCGGAATGGGGCGGTGCCTCGGGCGGCGATGTCGTCACGGGGAATGCATGAAGCCGGCGAGCCGCCTCATCCATCCGCCCAGGTCGGAGGCCCAACCGACGGCGACAGTGAACCCGCTTATCCAGAAGGGCTCGACTGTCCTCCTCCCTGACGCAAAGGCCCTCTATGATGATGATGCCTTTGTCACCTACGGCCGAAGCGGCCTGGCCTCGCACGAGGCCCTGAAAAGCGCACTCTGCGACCTTGAACGGGCTGAGGCCGTCGAGCTCTATCCCAGCGGTGTCGCCGCTGTCGCCGGTGCCCTGCTCGCCGTGCTTGAGGCTGGCGACGAACTCCTGATGACCGATACGGCCTACAAGCCGACCCGCCGGTTCTGCGATCGCACGCTTGCCCGGTTTGGGGTCACGACCCGATACTATGACCCCACCCTTTCGCTGGCTGAGGTCGAGGCGCTGCTGGGGCCGAGGACCCGGCTGATCTTCCTGGAAAGTCCCGGCTCGCTCAGCTTCGAAATGCAGGATGTGCCCGCCTTGGTCGCCATGGCCCACCGCCGTGGGATCCTGAGCCTGATCGACAACACCTGGGGCGCTGGCCATATCCTGAAGCCGCTGGACCTTGGCGTCGACATCTCGATCCAGGCCCTCACCAAGTATGTCGGCGGACATTCCGACAGTTTCATGGGCTCGGCGGCGGCCCGGGATCCGGATATCGCCGCCCGGCTGAAGGCCGGCGTGACAGATCTTGGCTGGTCGGTGGCGGCCGAGGACGCCTATGCCATGCTCAGGGGCCTGCGGACGCTCGACGTGCGCCTCCGCCGGCATGAAGCCACAGGGCTCGCGCTCGCACGCTGGCTGGAGGCCCGGCCCGAGGTGCGGCAGGTCCTGCATCCTGCCCTTCCCGGGGCACCGGGCCACGACCTCTGGAGCCGGGACTATTCCGGCGCCTGCGGTCTCTTCGCCCTTGTTCTGAAGCCCGCGCAGGCAGGCGCAACCGCAGCCTTCCTCGACGCCCTCCAGGTTTTTGGCCTGGGCTTTTCCTGGGGGGGCTTCGAAAGCCTGGCCATTGACTGCGACCCACAGCTGAAGGTCCGCCAGTTCCGGCGCGACTACGGTGGTGCCCTAGTCCGCCTTCATGCCGGGCTCGAGGACGTCGAGGACCTCATCGCCGACCTTGAGGCTGGCCTTGAGGCCTGGCGACCCCTGGCGGTCTAGCTCCCCGGTCGGGCCAGTCGGCTCATCAGCAGGGCCGCGCGACGTGTCTGGCGTCGCATGGCCGGAATGTCCATCGTCTCCCCGGGGGCGTGTGCGCCCTGCCCGCCTGCACCGAGACCAACAAGCCCATCGACAATGCCGGAGACGAAGGCGATGTCGCCTGCGCCCCGCTTGAGCGGATCGAGCTCCGCCATTTCCGGATAACCGAGATCCCGGTTTACGCCGTTGAGCTGTGCGAGCAGCCGCCTTGATCCCTCCGTCGGGGGCATGGCGGGATAGCCTTCGGTAAACTCCAGAGTGGCACGGGCGCCGGGCAGGCTGGTCTGGACGATACTCGCCATCTTCGCCTTCAGCCTTTCGGTCTGTTCGTTCGAGAGGGTCCGCAGGTCACCGATGGCAAGGGCCTCGGCGGCGATAATGTTGGACTTGCCGGAGGCCTTGCCACCTGTCGCGGTGGCGTTGAGGTCGGCGTTGGCCCCCCCGAGCACAAGGCCCACGTTGTAGGTGGCGTTCGGTTCCCGCAAGTCCTCGCGGAACGCGTCCAGGATCCTTGTGAGTTCGAAGATGGCGCCGTATCCGGCGGTGTCCGAGAAGATTCCTGACGAGTGCCCCGGCTTGGCCTTGACCCTCAATGTCCAAGTGCTTGACGACCTGCGGGCGATGGACCCCATGTCGGCTCCATTCTCGGTCGCGAGGCCCTCGAAATCCAGGGCGAGATCGGACCGCCTGGCTGCCTCGATAAGATCCCGCCGCGCGATCGTCGTCGGCTTTCCCATGCGCTCCTCGTCACCGGTCAGAACGACCGTGATGTCAGCGTCCTTGAGGGTTCCCGCGGCCTTCATCGCTTGCAGGGCACCGAGCATGATGACGATCCCGCCCTTCATGTCGTTGACCCCTGGCCCGGTCACGGTGTTCCCGGAGCGGACATAGCCCTTGAAGGGGCTGTCGGGCTCGAACACCGTATCGAGGTGTCCGATCAACAGCATTCGCCGGCCCTTGCCCGATCCGGTGTGGGTCGCGATGAGGTGTCCGGCCCGGCCCGCCTCGGCCATGGGACTCCAGCGCACCTCGAAGCCAAGGGCCCGGAACTCAGGCTCCAGACGCCGGCTCACGGCCTCCACCCCCGCAAAGTTCATGGTGCCCGAGTTGATCGCCACCAGCTGCTCCAATAGCCCCAGCTGGGCATCCTGGGAGGCATCGACGGCGGCGACCATCCGCCGCTCGGGCCCCGACAGTCCTGCGGCGGATGCGGGCCCGGTGAAAGCGAGGGCGCAGGCGGCAAGGCAGGCGGCGCGTTTCAGCATGATGGGCTCCGTTCGGATGATGGAGGACAGCTTGGCCCGGCGTCCCTGTCCCGCGCAACCCCGGGCTTGATTGGCGCGGCGTCATCCGCGCATTGTGGCCCGGTCATTTCCGGGAGAGCGACATGGGTCCCTACAAGCTTCTGATCGACGGCCAACTGGTCGATGGCGACGCCGTCATGACGGTGATCAATCCGGCCACCGAGGAGGTGCTGGTGGAGTGTCCCCGCGCTTCGAAGGCCCAGCTCGACCAGGCCGTGGCCGCTGCCAAACGGGCATTTCCCGCCTGGGCCGCCACCCCGATGGATCAGCGCCGAAAGGCTCTCCTGGCCATGGCCGACGCCATTCAGGGCGATCTGGAGACCCTTTCCCGCACCCTCGTCCAGGAGCAGGGAAAGCCCCTTCAGGACGCCATGGGCGAGATCTTCGGTGCCGCCGCCTTCTTCCGCTATTTTGCCAGCCTCGACCTGCCCGAGAAGGTGATCGAGGATTCCGATGCGCGGAAGGTGATCTCCCGCCGCCGGCCCCTGGGCGTGGTGGGTGCCATCGTGCCCTGGAACTTCCCGATCATCCTGATGGCCTTCAAGGTTCCCGCGGCCCTGCTCGCCGGAAACACCGTCATCCTGAAGCCGGCAGCCACCACACCGCTCACCACCCTGCGGATCGGCGAGCTGGTGAAAGATCTTCTGCCCCCCGGCGTCCTGAACGTGATTTCGGACGCCAATGATCTTGGGGGTGCCATCACCGCCCACCCCGACATCCGCAAGGTCTCCTTCACGGGTTCCACCGAGACCGGCAAGAAGGTCATGGCGGGTGCCGCAGAGGCCCTGAAGCGGGTCACTCTCGAACTCGGTGGCAATGATGCGGCAATCGTCCTCGACGGTGTGGACCCCAAGGAAGCCGCTCCCAAGATCTTCGGGGCCGCCTTCCAGAACTCTGGTCAGGTCTGCATCGCCGTGAAGCGAGCCTATGTCCACGAGAGCATCTACGATGCCATGTGCGACGAACTGGCCAGGCTGGCGGACGCTGCCGTCATGGGCGACGGCCTGCAGCAGGGCGTCACCATCGGCCCGCTCCAGAACAAGAGCCAGTTCGAGAAGGTCCTGGGCCTGATCGAGGACGCCAAGACCAGGGGCAAGGTCATCGCCGGCGGTGGTCGTGCCGAGGGCAAGGGTTACTTCATTCGCCCGACCATCGTCCGGGACATCGAGGACGGCACCCGTCTGGTGGACGAGGAGCAGTTCGGTCCCGTCCTGCCCGTCATCAAGATCAAGGACGGCGAGGATGCCGTGCGGCGTGCCAATGCGTCCGAGTATGGCCTGGGCGGTTCCATCTGGTCCAAGGACCTCGACAGGGCCCTCGATCTGGCAGGGCGCATGGACACCGGCACCGTGTGGATCAACAAGCACGCCGAGCTGGCACCCAACATCCCGTTTGGCGGCGCCAAGTTCTCGGGCGTGGGCAATGAACTGGGCGAGGAAGGCCTCGCCGAGTTCACCCAGCAGCACGTCATCAATATGGCCAAGGCCTGATCCGCCGGTACGGGCGGACAGCCAGGGAGCGAGACAGCATGAAGCGCATTCCAGCCGTCGCCGGGCTCCTGGCCCTGGCGGCCTGCTCGGGGCCCCAGGGGGCTTCTGTCCCCGCCGCTGCGCCGAAGTTCGACACCTCCCTGCCCATGAGCGAGTTCATGCTGCATGTGGTTGACCCTGCCTCCCAGGCCTACTGGCGGGGCTCCGGGATCGAGCTCACCAAGGCGGGTGAAAGAGATCTGTCCCCCAAGGATGAGGCGGGTTGGGAGGCCTTGGTCACGGCAGCTTCTACCGTGGCGGAGGCCGGAAACGCCCTGCAGCTTCCCGGCCGCGCCCGACCGCCCGAGGCGGACTGGAACCGATTGGCCCAGGACATGACCGTCAGGGCCCTCGAGGCCCGCACGGCGGCGGACGCGCGTGACAAGCAGGCCGTCTTTGACACCGGCGGGCGGCTCTATGAGACCTGCATCGCCTGCCACGCGAAGTACGTCATCGAGCCCCCGATGACCGTCAAGCCGCTTCCCGACTTCCCGGCGGACGTCCCTGCGCCGAAATAGTCGCCGGCGTCCGGCACGGTCTGCCGCCTAGCGCGACCCTGCGCCGTCCATGACGGTCATGCCCTTGCCGTGGTTGTCCGCCAGGACAGGGGCCTGGGTGACAAGGACCGTAGCTCCAGGAACGATGACCCCGGAGACGGCGGCGAGAAAGCCTTTCGGCATACGAAGCTGGCTCAGGACGCCGCTGTCCAGGGGCCGGCCATCGTCCCCGGCGTGTCCTGGGACCCCAACCAGCACCCAGCGCGGCCCTCCAGCACCCTGGGACGTATAGGTCAGCACGTGCGTTTCGAAGTCATGGGTTGGCACCTCTGCGCGCGACCGCCCGATCTCGACGCCATTTCTCAGCACGAGAATGCGCTGGTCACTTCGGGAGACGACGATCGTCACCGGACCCTGCGGGGAGAGCTCCGGCGTCCAGCGGTAGGGTTCATTCTCCGCCAATGGGACATGGGGCGTGGCCGCTCCCGTCTCGCCCTGGGCTGCAATTACACCCGCGGCCGGCGCCAGGATGGACCCACCTGCCCGACCGGCAACGATAACTGTGGCACCCATGGGGGTCTCACCGAACAGCAGCCGGGCGAACTCGTAGGGAAGGTGAACGCAGCCGTGGCTCTCCGGGTAGCCGGGCAAGCCGCCCGCGTGCAGCGCCACGCCATCCCAGGTCAGCCGTTGCTGATAGGGCATGGGTGCGTTGTTGTAGGTGCTCGAGCGGTGCTTGGCGTCCTTCTGGAGGATGGTGAAGACACCTGTCGGGGTCTCATGTCCCGGCTTTCCACTTGAAACCGTGGAGACGCCAATCCGGACCCCGTTCCTGTAGACGGTGGCGAGCTGTCGCGAGAGGTCGACATAGACGGTGATCGGCCCCTCTGGGGCGATCTCCGGCGCCCAGACCCACTGGCCCGGCTTGAGCTGATCAGCCTGCCGCGCCAGCTCTACAGCAGACGAAGCGCGGGCCCCCTGGGCCACAGCATCACCTGGATAAGGAAGAAGCAGGACCAGACCCGCCAGGATCGCGATGCCGTGGATTCGCAAGGTAACCTCCTTAGGTCATTTTGAGGCATCTTCAGCAGAAGCCACCGATGAAGGCCAGTACCTTTCGATACAGGCCTACCTCCGGAGCACCTGAGGAGGGTCCGCGCCCTGCCCTGGCGCGCCCGGCAGGACTCGAACCTGCAACCGTCCGCTTAGAAGGCGGATGCTCTATCCGGTTGAGCTACGGGCGCTCTGGAAATAGTCACCGGCTCAATGCGTCCAGGGCTGTTTGCGATCGGCGGAGAAGTTGTCCGCGTAGGCCTTGAGGATCCGGCGGGGTGCCTTGGGCTCGGTCACCTGGAAGGCGAGGCCGTGCTTCTGGGCATAGGCCACGGCCTCATCCCGGGTCTCGAAGGACAGGCGGACCTGGGCGGAGGTGTCGTCTGTCAGGGTCCAGCCCATCAGGGGATCCGAAACCCGCGCGGTCGCCGGAGCAAACTCAAGGACCCAGTCCCGGGCCCGGGCCCGACCCGACAGCATGGCGGTCTTCGCAGGACTGAAAATGCGCGCGATCATCCTTGCCCTCTTCCTTCGTTCCTGGACACCGGGCCCTCTGGACCCGCGTCCGCGGCCGGCGCTGGTCGGGGCGGCGTGATTCGAACACGCGACCCTCTGCTCCC
>Ga0315905_10005232_pt1 | contig 13230 bp, 12 predicted proteins | sample LakEriMetagenome_5_FD_203522 | JGI IMG/M metagenome (GOLD analysis project Ga0315905, IMG submission 203522) | Freshwater fungal communities from buoy surface, Lake Erie, Ohio, United States - Buoy 4 MA121 | ecosystem: Environmental > Aquatic > Freshwater > Lake | place: USA: Lake Erie, Ohio... | reverse complement strand
GCGGCACCGGATTCCGCCAGCAGTTTCCCCAGCATCGCACCCAGCGCGATCACGGCCGCAATCCCGCCCATGGTGGCCCCCAGTCCGTCCTGAAAATGCTTCAGCGTTCCCATCGCTCCCAGCCCGGTAAAGCATCCTACGACCAGCGAGGCGATGAACAGCGCGATGAAGGCATTCCACTTCCGCCAAGTGACGAGCAATACCAGCACCGCGATGGCCGCAGCAGCGAGAAACAACAGAGAGGCGGGAGGCATGGGAGTGGAGTCGCGTGATAAGTCGCCGCCGTGCCGTGTGGTGCTAGATGGTTATCCTCCGTGTCCGTGCGGTGACCGGCCAGATGTCGGCGGCCTTTTGACCGCGGATGACATGCACGAAGCTGTGCAGGGCGACGGTGGGGCAAATGTGCCAGGGGATTGCGGCGAGCACTGAGTCGACGGGGAAATCGGCGGCGGCGGCGGTTTCCAGGACGAGGTGTTCCTCGTTGTGCATGACGGCCGTGGCCTCCGGGAGTGCCGGAAAGATGGCGCGCGGGTGCGGCATTTCGCTGGCGACGGCTTTGTGCCCAAGGTCGAGGCACAGCCGGTGAGGCGCGGGGCGGCTGATGACGCGGGTGAGGAGCACGGCGGCAGGCAGAAAGTCGAGGTCCGGCAGCTTCCGGGCGTAGCCGGCATCCCAGAGCACGCAGGTGCCGGGGCTGCATTCCATATCCGCACTGGCGGCGTGCATCGGGAAGGTGGGCGTGCCGCCGGCCACGATGACCGGCACCGGCAGTCCGGCCGCCGTGAGGGAATCGCGCAGCGCCCGCACGGGAACGAAGGCCGCGGCACAGGCGGCGGCGCGTTCCGCGGCATCCGTCTGATGCAGGTGCCCGTCATACGCATGAAGCCCCGCGGCGGTGAGGCCCGGCAGCTCTGCGATGCGGCGGTAGAGCGCGGCGGCGGTGTGGTCAGGATGAATGCCCGTGCGGTCCTGGCCCACATTGAGATCCAGCATCACCCGCACGCACATTCCGGCGGCGAGGGCGGTGGCATTCAGGGCGGCGACGCTGTCCGGATCGTCGGCGAGTCCGGTGAAGGTCACCGCAGGATAGCAGCGCATGAGTTCCAGAAAGCGCGGCACTGTGGGCCCCACGAGCGGCGCGGCGAGCAGCACATCCGTGGCTCCGGCGGCGGCCGCCATTTCTGCTTCCGCGATGGTGGCGCACTTGGCTTTCGTCACGCCCAGTTCTGCGAGACGGGTGACGATTTGCGGCAGCTTGTGCGTCTTCAAATGCGGGCGCAGCCGGGCCGCGGGGACCATGGCCAGCATGCGCCGGAGGTTTTCCTCCACGCGGTCCCAGTGCAGCACGAGGGCCGGCGACGGAATCTCCGCGGCATTCTCCGGAAGCAGCGGGTTCATGGTCAGGCCAGTTCAAAGATGGCTTCGATCTCCACGGCGATATTCCCCGGCAGCGGCCCCATGCCCACGGCGCTGCGTGCGCCGATGCCGCATTCCTCACCGAAGACCTGGGCGAAGAGTTCGCTGCAGCCGTTGATGACCTTCGGATGATCGAGGAAATCCGGCGCGGAATTCACCATGCCGAGGACTTTCACCACGCGCTTGATGGCATCCAGCGAGCCAAAGTGCGTGCGCAGCGTGCTGAGGAGCGCGAGGCCCACCTGGCGGGCGGCGGCATAGCCTTCCTCAAGGTTCAGATCCGTGCCCACGCGGCCGCGAATGAGCGAGCCGTCGGTGCAGACGGGACCGTGACCGGAAACGTAGGCGATGCCCTGCACCACCACGACGGGCCGGTAAACGGCGACCGGCTTGGGCGCGGGCGGGAGTTCAAGGGAGAGAGAGGCGAAGCGCTGTTCGTGTGTCATGGAGGTGTCGGTTAGGGCTGGAGGGTGATGGTGGTGATTTGCTCGGCGTCTTTACTCACGGTGAGTTCAGACTTCACGGTGCGGCCGCCTTCGCTGACTTCGATGAGATAGGAATGCCCGGGCGTGAGGTTGAATGGCAGGATGTTGTTGAGGTCGGCGGTCTCGTTGCTGCTGGTGCCGGAGAAGGTGACGGCGGGATATGCTTTGTCGGTGACGGTGACTTTCGCCGGCACGCGTTTGCCCTGCGGCTTGTCCAGCACGCGCACCATGACGCGCACTTTGCCCTCCTCCGGTTTGGGGGCGGCGCCAGTGTAGCGCGCGGTGACATTCACTGCCGGGACCCAGTCGATCCCCAGGTTCCACACGAGCGGGAAGGCGAGGCCGGTTTTCTTGAAGCTGCTGGCGTAGATGCGGTGCGCCGGCTTGCTGTCATCGGCTTTGGAGGCATCGCCTTTGAACCAGCCGCAGTTGAGCCCGTTGGGATCCGGCTCGGCGGCACCGGCGAATTTCCATTCCCCGTCCCACACTTCCACCCAGGTGTGATTCCCCCGCATGTTCGTCCACATTGGCGTGCCTGCGATGCGTGCGGGGACGCCCACGGCGCGGCAGGCATCCACGAGGAGAATACTGAGGCCGCTGCAGGTCGCGAGACCGCTTTCCATGCTCTCGCGGGCGCTCTGGTCCGGCTTCTTGCGCTGGGTGGAATACTTCACCTTCACGATGCCGAAGAGCTTTTTGTTCAGCACCTGCGCGGCTTCGCCTGTTGTCTTGCAATCCTTCACCAGCGGCGCGGCGATCTCCCGCAGCTTGGGCCGGCCGTTGTCCCGGGCTTCGTTGAGGCACGCGTAGGGCAGCACGTCGTTGAGGAAAATATCCTTCGGCACCGAGGCCGCCCACGGCGCGGCGGCCATGGCCTCATAGGCAGCGGCGACATGCTGCAGCAGGAAGTTCGCCTTCAGGGTGGTGAGGTCCACCGGCGGCATGTTGTCGATGAGAAACTGCATGCCTTCGCGCTGCGCTGCGGGCACTTCCTTGAGGGCTCGGGTGAGTTCTGCGGCATTCTTTCCGGCGCTGTTCAGGGCGGCGGCGGTGGCTTCCGGCCACCAGTCGGCGGCTTTGGCAGGAGTCGCGGCGAGACTGAGAGCGAGGAGGGCAGAGAGGATGGGGAGCTTCATGGGGTGGGGACCTGTTGAATGAGAGAGTCGTGACGGATTTGCCAGCGCTGGGGTTTTTGGTCCGCGAGCGTGAGGTCCACGCGGCAGGTGTAGCCGTCCGCGGTCTTCTCCAGCACCGGGGCACTGATGCTGACACCAGGCGCCCGCATGGCGGGGAGTTTGAACTCCAGTTCCTCCAGCGTGGCCGCCCAGCGGCGGTGTTTATCGAAGAAACTCTTCTGCGCGTAATAGACCGTCTGCAGGGTATTGCGCGCCGGGGCGCTGCTGTCCTCCACAAACTTCGCCGTGCCCGGGGCCTTGCGTGAAAACTGCACATAGCCCCAGCGCTCCGGCCGGTGCATGTCGATCACCCCCTGCGCCGACCAGATCCAGTTGTTCTCCGGCGTGTTCGGGCGCTTCACGTATTTGCCGTCTTTGATGTTCGTCTGCCACTCCACGCGGGAGAAGCCCGTGCGCCACTGGTCGCCCTCCTGCGGGGGGGCCGCCTTGTGGGCGTGCTCCGCCAGCACCTTCCAGGGGATGGCGATCTCCACGTCCCAGCCCTCATCGGTGTCGGACGGGTCATTCAGCGTGCCTCGGACGTGCACCGCGGTTTTCAGGCCTGGGATTTCCCATTCGTTCTTTGCCGGACCGCCGTCCTTGTAGGGCTTGGGAAGGAACAGATCCCACCCGGTGTTCAGCGCATTCATCTCGAACTCGTAATACTCATGCGAGTCGCTGTTCGGGTCGATGAACACCTCAAAGTCCGGATCGTAAAAGATCACCGCATCGTGCTGTGTGAGCGTGCCCCAGACGTGCGGCTCCTCCATTTCGGCGGCGATGTAGAAGTAGGTGTCGTCCCACGCCATTTTTGCCCGCGTGCGGAAGCGCGGTTTGGGCTTCGCATCGCCCTCGATGTCCACAAACTCCTGCGTCCACGCCGCCGACTTCCAGGCCGCGTCATCCAGTTTACCATCCACCGTCACCGCCGTGCCGGTATGGTAGGCCACATACCGCTGGGGAGTGATGGGCAGCATCTTCGCCGTCCAGTCGCTCAGCCACTGCCACTGCGGCGCTGGAGCAGGGGCCGGCACTGGTTCCGCCGCACCCAGAGTGCCGGCAGTCGCAAGGAGGAGGGAGCTACGGATCATCATCCTCCATCCTCCATGCCGGCAGCCGTCCGGCAAGCTGTGATTGCCGCGTCCCCAGGGGTGCCGGGGAACGCCAGAACCCCGGAGTTGAGCGGCGGGACTCCGGAGTTGGACGACAGGACTCCAGGGAAAAACCGGCATTTCCGGGAGAAAAGCGGGGCCGTAGCGGGGGAATCAGCCGCAGCCGCAGCCGGTGCCGCAGGATTGGCGGCGGGCGGCGAGGCGTTCCTCCAGGGCGAGGGAGGTGGGGGTGATGGAAAGGCCGCCGAGGGCGGTGCAGCGGAGTTCGCGGGGCATCTGGGTGGCCACGCGCTGGGCGGTTTCGACGACTTCATCGAAGGGAATGACGGGGTCGAATCCGGCGAGGGCCATGTTGGCGCAGGAGAGGGCGTTGGCGGCGGCCATGACGTTCTTGCCGAGGCAGGGGACTTCGACGCGGTTGGCGACGGGGTCGCAGATGAGGCCGATCATGCTTTGCAGGGCCATGGAGGCGGCGGCGAGGGATTGCGTAAGGGTGCCGCCGGCGAGGGTGACGAGGGCTGCGGCAGCCATGGCGGCGGCGGATCCTCCCTCGGCCTGACAGCCGCCGACCTCCGCGGCAAAGGTCCAGGGGGTGGCGATGAAGACGCCGATGAGTCCGCTGGCGAGCAGGGCGCGCGCCATGTCTTCCTCGCCAAGGCCCATGCGCTCGGCCATGGCAATGACGGCGCCCGGCAGCGCGGCGCAGGCTCCGGCAGTGGGGGCGGCCACGATGACGCCCATGGAGCTTTTCACTTCCATGAGGGCGGTGACGTAGAGGATGATGGGGTTGAGCGCGCCGGCATCGAGGAGGCGGCCGGCTTGCATGTGGGTGGCAAAGCCGCCGCTTTGGTGGCCGAGGACGCGGTCGTCCCAGGTGGTGCCGGCGATGCCTTCGGCGATGGAGCGGCGGAGAATGCGGACGATGTCCGTCATCTTGGCCAGCACCTCGTCAGGCGTGAGGCGGCCGCGGGTGCATTCGTAATCCATGGCGTGCTGCCAGAGGGGGATGCCGCGGCCGGCATCATGGGCCACCAGCGTGGCGGCCGAGGTGAAGGGGAGCACGGTGCCAGGATGGGTGAGCACAGGCAGCACGGGGCTCAGACGCCGCACCTGACGCACGCCGGGCAGCGTGGCGGCCGCGGTTTCACTGACAAAGGCCTGGCCCTGCACCACGACGAGGTGGCCGGTGCCGCACGGAAGCGCCTCGGCACTGTGGGCCTCCACCGTGGGAAGCCAGGCGCGGACCGCTTCACCGCTGGCGCTGCTGTAGAGGAGCGTGACGCAGCAGTCGCCAAAGAGCGAGACAGCGGTGCCGTCGATTTCGATGACCTCCATCATGCCGCCGCCGGTGGAGATGGCGATGAGGGTGTGCTGCTCGTGGGCATTCGCGAGGGTGAGGCGGTAGGTGTTGGGGTGGGGATCGCCGGCGTCCACGGTCTCGATGCGGAGGCGAATGCCGGCGGCGTGGAGGGTTTCCGGGGAGCCCGGCAGGCGCGGGTCTGCGGCATCCCAGCCCAGCAGGCCGCCAAAGAGGCCCATGTCGGAGCCCTGGGTGTCGTGCGTCGTAGGCAGGGAGCCGGCGCGGTCGAATTCCACCAGCACCTGGTCGAAGTCGCCCGCCATCAGATCCCGCGCGAGGCGCCCGATGCGGAGCGCCGCGGCGCAGTGGGAACTGGAGGGCCCGCGCATCACGGGGCCGATGACATCATTGAAGATACTAACAGTCATAGCGGGGGAGAGAAAATGGCGCGGCACAACCCGGCCGCAGGCCCATGATGGCAGCGCGCGGCGTGCGGGGCAAGCTCTTCCGGGAATCACCCGCTGTCCGCCCGGCGGTCTGGTGGCAGGGATGCATGGAGACCGGGCCCTCCGGGAGCCTGATTTTTCAGGTAAAAGATTTTAGGCAGGATATTTTTTTACCTCAGTCTTCCTGCCTTCCCCTCTCCTTTCCCACCGACACCACACCATGAAATCACCTTTTGCCATCCTCACACTCGCCTTGCAGCCCGGATTTGCTTTCGCCGAAAGTGCTGCCGGGTCGTGGAATGCGGAGTTCGATACCCGAATTGGTCGCCAGAAATACACCTGCACGATCCAGCAGGATGGCGACAAATTCACCGGCAAAGCCGTCGCTGAAGTCCAGGGGCGGACGCGCGAGATCGAATTGAAGGACCTGAAAGTGGAGGGCGACAATATTTCGTTCGTCGAGATGCTCAACATGGGCGGCAATGAAATCCGCATTACCTACACAGGGTCCATCGCCGCCGGGGAACTGAAGCTGACGCGCGCAGTGGGCGACATTGCGAAGGAGGAGGTCGTGGCGAAGAAGGGCGAGCCGGCGGTGAAGATGAAAGCTGGTGCTCCTGAAAACAATCCAGGGGCAGGACGCGGTCGTTTTGGCGGGCCGATCGTATTGAGAGAAGATGACGAGCCCTCCTTTCCCGAGCCGCCGGAGGGATTCGACAAGTTGCGCCGTGGTATCGCCCGCGGCATGGTGGAGACAGTGGAGTATGATTCCAAGTCGGTGGGCACCAAACGCAAGGCGCTGGTTTACACACCACCGGGTTACTCCGACGAAGAGAAATACCCCGTGCTGTATCTGCTGCACGGCATCGGCGGCGATGAACACGAATGGCAGCGCGGCGGCCATCCGGAGATCATTCTCGACATTCTCCTCGCTGAAAAAAAAGCGCCGCCGATGATCGTCGTCATGCCCAATGGCCGTGCCTCCAAAGACGACCGGCCCGGGCCAAATGCGATGCGCACTGCGCCGGCCTTCGGCGAGTTTGACAAGGACCTGCTCGGATCGCTCATCCCGTTCATCGAATCGAAGTATTCCGTGAAGGCCGACCGCGAAAACCGTGCCCTCGCCGGACTCAGCATGGGCGGCGGGCAGTCGCTCAACTTTGGCCTCGGCAATCTCGACACCTTCGCGTGGGTCGGCGGCTTCTCCTCCGCTCCCAACACCAAACCAGCTGCCGAGTTGGTGCCCGATCCTGACAAGGCCACGAAGCAACTGAAGCTGCTCTGGCTTTCCTGCGGCAACAAAGACGGCCTCATCCGGATCAGCCAGGACGTGCATGCCTATCTGAAGGAGAAGAAAGTGCCGCACACGTGGCATGTGGATGAGCACAACCACGACTTCCAGCACTGGAAGAAGGCGCTCTATCAGTTTTCGCAGCTAATCTTCAGGTAAGAAGATTCTGGGTAGGAAAATTCTTTGAGTTTGAATTTCAGGGGTGCTCTCCTGGCTGCTGCATACCCACCAGCTGCTTGCCTCGGAAAAAGCCTTCCTGCCTCCATTTTCCTGCCTCTGATGCCCATTACCTCCCCCGTAGACTTCCCCCGGCTCTCCTCGGACGAGTTCCGCGAGCTGGACTATGGCGTCATGCGACATGCCTTTGCCAGCCATCGGACGCTTGGTCGCCTCGCAGATGAATCCGTCTATCAGGCGGACTTCGCCGCGAGACTCGCGGCCGCTGGGCACACCGTGCACCGGGAAGTGCCTGTGACTGCCAGTTTTCGCGGCTTCACAAAAACCTACTATCTGGACATGGTGATTGATGGGATGGCGGTCTATGAACTCAAGACGGTGATCAGCCTGGCCGCTGAGCATGAGGCACAGGTCATTAACTACCTGCTCATGGTGGACAGCCCTCATGGAAAGCTGATCAACTTCCGGTCCCGGGTCTGTGGAGTCGCCCTTCATCAATGCGCCGGTGACGGCCAGTCAGCGGCAGGTCTGCACCGTCGATGACCATCACTGGCAGGGGGATGCCGGCACGAAGGATCATATCATCGCCATGCTGCGCGACTGGGGCCCGGCACTGGAAATTCCGCTCTATCAACAGGCCGTGGTGCACTTCCTGGGAGGCGAACTCACGGCGGTTCGCCAGCTCCCGATGGAGCGGGATGGCATCCCGCTGGGGAATCAGCGGTTTCACCTGCTGGATCCAACTGGATTCTTCCGCATCACTGCCTTTTCCGGCCCCGGTGCCGCCTGCGAATCTCAGCTGAAGCGGCTGCTCGAGAGCAGCCCGCTGCGCGCAGCGCACTGGATCAACATCACGCGTGGAAAAGTAACCTTTACCACTGTCTCCTGAAACGCACGCCCATGAAAGCTATCCGCTGCCTTTCTGTCGGTCTGCGAATGGGTGCGCGTTTATTATCTCTGGCATCCCAATCTGCCAGACGAGGCCGACAACCATCTCGTTGAACTCGCCGTTGCGGGCGGCGCGGATGCTATCGTTACAAACAACGTGAGCGATGTGCAAACCGGTGAACTCTTATTCCCGCATCGTCAGATTCTTACCCCCGCCCGGTTTCTGAAAATCCTCTGATCAGCCGATTTCATGAGCACACTTACCATCCGTCTGCCCGATGACAAGCACCAGCGCCTGCGGGAACTCGCCCGGCGCCGCTCCATGAGCATCAACAAACTCATGGAGGAACTCGCCACGATCAGCATCGCTGAGTTCGATGCCGAAACCCGTTTCCGAACTCTTGCCGCCCGTGGCTCAGCAAAGAAAGGCCTCGCCCTGCTCGACAAATTGGATGAAGCCTTCGCGGCGAAAGCAAAGTAAGCACCGCGGGGGCTTCGCAGTGCTGCCGTAAAATTCCTATGCAGCGCCACCCGTGCTGCTATGAGCGCGATACCCTGGCACCATGCAGGCCGGAGCATTCCGGGAACGGCAGCAGTGAAGATTTCAGTCCTCCGTTTACGACTAAGCGCCCCGTGGTAGAAAGCCGGTAGCTGCTGCATTCCCCAACACTCATGATCCTCCGATTCCTCTCCTGCCTCATCACTGCTGCCTTCACCTGCGCTGCGGCGGACACGCTCAAGGATGCCGCGCCATTTCCCATTGGGGCGGGGGTGGATGACCGGGTGTTTGAGCGGGCGGAGGACTGGCCGCTGCTGACGGCGCAGTTTGCGTATGTGACGCCGGAGAATTCCATGAAGCCGGCGGCGGTACAGGCGGTGGAGGGGAAATGGGCGTTTGAGGTGCCCGACCGCTTTGTGGCGTTTGCCGGGGAGAAGAAGCTCAAGGTCGTGGGCCACTGTCTGGTGTGGGCCAAGGACGACCGCACGCCGGCGTGGTTTGGAAAAGACGGCGACAAGGAGGCCTCGCGCGAGCTGCTGCTGGCGCGGATGAAGGCGCACATTGATGCCGTGGCCGGGCGTTATCGCGGGAAGATCGCCATGTGGGACGTGGTGAACGAAGCCCTCGCGGACGGCAACGCCGGTTACCTGCGGGACTCGCTGTGGAGCAGGATCGGCGGCGAGGAATTCATCGCGAAGGCCTTCGAGTATGCCCATGCCGCGGACCCGGACGTGCTGCTCATCTACAACGACTACAACAACGAGCTGGATGGAAAGCGCGAGCGTCAGATCCGGCTCATCGAGTCGCTTCGGGCGAAGAACGTACCGCTCCATGCCATCGGCCTGCAGGGCCACTACGAGCTGGACACTGTGCCCTTCGAAGCCCTGGAGAAGACGCTGCAGGCCATGCAGGCGCTGAAGATGAAAGTGGTGGTCTCGGAACTCGACATTGACGTGATCCCGCGCGGACGCTGGTGGGCGAACAACGGCGCGGAGCGTGAGGCCCTCGCCAAAGTGAATCCGTATGCCGACGGCTGCCCGCCGGAAATTCTGCAGCGTCAGGCGGAGCAGTATGCGCGGCTTTTCCGGCTCTTCCGCAAGTATTCCGATACCATCGTGCGCATTTCCTTCTGGAACCTGCACGACGGCCAGAGCTGGCTGAATGACTTCCCCTGGAAACGTGTGAACCATCCGCTGCTCTTCGACCGCACCGGCCAGCCCAAGTCGGCGTTCGAGGCCGTGATGCGGGAGCTGAAGCCGTGAAGTCACGGCATGGGGCCGGTTCTTTTCGATGGCGTGAGGCCAAGGCCTGGGCATGACGTGCGTCATGCGATACCCCCGATCTCTGCTGCTGCTCTCCGGTTATCTCACCGTGCTTTGTCCGCTTTCCATGGCTCAAGAGCCGGTGGCGACGGGTAAGGGTTCATTCGCCGCATCGCCGCCACCCGGGGCGGCCATGGAGCGGGGCGTGGATGTCGCGGCGCAGGTGGAAGCGCGGAAGCTCTATCTGGCAAAAGAGGCGGAGGGCCAGCCGGTGCCGAGCAACAAGTGGTATCAAAACCTGCTGCTCCAGCCGTTTGGCACTGGCCTGTGGGCGATGCCGCACCGCGTGGATGCCACGGTGGAGGGCATCGAAGTGTTTCATCCGTCGGGTTTCAGCGGGGATGGCGTCCGGACGGTCGCGGAGTGGCCGCTGGTGGTCACCGGCCGCGGATTCAAGCCGGTGGATTCCCGGGCAAAGTCATGGAGCGACTGGAGCGTCGCCTTCTGCTCGTTTGAGAGCGACACGCGGTTCATGGAAGTGACGCTAGGAGAGGGAATGCCGGCAGTATGGTGTGAATTCACCGGGGTGGAGCCGGTGATCGCAGCGGGAGGCATTCACGGAAAAGGCAGCCGGGCCGCCAAACCACCCGCGCTGTTTGGCATGGACGGCCAGCCGCTCACGCTGCCGCATACCGGCGATGCGCTCGGCATCCGGCATGAAGGGCGCGTCTTTGGTGTGTTCGCGCCGGAGGGGACGCAGTTCACTGTTAGCGGGGATGGGATCGCTGCCGGTTTCCCGGGCGCGGCGCGCTTTCTTGTGCTGTGCCCCATGCCGTCGGAAAAGGACATGCCTTATTTTCACCGCCATGCGTTTGCCGTCCCGCGCCGCACTGAACTAACGTGGGACTATAACCGGGAGGAGGGCACGCTGACCACGACATGGAAGGTGGAGGCCGAGCCGCTGAAGCCGAATGCGCCGCGGTCTGTCATCCAGGGATTTCTCCCGCATCACTGGCGCGATAATTTGTCAGGACTCGCCCTGGACGGGCCGGCGTGGAAAACCATCCGCGGCCCGCTGCGCTGTACCGCGGGCAGCAGTTTCAGCCTGCGTCATGCGTTCAACGGCATCGTGCCCAACTTCCCGGCACCGGCGGGCCTGGACAAAGCCCGCAGCGGCGAACTGCTCGCGAAGTTCATCGCCGATCCGCAGAAAAAACTCGGCGGAGACACTTACTGGGGCGGCAAGGAAGTGCAGCGGTATGCGCAGGCGGCGTTCATCGCCGCGCAGACGGGCGATCCCGCGCTGGAGAAGATCCTCGCCATCCTGCGTGCGGGCATGGAGAACTGGCTGACCTACACGCCGGGAGAGAAGGGTCAGTTTTTCGCCCGCTATCCGCGCCACGGAGCGCTCGTCGGGTTCCCCGTGGCTTACGGATCGCAGCATTTCACGGACACACATTTCCATCAGGGTTACTTCGTCTATGCCGCGGCCCTGCTGGCGCAGCTCCAGCCGGGATTCGCGAAGGACTATGGCGAAATGGCGCGGCTCATCGCAAAGAACTATGCCAACTGGAACGCCGCCGACCGCCGCTTTCCGCGGTTCCGCACTTTCGATCTCTGGCGCGGCCACAGCTTTGCCGACGGGCGCGGATTCCCTGAGGGCAACAACCAGGAGAGTACCGGGGAGGCTGTGAACTCGTGGGCCGCGCTTATCCTGCTGGGTGAGGCGCTTGGCGACCCTGACATGACGGCCGCGGGCGTGATGGGCTACACCTTTGAGACACGTGCGAATGTCGAATACTGGTTCGATCCGCACGGGGATGTCTTTCCAGAGACCTATGCGCACAATGCCTGCGGCATGATTTGGAGCAGCAGCATCGTGTGGGGCACGTGGTTCACAGCGAGCCCGTCGTGGATTTACGGTATCCAGTGGCTGCCGGTCGCGCCGCACATGGCCTTCTACGACCGGCATCCGCAGCTCATCGCAGGAGCCTTTGCCGACGTGCAGCGGGAGCAGCGGCTTTTTGAAGAGCGCGAAGCCGCGAAGAAAGGCACACCGCCCGCGCCTCCGGATGTCCGGGCGCTCGGCGGCGAGCTGGGTTCCTATCACCTCGGGTTCCTCATGCATGCGGATGCGGCGCGCGTGCTGGAGGAGATGGATTCCCTCTGGAAGACCCCCGGCGACACCGTGGCGCGCAATGAATGGATGCTGCTTCCGCATTACATGGCCACCGTACTGGCCGCGGCGGGGCGCGTGGACTGGCAAACCCGCGCCGACAGCCCCGCGGCGATGGCCTGCCTGAACAGCAAAACCGGCGCACGAACCCTCGTGGGGTGGAATCCGTCCGCTGAGCCCCGCGTCATCACCTTCCGCCGGGCGAAGGACGATGCCATCACCCTCATGGTGCCGCCCTACAGCGCGGCCAGCCGGGTGGTGGAGAAGCCCTGAGCAGACATATAATCAGAGACTAACGCATTACGGCCATTTCCAGGGAAAGCGGAGTCGCCGGGGCACGGTGGTTGCCGTAGTTTCGGGCTGAAATTGGCAAACTTTCTACAATCGGTGCACACATGCCGGCCATGGTCAGCGTTCTGCATAGCGCGCTGCCCCAATCACCCTTCCTGACCGTTTCCTCTATCCCTTTCCATATCCATTCATGAGAACCAGGATCGCCCTCACCTGTCTTCTTCTTGCCGCTCCCTCGCTCCATGCCGCGCCCGATACCCTGGACGCCGCCTTCGTTGCCTCGGCGGGCCAGGTTTTCCTGCCGAACCACTACGGCGGGGTGGCCTCAGTGCTGGTGCAGCCGGACGTCTTCGGTTCCAATGAAATGCGCGGCACCGTGAACGGCAATCCGCTCCAGATGCCGCTCATTCGTTTCAACCCGGACGGCCCGGTGGATAACACTTTCTATGCCGACAACGAACCGACGGGTTCCGACGGCGGCTTTATTACGACGGTCAGGGATGGTCGGAAGTCCACGCGCTGGGCCTGCTGTCGGACGGAAAGATCGTGGCCGCGGGCGTGCGCACCGGCATTCGGTCGAATCCAGGCACCATTCTTCAGTCGAACTTCATCGTGCGCTTCAATGCGGACGGCACGATCGATACCGCCTTCCAGACAACCGGCTCCATTCCCAGGCCGACGGGTGGTCTGAATTACATCGAGGATGTGACCG
>Ga0315905_10005231_pt1 | contig 13232 bp, 23 predicted proteins | sample LakEriMetagenome_5_FD_203522 | JGI IMG/M metagenome (GOLD analysis project Ga0315905, IMG submission 203522) | Freshwater fungal communities from buoy surface, Lake Erie, Ohio, United States - Buoy 4 MA121 | ecosystem: Environmental > Aquatic > Freshwater > Lake | place: USA: Lake Erie, Ohio... | reverse complement strand
GTATGATTGTATATACTTGTTTTTGTTTGTTCGTGTGTGTGTGTGTGTGTGTGTGTGTGTGTGTGTGTGTGTGTGTGTGTATGTATGTAAGTGTGTGTGTATATACAAAACACAAACAGGGGCAGAGAAGACAGGAGCGGGCTCGGCGTCCTGGGCCGCGCGCAACAAAGTGGAAGCAGCGCATTGGGCAGCGGCGCTTGCGAAGAGACGGATGGCAGATGGGGGAGACATGGGGGTGTGGGAGGGCTTGACAGGGCACGTGACCTGGACCCTGCCGCGCCACTACCTCTACAGCCGACAGTGGCAGGAGCTGTCTGGGGTGCTCACGAACCTCTGCTTCATCACCCGAATGGTGGCCTTGCGGGGAGTGGAGGAAGCGGTAGACACCTACACGGCCGCCCTCGATGCCATAGTGGACTCAGGGGAGGCGGGGGACGTGGCAGGGGAAGCTTACAAGCGCCTCGAGATGCACAGGAGCTTTCTGCGAGGCCTTGGGCGGCGCGGGGAGCAGGTGACAGGGGCGCTCATCTGCCGCGCCGCTATGGACGCCAAGCTCGCCTGCGTGGCCGACCTGGCGCACACCATCCACTCCACCATCCAGACTGCGCGCCGCCTCCTTGCTTCGGCCGCCGCCCTCCAGGCTCCTGAGGCCCAGGCACTGATTCCATGCCACCTTGACTTTATAGTGGCAGTGACTGTATCTAGCCGCCATCAGTGGCAGTGACTGTATCTAGCCGCCATCCCCCACCCTCGCTTTCGAGGCGCCTGCGTCAGGCTTCATCATACCTAGTGTCACATCATCATCACTCACTTTGGAGGAGGCTGCGTCAGGTTGCGATGGAGATCGGGCTGGAGAGGTGCCGACGTCGGCTGCTCTCGATCGGCAGGGCGGGGTTGCTCGGCGTCTCCGACCCCGCTGTCGCAGTCAACGTCATTCGCCATGTCGCTGGTCACCCCTCAACCCTAAACGCTAAATCCTAAACCCTAAACCCTAAACCCTAAACCGCAGGCCTCCGTCAACGTCTTTCGCCCTCTCCTCCCTCCCGTCCCCTCCAGCCCCATATATATATATATAATGTGTGTGTGTGTGTGTGTGTGTGTGTGTATTGCTTGTGGCTGAGGGGAGGGAGAGGGCAAGGGGACCTCTTCCAGGCGGCCCCAAGGGCGGAATCGGGGTTTGTAAACCCTCCTGCCCGAATCCCCTCAGTTGCCTCCCACGATGGAGCATGCTGAGCGGCACGACGCGTTGGGGCGGGAGGGGTAGCAAAACGCAACGAGGCAGCCTTTGCCTGCGCTGGAGGAGGCTGGAGGGCAGCGCGTCTTCGGAGTGAGGAGGGCAGCGCTGGGGAGGCTGAGGCTGGGCACAGGTCCGAAGCAGAACTTCTCCGAAGCTTAACTTCTGCGTGCTCACGCTTCACAGAATATCTGGCATCAACGTCGCTCGCCGACCACGTGCTGCTCGAGCGCCTGTCGACGTTGCACAAGTACGCAGGAAACGCAGACGGAGGGGCCGGCGGGGGCGCCGCGCTCGGGGCAGATTCGGCACAATTTCTGAAAAGTACTCCAGATAGTCAAATTACATGGTGTTTGTAATAGGGTACTGATTTTTCAGAATTTCCGCGCAGGCGGCGCTTCTGGCGCGCGCATGCCTCCTCCCCCGCATCCCTGTGCGCGCGCACGTGCGCATCCTCTGGCAAGGTGGTGTGACCGCGCAGGGTGTGGCTGCACATATTCTGCAACAACTGCGCAAGCTGCCCCATGGGCAAGAGGCTCGTCATGAGCAACAGTCTCCTCGTCTTGAGCAACAGTCTCCTCGTCATTCTCAAAAGTCTGTGGCTCTTGCTCTTGAAGAGGCAGCGCCTCGGCATGAGGCACACGTCTGTGCCCCGAGTCTTTCTCAAACATCTGTGCCACTCCTCATTCACTCCTCATGTACTATGCATATTTCGAGAGACCCACATACACATACATACACATACATACGTATGATTTTATAATACACAGGGCTATCTGGTACGGTGCGAGGCGGTGGGGAGGCGAGCCACTGCTGAGCTCATGGCGGGGGCGCATGATGGTAGGGCTCCCCCGCATCCAAGGAGGCCCCTGGCATCCAGAGCGTTGAGAGCGTTCCTGGCCTACGTCTCGTGTCAAGCCCAGAGCGCCCAGGTTACTACTGTGTTGGTCCTGTGTTTCTAACGTGCAGTGTTGGTCCTGTGTTTCTAACGTGCAGCCCCAGCATTCAGCTGCCGGGAAGCTCACGATTCCTGGCGCAGACGCGGGTCTCCCTGGGTCAGACTTGGTGTCTCATTCCTGCCGCAGACTTGGGTCTCCCCCGCTCGCTCTAGCATCTGTGCTATGAGATGCCCCGGTGCGTCACCGATGAGCCGGCTTCGTGACCAACCACTATGGTGGCGTCGCCGGTGACTTTGGCGATGCCACCATAGTGGTTGGTGACCATGCCGGGTCATCGGTGACCTTACCGGCCACCGGTGACGTGTCCTCCACAACTTGCCCGCTTCCTGCTCCTTTCCGCTCCTTAGCCTCCTGTAAAATCGCCGATCCCACCCGTACTCTAACATACCACGCATTGGCATCCTGCATGTATATAATATACATATACATGTGTGTGTGTGTGTGTGTGTGTATGTGTGTGTGTGTGTGTGTATGTATCCAGGAGCTTGCTAGCCGCCTCCGCCTCCTCCTCCGCCCCGCCCGAACCCAAGTGGTATATGTATGTATGTTGTGTGTGTATGTGTGTGTTTGTATGTGTTTGTGTCTGTGTGTGTCTTTGTGTGTCTGTGTGTATGTATACACGCACACACACACACACACACACACACACACACACACAGGTACACGGGGCGCCGGACTTTGTGCTAGTGCGGATGGCGAGCGGGAGCGAGGGGAGGACGCTGGATGACGACAGCTTTGCCGACGAGCTGACGCATCAGCTGTCGCTGGCCCTCCGTGTCAAACTTGCCGCGCACGTGGTGAGCATTTCAGCGGCCAGAACACACGTGGTCCTCGAGCTCCTCACGCCTTCAAAGGGCAGCCAAGAGCCTCTCTCCACGCCACCCAGGGACCTGGTTGTTGAGGCCATTGCCGACCTCAAGGCCCAAATGCACGATGAGCACAGCCAAGTTCGTGGGCAGAGCTTGACCCGCCACATTCGCGCCATCCACCTCCAGGAGGACGGCGCCTGGCTCCCTGCCTACGCTGCCACTGCAGGCTGGGGCGGGTTGGGCGGAGGAGTGGGAGCGAGTGTATGTGTGTCGTCGGGCATGAGCGACTTTGCCCCCGAGCGCGCCCTCCTCTCTACCTACCTGCTGCCTTCGCTTCAGATGCTCATGAGGGAAGGGGGCAGCGACTTGAATGTCATCGACCTCCGCTATGCCGCCGCCGAGCAGTGCGACGGCCACGGGCGCATAGGCATACGCGCTTCCCTCCATGCACTGTCGGCGTCAGCCCTGCCTCTGGTTGGCGGACGCGTGTCTCTCCCGTTGGTCCTCACCTTGCTAGGTCATCAGCCCTCAAACAGTCTTTCTTTAGTCACTTGATACATTATGTAGTAAATATATGCAACTGACTTTTGAGAATTCCTGCTCCTTGCTAGGACATGAGGGCGGCGGCGCGCCCGGCGACGGAAAGGGGCAAAAAGACCAACTCCCCGCGCCCCGAGCCCCGCCCGTCGAGCCTGAGGTCAGAAAATTCAACACCTAACGGAGCAGAATTGACCCGGTTATTTGTACCAGCCCGAATCAGGAGCCCGTCAAAAAGGGTGGGGTCCTTTTTCGAACTGGTACAAATCCCGTGGGGGGTTGGTCGATCAAGGTTTGATGATGTCGGTTTAGGGTTTGATGATGTCGGTTTGATCGACCATCTGGGACAGTATTGTACGGTGCAAAACAGAAAGGTGTGCTGCATAAATCGACAATTTCCCGTGGGGGGTCCTTGTTTTTAATCATTTTTAAACTCTGGTACAAAATGAACCCCCTAACGGGGAAACCCAGGCACGAACGCCCTCCGCTACCGCCCCAAATTTGCCTGGGTCAGGTGTTGAAAATGCTCTTGAATATTAAACAAAATATAAATTTTGATAATGCCATTCAAATGATGAGATTGTATACGAATGACTGTCTTACAGGAGGCCTGGCTGGGGCGAGTGCTGAAGCCGCGCTCGTGGTCTGAGCTTTGCCGTGCTGTGGGCAAGCCCCATCAGAGTGGAGAGGAGAGCGGAGGGAGGAGCGGCCGACTGACGTACCTGGAACTGGAGCTTGCGGCCTCCTGGCTGGCGCCTGCCATACAAGATGAGGCGGGAGCCGACGACAATGAGGCCGACGAGGAGGAAGGCTCCGACGACAGTGTGGTCCAGACTTCTCAAAAGCCAGCGCCCAGCACACCAGGCATGTCACTTTATACGCTCACTTTTGAGAATTTTTGCAGGAATGGGGCGGGTGCTGTGAGGGGTTGGTGATGATGCGCGGGCACCACTTGTTTGCCGACGGCGGCTTCTCACTCTTGCCGCCCTCTGCTCAACGCGCCCTCCGTGATCAGGCACAAAGTCTGAAAAGTCCCATTTACAGTGACCTTATCTAGTAAATACTAGGGAGCTGACTTTTGAGAATTTCTCCCCAGGCTGCATCCTCCTCGGGTGACGGAGAGGGGCAGATGGAGCGCCTGAGGGCGCTGGTGGCCGAGGCGGTTGGATGGAGGGTAGTCCCCTATGAGAGCAGGGTCTGTGGCTTCCGGTGCCTGACCAGCACCATCGTGTCCAAGGTCCTTGAGCTCAAAGACGCCCTGGCACAAGTTTGAGCAAGTCGCCACTCTCCTTTCCCTTGTGTCGTCCATGTACTAGGGCTCTAACTTATGAGGATTTGTGATAGGAGTTGGACCTGAGCTCCATGCGGGGCTGGCTCGATGGAGGCGGAGGCGGCCTGGAGCGGCATCGGCGTGTGGGTCTGCTTCGTGTCTCCGTCGACCCCTTGACCATCCGCCAGCGCGCTCTCACTGCGGCGAAGCGAGCGCAAGTCATGGGTTGGTGGCTCCTCCTCAAGGAAGAAATGGCACGCACGCGTGGTCTCACCGGTCTTGCCAGCCCGCATCAGCGTGGGCAGTTTGAGCAGTCTGTGCTCCTGCGGCGCGTGGTCAGCGACCCTTTCTTCATCGACATGGACGGGTATTCGTCGCTTGGTGCCACCACCGGCATCCTCGACGATGACGGCACACAATCTCAAACGTATCCTCCAGTGACTTGACATATAGCAAATATACTCGGGCACTAACTTTTGAGAATGTTGCAGGCTTTGACTGCCCCAAAGTTGGCAACACCTGGCATACTTTCTCAAAAGTATTGGCTTTAGTGGCTTGATATAGTGCGGCTGTGAATAGACTATGCGGCTGACTTTCGAGTACGAGGGCGGAAATACCTCTTTGTACTGCCCATACTAAACAAAACCAGCAGCGACTGACTTTGGAGTATGAGGGCAGCGTCTCAGGCCTCGGGATCGAACTTGATGTCTCCGCCTTCTGCCTATCTGCCCTCCGCGCTCTCCTGGCCCTCCTCTCGGCGCACTACCCCCTTGGCTATCCGCTCACAGCCAGCGAACAAGAGGTCCTCCTCCATGTATATGTGTCCCTATGGGTCTGCTTGCTTGCGTCCAAGCTATCACTTCTAAAGGACAACTCATGTCTATGGACAGGCATGCGTCGGCATGCATAGGGACTAATACAAACAAGTGAGGACATGTGTTGCGGGCACATGTCGATAGGTCCGACGCACTATGCATGTCTATAGGTCCGACGTGTTAAGGGCATACATGTGTTAAGGGCATACATGTGTTAAGGGCACATGTCTATAGGTCCGACGCACGGCTAACGGGGAGCCATTGAGCGCCCCCACGTCACACCTGGTGGTGAAGGAGGAGCAGACGGGACTGTATCTTCGTTTCCTCGCACAGGCCGCCAGCCCCGTGGCCCGAGTAGGCTGCCACCTCGCTCCGCAACCTGGGCTCGAGGTCATGTACTAGGACACCGGTGTCGGGCATCCGTGTGCACTAGGACACTAGTATACCTAGGTCACTAGGACACTGGTGTAGGGGCAGCAGTGTTGAGTAGACACTAGTATAGGTCACTAGGACACTCGTGTAGGCCTCCGCAACCTGTGCGCTCAGGTCCTGCCCCTTCCCGTCGCTGTTGCTGCGTGTGGGCGTGTGAGTGTGCGGGGCGTGTGAGTGTGCGGGGCGTGGACTCTGGATCTGACACTGTATATTTGCTTGCTGTTGTTTCACGCCTTGTTGCATCCCGAGTCTGCTTGCCGCCTTGTTGCACCCGAGGAGCTCACGCCTTTCGAATTGCGCCTTCTTCTCTCACAGAATCAGCCTTTTTGTTACTTGCTCCCTGATGCAGGCGTGTTATGCGCAGCAGGTTTACGACCCTCTTGAGCGCACGCGTGGCATTGGAGTGATAGAGGCCGAGTCCTCCGGCGCCATGGGTGTCAAGTGGAATATCTATGCCACTGAAAAGGTAAAGTATATGTATTAGGTGCCACGAACTCCTCCCTTAAACTAAGCGCCACAAACTTCTCCCGTGCTTATATGCCATTGAAAAGGTGCGGCGCAGCGGGCTCGCCAGAATCTGGTGCCCGGCAGAGTTTTGTGGATGCTTGATGCTCCTCTGTGGCTTTTGTGTTGTGATGCACCTCTGTGGCTTGCGGGTTGTCAGGTAGCCTTGTCACACAAGCGCGCGGACAAGGCTAGGCTCACACAAGCGTTGTCCGCGCCCTCTGCTTTACACTGCGCTCCTCTGCGTGGGAGAAGAGCGACAGTGTGGGAGAGGAGAGAGACAGTCGAGTGTGGGAAGGGAGAGAAAGACATGCGTGGGAGAGGACTGACGGCGAGTGGACAAGAGCAAGAAGACTCAACGGCGGTCTGACGAGGAGTGGCGGTGACAGGGGCAAGACTACTCAACAGCAGTCTGGTCTGCCGACTTCATCACAAAGGGAGGCACCACCTCGGAGGAGTATCGGGAGGCACACGTTCTCAAAAGTCCTCACTGTTAGTGCCTCATGTAGTAGAAAATGTACCAGGGCTCTCACTTATGAGAATTTCTGGCAGGCGAACCGGGGCGACCACGGAGCGGTGTACCTGGCGCCCTTCCGCTACCAGGCTGTGCGGATGCTGGTGAAGCTGGTCATGCAGAAGACAAGTCCGTCGGGCGTTACCCTGGGCCCGATGATCGTGGTAAAGGGAGGCGCGTGTGAGGGCAAGTCCGTGCTGCTAGCAAGGTAAAAAACTCTGGCAAGTCTGCTTTAGTGACTGTGCAGAAATATGCAAGGGCACTGACTTTCGAGAATTTCTGGCAGGCTGGTGCACGAGATAATTACCTCGCCAAGAGGCTCATCGTCCTGGTCTGCCCCGTGTCTCGTCTCCTTTGTCTTTGTCCCGGGAGGACAGCGGCTCGCAGATGAATGCAACTCTAGTCTTCCTGGTCCTGCGCGTGCAGGCAAGTGGCATTTGACCTGCGTCGTCAATACACGACTAACTAATAACAAGTACTATGACTAACTGCTGCCACTACGGCCACCACAACGAGCGCAGGCAAGTGGGATTTGAGCTGGGTGATGAACTACATGGCAGCTGACATCCTCTCGCAGCTGGGCCTCACAGCCTCTGGAGCGGAGGATCAGGTAGCTCGCATTTCCGCCGACATGGTCTTAGCCTGGCGCTGGCGCCAGCAGCCCACCCCTCTGCACGACCGACGCCACATGGGGGCAAAGGCAATGGAGGACCATCGATTCTCTTCCGCACGCTGTAGCCTTGTGCAGGCCGTCGTGTCTGCTGCGACGGCAACAAATTCCCAAAAGTCCTCTACAGTGAATTTAAATGGTAAATAAATAGTAGTGCACTGACTTTTGAGAATTCGTGTCTCGTGTCAGGCGATCCCGCATGCCAGTGCTCATCGCGGCTACAGTGTGGTGTGCGTGGTAGATGGGCTCAACGACGAGCAGGTGGATGAGTTGAATGAGCTCGTTGAAAGCCTCCATGCTCAAGTCCTGGTCAACCTCGGTCGAAACTTCTCCAAAGTAAGTGGCTTGATATTGTAACTGTACTAGGACACTGACTTGTGATCATTTGTAACAGGCATTCTGTTGGGTCGGAAGCCCGACTTCAAAGTGGTCGTTTCCGCCTCCTCCCTTCCCCGGGTCTGCCTCCATTCCCTGCGTGTACACAAACACGTGACCATACATTCCCTGCTCCACAGAACAGTGACAGCAGCTGCACACGCGCCCAGATGCCGGCCCATGCTTGCTCGGCAGTCAGAGTTAGAGAAGGCAAGGGACTGATGGAGGAGAGAGCTTTGGCAGGCGCTTTGGAAAGTGAAGACCGAGGCAGCGCACGGGCCTAAAGACAACCACCGTGGTCTCGATGAGAACGCAGGAAGAACCGGGAGCAAAGTGTCATATCGAGGCGCACATTTTCAAAAGCACTCAGAGGCTTCACGTAGTAAACGTACTAGGGCGCTGACTTTTCAGAATTTCTGCCCATAGGACGCACGGGGGTGCTGGAGCTATTTCGGATGACCAAGCCTGAAATCGTTTCCCTGGCCTGGTTTTGTCTCCTACGAGCGTGTGGCGCAGGCGAGGGAGGCGGCGTGTCGCGAGGTACACAGTGTACCTCCTCCTCGCGACGCAGGCTCCTTCTGCCTGCCATGCCCAGATGCCTGCAGCCAATATAATAGGCCAATGACCTTTGAGAATCTCTTCCCAGGCGGCGGCGGTTACCCCTTCACTTCCTTTCGAGGCCAGGACGGCAGCGTGCGTTCTGCTCGTGTGGTGCCTGCCGCCTTCTGTCCCTCCAGCATCCACGTCTCCGCCATTGTTGAAAAGGTCTCGTCCGTATATCCTACAAACACACACACAAACAAACTCACAAACACACACACACTCTCTCTCACACACACACACACACACACTCACAAACACAAAGGTCTTGTCACGGCACAAAGGAAAAGGCGAGGGCGAGGGCGAGGAAGCGGAGAAAGGCAACAAGGGCGGCAAGAGCAAGAGCAAGACAGAGGAGGTGGTGGAGGGAGACGCGCTCTACGTGGCGACGGCGTGTCATCTCACTGTGCTGCACGACGAGGACGAGCGCATCGCCGCCCGCTTGCACCCCCAGCACGGGTCTATATCTATGTATCATCTCAAAATATGCATGATATATATATATATATATATAAATATATATATAATATATTACATGTATGTATGTTATGGAATAAATAGGTTGCCGGCGAAGCTAAGTGAAGCACTGGAGCAAGGAGTGCTACAGCCGCTCGAGGTCAGCCACGGGCGCCAGGTTCTATCATAATAATTTAATTATTTCAAATAATGTCAATTTTTTTCTTTTACTTTTGCGGTACATGTGATGGAGACCCTCGTGAGGGAGCTGATCCCTAAAACCTGAAGCAGGTGGTGGAGGCGTTGGTGATGCAGCTCGTGGCAGCAAGCACAGGCGTGTCGCGCGCGGACCTCAAGATGACCCTCACGCTCCAACTGGAGGCAAGCTAGTGTGTTGATCTTGAATTGTTCTAGTGCCGTGATCTAGTGAGCGATGACGCGAGCTAGTTCGGTCATCTAGGTCAAGGCACTCTTACTTCGGGCCAGTGCCTTGATCTATGTCAAGCCACTATTACTTGAAACACATACATATACGGCATGCCTTTACTGGCAGGCGCTTCGGACGGAGGGCTGGCTGCCAGCGGCCGACATGGCCGTGGATACCATCCTCAATGCCCTCGAGCCCTTCCTCCTGCCCCCACAGCGCCGAGGCGAGGACTCACTCTTTTTCGAGCACAGGTGTGTATTTCGGTGTCTCTCCAGGGACATGTGTAGGGACCCCTCTGTGTCCCTCGCCGTCCGCTCCAGGGACATGTGTCCCGCGCCTCCGCTCACACATGGAGAGCGCATGTACATGTCCCCGTAGACGTGGCATGCACGCCTCCGCTCGCGCGCTCAGGCCCTGTTGTCGTGTTCCCCACACTTGCAGAGCCCCTGTTGTGGTGTTGCGCACACTTGTCTCTCCTCTCCTTTCATGTGGCATGTGTTGTGCGCCCTGGTGCCTCTCCTTTCAAGGCGCAAGCAACAAAGCTCCGTGACCCGAGTCTCAACCAGGCTGCTCCACGCGTGTCGTGCCCTCCATGTTTAGCTCCACAGTCGCTGGGGTATACACATCTATATATATATTGGTACAAAACTATTGGATAATATTCTACTTGGCAGCACACTGCGGATGGCGGCATGGAGGCGTTACGACCCCATGGGCGTCCCACCTCACTCCCCTCCTCGGGTGGAGGAGGACGAGGTCCAAGTCACCAAGCTGGTGTCCAGCTCTGGTTTCCTCCCTCCCTCCCTCCTTCCCTCTCTCTCTCTCTCTCTCTCTGTCTCGCTGGCTGACGAAGGGTGGCGGAGGTGGCTGCGTATGCTGTATGCCGTATGCGGTGTGTTAAGCGTATGGCTGATAAGAGTGTACCCAGGTCTTGATTTGGAGGGCTACGTGTGGGTGCGCGGCAAGGTGTGGAATGCGGTGGAGGATGGCGACGGCAAGTTGGAGGTGGAGTTGCTCGTCTCTGATGACACCCCAATCAGTGTCAAAGGCATCCCCATGTTCCACCTCCGCAAGATCCCTACTCCTGTCGCCAAACGCGCTAAGATTGTCACGGTATCTTGTATAGATATAAGAATATATATAAACATTTGTGTGTATGTGTGTGTATGTGTGTGTGTGTGGTGTGTGTGTGTGTGTGTGTGTGTGTGATATGTAAATGTATATATATAGGTGGTGGAGTGTGTGTGTGTGTGTGTGGTGTGTGTGTAATATGTATTTGTATATATATAGGTGGTGGAGAAGAAGAAAGAGGTGGTGGCGACGCAGGCGCGACCAGGCTTCGTGGCTACCACGCCCACAGGTCTTGGGCAGGCGTGGCCGTATGTGGACGCACCCGTCAACCATGCGCACATGCCCTTGCTCAGCGTGGCCACGCACGTGACGGACGAGTCCCACTACATGTCGGCCATGCAGCGCGGCACACATCCTCAAAAGTTCTTGGTATAGCAACTTTATATAGTAAATACACGAGGTCACTGACTTTCTAGAAAGTGTGTCAGGCTTCCCTTTGGTGGCGGAAAAGCGATATGCACTCACCCAGTATTCAGCCCAGACGCTTGCGAGGGGCGGTGCGGCGGCGGCGAAAACGCAGGATCGATGGCACCGCACTGGCGGTTATAATCCGGGACCGCCTTCCGGTCTGTATCCGAGGAGAAGGGGTGGGGGTGGTGGAGAAGGAGGACAGGTTATGACGACACGTGCTCGCGCAATGGCTGGCGTGTGGGGCCGTCCTGCTGCTGCTCCCGAGGTGCCCTTTGACCAATCGCCCGCCATCCGTATGCCCCGCGACCTCCTACTGCCCGGCACCAGAGGAGGAGGCACGAGAGGAGGAGGCACGAGAGGAGGAGGCACGAGAGGAGGAGGCTTGTCTGTCCGGCAGCGCTCTGAGGCCTATGCCAAAGCCCATAAGCATGACGTCTTTGGATAATGCGTGCATTCACGCCATCCCACGCGCCCGTGTTTGTCGCTATCGCACGGCCAAGTAATGTCAACTATTCAGAAACACATTCAAATGTAGGTGCACTCGTCTAAATAAATCAAAGTCAAATATGTTCGGGGTGGAATAATATGGGACAAATGTCGAAATCTTGAAATTGAAATTTTGGGTTTTGACACGCAACGGTTCCAGGGTACGTAATCGAAACGAAACTGGAATATCAATTTCGAAGTTGTCTTTTTCACTTTGTTTCCATAGGAAACAAAGTTGGAAATTTGAAAAAGACAACTTCGCAATTTCCATTTTGGAAAAGCGTGTTATCTCAACGATCCATAAATTTCTTTTTGGAAAAACGTGTTGTCACAACGATTCATGAGGACTCGGAATTTTTGAATTTTATTTGGAAAAGCGCTTTAACGATTCATTAAGATTTTTTTGAATTTGAAACGCCGCGGACCTCAGACCTCGAAAAATCGAAAAAACATGACCAATTAATTCACTTGCGAAATTAATTTGAAAATCTGTCGTTTTGAAAACGGAGCATTTGGAAAACGGAGGAAATCCAAATTATCGATTTCGTCAAGTGTCCCATATTCCCCCTAATGATTCAATAATCCCGTATTCTCCCAATTCTGGGGCGTAGAAGGCGACCGTGATTAGAGGGCCGTAAGTCCCGTCCCCGTCGGCAGCTATAGCTATAGCTATTGTTTAGGGGTCTGCGTTTAGTTTTGGGATTTAGGGCCAAATTCTAAACGCTTGCCAACCAAACACTCCAGCGGTGCGTTTGCACGCACAAACCGAGATACAGAGACGTAGAGAGACATAACCATCACCTGCATACCGAAGTTTTGTACCCTTTGCTGCGCGCGCATGCAGCTCCTCGGCAACCTTAACAGTGAGTTTAATTTAGATAACTAAACTAACCTAGTACCCTTTGCTACGCGCATGCAGCTCCTCGGCAGCCTCAACAGCTACCGGATTACACTCATGTATGCACACATAGGACGTCTAGCGATCCTGCATATCTCTACGTCAAATTTATTTGTACATTGAGAGGAGAAGGAAGTTGGTATTTCCGGAATCCGGGCCTAAAAAGAATTTTTCGGATTAACGGTTTCACGAAAACCGTGACGAATTAACGGTTTCACTAAAACCGTGGCTCGGTGTGTCCTTAAACATAAACACTCAACACACACACAGTCCCAGTCTTCAAGGGGCTGGGCTCGGTGACCTTAAGGGTGCACCTAAACCCCGGGTCCGAAAATTTGCAGAACCTACGTCCCAAAACGATTTTGGTAATTCCGACCGTGACCTTAAAGAGAGTTGTTTTATTTTGTTTTTCAACTAAAATCCTCAACACACACCGGTGCAAAAGGGAATTTCGAAGTTCGTCCATACTGGACCTGGGTTGAGCTGGGAAGTGGGGTGTGTGTGTCAGTCCGATAGGACCGCGACGTTTTGGGTTGCGGGCCTCGGGGAGCCCGCCGTTTGGCACCACGAGCAGGTCACCCTCTTGAACATATGTTCCCTCGAGACGGGTGCTTGCGCGGGTCTAGCGAGGCGGGGTTGCGTCCAGTATGTCTCGAGGGAACATATGTTCAAGAGGGTGACCTGCTGAATATGCCGGCCAAACG